>Ga0172364_10002194_pt1 | contig 15443 bp, 27 predicted proteins | sample LakKivSesite10cm_FD_114545 | JGI IMG/M metagenome (GOLD analysis project Ga0172364, IMG submission 114545) | Sediment microbial communities from Lake Kivu, Rwanda - Sediment site 10cm | ecosystem: Environmental > Aquatic > Freshwater > Lake > Sediment | place: Rwanda: Western Province, Lake... | reverse complement strand
TTGAGAGCAAGACACTCCGCAAGCTACGGCACCCCTCCCGGAGCCGGAAGCTAAAAGACTTCTTAGAATAGGAGACGACAGACTGATGATAGGGCTTGAGATAACCATATTATTCCTCCTTTGCTTCCTGACAGGTTTGGAAGTATCGAAACTGAGGTGGTAGCTGACAAGAAAGACAACGGTGCTGAGCTAACCGAGACAGCTCCTCCTCTTCCTAGAAGGAGCTGGCAAAAATGATGGAGGAGGGTTAGATGCCGGAAGGGTGAAATGAGAAAGAGAGCTAGGAAAAACAGAGGCTATGGAGAAAAGCGAAAAGCCGGTGTTGAGGTTAATCACGACCGGCACCCTCCTTCTGGTATTCCCTGGTGTAGTCTATGTCAAGAAGAAGGTAGAGGTAAGGACAGAAGCAATTGGAGAAAGATGAGGGGCGATGCCTAAAGTCACCCCAGCCAGTGGACCAAAGAGGTTAAGGAGGTGACCAATGTTCAAGGTGGAAACAAGGCCAATTACTGAGCGCTATTGCCCCAACGGGCACCCCACACTACCGACTCTATGGCCTGAAGACGACCACTCCGTGAAATTTTGCTACGAATGTGGTGCCCCAATCGAAGAGCGACAGGCAACCTATGATGCCGCACTCTGTGCTAACTGTAATAGCCCGGTAAATCCGGCCTGGAATTACTGCCCCTACTGCGGCCAAGGAAGAGAGGGAGGTCTTTGAGGAGGTAAGTTAATGGGAGAAGTAAGCCAGGAAGAAATCAGGGCTGCCACGGAGAGATACCCCGGCATCCCTGTTCCTCTAGCGGTAGCCAAGTACATGGCAGATAGGCAGCTGGAAAATGAGCCAATCTCCCTAAAGCCAGGGCTTGGCTGGGGAGGCATCCATCTGGAGAGGGTCGGGCAGCTAGTTCAGAAGATGGCTGATGCCATGTACGAGCAAGGAAAGAAGGGGATGACCATCAGCATCGAGGCTATAGACTTCCCCGAGTCGTGGGACCACATCTCCATAGCTATCAAGGATGTGGACAGCGGCACAGATGAGGAAATCGCATCCATGGGGTTAGCTGGCTGGCCATGTTGCTGCTGTGATGAAACCATCAAGGGTACTGACAGGCAGGCAGCCATAATTATGCTCCACAAGCGTGCCAAGTGGGACTACCCGAGCTGGGGTAACGTCCTGGATGGAACTAGCGGCATGGCGTCAGCCTCTGTTTGTGGTCAGTGTCTCAAAGAAGAGCGTGAAATTCTTTATGCCGTTAAGAAAAATGGCAATACATTTGTTCGAGTGCCAGTAGCCGAATTGGAGGACGCCTATGAGTAGGCCAGAATATAGGTTCCCCCGCTAACAAAACACTAACAAAAAGGTAAAGGAGGAGACAGAAATGACTACCGGTGAAATTGCGGGAACTGAAGTGATTCCAGTCAAGGAGGAGGCTATTGTTAAGCTGGTTCGCACTTTTCCGCTTCCCATCATAGAGTCGATATTACAGTTAGTTCAATTCCACTCCGGGCTCATAGAACAGACCAAGGAACAGCTGGAGCAAACGAAGCGAGACCTTGAGACTACTGAGGAATGCATAAAAGCTGCCGAAGAGCTGGGAATAAAAGCCCTCACCACGCGCCATCACAGGGTAAAAACCCAGATTGAGAAGGAGATAGCTTTCCTGGAAAAGAGACTAGGTGCTCTGGAGGCAGGTTTTATCCCATTCCCCCGGTTTGATTATGCGTCAATAGAGTGGAGCTCGGAGCGGATGAACTACAAGACACTCGTGAGACTCAAGGAGGCAAAGGAAGCCGGCATATTTGATGACTTTGGTGTGGTTCAGGACAAATATACCCATCCTCGGCGCCGAAGAGACCCATTGCTGGTAGGCATTTTAAGGGGCACCAGAGGTTATGAAGAGCACTTCTTTATAGGTGTTTGGCAATAGATGCCGCCTCGGGATGAACTAGGTTGGTGTCCCTATTGCCAGGAAGTAACTCTCCAAAGGAAAGAAGAAGTAGGAGATATAGTCCAAACCTTCTGCCTCAAATGTAATAAATTATTGGCTAAGGAGAAAAAGGAGGGCCATGCCAAGATGCCCTAATTGCAACCGCTTTGTTTCAGTTGAGATGGCCGAGCCTGAGGCGGATCTCGAACTTGGTGATGGCGAGATTACCGGGAATGTCAGGCTGGTCCAGACCTGTGCCGAGTGTGGTACGGAGCTCGCTGAGGCTAACCTAGATGTATCGGAATCCTTTGAGCTTGAGCATTCCGATGAATGCACTGACCCAGACCTGGAACTCACCGTGGACGAGGCAACCAATGATGAGCGCTGGGAGGGGCGGGGAAGGTATGCCAAGCACTTCTATATCGCTAAAGTTGCCTCCACCATTAAGTGCAATGGGTGTATCGCCGAACAGCTAGTTGATTTTGAGGTTGAAGAGCAGGCGAGCTTTTTTGATTCCCTGGTTTAGTGAGGGAAGAAGTGATAACCAATAAGAACAGGGACGAAATAGCCAGGGTTGCAGCAAAACCTATTATTGACCACCTGATGCAACAGGCTTATGAAGAGTTCGTGGAAGAGTTTTGCCTTCCACGCTGTGGCCATAGGCCGGAGCAGACCTGTGAACAGGCCACGTTGGAGTGTCAGCTCCAATATAGCCATTTTATAATCCATAGTCTTGAACGCTACGGCAGATTGAATTAGGGAGAAGCAAAGGCAAGCTTTTAATTATTTTTTAGGGGAGTAGCCTGCCGAAAGGTAGGAGGTATAAAGTGTCGATAGCCACTGATTTACTGCTTGACATTGCTTCAGAGAAGAACGGCTACATTATCGGGGAGCCATGGCGCTTCTCCGAGTTCTCTCTGGCAGCAGTAGTCCCGATTATCAGGAGAGTGGACCATAAGGAGAGAGGCTACAGGCTACTATCTGAGGTAAAGGATGAGGTCAAGATCAGGGACACCGGCAACATCAACAAGATGGAGTTCACCAACAGGAGCGGACTACCAGTCTTACTTAAAGCCGGTGAAATTTTGACCGGGGCAACCCAGTCAAGGGCCCTGGGAAAGTCCGAAATCCTTTTGCCTGACGAGGTGCTGGTAGCTGACTGCGTCTGTGTCTACTCAACCAAGGGGATAAGGGCAGGTCAGCCGGTGAGGGTGGAGGCCTACAGTCCGGTTGAGATTAGGCGGACGGTAGCCAGGGCTTATAGCCACATAGCTGGGGGAGAAATCCCCCTAGGGGTACCCCACTCCGGCCTTCAGAATGAGGTCTGGGGTGGCGTGCACAGTTTTTCCCGTGGGCTTAGCGCCCGGGCTCAAAACCTGGCTACGTTTGCCGCTACCACCGGTGGTGAGGACTTTGCACCCTTCCAGAACTTATCCCCAACCTACTCATCGCCATCTGAGGACCTCGCCGGTAGGGTTAAAGAGGCTCAGGACAAATTCAAGGAGGTCATCAAAAAGGTGCCCAAGGTGGAGAATCAGGTCGGTCTCTGCCTTATCACCCTTGATGGCTTTGATGCCCTGGAGTCCTTTAACCACCCGGCGTCCTGGGAGGCAATCCGCCAGGAGGTCCTGAAGTCGGAATCGGCCAAGATTGCCGATGTCACCGACAGGGATGGTGTCTTCGAGTACCGGGCTGACAAAGCCAGGGCTGTCATACGGGAGTTACTTGGTGCCACTTTTGAGGAGAACATCACTGTTGAGAAGCAGGGTACCTCAACTATTACCCTTGAAAGTGGAAAGCTCATAGGTGAGGTCGTCACCTTGTATGGTCAGCCAATTCACTGTGCCTTTATGAGGAAGGCAAGCTAAATTAAAGTGGCAGGCTACTCCCAAGGCTGTGTTAGGGAGAAGCGATGGCAAGCACAGATGGCGAGCGAGGAATAAAGCTCAAGGATTTCCTGGAGATGTGGACTAGGGACGGCACCAGGCTCGTCCAGCAGGAGCGGCGGGACATCAACGGGGCGGCTTGGTACCTCTCAGAGTTGGTGGAATTGGCCAAGAAACTTGAGGCTGACCCTCGATGGCCAGGGAAGTCAGGCACTCCGGTCGGTGCGAAACCAAAAGCTAGGCCTCCAACACTTTCTGCGGCTGCCGAAGTAGAAGAACAGAAACACCAGTAGGTGATACTGTGTATGGAGATAGCCTGCGATTTCAGATAGACTGGACGCTTGACCAAGTTCGGTTTCGCTCTCAGGTCAGGAGAATGGTCAAACTGTGCAGGGATGGGGGGAAGGTTATAACCCTACCTCTCTTCCCAGAATGCGGAGATTGGGCTATTGAACTCCTGTCTGTCATCCTCTCCCAGGTCAACTGTGATGGGTGCGACGCTCCATGCTGTAAATTCAATCCCCAGGGCGGTAATTTAAGCCTGCTGCCGTCGGAATATCAGCGGCTTAAAAACAAGTATGGTGAGACGCACCTGCTGAATCAGGAGGACCAATACTATATTAAGATGCCCTGCGGTTTCCTCAGAGATAACCGCTGCACCATATATCCGGACCGCCCCCTGGTATGTGTCATGTATCCCTTTAACCCTGGTGGAACCGAAGGGCTGCATCACAGAATGGCCCTATCCTTGGAGTCCAGATGCCCTGAGGCTCAGAGGTTAGCCAAGGCAATTTACATGACGTCCTGGAAAATAAGGCAAATCTACTGGTCTACGGGAGCCGAAGACTTCGTCAAAGTTATAGAAAACAGGAGGGAATCAGCTCAGGGGTAGTGAAGCGAATATCTGTGATGGGGTTGGCCCCCCTTTCTCAATGCACACTACCTCTGGGCTGGCAGAGGTGAAAGATGAAAGTCAAAAAGGATGAGATAACAGACAAAATCCTGGCAATGAAGGAAGGATAGTCATGGAAGTCAAACAGGACGAGATAACTGAGGAGCAATATGAGGAGATGAAGCGGATTGCGCGCGATTTTGTCTGCTCGGAGTGTGGGGCCGACCTCCAGCTCCACACCGTGCCGGAGAGGGCAACTCTAAGGGTAGGTTGCTTCAACCAGGACCACCACGGCTATGTTGAGAGGGAGACTTGGACCCAAGCCTACCGCCGCGGTGAGGAAGTTCACCCGGCAATCAAAGAAGCCATAGAGAAGAAGTCCTTAGAGAGGACGGGGCTGGAGCGGGCGATGAATCTTCTGGCCCTCAGATACCCCGATGCCATTCGAGACCCGCCAACCGCCGCCCTCTTCATCTATGACTGTGCCCGGCTCGGACTGGAGCCTCTTATCTCGCCGGCGGAGGCAATACCGGTAGTCTTTACCAGCAGGAAGAAAAAGAGGGATGCCGACGGCAAAATAATGAGGGACAAGGAAGGCAAGCCTCTAGTCGAGGAAAAAGAGACGGTGCAGATGGTGATTACCGGCGATGGCTGGCTATCCATGGCAGCTAGGGGTTGCAAAGAGGACTGGGTTGGGCCGCCGAAGTGCATCAGGCTGGAGGACTACCTGATGACGCTGCCCGAGCACAAGGAGCGCTCTTATGACGACATCAAGCAAATCGCCTCAGAGATTAAGGACAGCGCCTGCAAGGACAAGGACGCTTGGTACTATTTAGCCATTGGCAAGCGCCGGAGCATGGAGGAGGATGCCATAGTTCCCGGCTACTTCACCCACAAGGACATGGAGAGGGCAGAAAAGGGGCACCTGCCCGCTGCCTCTGAACCGGGTAACCAGGCGATATGGCGAGCCCAGAAGAAGTGGGTGAGGAAAGTCTTCCCCGAGTGCCGGCAGCGAATGATAGAACTAACTCGTGAGTGGTTCGAGCGAGCTGAGGGAGTAAAGGAAGCTGAGGAGTTCATCGACGCTGAGTATGCCTTAATAGCCGAAGTTGGTGAAAAAACCGTTCCCGGGGAGGGCGAACGGGAGAGTAAGACTGGTGCGGGTGTTTCACCAACGGAGGGAAAAACCAAACCCCGCGGAGCTGCGCCGCCGACCGCCGAACACGCCAAGGAGAAAATCGAGGGGGAGGGCTTCAGCATTGACCCCGCTTGGCTTGACAATGCCCTAAAAGAGATAAAGTGGTCAGAGGACACCGCCAAGAGCTGGCTGGCAAAAGAATTTAAGATAGATACCAAAGGCGATCTCAAACGTGATGTACTGCCCCGGCTAACCCGGGAGCAAGCCGAGGAATTTGTCAAGGAAATACAAAACCGAGCTGCCCAGAAACAGATGGACTTGTGGGGGTGAACGATGCCTCGACGTAGGATGTTGGACCCCTCATTTACTGATGATATATATGTAGCCAAACTTACCAGGGATGAGCGGCTATTCCTTGTTGGCTGCATCCGTAATAGTGACGATGACGGCCGACTTAGAGCACATCCAGCGTATCTTAAGGCTGAAATATTCATGTACGACGACGATATAGACTTAGAAAGGATGAGAGAGCTCAAGGAATCTACTTTACAAAAGATGAAGAGTTGGCCAAAGGACAATATGTGGCTGATGGTCACTTATGAAAACTCGGGCGAGGATTACCTCTATTTCCCTAATTGGCCTATCCAGCAAAGGCCATCCCATCCAACACCCTCTAAGCTACCAACTCCACCTTCTCCTGAAACCCACCCGAAACCTTCTGGAGAAAAACAAGAGCAACTCCCGAAAACTTCCAGAGTTTCTCCATCCCAGTCTAGTCTAGGTCAGTCAAGTCTAGATAAGGTTAGTATAGATCAGTCTAGGGGAGTTCAGGAGGACTTCACGAAATTTTTAGATTCAGAAAAGGACTTGACTGACTTTTTGACTGAAACTTTGGAGAAATATCTGCCGCGCGGGCCGACTTGGCTGGTCGAGGTGCTCCATAAGTTCTGGAAACAAGCCATGGGCGAGCCGATGAAGCAGCCAGTGTTTGCCCTGACCTATGATGCGGTGAAGGCTTACCCGCCCAAGGTGCTTGCTCAAGCCTATGTAAAGGCAGTGAAGTATCGGGGTGGGAAATATGGCTCTTGGAAGTACCTGGATAAAATTCTTAAGGAGCGGATGGAAAAGGAGAGGCCGCCATGAATGAGGATAAAATCCGGGAGCTGGAACAGCCAGGGTTAGGCACTGGCTGGATGAGATAAAGAGACTGGAGTCGATGCTGGCAAAATGGGAGAGAAGTCAAAGAGCGACTCTGCACTCCTTGTCTACTCGCATATGTCGTTGGCGGGCTTTATGGAAGCCAGAGAATAAGGCTGAAAAGAGATAGCAAGGAGGTTAGAGGGGAAGAATGACAGAAGAAAATGAGCTATCCCTGGAGTACCGGAAGGGTGAGGCGGGAATAAGGGTACACGGAACTTTCATATCATTCCTGAAAGAGGGGCAGAAGTTAGACGTTATTGTCTGCGTGCCTAAAGGCTGGAACTCCCTTGAGGAGCATAGGGTGATAGTGCCTGGGTCAGAGACCGGTCAATGCGATGCCTGCGGCCAAGATATCTGGATCGCCCCATCCACCCGGGAAATGATGAAAGATTACCCAGATGTCCCGACACGATGCCTGGACTGTGTAAGGAAAGAGCTGGAGGAAAAGAGATGATAAAGCGAAAAGGTGCAGGCGCAGTAATGGGGATCATACTTATTTCTTGTGCTGGCTGGGCGGCAGTAGTTGCCTTTGTCATAAAACCCAATTTCTGGGTGGGCTCAGCTCTATCGTTAGCGGTTGGTACGATTCTCGGATTATTGATAGTCCTCCTACTGAGAAGGTGGTGGTTTAAGTCTATATTGAGGAGATGAGCGGTGAAATCTGGTCTACAGTGCTTCTCCTGTGGGATAGGTATTGGCCCAGATTATGAGGAATCCTTACCCTATAAAGCAGGCGACAAGACGCTATGTAGCTGGTGTCACGGTACGTTGGAAAAGCAGGGATACATACAGCTAAACTCGCTTCAAAGATTGCTACCTGACGGAACAGTAATCAAATTTGTACAGAAGGTTGCTAAGGAGGGAAGCGATGGGACAGGAGAAGGTCAAAGTCCATTGTTCGCACCTAAGAATAAGGAAAAAACAGACCTTCCCAGGGCGAGACCATTTTAGGAGGCAGTGATATGTCCTCACCGAAATCAACAACGGTTTACCCGCAATTCAAGTTATCGGATGGGTTCGTGATTGATGCCGCTGATGACCGGGTGCAGAAGCAAGGGCTGAGGATTGCCCTCATTGGCGAGAGTGGTTCGGGCAAAAGCTGGACCATGGCCCTTATCGCTGAGCAGGCAATCGAGCAGGGGCTTCAGGTAGTTTTCATTGACCCCCATGGCGAGTACTGGACCTTTGCCGAGAAGTTCCCCGGGGTAATTGTTATCGGTGGGGACAACGCTGACCTCCCGCTGGTCGAGGACGCCATCGATGTCTACGCCGAGGCGTACCGTCAGGGCAAGATACTGGATTTTAACCTGAAGGAGGTCTTTACCGACGAGGAAATCTATGGGCGAATAGTGGAGAAAATACTGCGTGCGCTGTGGAAGGCTCAGGTCAATGAGGTGAGGCCAGCGATATGGATTATGGAGGAGGCACACATGGAGTGCCCCCAGGAGAAGAGTGCTGATGTGATGCGCCGTGTGGGGCTGGTGAAGGGAATCGCCACTGGTGGCAGGAAGTTCGGGGTGCTGCTCGTCCTGGGCACTCAGCGCCCGGCTGAGTTGCACAAGACACCCTTGTCTCAATGCTGGCTCAGGGTGTTTGGCAAACTTACTGAGAAGCTGGACCGCGATGCGGTCAAGGACTACATGAAGCCGCTAAACTCGGATGCCCTGAAATCCCTGGTCACCAGTGAGTTCTATGTTTATGGGTGGGCGCCCGAGCCGTTCAAGACCACTATTACCAGTGAGCGGCTCACCCGCCATGGCGCCGAAACCCCCCTGATTGCTCCTATCGAGAGGGTGGAGGTGTCAGAACGTGCTTCTATTGACGAACTGCGGGAGATGGTTGAGAAGAAGCTAAAGGAGAAGGCGGAGGAGCGGTCTGAGATTGCGACCTTGAAGGGGAAACTGACCACTGCCGAGAAGACAATCGGGCAGCTCCGCGAGAAGGCAAACATCGCTGACGTGCTTAGAGAAGCGGTATCAGGTCTGTCCGGGGGTGGTCAGGGCGCAGTTCCCGATGAAGCCATAGCCCGGCTCGAGGAACTGGAGCGCAGGGAGGGGGAGATTCAGGAACTAGAGTCCAGTCTAAAGCAGGCTCAAGGCCGGGTGGCCGACCTAGAGGGCCAGCTCAAGGTGCTGACCAGCGTTCAAGAGGGAGTCGAAACCCTGCGCCGGGGGTTTGAGCAACTGGGGCTTCCCTCAGGTGGCGCCACCGTTGACATCAACCGCATCGTAGCCGAGGTAACCAGGAGAATGCCTCAAGGAACAAGCTACACCCTGGAGCCGCGGGAGTTCATCCTGAAGGACTACCAGCAGCAGGAGGTAGACCGCATCTTGAAGGCTGTCTCCGAGCTCACCGCTGAGCAGAAGGATCTCCTGCGGTTTATTGCCGGCGTCGGCAGGGTAGAGCGCCGGGAGGCGGCCAGAGCGGTTTTTGCCCACTCCCCGAGCTCTTTCTCCAACAGGACATGGGCTGATAGATGGAATAAGGATCGCCTGCTTCCTATAGTAGACGCCGGGGCAGCTATCTGGGACTCCAAGCACGGTATGATAGTTTATTGTCTCCCGGAGACAATTAAACGACGGATGGAGGTCTACCGGCCGACTGCCCAAGAGGTTGAGCAGGTGGTAGCCGCTGTGGAAGCTATTTTTGCAAGGGGGTGAACTAAGGTGAGTGATATGACTGACCCGAGAGGTGGGGTAAGAAATCTCAGTGTGGACCTCGGGCCTCGGATGATAATGGTCGGCAGCGAAACCTTGGGTACCGCAGACAATATATCTATCATGGTGGCCGAGGCAACGAAAGAAGAGCTTGAGAAGTTAAAAACGGCTAACGAGATTCGGCTGGTGAGAATGGTGGGCGGGAGTGGACATGAATAATCAACGCCTGAAGGAAGCTGAAGCCCTGTTTTGGTATATCTACGACATTAGGTGGGGATTACTCCGTGAGGTGTTGACTGGGCGCATGGAGCGGCTCGACGCTCTAGCCTGGACATACTTCAGGCACCTTTGTGATGCCCTAGGGCTACCTTATTCAGCAATGGAGGCTAAACTGGATTCCAGACCCTTAGGCGAGATTCTAAAGGGAGCGTAGATGAAAGTCTTGCTAATGGATTTAGATATTATTAAACAGCGCCGGTCTTTCCCAAACTTGGCGTTGATGAAGCTCTCCGCCTACCACAAGGCGAGGGGGGATGAGGTATCTCTGAACTTCCCTCTCGAGCATCCGGATATTATTTATGCTTCCTCTGTTTTTACTTGGAACGCTTGGAGGAAGGCTACCGTTCCCGATGGGGCAATTGTTGGCGGCTCCGGGATTGACTTGAAAGTGCAGCTCCCCCCTGAGGTGGAGCACATTATGCCTGACTACAGCCTCTACCCGGGTGTTGACTTCAGTTTAGGCTTTGCAAGTAGAGGGTGTATCAGGAAATGTCCTTGGTGTATCGTTCCTGAAAAAGAAGGAAACATCAAAGCAGCCGCCAGAATATACGAGTTTTGGAATCGGGAACACCGAAAAATTATCTTGCTTGACAATAACCTTTTAGCGGCACCGAACTGGCGGCAGACTATGGAGGACCTGATAGCTGAGGGACTCGAGGTGGATTTTAACCAGGGTTTGGATATTAGGCTACTGAGCGAGGAAAATCTTGACTATCTGAAGCGGGTAAAGGCAAAGGAGCTACGGTTTGCCTTTGACCACATTGGCTATGAAAAGGCGGTAAGGGAGGGGATTGAGCTACTGCTGGCTAACGGGCTAGGCTCTAGGAAGCTACGCTTTTATTTCTTATATGGATTTCCCGTCATTGAACAGGAGTGCGTGGAGAGGGTTGAAATCCTTGCCTCCTACAATGTGGAGGTCTACCCGATGGCATATAAGGGACCGGATGGCAAGGAACCACGGAGGAGAATATTAAAGGGCATTGAAGATATCCCCTTGCTGCACGGACCCCGGCAGAACATAGACAAGTTCCTGCGGCTAGTAGGGAGGCTACCGGAATAAATGAAGCTACTTAGGTGTGATAGTTGTGAAGACGTGTTTGCCTTGAAGCTACGACTGAGAACGTGTGCTTGTGGCAAGTCAAGCGGTCAGTATATTGACCCGATGACGGTTGAGGTGTCAGGGCCATGCCGAGGATTCGGAATAGATAACAGCTTTTGGGCTGCTAGTAAATCATATTCACTAGGTCAAATTTTCCTCATCAAAGAACCAGACCCAGCGGTAATAAGGAAATAACTTTGGGCGAAAGGAGATACTGAGGTGACAAAGAAAGGTGTGGCTATAAAGACGGAGGTTATTCACAGCCTGAAACCCTTCGAACGAACGGTGTATAATGCCCATGATAGTGAGGATGATATTTTCCGGCGGGGCCAAATTGAAGGACGCAACCAGATTCTTTATGTTCTACTCGCCCTTGCAGATGAAAATGTAGCTCACGATAACTGGCACCCGGACCGTGCCAGTATTCTCGTTGAAGCGAGAAAAGAAATCGTTAAGAGGCTCAAGCATTCTATTGTGTGGCCAAGGGAGTGGCCGGACTTTGAAACCTATCTGTGCTGCCCTGGTTAAGGAAAGGAATCACCATGAACGGAAGAGACTATACCATTAAATTAAACAGCTTCGAGCTCGGCGTCTTGAGCGGGGTTATCATGCAGTCGGATGAAAGAACACAGACGGCTTTGAAGCCAGTGTGGGAGCAGTTAATTACCTTGAAGAAGCAGTTTGAGGAGGAGGCTGGGGTGAAGAAGGAGGTACTCCCTGGCGGGATGCTAAAGATTACTGATAAGGATGGCAATGTGATAATTAGAGAACCTTTTCCGTGGGAGGTGGGGGGTAATTAGAAAATGCCTCTAGCTACCTCATCAATCGCCAGACATTAGTCTCTGTATCACCCTCAAGCCAGGTGAAGCTATCCACGCGGTCGCCAGAATTAGCTAAGATAAAGTCCTCAGGGTAACTCTCAAAGGGACGCACAAGGGGGCAATGGTCATGCCCAAAGACAACCGCCCGATACCTATGCTTTACTCCCCAGATGGCAGCGGTAGCCTCTATCTGAATGGTGCTCAGATGGTAATCCCGTAACACTCCCTTCTTTTTTTGTGCCGGGGTGCGATACCACTTTCTGATGCACTCTGGAACGGGGAACCGGTAAATCGGCAACCACCCCCAGAGCAAATCAAACTGGTGACCATGGGCGAAAAAGATATTATCAATAACGACTGAGGGCACTCCCAGACCGGGATTGTGGTTTCCTTCAAGCCAGGTGATATTGGGGTGATAGCTGAAGAAGAAATCGAGGTCATAAGCCTGGCGACCATATTCCAGCGTGTCAATCCAGTCACCCAGGACCAGCACCCGCCAGCCAGCGTCAGCCATTGTCTTAATGTAGCCAAGGTGTTTGACGAAATCCGTACTAAAGCGCCCGGGTTTTAAGTGCCAATCGCTAGTTGCGAGAATCTTCATGGCTTAATCCCTCTCCTGTCTCCTTTCACTACGGTGTTTCAGGCTACGGTCTACGCTCCACCATATGAACATCGGCACAAAACTTCCCCAGAACCACGTCGGCACGAATTTCCCCTGGTAGACCATCACAGTGATACACGCCACCATCAAAGCAAGACAGAGAGGTCTGGTAACCGCCCGAACAAATTCAGCTATCTCATTTAGTTTAGTGTTGTCCATCTTCCTAATAAGAGTTTCTGCAGGGGGAGCTTCAGGAGTCCCAATAGACACCCTTCTTTCTCCTCTTCAGGCTCATGTGCGTCGAGATAGACCAGGTTGTCGCCATTTTCTCTCATGAATATGGCAGCAAAGGTCTTGCCAACATCTACGAGCTCGTAAGCAAGGCGCTCAAACATTTCCTTAGCCCGGGTAAGCGCACTTTGGCGAGTGTCGCCCTCAATAAAGCGGTAGCGGAAACCACAGTTAAACGCTTCCTGGAACTCAGCCAGGGCATCGGTGGTGAAGCTCACTACCTCTACATAGCCCCAGTATGTCCCACCCTTTCGCCACACCTCCGGCCCCAGCTTTTTGGCGCTGAGACAGGCCAAGGTGTACACCTCTCTCTCCGCAAGAAGTGCACAGTTGTTGAGGTCAATGACAGCCTTTTCGTCCTGGCCGATGAGGGCATTTTCATCGCCGTGGTCGTAATGGATGAAGAGGTCTGCTCCTTTTGATAGTTCCCTCACCACATTCGTTCTTATCGCTTCACCTTCGGCGAGCTCCACGATATCAATGCCAGCTTGCTGGCACCACAGGAGGATTTCACCAGCAAAGGCGAAGGTGTTCTGAGTTGGGTCATCAAACCGGGGGCGACAAAGTACAGCTTTCATAAGTCATCTCTCCTCTCCAAACAGCTTTTCCCTTCCCCGGTTTTCTATCCGCACAGCCAGCTCCATATAACGAGTGACAACAAACTTCCTGAATTTCTTGTCCCCCAACTTTGCGATTACCTCCTCGGCAGACAGCCTCTCCCTCCCCCGCGATAACCGCCATGCTGGATTATTATGGGAAATCTCGATTAGGGTCTTCCTGATTGCAGCGATAAGGTCTTTCTCGCTAACAAGCTCTTTCTCACTCATTTGGCTAGGTCCTTTCTGCAACCCGCCTCTCTTACCGGCAACTTTACATTGCCAGCACCATATTTAATAGCTCCTGCTGCTTCTTCCGGATCTCCAGCAGGGTATCAACTGTTGCCGGGTCCGGGTTAGCAGCGAGCCTACCCCTGATTATCTGGTCAGTCTCGTCAATCTTCTTTTCCAGGTCTCTCGGGGTTGGTTTCTCCATTTAATTTCCTCCTCATTTTACCCTTGGTGGTGCCTCAGTATGGCCTTCTAAGTAGCTCTAAAGCTTCCGGTCAGCCCGTTCACCGACACCTGGTAGGTCTTGGCTTCGTAGGGTATGGCTTCAAAGGAAACCGTCTTTGACTCTCCCGGCTCCAGGGTTACTGTCTGCTCTGACGGTCCGGCCTCCTCTATGCCCGTAACGGTGAAGTTAAGTCTCTTAGAGAATCCACCCGCCACGAAATCTAGGTGGTAAGCTCCGTTCTCCCAGATTTCCCACGGAACATAGCCTATGTATGTGTAAACGTAGTACCACAACCAATAATCGTAGCCATAGCTCTGGGGGGAGGGTATTTCATAGTTAAATTCGAACAGGAGCTTGTTATCCCTATCCCGGTACCATTTGCAATTTACTGTCAGGCCGGTCGTCAGGTTGGCTCCACTAATAATGCCGACAACCACCTCGTGGTAGGGGGTGATTAGAGACAGGTCAAAGGAGTTCGTGGCATCAACCACTTGTGGGAGGCAATTCCAGTTATTAGCATCCGGCGTATTTAATTCGGCACCAAAGACGTAGGCCTCACGATACGGGCTACAAGGCTCTTTTAACCCCTTTCCCATGTTACAGCTGAAGGAGGCTAATCCTACAGGCCCTAAACCCCTTAGTGCACGGCCTGAACCCCCTACAGAACCCCCTTCAGGTTTGCGATTTCTCAATCTTTCCATTTAGAACTTCTCCAAGCTATACTTGGTCTAGAATGTCCAGACGCAGTCCTGAGACACCTTTACGTTATATACATCGCCCGGTATCATAATGGTATCAGCAGTCACCTGTTCCCACTCTTGGGCATCAGCATCCCAGTGGTAGCTGATTATCAAATAATCCATTATTGAAGCGAAGGCTTCCTCGGCTGTCTGCTCCCCGCCGGTGTAGGTTACAGTGTTCCAGCCTGCCTTCAGCTCCACCTCCTTGCTCACCCACGGCCAGTAAATGCCCAGAAAGCGCGGCAGGGGCGGGCCGTCCATTGGCATCATCGGTAGCCAGTCTTCCAGCTTAAATTCCATAACTACCCTCCATACTTAGGTTACAGTGCAGGTTATTGTTTTGGTTCCAACTACTGTCCCGTAATTCGTAGCAGTGACGGAGATTAGGACCTTCTCGCCAACATTGACCTCGGTTGGTGAGATGACCAGATTCTCCACCCTGATGTCGGCCACTGCTGCTGTGGTTGCCTTAAAGCTGCCGGTTAGTCCGTCGACCGAGACTGAGTAAGTCTTGGCGACGGCCGGCGTCACCTCAAAGCTCACCGTTTTTGACTCTCCGGGCTGAAGGGATACAGTTTGCTCTGCCACAAAGTCGCCTCCTAAAGTTACTGTGTAGCTACCTGCCTGGCTACCGATGTTGGTCACGGTGCAGGAGATGCTAACTGGGTATCCAATCTGCACTTCGGTGGGGGAAATGACTAGGTTGCTGACCTTGAACTCAGCACCTGGAGGAGTTGGCATGAGTGCTTCAAGGGCAGTCAAATCGAGAATATTAACTGCTCCGTCCCCATTAATATCGGCGCGTCTCAGAAATTCCGTTTCACTGAGTGGACTTATATCCGGGATAGGATAGCC
>Ga0172364_10002193_pt1 | contig 15445 bp, 12 predicted proteins | sample LakKivSesite10cm_FD_114545 | JGI IMG/M metagenome (GOLD analysis project Ga0172364, IMG submission 114545) | Sediment microbial communities from Lake Kivu, Rwanda - Sediment site 10cm | ecosystem: Environmental > Aquatic > Freshwater > Lake > Sediment | place: Rwanda: Western Province, Lake... | reverse complement strand
TCAACTTTCTTATCTACTGGCACAAGTTCTCCAGTCAAATCAAATTCGTCAACTTCTAGACCTCTTGCCTCAATGAGCTTAACATCAGCTGGAACAAGGTCTCCAGCCTGCAAAAGCAAAACATCCCCTCTACATAGGTCATCCTCCGCAACGTTGACGATTTTGCCCATTTTCGCAATCGTCACAATATTGCCCTTCAAAATGTACCGCCCTCGAACTGCTCCCAATCCTTCAGCCTAGCATCCACTCTTTTGGTTCTGAATCTTCGTAGAAGCTATCAGCCCCTGTCTGCTAGACAAGGGCGGTTAATGGCGAGCCTCATCGCCAAGCACGTTCTAGAACACAAGATCGGACAAATAAATATTTCCACATTCAACTAATGTGCAGATATTGAGAAATCACGTATCGCACCCCATTGAATTTCACAGCCTGCTCAACCAAAAAATGTCTCTGCGCACGAGGAGTGCGAATACGATGCGCACTTTTATTTTTTCATACATCTGCAATATCACATCGCTCCCAAGAAACAATTATTAGCCAATCATTTTCACTAACTTGTCGGCGCGAGCTAATCTCTATTTGTCTAACCAGTTTTACTCCGTTTGAGAATTTTTGTATACTGCAATTAGCATGAACTGAAATCTCGACTTCAGGCGGAAAAGAATGAGACTAAATGGCAAGTTGCGTTGCCTCTAATTCTTTATTTCCTACCCTCAGCCACATTGGATGTTAAGGGCGAAGACCTCTGAGCAAACCTGCGAGATTCAAAGTGAGAGCGGCGATCGTAAGTGTAACAGGCTAGATATTAGGGATTTGAGGACCGCTTGACTGAGCAAGCGCGCGGAAGAGGTCTATTCTCGATTTGTCCTCAACATCACTCTACGAAGACCTGCGCCTTCAGCTCTCATAAAAAGGTTAAGGATAGAATCTTCTTGTTGTTCTTGGAAATGGTATTGCATCGATTATGTTCTCTAAGTCGAGCATCCACGTTAGAAGTCTTTCCAATCCCATCCCAAATCCAACGTGTGGGACAGTTCCAAAACGTCGCAGATCAATATACCAATCATAATCTTCTTCTTTTAAGCCCGTTTCTTTAAGCCTTTCAAGTAACTTTTCTTTGTCGTCTTCCCTTGCGCCACCGGTTGAAATTTCTCCTATTCTTGGAACAAGCATGTCTGTAGACATGGCTAGGTCTGGTTTGTCTCTGTGGGTTTTGCAGTAGAAAGCCTTGATCTGTTTCGGATAATCATATATGAAGAAGGGCTTGCCGAAAATGTCTGCCACGGCTTTTTCCTCTTCATAGCCCAGGTCCTCACCCCACTTTATCTTGAAGTCTTTTGCTTTCAGTTTTTCAATGGTTTCTGTGTAGGTTATTTTTGGGAAAGGCGTTTTAACTGAGGCAAGTTTTGAAATATCTGCAGACAGTTCTTCCAATTCCCTTTTACAACTCTCAGCAGTTCTTCGGCAAATGTAAGTCAAAAGTTCTTCTTCCAGCCGCATCAAATCTTTCATGTCTGCAAAAGCCTGTTCGGCCTCGATATGCCAGTATTCGGTTAAATGCCTAATAGTTCGGCTCTTCTCGGCTCTAAAAGAGGGAGCCACGCAGTAGACTTTTTCCGAGGAATAGATCAGAATCTCAAGGTACAGTTGGGCACTCTGAGTCAAGTACATGTTCTGATCAAAATATTTAAGCCCAAACAGAGTTGAACCGCCCTCGCAAGCGCTTGTGATGAACATTGGTGGAGCAACTTCGATAAATCCCTGTTTTTTGAAAAATTCATGTGTGAATCTTTGAACCTCACTGCGCACTTTCATTACCAAATTCATTCGACGACTGCGTAGCCACAAGTGCCGAACATTCCGGAGAAACTCCTCGCTGTCTTCTTCACCTTTTTGGCCTTTTCCTTTGGTTATTGGAAAAATTTCTGCTAATCCGATAATTGAAAGCTTTTCGACCGAAACCTCGTACCCGCCCGGGGCGCGCGTGTCTCTTCTAACAGTGCCCTCAACCGTTAGCGACGATTCAATTGTAATCTTCTCAGCTTCGCTCCAAGCTGGGCTCTCCTTTTTAACTGGGCATTGAATAATCCCTGTTGAGTCTCGTATGACTAGGAAAATTGTTTGTTTTCCCTCTCTTTTACGGTAAACCCATCCTCTGATAGCGACTTTCTTGTTTTCACAGCATCCGTCTAGGATTTCTCGAATAGGAGTAAAGTCCATGCGCCATCGACCTTCTCTTTCAATATTGTTTTCAGACCTAAATATCTATCTTGAATTTCAAACTTTGGCGCACGCAAGTTTCCGAAACGTGCGCCAAGCTCTAGAGAATGGTCTATATCCCATAATTCTTAAATCTCCGGCTTTTATGCAATATAACGCGTACGGATTGGAAACCTTGGAAGTTAGTTACAAGCTTAGCACGCTCAAACGTTCAGCGATTGCGATAGCAAGTGTAGTTCTTGTGGAAGGAATTTTGGGTCTGGCGGTGAGCAGTCTAGCTATTGTAAGCGATGGCTTGCACGCTTTGCTAGACGCTCTAACAACACTCGCGCTATTCGTTGCAACCCGTGCGTCTATTAAACCTGCTGATGAAGAGCACATGTACGGGCACGAAAAATTTGAATCAGTAGGCGGACTAGTAGGCGGAATTGCGCTCATAGGAGTTGCATTGCTAATAATATATGAAGCCACCTCGAAAATACTGAAGAATCAGACTATTAATCTAGGGATAGAATACATCGGTTTCATAGCAGTTGGCTATACGTTTTGCATAGACTTCTTCAGGGTAGGAATGCTCAGGAGAGCCCGGAAGGGTGAGAGCTCCACGATGAAGGCAGGGTTCTACCATGCTATTGCAGACCTAAGCTCAACAGTAATTGCATTTCTGGGATTCGGGTTGGCAACTCTAGGATTTTACTACGGAGACTCTTTGGCGTCCATGATTTTGGGCGCCTTGTTGACTTACCTTAGCGTAAGACTGGTTTGGAGTAGCGGTATGGAGCTTACCGACACGATATCAAAAGATGTAGCAGACAAGGTCAGAAAAGAGATATTTGGTGTGAAAGAGGTCTGCAAATGCGAAAACTTGAAGATCAGAAAGGCAGGCGACAAGACTTTTGTCAGGGCTACGGTGCAGCTTCATGATTATTTGAGTCTTGAAGGAGCCCATGATCTGGCTTCAAAAATAGAGGCGAACATAAAGAAAGCCCTAGGAAACGCGGAGGTCGCGATACATACTGAGCCATGTGAAACAGAAATGCCGACGGAGAAACTTGTAGAGAAGATGGCAATAGAAGTTCAAGGAGTAAAGGAAGCCCATGAAATTAACACAGCCTACACGGACGGAAAATTGTACATCACATTGCATGCTTATGTAGATCCGAAACTTTCAGTTGAAAAAGCGCATGAGATAGCTGAGAAAATTGAAGACAAGATAGAAGAAAGAATGAGAGATGTTGAAAACGTGGCAGTTCACATAGAGCCTTTCTCCGCCAAGACGCGAAAAGGTTCAATGGTAAATGAAGGCGAGATAAGGAGAATAGTTCATAAAACAGCGGAAGAATACCAACAAGCCTTCCGAATAAAGAGAATATTGACCTACATTGCCGGCAAAAAGCGTTACATAAACATTGATTGCTCTTTTACAAGGCAAGTTTCAATTGAAGACGCACATAAAATCGCCTCTCAAATTGAAGAGAACATGAAGGAACATTTTGAGGAGACAACTGTTACGGTTCACATGGAGCCAAGTTGAGATCTGCCAATTCGATGGAATGTTGCTTTTAATACTGAAAAAAGGGTGAGGGAGGAAATCAGTTGAGCACAATTTCCTTTAAGAATACCAAGTCTTCTAGGCTGTTCAGCTTCACTTTTGCGTCAGACACTGTGTAAAGAACGTCTTGAATGTAGAATGCTCTTGTCACCCAGTAGCGGTTGTCTCCACCTTCGACGCCAGTCTCTTGATGGGTTATTTTGTCTCTCAGCTCAAAGCCTTGGCTCAAAGTTACGTTGAAAATGTAGGCTGCTTGCGAAAGTAGGCGGTCATCCCCGCTAGCATTAGCATAGTATGTTGAAACGGGGATCACTAGCAAGTCCTTAGGTTTGTCAAAAAGAAATGCCTTATGTTCGGTCAAAACCAAAGTGTCTGACCACATACCCTCAACGGCATACATGCTTATCTCTATTGGCGCGCTGACATTGCTGACATCGAAGAGCGAAATTTTCACGCTGTTATCTGCGTCTCTGCCTACGCCTATGAGGTGGTTTTCATCATACGGGTGTAGATACCTAGTAAACCCTGGAATCTTCAAGTAGCCTAGTATCTTTGGGTCACTTTCGTTTTCAACGTCTATCACAAAGAATGGGTCTCTTCGAACAACCGATGTTGAAAGATAACAGCGGTTCTCTATGAATCTCGCTGAATCTATAGCTTCCTCAGGTGCGAGGTTCTCACAGCTTCCGACGACGCTAAGGTTCATATTCAATATGTATAAGTTGTTTTGAGTGGTGCCATTTGCCCAGGTTGTCGTTGCTATTCTAAAGTAGCTGTTGTACTCATCCATTGAAAATTGGTTAAGTTCGTGGCCTGGCACCTTGCCTTGGGCTTCACAGGTCATGTTGTTGTTTTCTATGCGTACTCTGTAGATTGATGTTTTGTCGTCTGGTTCTCGGAACGTTACGTAAACGTTGCTTAATGAAACGTACATGTTGCTTGTTCCTCCCATCATAAGCGTTAGGTAGGTTGGTTCTTCTGTGGTGTTTTGCATGTTTAGGGCGGCAAATGTTGTGAAGACGTAGTAGTTGTCGGAGGTGTTAGAGTAGTGGATTTCAGAGGGGGATATCTCTTTAACACTGTTATTTGAATAGGTTTTTGGAAGGATAACTGTGTCGAAAATGAGGTAGGCTGGTTGGCTTACCACAAAATAGACGTATTTGCCGATCATCCTTGAATTGAAGTAGCTTCCGGTCAACATGAAAGTTCTGAGCAGTTTAGGATTTGTTTTATTTGAGATATCGTATATGTTCGCGAAGGTTTTTACATCCATTATGTAACTGTTGAAATACATTGGAGGAACCGCGTATTTGCATCCTAACACGACTAATCTGTCACCGCTCACAAAGATTCCGACGGTGTATGTGTCATTGAAGGTTATCTTTGAAATCTCTTGTGCCTCTTCCGGTGGGTAAGCTCTCAGAATGGAAACATTATTGCCCGTTATTAGATAGATGTATTCTCCATCAGTTTTCACGGTGTCAGCTTCGTCAACTCCTGCAACCTGAATATTTGTAGTTGAATAGGCAAAGTTCACAGAATCCCCCTTGACACCTTCGGCAAGAGAGAGAATTGGTGACAAAGCTGTAACGAATCTGCCAGCGCGCGTGTCCCAAGGCCCGAGAAACATATACGGTTGTTGGATCTTGGAATTTGTGGTCAAGAAATCTCTAAGCTCCTCATGGGATGAGAATGTTTTCAAGAGTGAAGGAGCTTGAGGTAACTGGAACTGTGGTATGTAGCCTAGATTGTAGCACAATGATCCTAGAATTATGGCGAAAAGAGCTGCTATGACTGCATACAGTCCGGCTTTTCTTTTAATCTCTTTTTGCATTAGACGTTCACCAAGTTAATATAGAGTTTTCATGAATTTTATCCTAAGCCTTAGTACAGTCCAATCTAGAAATTAGAACGGTCTCAAGGACCATACTCGGACTGCCTCATACCAAAAAATTACCAAAACTATTGCCCCGAATGAAAGTATAAACAAGTTCTCCCGCGTGAAGTTTTGCATTAGAGTTAAGAGATAAATTATGTAGAATGTTGTGGAGAAAACCGCGTAGAAGAAGTATCTTGGAAACAGGAGTTTTCCTAATTTGACGAAGTGTCGGAGTACGCCGATTTTGATTTCGCTGACCAAGGAATAGTTTCCGCCTACGTCCTCTTTTTTTACCAAGCCTAATTCGCGGAGTTGTTCGAGATGGTGCTGTGCCACGCTTGGGCTGCTGAAGTGTAACATTCTCTGGACTTCACGAATAGTCATTGGGCGACTATTTTTCAAAAGAAGCCAGTAGACTTTCCAGTCTTTGCCGCGAAGTGCGTACTCAAACTCAACTTCTTCTTCAACGTTCAAGGAATAACACGCTTCTGCAGTCTAATACTAGTTATGGGATGCTTATAATTCCAGTTTTTAGAACGGTAACTACAGAGTCTTTGTGATTTCTTTTTCAATGTCTTCCATCGGTTTGTTTGCATTCAGAATCCTCCACTTGTCTGTTGAAGCCAAGGAAAGTGCTTTATGCCTAACTCGCTTTAACTCTTCTAAGCTTTCGAACATCTCCATTTTGCTGCGTGCTTGTCGTATTCTTCTGTCAGCTTCTTCGGGGTGAACGTCGAGGAAAAACATGAAATTTGACGTAGGTACAATGCAAGCGAAGAAGTGGTAGGCGATCCTGTCCAATGGTGATGGCAGGTAAGCTGTTCCCATTAGATAGCGAACAAAAATTATGTAATCATATTTTCGCCATGAATAAAGTAGAATGGAACGGATAACGTCAAGCATATAGAAAAGAGCAGACGCTAGATGCGCACTTTTCCCTTTCAAATATAGAAACTGCTTGGCCTTAACGCCGAGAAAATTGTCCTTTGAAGGATGAATGCGCAGATAAACAGTTTTTCGCTTTGTCTTGAGGAAATTGCAGAGCCTAAGCGCTTGAGTACTTTTTCCTGAAGCATCCAATCCATCTATGACTATGAACACCAATTGCTTACACGCCTCCCCCATATAAGAGAAAGGTTAGAACACTGAAAGCAGGCACGGTCAGGTTGTCAAAACCCATTGGTGAAAAGCCTTCGACTAAAGTTGCGACAGTAGCGACCGCGAGGACTGCAAGCCCTTTGTCGAGAAGTGAGAGCGGATAAAGCACAGAGAAGAAAACTAAACTTGCTCCAAAACTGGCGAAGGTGACGAGAAACATTGCTGCAGAGCCTTCTAGACTCTTTTCTGCGACAAGTTTGTATTTTCGTCTGCCATACTTTTCCCCTACCATTGAGGCTGCGGCGTCGCCATAAGCCATGGGCAAGATCCCAGCAGCAATAACATATGGCTTCGGAGTGAAAAACAAGGCCAGAAAGGTGTAAGAAATGGCATAGAAGACGAGTCCTAACTGATGGCCTTCTTCGGTAATGTCGGCAAGTCCCTTCAATTTTTTGCCAATATTTCCAAATATGGAAAAGGGTGATGCGAGAAAAGTGACTAGTATAAATGAGGCGGCGATGAGAGTTGGAAAGATGTTTACTGTGAAGAATGGAATGACGAATGGAAGATTTCCGATCATTATGTGTAAGAACTTGCGTGAAGACTTTCGCGAAATATGCCGGAGTCTGTTCATCTTGCTTGATGCAAAAATCAGGATCAGTATATAGACGTAGCAGAGAATCATTAAAAGAATGTTCGCAGAGATTTCTCCAATAGACATCAGTTCACCTTGCGGCGCCAATGACGAAAGCTAGTAATGCGATGATGAACCATATGAGTACGGTGTTCTTGATTCTCTTGGCGTTTTCTCTCGAATAGTCTTTTAGAAGCATGAATGATGACGCTACGAGCCCGAAGTCAGTTATGGCTACTAAAGGAATGAACCAGAAAGAAACAAGGCTTAGAAGCCAGGGTATTGGGCTCAGTAAAACTGCGGAAAGATGAAATGTTGCGGCTGCGATTGCGGCCTTTTTCTCGCCGTAGCGGACAGCGAGAGTTTTCACGTTTTTTGTTTTGTCTCCCGTGATATCCACGATTCCCTTGGTTATTTCTCTGCCAGTGTTTGAAAGGAAAGCGATTGAAGCGAAAATTAAAACGTTCAACCTAACCTCGCTAGTGATTGCTATGCTTCCGTAAACAAATGGTATAGCAACACATGTGCTGACCAGGAAATTGCCTGGTAAACCGCTCCGTTTGCCAACGGTGGTGTAAGCTACAAAGACTGTCCAAGCGATTATGGCTGTGGCAAGACAAAGAGTGTTTGTCAAAATGGCAGCAGTGAAACCTAGCATTGTGAGAATGAGTGCAAAGGCTAGAGCTTCTTTCGGTTTGATCAGGCCGCTTGGAATTGGACGGTTGGGCTCATTCATTGCATCGATTTCACGGTCATAATAGTCATTTATCGCCATGGAGGCAGCGGTGAGCATAAAACCCGTGGTGAATCCATAGATAAGGCTTAGCCAAAAAACGTTCATGCTATTCGAGCTCGCGAGTGCTGCACCGACTATGACGGCGAAACCCATCATAAGGCAGTTCATGGGACGCATCAAGCGCAGATACCCGCGGAGTTTGCTCATAGTCATTCAAACCCTGCAATAACCCATAAGCTTTTCATGAAAGTAAGTTATAAAATTCGCGTTCAAATTCGAAAGTTTAATACGTTTCCCGTGAATAATTCATTGAAAAGTTTGTTGGTGACAATGTTTTGCGCAACAACTACGCATTGGAAAGATTAAGAGTAATAATTCCAGTTGGAGGAAAAGCCACGCGTCTGCTGCCGCTTACAGCGGAAACAAGCAAGGCGTGCATCCGTCTTTTAGACAGACCACTGATAGATTTTTCGTTATTACCCTTGGCGCGTCAAGGCATTAGAAACTTCATTTTCGGTGTTAAGGGCTACACGAACTACAGGGATTTGCACGACTATTTTGAGTCGGGTTACGGATTTTCTGCAAGATATAGCATTACACCCCGTGTTCACATAAAATATCAACCAAACGTGGACGATTTTGGCAGTGCAGATTCTGCAATGATAAACATGGAATACTACAATATCCGAGACCCAGTCTTTGCAGTGCAAGGCGACAACATTTTCGATGTAAACGTGAAGGAACTCGTGAAGTTTCACCAAAAGAAAGGCGCCGTCATGACTATAGCGTTAAGGGAAGTTGACAATGTCGAAGGCTACGGCATAGCTGACATAAACAAGGACATGAAAATTGCCAGGTTTGTTGAAAAGCCAACGCCTAAGGAAGCGCCGTCAGACCTTGCCAACACAGGCTTGTACATGGTTTCGCCGGAGATAAGGAAGATATTCAAGGAAAAGGGAGTTAAGCAGATAATCAAGGAAAGGCATCGCCTGGATTTCGGCTTCGATTTCATTCCCTATCTTATAAGCACTGGAAGACCAGTATATGGGTACACATTGCAGGGAAGCTGGTATGACGTAGGCACTCCTAGACGGTATCTTGAGGCCATGAAGGACATGCTTGATGGACGCTTTTCCTCGTTGACAGATTTCGGTGGCAGAATAGACGAAGAAAAGAGGATCTGGATTCAGGGAGAAAGCACTGAATCGATGAAAAGCAGAAAAGAAATTGTCAACAAGATTAGGCACGGAAAGATCGAGGTTGAAGGTTCTGTTCTGATAGGAAGACATTGCAGAATAGGCGGCGGCGTCAAAATAGTGAATTCATGCATTGATAACTACACGAAAATAGGCAAGGACGTTGAAATAGAAAATTCTGCAGTCATGGACAGAGTAATCATTGGAGATAAAGCGGAAATAAAAGAAAGCATCATTGGGAGACACGTAACTGTCTCTTCAAACGCGAGGAAGCCGACGAAGATAAATTCCGTTTCGGTCATAGCTGACGACGTAACGATAGTAGAAGGATGTGTACTTTCTGCAACGAAGGTCTATCCACATCAGTATGTAAGGGGAGAATTCGCAAATCAAACAGTAATGCCTGGTTAGATTTTTAGAGTCTCTCCTGCAAGCATTGTAGAGGTCCCCAAAGCCAGCACCCTGCATTTGTTTTCAAAAGCTGCTTGATCTTAACTAGCCATTGACAAAGTTATTAACATTGGAGGCAACGGTTGCTCTGTTTATGAAGAAGCTATTCCTAGAAGTGTTAGGCTAGGTTTGTCTTGATAGCATTGCTTTCGAATTCTTGAAATCTCGCCCAGTTCTTCAACTGTCGCAAGCACAAAATCTTCCATAACCCGTAAGACATCTTCAGGCATCCTTCAATTCTCATAGGTGTTCCACCCGAACTTTCGGTCAAACTCTTTTTGCGTTTCAACAAATTGCTTTAACTCCAGTAGAGAACCCTCGGAAGAATATTTTGCAGGGCTAGTTATTCAAGCTTTGAACCATTTGAAGATTAAATATCTTACCTTATCTTTCTCTAGGTCTGGCACTGCTATGATAAACCTCTTTCGGACAGTTGTTGCGAGTCTTCCAGCTTTTACAATTTCTGTTGCTGTCATCTCGGATTTGGCTTGTTTAACTGAAACCATGTAAGGTGCGTGTTCTACTCCTGGTCCGTGCTTGTAAACTGCAAAGTCGCATCCGAACTTTATTCCGGGTGTAACGACTAGACCGCCCTCGCGCAAGTCATGGTAGACAGCGTATTTTTGGTCAAATTCTTCATATAATTTCTTGGCCATTTGGCGAAGTTTTCTGAGGCTGACTTTCTTTTTTTCAGGGCCTTCGTATACTGTTGTGGTTCTTTTTTCAACAAGATACAGGCCTTCCATCAGGTCCAAAACTAGTGGAACGTTGAATTCTGGAATTTTAGGTTTGGCAATTCCGAGTGGTTTCCCGTAAAAACCTTTCTTGTAAAGCTCTGACCCTTCCTTCGGATTCCATACGACTAGGAAGTTTTCAATAAGTTCTACGCCGATTTTTTTGGGCATTTGTGTTTTCGCCCTTTTACATCATGAAGGATAAGATTCGTGCGGCGTCAGCAGCGTCTTCAGCCTTATCTGCTGAATCTTCGAGAAGTTGTAGGACATCTCTCAGCAATATCAAGGCTGGGAAATCCATTTTGCTGCTGAGCAGTTTTATTTCTAGTTCGCGGTAGATCGCGTCAACGTTGCGTTCGGCAATTTCAACGTCTTTGGCTTTTTCCATTGTTTTAGCTGAGCCATAGTTGAGAACCATTACCATTTCTCTGAGCTTCAGCACGGTTTCAAAGACAGCTTCTGAGAGTCTCAGCAGGTCTTTTTTAATGTCTGTGGGGACATTCCAGTTGTGCTGTATGATTTCGACCAGTCGGAAAGCTATGCCTTCGGAGAAATCTGAAATCTCGCTTGTCAGATTTGTAAACCTTAGGAAGTCTTCTCTGCTGAGCAGGATTGCTCCTATTTCTGCTAGTTCTTGTGAAACCAATCGTCTGGCTTTGTCTACTTCTTCTTCGCCGCCTCTTATTTCATTGAAAAGCTGTCTTGCACGGTCCTTGTCATTTTTCATGAAGTAGTCTATCATTTGAGGGACTTTTCTGGTTAAGTCTAAGACCTTGCGTAGGTGGTCTTGGCAAACGTTCAGCGCTCTTCGCTTCACGCGTTCTTCGGTTTCTGCTGGAAGCACCAAATTCTTTCCCGCCTACAAAATAAGGCTGTTTTTTCCAATTTTATATAAGCTGAAGTGTTAAAAAAGGTAACTAAAGCTCGGCGTTAAACTGGATTGCCTAGCTCTTCAAAGCTGATTTTTCCTCGGAAATATTTATGCAAGAGTTCTTTTAGGTCTTCAATTTTGCTTCTAACTTGTTTCCATGAGTCGCGGTCTCGGATAGTCACTGTGTTGTCACTTAACGTGTCGTAGTCCACTGTTATCCCCAAATGCACTCCAATTTCATCTGCACGTGCGTATCTTCTGCCGATAGAACCTGCCTCGTCATATTCAGCTATGAAGCCTTCGTCAAGCAGAATCTTGTGCACCGTCACGGCTTTTTCTGGCAGTCCATCTTTGCTTACGAGAGGATAGACCCCAACTTGTATGGGTGAGATGTCGCGTGGGAAGCTCAGTATTGCTCTGTCTTCCTTAACGTGGTAAGCATATTCGAGAGCTACGTAGAGAAGTCTGTCTGAACCGAAACTTGGTTCCACAACATGCGGAATGAAATGTTTTCCGCGTTCAACAACTTTCTGACGAGCCACATCTATGTGTTCCGGAAGAATCTTGTACTTTCCAAGCACGTAATAACCGCTTTTCTTAATAGCAGTCTCGACTTCTTTAGGGTCAGCTTTGGAAAGCATGTCTGCAACTTTTGCGGTTTCTCCCTTGAAAATCGGGCCGAGCTTAGCCATTACAGGTTTTATGGTGATCTGTTCTTTTTCGATGGATTTTTCATATTCTTTGAAAACATGCATGTCTACGCCGCTGTGTTCCATGTGGCTTCTTAGATCGTAGTCTGTTCGGTAAGCGTGACCAGATACTTCAACCCAGCCCCACCGTTCAACAAGAACTTCCTGATCGAAGCTTTGAAGTGAGTAGTGCGCTCTTTCCCATGGGAGCTTTTCGATGAAGCGTTGTTTTTCTGCTGGAACGCCTAGATCGATTAGCAATCTTTTGGCCAGCGCCATGAAAGTCGCTTGCCACTCAGATTTGATTATGCCCTTCTTCAACGCCTCTTTCACCGTGAGCTCAACGACTTCTTCTGATGCATCTGCGTGACCAACACCAGATTTCAATCGGTTTTCGGCCAAGAGAAGTCTCAATGTTTCATTTTCCACCTCTTTCATTAGATAACAGTTTGGCTCCTCTGGGTCGAAGAAGAATTCTAAATCCGTGATTGTGAATTCTCTCAGTCTTATCAGGCCTTGTCTTGGCGATATTTCGTTTCGCAGTGCATGGCCAATCTGCAGGGCACCGAAGGGAAGTTTCTCCCGTGCCATGCCATATAGCCGATTGAACTCTACGAATATCCCCTGCGCGGCTTCAGGTCTTCCGTAGCCAATGGCTTCTGAATATGGGCCTATGGTAGTTTTGAACATTGTCAGAAACTGTTTTGGTTCGTCGAACGTGCCCTTGCACTCTGGACATTGAATCTCGTTTTTCTTAATGGCTTCTCTCAGTTCTTTGAGGCCCAGTCTCTCAGCTTCTGCTTCGCTGATTTCTGCAATTTCCCGAAGTAGGTGATCTGCACGGAATTTTTTCCTGCATTTTAGACACTCAACCATTGGCTCCTTAAAATGCTCAACATGACCTGAGGCTTCAAAAACGTCAGCTGGTGCAATTATGGGTGACTCTATTTCTAAGATGCCAAGTTTGTTCACGAAAAGTTCCCTAAGCTTCTTCTCGATGTTCAGCTTCAGTCTTGCGCCTAAAGCACCATAGGTTACGAAGCCGCTTACACCACCGTAGATTTCGTAGGATTGCCAGAAGAAGCCACGCCGGCGTGCCAATTCATTGATGATTGTGAATTTATCGGAGATCCTGGTTTCATCCGTCATTTTTGCTCAGCCTCCTTTAGATTAAACGTCTCAGAGACTTTAATCTTACTAAGATAGCCTACTATTCTTGCTCTAATCGTTCAAGCCTTCATTTTCAATATTTGGCAATTTGCCCGAAGGGTTAGCGGAGCATTTTTTAAGGGACTCGGTAATTAAGAACTGCCAAACAAGGTGTCAAATGTGCCGAAGATAAAGGTCGCCTTAGTGGGTGTTGGAAACTGTGCGTCTGCCTTAGTTCAAGGCTTGCAGTACTATGGTGAATGTGGGAAAGAGGAAGAATCCATTGGACTGCGCAATGTGTTGTTGGGCGGTTTTCATCCTAGAGATATTGAAGTTGTTGCGGCTTTCGACATTGATAGTCGAAAGGTAGGCAAAGATTTGTCTGAGGCTATATTTGCTGAGCCTAACAATGCTCCAAAACTGGTTGATATGCCGTTGTCCAATGTGATGGTGCGGAAAGGTCCGGTCTTGGATGGTGTGGGCGAATATACGAGAAATGTTGTTCAGGTAAGCGTTCATCCGGAAGCGAATGTTGCGACGGTTTTGAAGGAGAGTGATGCGGAAATTGTGCTTAATTTGCTTCCGAGTGGAGCTGTGAAGGCTTCTCAATGGTACGCTGAACAGGCGTTGGTTTCAGGTTGTGCTTTCGTAAATGTTACACCCAATTTTATTGCCAGCGATGACAAATGGGCTCAACGTTTTGCAATGGCCGAGTTGCCGCTTGCGGGTGATGACTTGATTGATCAGGTTGGTGCGACTACGTTGCATAAGACTTTGCTGCAACTTCTTTCGATGAATGGGGTTCGCATCAAGGAAACGTATCAGCTTGACGTTGGTGGGGGTACAGAATCTTTGGACACTTTGGGGCGGACGAGAGATGTTAAACGTGTTGTCAAGACAAAGTCTGTTGAGGCCGCTTTGCCTTATCAGGCTGCAGTCGTGGCCGGCTCAACGGACTACGTGGATTTCCTTCAGAACCGACGTGACAGCTACTTCTGGATTAAGGGAGTGCACTTCTGCAATGTGCCTATGCAGATAGATTTGAAGCTTTCAACAGTTGATGCGCCGAACGCTGGGTCTGTTTTGCTTGACGTGATTAGAGCTATGAAACTAGCTTTGGAAAGAGGAATGAAAGGTGCTGTTCTGCCGGTGTGTGCTTGCGCTTTCAAGCATCCTCCTCAGTTAATGCCGCTTGAGAAGGCTGAAAGGATGTTCGCTGAGTTTATCAAAGAAGCGGCGTGAAGCGACCCTTTATTTTCCAGCAAGCTTCTGCAGTTCGCGTACTACTTTTTCCTTTAACCCTGTTTGTTTCAGCTTCTCTTTCAGTAAATCTATCGTTTTCACTGGTGTAGGGTCTATGCCTCGCAACACAGCTAAATAGACACTTGTGAAATCTCCAGTGCAGATGACGGATGACATTTTGGCTAGGCTACTTTTGCCCTTGCTCCGGATTTCGAAAATTTTCCCAATTTCTCGGCTAATTAGCTCCTTTGTAACTTCGATTCTTACACGTATTTCGGCAGGTTCGTCAGTGTCGCGGATAAAGATTACCGAAAAGTATTCAGCAAATTCTTTCGCTGCTTCCCAGCCTACAATTTCATTGTGGTTGAGCTCGGGGAAAAATTCCCATTTCGCTGGGTTCTTGCTGTTTTCGTTGAACTGCGTCTTGAAGCGTTGGGCAACAGCCCGATAGAATCCAAAACCATAAACCGTTGGCACAGTTCCATTAACGCCTAACGCTAGCTTCTTAGAAAAGTTGCTACTGGCTTCTTTTTCGGGAGAATTCTCGGCGCTGACCTGTTTTAGGATTTTGACGGCTTCGGAAACTTCAGCGTCAACATCCGAAACCAAACCGAATTTCTTTAAGATCGTGGGCATGGGCATAAACAGGTATGGAAGAGTCGCGCGGGGAGCCATCCCTGAAGGAACAAGCAAATGTGGGAAACCGAGTTTTTCAGCAAACTCTCGCAGTTTCCCGCCGGAGCTGATGCAGACAATCATGCACTTTCTTCTAATGGCGTCGAGAAGAACGCTGAGGGTTTCTTCGGTTTCTCCAGAGTAGCTTACAATGAACAGCAAGGTGTTTTTGTTTGCGTATGCTGGCAAAGAATATTCTCTGCATATTTCAACAGGAACTGTTATTCTGTCTCGTGCCCAATCCTTCAGAAGCTCTCCGCCAATAGCGGAACCACCCATGCCAGCAATTATGATTGTTTGCGGTTCAGGATAGCTAATGG
>Ga0172364_10002192_pt1 | contig 15450 bp, 11 predicted proteins | sample LakKivSesite10cm_FD_114545 | JGI IMG/M metagenome (GOLD analysis project Ga0172364, IMG submission 114545) | Sediment microbial communities from Lake Kivu, Rwanda - Sediment site 10cm | ecosystem: Environmental > Aquatic > Freshwater > Lake > Sediment | place: Rwanda: Western Province, Lake... | reverse complement strand
TATCGTCAATAAAACCGTGTGCAGTCATAATAACCCTTCCGGTAGAAGTAACATCGTTAACGTGATTCTTATCGCAACTTACTTTAGTACGCTTTGCAAACTCTACATCCTTTCCGTTCTTGGTAGCCTTGATTTTATTAGTTCCAGAATTAGTTACATTGCCGAAAGTGATAATCAAGGAAGCATCGAAGTACATAGTATCTCCGCCCTTATTCTTCATCTTGGGCTGGGCCATAATATTCTCCGGTTTAGCTACCCAGATCTTATTTACAGCAAGCATAGTATTCGTATAAGGTTGACTCTGCTTACGGGATAAAACAATCTTCTGGTTAATAAAGTTGCCAAACTGCTGGGACATTGCACCTGCATTCCATTCGTTGTTGTTCTTATTAGATTCAACAGATAGACGGCAAGGAATAGATCCTACAGAATCCCAAAGGAATAGTAGATCGTAAGGAAGGTTACCTTTCTTCTGTTCATCAAGAAGATCGGCAATGAACGCAGCCACGTCTTCAATAGTATTGAGCCTTTCCCTATCTACATAAATAAAGAATCCTTTATAGTCGGCTACCTCTCCCTCGTCATTAGGTACTTCTTCGAATACAAGCCCCATTTGCTTGGCATGCTCCCAGTTCCATTTCATCTCAGTAATAATGAATACAGGCAAGATACCTAACTTCTGTGCACTAACTGATGCTTCAAGAAGAGCTGTAGTCTTGCCTGTATCAGAATGTCCTCGTAGTAACGTAATATGACCGACTGGAATACCAGGTATAGAGAGGCAGTCTTGAAAAGCCTTGGATAGAGGAATCCACTCTTGGTTTTTCATTTTTATCGAAGTACTCGATAAATTTTTAGATTCAATAAACCTCTCTAAATTAAAAGTACCTCTAATTGCTCCCGCTACGCTTTGGTTTAGTGAATTTTTAACTGATTTTGCCATAAACTATTTTTGCTTACAATTATTAACGAAATAGATCATCAAATTCCTCGTCAATGCTTGGTTTAGCCTTGGGAGTGTTTAGTGAAAGAGAGGCGGGTTTTGCAGCAGGTGCAGCTTCTTGCTTAGGAGCAGCAGCAGGTGTTGCCTCGTCTGTAGTCTCTTCAGGATTCAACCAACCGAGCAAAGACTCTTTCATCTCTTCGTAAGAGTATTTCTTGAAAATAGAAAATACGTCAGGTTGGTTATTCAACCATTTCTCAACCTCTTTAGCATCTTCAGACAATGGTGTAGTTTTTGTACGAACACGTACCTTAGATTGGTTGAAGGAGGTACCATTAGTCTCAGGTCCGGTAGTTTCAATAGTAATATCACGGCCTTGAATAACGTCTGTATAATCTCCTACATCCGGATCGTCAGCAAGACTTAACAGTTCGGCATAAATTTGCTTACCGAATTCCCACAAACGAACACCCTTCTCTTCTTCCCCGCGTATAACTACGGGTGTGAATACTCGCATTTTTGGTTCCAGTTTACGAGACATCATCCAGTTCTCCTTGTCGCCGCTAGAAGCAAGCTGCTTGGCAAACTCAACGATTGGATCTTTCTCTCCGAAATTCTGAAGAGAGATCATTGTACGGTTTCCGATACCGTAGTGAACAAATACTTCCTTAAAAGGATTTGACTTATCCCATACCGCAGGTACAATTCGTACTGAATGCTTTCCTACAGTAGGTTTCCAGAGAATGAGAGAAATATCTCTCTTTTGACCGCCTTGCTTCTGATTTTGCAAGGCATTAAGTTTAGACTTGATTGCGCCTAAATCCATACCCATAACTTATAGTTTTAAAATTAAAAATTACGTTAATAAAAGAATGTAAGTAGTAATTCTCAGATAACCAACTAAAGATTGACTATTCTGTGAATTTTTGTGGAAAGCTTCTTGAGCTCCTCGCCTTGAGATAAGAGAACGGTGTTTCTATAATCGGGCCAATTAATCCGGAAACTTGTATCGAGAACACCCTCGTTCAACGACTTGATCAGTAGATTGAGACTGTTGATAGTATATAGAGTATTGGTCTCTTTCTTTCTATGTAGTAAGATTGTATTTGTAAGTACTTTTGTAGTAGGTCCTTCAATTTCAATATTATAGGTACATAATAGCTCTTCTGAATCGGCTGATTCAAGAACAAAGATCTTCTTATACATTATAGAGTATTCACTCTGAATGGTATCTAGAGTATCTTCTAGCTTGTCCTTGGGTGAGAATGTACAAAACAGCTTATTCTTCAATTGATCTTGCGTTAATTCAATGTATTCCATAATAAATATCTATAATTCTTTCTGAAAGTTGTAGTTATCTCCTTTTTGTGCCTTAACTCTATATCCGTCTTTCTCTAGTACATCTTTAATTTGCTTGAGAAATCCTTTACCGTCTTCTGTTGAGTAGTCAATGAGTATTGAATCGTAAACCACTAAGATCACCCTACTCTTTTTGCCTTTGAACAACTCTCGCAAATCGGTCAGTTTTTTTACATTATTTACAGTCTCGAGACACTGGACGTAGTAGTTGAAAAGCTTTTGAGGTGTGAAGTCTTTACCTTTAATTTTTCTTCCGTTAGGAAGTAAAAGTGTTTTTTGACGCTTAAACTCCTCCCACATAGCTTTTACAAACTCACCAATTTCATTAAATAACTCAATCTTCCTATATTCTTCTTCAATTCCGTTATAAAGCTGTCTAAAGGTTATTTTTTTAGACTCCTGGTATTCTTCTGGAGTTAATTCCTCTTTACCAAAATATTCTCTACCTAAAATAACGTGAATAGACTCATCTGATGGTAGAGATACGTTCAACATTTTAGCAATTAGCCTTAGATGGTATCCGTCAAAGTCAAACTCTACCAAAACATCGTTTTGAGGTATGAAAGCACCCCTAGATCCGTTCTCTTTGTTAAAAGCCAGGAAATTGATTCCGTTAAATGCATTAGTAGGTCGTGATGTTATGTTGTAAAGGTTATAGCTTGTGTATATCCTATTATCTTTCATAGACCTAGCCTTCCATGTAGGTTCGAAAAACTTATCAAAAACCCTTTCACTTAACGTCAGACCCTGTTCCTCTACCCATTTGTAGGCCTTTATGTAATTGTTTTGCCAGTCTAGGTTACCCTCTTCTCCGACATAGTCTTTCACGGCCTCAAACATACACTCGCACCTCTCGTAATGCTTTGAAATCGGAACTAGAGTATTTACTTCTTCCGAGTATTTGAACTTATTATGGAAGTCTAAATGAACGAGTGTGTAGCATTGGAGATCTTTGATCTCTCCGTTTTTATCCAGAATGTTAAAGTATAGGTCGACGGCTTGCGGAAGATAGAGATAATAGGAATGCCACTTTTTATCAAATAGGTATACTTTCGGAATATCAAATAAAAAGTTCTGAATATCGTCAAGGCTTAGTGAGAAGCCTTCGGAATGATTAATTGGAAAAATATACCCCTTCTCGAAATCGTTGTAGTAGAGTACACATGGACCGGTAAGGAGAGGGTGGGTTTCTTCGGAAAGAGAAACTAGGTCAATAAAGCATTTATCTGTTTTAGGTAACCTTGCAAGCTGCTCTTTTGTCTCTACAACGTAATACATAACATTTATTTATAACCTTTATTTAAAATAAGACATTCTACAGGTTCAACCAACTCTAAGGAGTAATCCTTGCAAACTTAATATAATCTCCTCCGATGAATTCAAGCAGTCCTGTAAAAACTTTACTTTTACTTTCCGTAACACGTTTATTGGTAGTTGCAACTCCTCCCTTGATTTGATATTGAGATACTCTAGTATCGTTTAGTGGGCCTGTTAATTGCCATAGCATATCTATACTCTCGTAACCTAGAATATTTTCCACTTCGATATCTCCGTTCTGGATCTTAGTCCAATCAATTTTCGAAATCTCAAATACATAACCCGGTCCGCTAACAGTCTTTGCAAAATATCTAGTAAAATACCCTCTAGCATAATCTTCTTCAGTAGGGGCAGGGAAGTAAGGGGTTAATTCTGTTAGTCTCAATCTTCCTCCTTGACTATTTTGTACTCTTGAAGATGCATAAGGTTCTACGATACTAGGTACTTGACCAGGTAATAAAGCGCGTCCTGAAGTAAGTAGAGATGCATCTGTTGATTCTCTTACTTCTACAGGTGTAAGCGGAATATTTGTACCTAGTACAGGATTAACTCCAGTAAACGAACTACCGTCGTAGATTGTATAGTATCTTCCGGTATAAGGTTTTTTATCGGGCAATAAAAATTCGTTACCCGAAGTGTACTTATTCTCGTCTATAGCTGCTGATGGATAATACCTTAATGCCATACTTATATGAATATATTAACAGTATTATAATAAAGACGTAAAGTCGGTATTGCTGCAACTGTGGTCTCTACCCACCTCTTCGATGTCCATAAATCATATTCTTGATTTGCTGTATTTACTATTGCCTGTACAAAAGAGGAAGGGGGCCTTAAGATAACGAAAAAATTAGGGGCAGCATTAGTACCGATAGATAATAATCCGCTTGATAAAGGTATGTTTGTTTTGAATACAGTATCTGCAACGTTTCCTCCTATAGCAGCTGCAGTATTATTATTTACACTTACTACTATATCGCCGTGAGAATCTCCTGACCAGGGATTAGTACTAAAAGTTAAGGTGTTTGAAACTCCTTGACGATTTCTTCTATTCTTTACTACTATATCTCCTACCTTTACTTGTGTTTTTGCAGGATCTAAGATCTCAAAACCTCTACTACTATCCCTTAATGATTGAGCATACCCGGCATGACTTGCATTGGAAGGGAATGATACTCCGGCCTGTCGCATTACGTAACTAATAAATGCAGCACTCCACGGAGTACTAGTCACAGTAGTAGACACACTCGTACCAGCAGGCGGTGCGAATTCGCTTTGATTCCTACTAGGGGAAAATGCTCGAGTTCTTAATAGAGAATCTTCTCGTAGCTTTATCATCTGCCCCTTAATCCTAGTTAACCACTGATTATTTTCTACAGTATGTGATAATCCAGTTACAATAAAGCCTACTTTTGTATATCCGTCTTCGGCTTTCAACGATAGCGGTAATCTACTTTCAGGAATTGTAAACGCATTAGTCATTATTATACCGCTTATACCGTCAATAGTTATTTCTAAGTCGGCTGGAATAAAAGGAGCAGCCGTAGTTCTATTACTAGTTGATTTGACTTTCGACATCCTCTCTATGTAATAATTCTTTGCCATATCAATCCTCTCTTCAGTCAATTGAAGGTTTGAGTATATACTTGCTACGTGAGTGTTGAATGTATCTGCTGCTTTCTGATCATTAGAGGTTTCATTAACATTACCTACGTTTCCGGCTGTATTGCTATTAGTACCTTTGTTCTTGTTTGGAGGATCTCCTATAACGGGTTTATACCTGTCCTCGTAGTTTTTATTGAGATAGCTTAGAGAAGAGTGGTCCTTAGAGTTAACGGAGCCAGTAGCTGCTTGTGCAGATATGGCAATCATACTAGCTAACTTAGTTGATAATGTTGTTTTAAACTGGAATTCTCTAGCTATACTAAAAGTTCCGTTTGGTTGATCTAGTCCGAGACTTGGAGCTTCAAATACTGGCAATTGCCCAGATAGGATAGGGTCTTTTGATTGATTGAGAGTATCTAAGTATTTAGGTCTATCTATAAGAGACTTTTCCTCGCCTAGATTAGGTACCCATTGATCATCGATGATTTGTACTGTATTTGCATCATCTCTATAAGCTACTCTTAGTGAGTTTATATTACCAAGAGATTTATTTATGTCTGTAGTTATCCTCTCTAAAAACGGCTGTAGATTTACAGCATGTTCTTTATCTGCGCCGGCATACTCTTTAATCAAACCTAACAGGTAGTCGATATTCAAAAGAATATTCATAACCTTTCCTTGGTAGGCATTAGTAATTGACTTATAGAATAAATTAAAACCGTTTAATGCAGCAGTAATTCTGTTTTGATTCTCTGGATTAAAAAAGTTATCAGTTTTTATTCCTTCAGCAAAAAGTTCTTTATACTCAGTATTAGTAGAGTTAAAAGGAATCAAACAGGTGTAAGGATCTATAGACATCTGTTGAGGAGAGCTCAAACAGAAATTAGTTTCAGGATTAAAGTCTAGGTAAACGTAAGGACGCTTTTCAGTTCCAGCCGATTCTTGCACTGAGTCAGTCCTCTGCTTAGAATCATAGATTAAACACATGTTATTTAAGAACGCAAGTAGATATCCAAAGGATATGTACACGGGTACGCGAACGGTATCTAATGTTCCATCGGGACGAGCTTTAGGGAATCTGACAACATATGCCTTGCATAAGCTAATAAAATCAACGACAGGTACAGTTGCAGCTATTGTAGATTGTGCTGAAGTTGTGTTATTTATTTTATCATCAGGATATGCAATAAAATCGCTATTAAAGCCTCTCAATGCATACTGTGTTATATCGAACTGATTACTCTGTATTTCAGGACTTTGGGTAGAAACTAAGACTTTCTCAAAAATACCACCTCGGTAGAAGTCTAAAGTCGTTTTTCTGATATCGACCTGGACTACTGGATCGTTTAGTGATTTATTAGACGCAGCAAACTGGCTCTCTGCTTGAACAATAGCCAGCATAGCATGTAATGCGGATTGAAATCCTTCTGCAGAATCGATTTGTTGAGTGTCAGGTTGATTTAATTGACCGTTATTATCACCCGTATTTGCCTGTTGTGCTTTTTGAGTTATAGCCGGTTGGGGTGCTTGTGCTTCGGCTGAAGATAGTATAAAACCAGGATTGTTAGTTTCAAAATACCAATTAATTACCTTGGTAGTATTCTGTACTGTCACTGGAGTCTGAAAGTTACCTTTTATTTTGACCAACCCTCCTTCAGGAGCCTCGACTTCTGATACTACAGCAGTACCGTCGCTAGTTATCCATTTATCTAAAGCTTCTATCGCAATTTTTCTAGTTACCGGACGATTAACATCGGGACTATCGACTACGCCTTGCAAATTAAAATAAATTTCTTTATCTCTGTTTGCAGGAGCCCCTAGTCTTACACTGTAACTTAGTTTTAAATCCCCTTGATTATCTACTTTATCAGATCCACCAAAACGTGAAGCTTCTGTACTTACAAGAATACTATCTAATGGAACAGATTGTATCTGTCCGTTAGTTCCTGATAATACGTAATCCTTGGTTGCAAATTGGAACAATAGGGCAAGAGATTCATAAGATACAGGCCCTTCTTGGTAAGCTGCTGTCAGTCGGCTTGGATTGCGTCTAAAAAATTCATCTACAAAGCCGTTTACCGAACCAGCAGCTTTACCTTTAACGTTCAAAGTTACAAACGTAGATGTTGCTGGATTTATATTATAGTATACGTTACCTTTTAATATCCATAAACCTCCAAACTTCTCATTAACAGCCTGTAAGGTTTGTTGATCTTGATTGGTTCTTGACTGATCAAAAATAACAAATTGCGTATCAGAATATAAACCAGTTTGAAAGTTATCTACACTTATTGCTAAATTCTCTTGAATAAACTGCGCGTAGGTCAGACTTTGCGGACCTTTATATTTTGCTACCAGTGCAAAAAGTTCAGCAGGATTTTTAGGTAGCGGCTCTAAATTAAATTGCTGAGTACCGCCTGTTTCTGCTTGACCTTGCGCTGCTGTAAAACTCTGTGTTAATCTTTCTAATGCACTCTGATTTTCTTTAAATTTTTTAATTGTTCCCTGCGGTAGAGTATATGCTTGGTTAATTCTCAATGAATCCATTATAGCACCAAGACCAATCAGCCTTATATTACAATCATATCCCCCTTCTTGGTTAAAGGACCAGTTAAAATTCGAAACAATACCGAGCATTCCATCGTAATTTCCGGAAGTTTTTCTTACTTTCCTAGCAATGTCTTGCTGAATGATTTCTTTTGTTCTACCTGAACTGAAAGGGTTATCAATTCCGTAAATGTCGTTTGAAACAAATAGACCGTTCGGAACGTCGTTACTATTAGAATCCTTATTTGAGAAGTATTGAGTATGTCCCCACTCAAGTAACATTGAATAACCTAGACGAAAATAAAGAGCTTCAATAACGTTAAGCTGGTTCATATTCCAGACCTTAAAGTTTATGTTTGCTTGTCTTAAAGATCCTAAACGTCCAGTAGTTTCTATTTGCACCGATACTAATCCGGGCATAGGCCTATAACCTAATTCGTCTGTACCTCCAAGGCCGTATGCTCCATTTGCACCTATTCCCTGTCTTATAGTTATTCCGTTACCGTTTTGTATTGACGTTCCCGCCTCTAGTATCCAATTTCGAGCTAATGAATCAGGATTAGGATATTCACCGGGACTCAGATTCAACCTGGAAAAAAATGAAGTTCTATCGTTCTCCGTTAGAGTAACTATGTTAACTGATGAGGTTAAACGTGCCCATGCTGTTTTATTGGCTAGAAATAAAACATCCTCCCCTGATCTACTCAGGGTACTATTACGCCGTGCTCTAATTGATAACTGTCTTAGTACGTCGTCACTAAACGGGGCTCCAATAACATTTGATAACTTAATAGCCATTATTTACTAAGTTATAATTATTTAGTATGGTCTGAATGTTGGTGGGAATTCTTAACTGAATACCTATTGGAGGATAAATTGAATCTCCTGGTAGTGCATTTGCGGAAGCAATGATCCACCAAAGACTTGAATCCTGATAGAAATCAAAAGCAATCAAGTCTAATCTGTCGTTTACAGTAGTAATAACATAGTAATCACTATCGGTAGGCTGAATGGTAGGATAAACGTTAGTTTGATAGTAAGCACTACCTGTTACGTTTAGCTTAGTTACCGGTATATTTTGATATCTTGATTGCATTATCCTCCGATTAATACTGAATTACTTAAATTAAAATCATCTACACCTAAGCCACCTAAACCGCCTTGCCTAGGTCTAATCTGTGAAGGAGGTAGTGGTGTTGTCTGTCCTTGATTGGCGTTTTGAATACCTGTAGCAGGGCCGGTAGAGTTAGAATTATTAGTAGAAACAAGAGTACGTCTGTCTGCAGGTGTTGTTGCAGTTGGATCAATAAAGCGATCTTTATTTGCAATTAACGGTACAAAAGGATTTTCTTTGTTAACTTTTCTAGGTAGTATGTCCATTATTGGTTTAAATGAACATTGAATTGTAACCATATGAGGGAGCTGCCTTACATCGTCTTCAGCACCAAATTGGTTCAACAATATTTCCCAAGGAGTATTAGTGTTATCGATTGTCACGTTTACATTTTCAAGAAAACCGGGTACTCTATAAAGATAATCGCCAATGGTTAATTTTACAACATTACCGCGCATTAAATTATAATTGGGAGAATAATCTGGATACACTTGAGATATTAATTGATTGATTTTTGTGTACATCGGTAACATCTCCTGTCTGCTTTGAACAAAAGCTTTGAAAGTGAATCCGATAGTTCTGTCAAAACCTTGATAGGTTCTAAAAGTCTCACCTCTTCCCAAATACTTAAATGTATTATATTCTGCACTATTACTGTCAGAAATCTGTCCTTCTAGGAAAGCTCTAAAGATGAGTGCTGTAGTAAAATTTAAATTATCGTTATCTATACACTCAAAGGCAAATTTAATTATGTCTTTTGATTCATTGCCTGCAATTTCCCATGGATCTTTTTGGTAAGGATTATAAAAAAACTGTCCGGGGTTTTCCACTCCTTTTGCTAGGAGATTCAGCATATTCAATGAATCCTCTCCGTTGTTAGTAGTATCAATATACCTAGCTCTTATTCTCGGTGCACCTGGATTACCTATACCTAAACCTCCTGTACCGTTGAAAGGGTTTGCAATGTTCAGATCACTATAATTAGATCTTGGCGTTCCGGCAGGGAGTAGGTTCCTAAAGTCTCTGATTGGTTGCTGTACTGGAGTACGTGAGTCTGTTCCTTGATTAGCTATTTGCTGGTAGGTTAATGCAATAGTAGAGTAAGCTACTCCAGGTTGATTTTGAACAGTAAACTTAGGATCAGGGTTTGTTTCGCTAATCTTTGTTATATTTGTATCAGTATATCGAGATATTCTAGTGAAGCCTATACCGTAAACAGAACCAGGTCCTCCTAAGTAATTAAAGAGTTGATTCTGCACCGGAGATATACCTAACCTATCTACAAGAGTAGGGTCAATTCCTGTGCCACCTACTATGTCGGGATTAGTAATAAAGTCAGTAGATCCAATAAGCTTTAAAGCCCTTAATATGGAAAGTCTATTTGTTGCTTGGGTATTATTTTGAGGTGCGCCTACAATGTAAGCATAAGTTTGTTGAGGTGTTTCGTATATCGTAGGACCAACACCATGCCTGTTAAAATGTGCTCCTGTACCCTGAAACTGAACCTGGGCTAAAGTGTTGAGGGGATTATATACATTAGTAACAGGTAAGAAAGTATTACCTAAGCTCGGGCCTGCAAAGGTTAATGCGTTGGGTACCTGTATTCTTGGATTTGTTAGCTGTAATCCTAACTGTTTTTCAATAAAAGCCGTTCCCCTAGGGGCATCTTTAAAAAATTTTTGTATCCTCTCTCTATCTAAGGTTGCTGATATAATACTAGAACCGGCAGTCAATAATTGAGTTATTGCACCACCGCGTACAGGAAAGTCTAATGCAGTTCTATTGATTTCATAATAGCCTCTAATACCTGGAGATGCCTGTTCGTTGTCGATAGGGAATTGCATGTAGGGTTGATTGCTACTTCCTCCGCCAGGTCTATCTCCGCCAAAACGGAGACTAGTCAAATCTGTTTTTAAATTAATTAGAGGCATGTTAACGTCCTGTGCTTGATTTAATGAAATCTAAATAGGTTGGTTGAGGTTTTGCACCGTACGTAACGTCGATTGGATTTTCAGATACTGGAACTACTGAAGAAGCTCTAGGTATAGATCCGCCTCTAACAGTTGCAGTGACGTTGGAGGGTACTCCTTCAAAGATACCAGAAGGATTAGTTCTTCCTTGCTTACTTAACTGGGATTGTTGAATTTGATCTAGTAAGTCCATAGTTTATGCTTTATCTAGTCCGTATATTTGGTTAGCATTATTTCCTAATATAATGTAACCTACTTTCTGTCCATCTAGGTAAACATCTCCTACATTACGAGTTCCGCTCACGCTCGACGTTTCTTTACCTGTTACTTTTGTAGTACCGCCTACGTTTACGTTTTGTTGCTTACTGCCCTGTTCTACGGTATTACCAATAGATGGAGCAGCTTCGTCAAGATTCATACCGCCTATTGTACCAGCGGCACCTCTTAATCCTCCTGCAAATCCTGCAGTACCTGCTCTTACAGAGCTTGCAAGACCTTTAAATTTATTTGCATTACCGCCAAAAAATCCTGCTACGTTGCCTATAAGGTCTAATACGCTAGCTATTATATCACCTATCAATTGAACGGCTCCGGCTAATCTGTTTATAAGTCCTGTAACGAAGCCTTGTATCTTTTGGGGATTAGTTATAAAATCTAAGATACCGGACTTTTCAATAAACTCAACAAAAATAGTTTTTATTCTATTCATTGTCTCGGTAAGACGCTCGGCAGTAGAAGTTTGCGTAATATAGTTATATGCATCTTCTCCGATTTTTTTACTTATCTCTGCCTGTGTTAAACCTCTTTGCTTTAGTATTCTTAACTCTTCTTGTGCCTGTTTTAAATTGGTTGCACCAAGTTTTCTATAGTAGTCTTGTTGTTTCAAAACATCTGCTAATCCGTCTCTAGTCATACCTACAGACTCAGCAATAGCTTCTTGCTGGATTCTATTCATTCGCAGATATTCATCAGTACTTCCTACTTGTGTGTTAATTTCTTTAGCAAGAGTTACGAGATCGTTGTTGAGAGCAGCTTCACGAGCTCTGTTGAGATTTAATTCCTTGCCGGTTAGTACCTGGGCTTCCATCTCTTTGCTTATACTCCCTTCAAAGTCTAAAAAACTATTAGCTAGTCCATCGAGCTGTTTCATTTCAAAGCCCATAGCCTTGGTTACCATCAACGACTTAGTAAGCTTTTCAGGATACTTCGTAAATGTTAATCCCAATACGCCGGCTTGTTTGCTGGCTTGATTCAATACATCTCTGAATTCAAAAGCAACACCAGTCTCAAATTCAAACGCTTTTGACTGGGCTAAAATACTCTTTGTAAGTTTTTCAGCGTTTCTACCTGTTGTTATACTAGTCTGTGCAAGAGCCTTTCTCGTTTCTAATTCAAGACCGGCAATTTCTTTAAGCTTAATATTGTTTTGAAGTATATCGCCAGTAAACTGACTTCTTACACCAAGTGCTTTTGTAAGTTCAGCTTGAGACTCCATTAACCTGGTCTCGTTAACTACTATATTATCGCTAGTTTTAGCTATAGCTCTGAACTCTTCTTTTACTCCTTTCGCTCTATCTTTTGAGATACCTACATTACGGGCAAAATTAGTTAATCCTTGATCAACACCTAGTACTAAATCTACAACCCCTTTAAGTATACCGACCAATCCACCAAGTAATCCTCCTATAATAGGAATCTTGCTGATTATGTCTTGAAAGCCTCCAAGGAGACTTGTAGCACCAGTACCTGAAATACCTCCGCCGCCAATTCCCATTCCTCCACCAATTCCTCCTGATACGAGATTTGATGCTTGGGCTAGAGGAGCTGTAAGACTACTCTTTACTAGTCCGCCTAAAGCTTTGAATGGAGCAGATATCTTATCTAGACCTGCTTTGATGCCAGCTACGAGTCCGGCTATACCTAATGCTCCTAAGATTCCGACTGCTGCTCCTTTACCGCCACCGCCACCACCTCCTGCTCCAGCAGCACCAGTTGTAGTTGCACCTCCGCCGGGAGGTATATTAGCTCCTCCACCTGCTCTAGCTCGAGCAATATCAATTTGCCGCTGTCTTTCTTCTTTTGTTCTAAAGAGATTTGCAAGTCTACCGCCAACACCTCTTTCTTTGTTTATATCTGCAATTAATTTTTTCTCAGTAATAAGGGCATCCTTTTTCTTCTTCGCTTCGAGTTCCATGGCTTTTAACTGCCCGCCTGCAGTTCTCTGTATAGCTGCTTGCTTCTTTTTCTCTGCAGTTAATTCTCTCTCGATCTGCTTAATTAAATTTTTATTAGCAGCAGTAGAATTAGCTTTTTTTCTTTCTGCTAACTCTTCTTCTAATTTTTTTATTTCTACAGTTACCTTACTATACTTGTTTGCATCTATTACTGCCTTTCTCCCTAGTTCTTTGATTTCTTTTTGTAGACCTAATTCTTCTTGCTTTGCCTTTCTAATTTTTAGAGACATAGCAAGATACTGATTCATCAGACTGAGATCCTCCTCTCTTATCGCACCTACTTGGCTTCTGGCAAGAGCTTCTTGTTCTTCCCTTTCTTTCTTGTTCATTCTATCGGCCATACTGTACTATTCTCTAAATAAATAGCTATTTACTTCTTTTTTACCTTCGAGACATAGGTAGGCGGTTCTGCCTTAGATTTAATGTCTGGCTTAGAAATCAAAGGTTTATCAGCAGTAACGGTTTGACGCTCGTTCTGTATTTCTTGCAGTTTCTCTAGATGCTCGTTAATGAACCTGATATTGAGACGACGTTCATTGACCGGCATATCCATGACTTCAGACCATGAAAAGCCGCCGCCGCCATGATAGGTAAGTTCAAAAACCTCTCTTTTATAAATTTGACGATATTCAACTCCCGGGAAAAAAAAATTCCGCCGTCAGCGGCAGGCTCTCCTCGACCTCTTTTCCGGATGATAATGTAAAGTTAACCGTTAGATCAATATCTGGTGTGATTGAACCGATATATGCCCTTAATGGATTGGAGTCTTTGGCAATTAACGCATTATCGACGAATTCTCTAACTGTTTTAGGTTCATAATCTCCATTGACAGATAGTATTTGTCTTTTGAGTCTTGTAGTGATTTCACCGGCAGACAGATTGACCTTCTTCAGGCTCTTTATTTCTGCATCAATAGCCTTTTCATCTTCTACAGTAAACAGCTTAAATGTTACTGTATTTTTTGAATGAGGTAACTGAAAGGTGAATTCGTTCTTATTCTTGTAAATGCTAGGATCTACGGCTTTATTTTTTAAAGTCTGCAAATCGATAGTAACTGTTTCTTTTGTCTCAGTCTCAGAGTCTGTATACTCAAAGCTATACTGGGAGCCATAAGCGAGAATACGTGCAGCAATCAGCAAAGCATTTCTATCACCTAATAAAAGATCCTCAAATTTTATTGGGGATTTAATGAGAGATTGAAGCATTCTTTCGATTGCTACACCTTGCTTCAACAAATTGACGTTTGTAAGAATATCCTCTTCACGTGCAGTCATGTACTTCATTTCAACAGTTCCGGAAGAGAGAGGATTGGTGGTTTCGTAAACTTTACCTTGTGAAGGTAATTCGATAGTTTCAGTTGGGATTGTAAACTTTTCGGCCATAATCTTGATTTAGTTATATATTGATAAATATATCAAATATAACTTTCCTTACTTGATCTTGAAAATATCTCGTACAAAACTTACGCCGTACTTATAGAGATCGAAGATTATAACTAAAATGATTCCAAGGATAGTTGAGTAAAGGATAAAGAAGAATATCCAGGTTTGCTGCCATCCATCAGTCTTACTCTCAATAAAGGCTACCCAGATTAAAGTAGAAGCACCTGATATCGTCGTCAGCACAAATATGGTGCGTATAACGATAAAGATTAATGCAATCTCTAACCAGAATCTAGCAACTAGATACCCTAAAGCGACTACTGATAGACAAACGATAAATAATGTTAACCAACTCATAACTTTTATTTTATACCTAAATATACGTATTCTCCGCTTTGGAAACAACTTTTTACAGTAAAATAACCTATTGAAAATCAATAAGTTATAAACATTAAGATTTCCGTAATACTATAAAAAAAGCCGCTTTTTAGGCGGCTCTCTAACTTGTTGAAAATCAATGAGATATTAGTAGTTCAAGATACAGTAATCCATTCCAATACCTAATTCAATCGTAATTGCGTCTTGATTGGACCAGTCGTAAGATCCGAAGTTTGCAGTCTTAACGAAAGCTCCTTTGATAATCCACTCAGAAACCACATCTCCTACAGGACCGAGGATAGACAAATTCAAGTCTTTCTTATAGAAGTCAGAATATCCATCACGTCCTGTTACAGACTCATGTGATAAACGAATCCACTCCATACAAGCTTGTTGTCCGGAAGGGGAAATTGGATTATAAAGATTCAAGGTCATATCCTGCCATTCGGCCTTACCTTTGATCTTACGGTATACGTTAATATGGTCAAGCTTTACTTCGTTCAAGTTCACGTTAGGTGCTGTTGCACTCTTAATCATGAAAGAAGGAATGCCGTCAATATACATGATAAACCGGTTCTGAACGGTAGGTTCATAGGCGGTA
>Ga0172364_10002191_pt1 | contig 15455 bp, 16 predicted proteins | sample LakKivSesite10cm_FD_114545 | JGI IMG/M metagenome (GOLD analysis project Ga0172364, IMG submission 114545) | Sediment microbial communities from Lake Kivu, Rwanda - Sediment site 10cm | ecosystem: Environmental > Aquatic > Freshwater > Lake > Sediment | place: Rwanda: Western Province, Lake... | reverse complement strand
TATAACTATATAGGTATTAGTGAGAGAGATTAAGATGAACCTATCCAAGTTAATCAATGCAAAAGCGATGTATCTTCAGCAGAGCTTTGTGACAGATGATATGGTAGTGTCACAATTAAGGCATGCTTTAGAAAGGAGGAATCTGCACAACAAGGAAACACAGGACTTATTCATGTGCTACTGATCACTGGGCTCTTCAGAACAATTTCTGAAAACTACCCCTCACAAAATCTGGAGAGCCTTTTCATATTCAATCAAAAGAGAAATCAGACCCAAAGGACACAATCAGATGCAATGCATCTGAACGGGAAAAAGAGGTAAAGGCGTAGATGCGGATGAGGGCTATTTTCCGCATCGAAGTCTAAATCTTACGGCAGGGCGCTATGCCCTGCTGTCACATTCATTCTGGAAATTTTGTATAATATATTCCATACCATATAAATCTTTAAATACTATAGTCACTATATTGGCTATAGAATGGTAACTACAATACAATTGCATGAGGAAACTAAGGAACTTATAAGTACTTTTGGCACAAAAGAAGACACTTACGAGGATATAATCAAAAGAATGTATAAACTTGCTGTTAAAGAGCAGCTAAGAGAGTTCTTAATGTCTTCAGAAGGTACAATAAGTATCGAAGAGGCCAAAAAAAGGCACATTAAACGATGGTCAAGATAGAGATACTTGAAAGCCTATATGAAGAGATAGAGGATACTTTTAAGCAAGATTCTTTAGATATATTCAATCTTATAGACTCCTTAAAAGATTCGCCTAAAAAAGGCAAACCTCTTGGTTCAGTCGGTGGAATTCTTATCAAGGAACTGAAATATAAGAATTATAGGTTCTATTTTCTTACAGATGGATATAAACTAAAATTTATGAGAGAAGAAGATCTATTAGACTTGCTTTTCAGATTTGTCAGAATGTCAAACAAGAAATATCAACAAGAGACTATTAACGAAATAAAACACATACTAAAAACATTAGGTCCTGAAGGGTTTAAATAAATGCGATCGTGCTTGGGCTTTTTCTTCCTATGCAAGGCCCGTCTTTAACCTTAAATCCGGCAGAAACAAGATTATCTCTTACTATCCTTGCGCAGGAATATGTTGTCAATATAGCATCTTTATTGCAGATATTCTTAATGTCTTTAAAAAATTCTTCTGTCCATAATTCAGGGCATTTTTTAGGAGAAAAAGGATCCAAAAAGATCAAATCAAATCTTTCTTTTAGCTCTTTTACAGATTCTCTTGCATCTTTGAGCAGTATCTTTATGTTTATATTATCCTTATTTATTGATAAATCATCATTGATTAACTCTTTTATAATATCATAACTCTTAAAATTTGAATTTATGCTTTTAATCTCATCTAATATTTCTTTATCATTCTCAAGAGCGATTATATTTATTATGCACTCTTTGCTGTATTTCCTTATCTCATCTATAGCTGCAGCAGAATTATAGCCCAATCCAAAGCAGACATCAAGTATGCTTATAACTTTATTTTTAGCTAATTCCATCATATTGCAAGGCTCTACAAATTTCTTTACTGCCTCTTCCTCTGCTCCTGACACAGAATGATAATGCTCAGCGTATTTCTCACTATAATAAGTCACTGAGCTGTCCTTTGTTATAACCTTCTCCATAACAGGGGAGAAATAAGAGCAACTATAAAAAAATAATTAATTATTTAAACTAACAGGCTAAATTATACATAATATGGGAAAAGACACAATAATGATATTTTGCGCACATCCTGATGATGAGGTTATAGGGCCAGGAGGCACAATAGCAAAATATGCGAAAGAGGGCAAAGAGATAATAACAGTGATATTCAGCTACGGAGAATCAAGCCATCTGTGGATGAAGAAGAAGTATACTGTGATAAAAAGGGTAGAGGAGTCAAAGAAAGCAGGGCATATAATAGGGACTAAAAAGACAATATTTCTCGGCTTAAGGGACGGAATGCTTATGCAGGATATCAAGAAGAAAAAGGTCGAGAAGATAATAAAAGACCTGATAGAAAAATACAGGCCAGGAAGGATATTCACACACAGCCATGATGATGTGATATTTGTCGACCATAAGGCAGTCAGCGATATTATGATGAAGATATTAAAGAAGATAGATTACAAAGGAGATGTCTATATATTTGACATATGGAACCCGACAACACTAAGGAAAAGAGACAGGCCTAAGATGATAGTAGATGTCAGCAATACTTTTGCAGCAAAGCAGAGAGCGTTGGGATGCTTCAAGAGCCAGAGCTTTGTCATAGCTGAGCTTAAGCCGCTGATATACATAAGGGCGATAAAGAACGGGCTGATGATAGGAGCAAGATTTGCTGAAAAATTTTATAAGATAAGATAAAAATGAAAAAGCTATTGATAGCCACAGATAACTTCCTTCCAAGATGGGATGGGATAGCAAGATTCCTTTCAGAGATAATCCCCAAGCTTTCTAAAGATTATGAGATAACAGTGCTGGCTCCGCATCTTAAAGGGTATGAACACGGCCACATGGAATTTGAGAATGCAGTTGTGCACAGGTTTGATACCTTAAACTTCAAGATAGGAGATTTTCCGCCGACAATACCAGACCCAAAAAAAGTCAGAGCTTATGTGAGAGAAGCTGATATAGTCTGGATACAGACAATAGGGCCTATAGGATCATCAGCTGCAAAATGGGCAAGAAAGATGGAAAAGCCCCTTATAGCATTTACACATTCTATAGAATGGGAACTTGTATCAAATGCGATAGGCGGCTTTTTCCTGACAAAGAATGCGCTCAAATTCATAGCGAAAAGATTTGCTAAAAGAATATACAACAAATGCGACCTTCTGATAGTTCCTTCACAGGATACTGCAAAGAAGATGAGAAAAGCAGGGATAAAAACAGTTATGAAGCAGGTCTCATTAGGGATAGACACAGATAAGTTCAGATATTCAGAAAGAAAAGCAGTCAAGGAAAGCATAGGCATAGATCCTAATAATATAGTCGTAGGCTATATAGGAAGATTAGGCAGGGAAAAAGATCTGGTAACATTATACAGGGCATTTGTCCAGCTGACATACAAATACAAAAACATAATCTTGCTTGTTGTAGGAGAAGGCGTAGAAAGCATAAAGGCTATGTTCAGAAGAAAAGAGATGGTGTATTTCGGCCAAAAGTCAGATGTTGAAAGATATTACCAGGCAACAGATATATATGTGCTGCCTTCACTGACTGAAACTACCTCATTGACAACAATGGAAGCTATGGCAAGCGGATGCGCTGTGCTGACGACAAAGACAGGAGCGATCCCAAGCTATCTGATCGACAAATACAACGGCATGTTTTTTCCGAAAAGGAACTTATATATATTAAGAAAAAAGCTTGAGATGCTTATAGAGAACGGACAGCTTAGGGCAAAACTGGGGGAGAACGCAAGAAACACGATAAAGGCACATTATAGCTGGGACAGGACAGTAGAAGAGATAAAGGATGTATTAAAAGTATATTAAATCTTCAGACTTGTCACTTTAGAAACTCCATGCTCATCCATAGATATTCCATACAAATTATCTGCTTCTGATATTATAGAATCATTGTGTGATATTACAATATACTGGGCTTTTTCTGTGTATTTCCTGATAAGCTTTGCAAGCTTTTCTGAGTTATGCTTGTCAAGCGCAGCATCAACCTCATCCAATATATAGAATGAATGCGGCTCATACTCCTGTATAGCAAATATGAAAGCAAGGGCAGTCATGGTCTTCTCTCCGCCTGAGAGGCTCCTTATATCCATAAACTTGTTTCCTGTCAACCTTACCTTTATCAATAATCCTGCTTCAAAAGGATTTTCAGGATCCTCCAATTCCAGGCTTGCATCAACACCTTTTGTAGTAAGCTCTGAGAATATCCTCTTGAAGTTACCCTCAACCTTTTCAAGGGAGTTCATAAACAGACCTTTTTTCTTACCTTCTATCTCTCCTATCATGGAAACTACAGAATCCTTCTCAACCCTGAGATGATCCTTCTTCTCAAGAAGATTATTATACTCTTTTTCTACTGTCTCATAGATCTCAAGAGCCTTCATGTTGACGTTTCCGCTCTGCTCTATATTAACCTCATATCTTCTTATAGATGATCTAAGCTGCTCTTCATTCTTCTCCTCATTTATCTTTACACCTTCATAATTGGAGAATTCCTGCCTAAGGCCTGCAAGCTCAGCAACAACCCTTGCCTGCTCCAAGCCAGAGCTGTTCATCTTTATCTCTACATTCCTATTATATTCCCTAATACCATCAATCTTACTGTCCATCTTTGATATCTCATCAGACTGCTTCTGCTTCTCGTTAAACAGCGCCTTGAACTTTACATAGAACTCTTTTTCCTTCTCCTCTTTTTCCTTAAGCTCTCCTTCATTCTTCTTTATATTATTTTTTAGCGTGTTAATCTCTGAACTAAACTTTTCAATCTCCTTGCTGCCTTTTTCGATGATATTTTTTATCTTATCATTCTCAGGCTCTATCATCGATATCTGGGTGTTGATATTCTTTATATCAGAATCAAGGCTAATCAGCTTATCCTTAAGTTCAGCATTCTTATGCTCAAGTGCGTTAAGCTCTGCTATCAGCCTAGGATTCCTAAGCTGGGATACTTTCTCTCTTAATTCCTGCTTCTTGATCTTGAACTTGGCAAGCTCAGTGTTTATCTCAGATATCTGCGAGCTGACCTTCTCTATCTTCTCTCCGATATCATCTAAAGTCTCTTTGTATACTGATTTCTGATTCTTTGATGCTTCAAGGTCTCCGTTCTCAAGATGAAGGCTTTTTTCAGTCTTTATTATCTCTCCTTCAAGCTCTGCTTTCCTACTCCTGAACTTGGTTATCTTCTCCTCATTTTCATTCCTTTTCTTCTCAAGATCAGGGATCTTTGACCTTATCCTGTCTACAAGAGCTTCATACATCTCAATATCCTTAACGACCTCTTTTTCCTGGAACCCAAGGCCTTCTTTTTTCCTGTCCCTGAAACCGCCCTGCATAGCCCCTGACACCTCGGTGATATCACCATCCAAGGTAACCATCCTTGTCTTTCCTATACCTATCTTTCTTGCAATCTCTATATCATCAACAACTATGGTGTTCGAGAATACATGCTCAAACACCTTCTTGAACTTTGGATCATAGCTGACAAGGTCGACAGCAAGCCCGTTTACACCTGATTTTTTAAGAAGAGATCTTGCAGTGTCATCTATCTCTACACCCTTTATCTTGTTCAAAGGAAGGAATGTAGCAAAACCAAACTTGTTCTCCTTAAGAAATCTTATGCAGTCGGCAGCTACCTTATCGTCTTCAACAACAATGCTCTTTATCCTGTTGCCTGCAGCTATCTCAAGCGCAAGGCTGTATTTCTTGCTAACTTCGCCAAGATCAGAGACAGTCCCATAAATGCCATGCATGGATCTTTTCTGCTCTATTATCTTTTTTATTGCAATATCGCCATAAACCTTTTCCTTTATGCTTATGTTCTTCGCGCTGAGAGCAGCCAGCTTTTCGTTCGCGCTTATCAGGCCTTCTCTTTCTTTCAGAAGCTCTTTTGCAAGAGAGCTGTCCTCTTCAAGGAATCCGTTAAGCTCTTTGGTAATCTCTTCAAACTCCTTTTTCTTCTTCTTAAGCTCCTCTATCTGGGCCTTGTGCTCTTTTTCTACCTCAAGAACCTTGCCTATCTTCTCATCCATGGACTGTATCTGGATCTCAAGCCTGTCTTTTTCCCTAAGGAATGACTGCTGCTTTTCCCTAAGCTCAGAGATGATCTTTTCCTTCTCTTCTATGTTCTTATCAAGCTGATCAATCTCCCTTTCTATCTCATGCGCATTGTCAAGATGATTTTTCTCCCTGAACTTGACGATCTGAGTCTCAACCAATTTTTTCTCTTTGTTAAGCTCGATCTTATGATCATTTATCCCTTTTTTCTGCTCCTCAAGATTGCCTATCTGCTTAAGCTGCTCGTCAAGCTCTCCTTTAAACTCCTCTTCCCTTGCCTTTATTTTTTTGGACTCTTCATTCAGTGAATCAACCCTTGCGTTGTTTGTGGCAAGCTCGATCTTTATCGATTCAACTTTCCTATGCATATCTACCTGCTCTTTTTCTCCTTTCTCCTCAATCTCCCTGGAAAGCTCGTCTATCCTGTCTTTCTTTTCCTGAATCTTTTTCTTAAGCTCTGCAATCTGGTTATTTGAATCCTGCAGTTTCCTGTTAAGCTCTGCAATGTTATCATCAAGCTCTTTCTTTATGCCTGTCTTTTTCTCCATGTTCAAATGGCATAATGTAGCTTTATATTCGACAAGCCTGTCTTTCATCTCCTTAAATTTCAGAGCCTGGTTCCTTTCGTTCTTCAGCTCTTTTAGATAAGTCTCTCTTTCCTTCAGGATGATCTCAGCTTCCTTGATCTTTTCCTCAACCCTCTCCAATTCCCTCAAAGCTTTCTGCTTCTTCTCTTCATACACACCTATGCCTGCAATATCCTCGATAAGCAACCTTCTTTCGATGCTTGGCATATCTGTGAAGCTGATTATATCTCCCTGCAGGATTATGTTAAGCCCTTCAGGGTCAATCCTGGCGAAAGAAAGAAGGTCAAGGATCTCCTGCCTTGTCTTCTTTTGGTTGTTTATCTTATATATGGACTGACCGTTATGCCTGACGATCCTGCTTATCTTTACTTCATTATCATCTGTCGGAAATATCTTGTTTGTGTTATCAAAATATATAGAGACCTCACCTTCTTTTGCAGGCTTTTTGGTCTTTCCTCCATTATAGATAAGGTTGGAGCTTTTCTCTGCTCTCAATGATTTTGATGATGACCTTCCAAGAACAAAGCATAAAGAATCAAGGACATTTGATTTTCCTGAACCATTAGGGCCAAGAACACAGTTGAAATCTCCGCTGAACAAGAACTCTGTATGTTTAGCAAAACTCTTGAATCCCTGCATCGTCATCTTGTTTATCTTGGTCATTTAAACACCTTAGGATATAGCTATTACTACCTCTGAATAGGATTATAGAAGCGATGGTTTATATAGTTTTCTGTGAGAAAATCAGAAATCTTTCAGGCTTTTCTGCTTCTTTGTCTCTGTAAGCCTTAAGTAAGAAGCCCATGTCTTCCTGAATATGTCAGGATGCTTTTTGTAGTTTTTCTTTAAGAATTCCTGGGTTGTCGGATCAGCAGGATAGCCTGAGCCTATATCTTCTTTTATCTTATGCTTGATCTTTTCGATCTCACCATCTCTTGTTACTTTTGCAAGTATCGATGCAGCAGAAACAACAGGATATTTGAAGTCTGCCTTATGCTATGCTATGATCTCTGTCTTTGTCTTTACTTTTTTCTTTAGATAATCAGTAAAAGATTTGATATTGTTTGAAGGGCAGTCAACTATAACCTTATCAGGCTTTAGCTCATTTGTTATCCCAGCCATAGTGTCTGCCTCAAGCCAGTTAAGGTTTGAATCTGGATCATTCAATGCAGCATCTATCTGGAAAGGCTGGATTATCTTTATAGTGTAATCTTTGACAACAGCTATTATCTTCTTGAAAAGAACTTCCCTCTGTTCCGGAGTCAGCAGCTTTGAATCCTTTACACCAAGAGCCTTAAGCTTATCCTGATCTTTTTCCTCTATCAATACACCAGCAGTAACTAATGGACCTATGACTGGGCCTCTTCCAGCTTCATCAATACCGCAGATTAACATAAGATAAAATTATCAGAACGAGTTTTTAAACTTTTGGTTTGAATCCTCTGTAAGGGTCAAACTCATATTCTTTTGCCAACCCGACCTCAGGAACCCTTTTTGTGTTTGGGATCTCTATCCCGAAAGTTTTTACTATATTGTTGTGTGTAATATCATCGATAAGCTGTTCTGAAGCTCCTTTGCTTCTTAAAAGTTTTATAAATAAAGGATAAAAAGGAAGTCCAGGAATACCTGAGCAGTGGCCTACATACTTATCATCAACCCATCCTCCTTCAAGCTTATCCTTTAGGGTGTGCGGGGCATGGTCTGTCCCTATCCAGTCGATCCGGCCTTCTAATACAGAATTAAGCATACGTTCCTGTATCCACTTCGGCCTTAAAGGCGGGTTCATCTTAAGCAGAAGTCCATCTTGTTTCTCTATATATTTATCATTAAGCACTGCATGATGAGGAGATATTTCAGAGCATACATTTAACCTGTTGTGCTTCCTTACTCTCTCTATCTCTTCAAGTGAATAAGGGACAGAGACATGGCAGATATACAATGTTCCTTTAAAACCTGCTTTTCTTGCAAACTCAAGCTGATTCTTTACAGACTCAATCTCAGATGTAGGGGGCCTTGAAAGGCAATGGCTGAACGGCTTTTCAGGATGCCATATATCTTTGCTTATGAACCTTTCATCTTCGCAGTGCACAGCCAATACACCTTTGTAGCCTAGCTTAGAAAGGGTACTATAAACCCTCTTTTGTGATCTTTCGTCCAAAATACCCATATTACCTGTAGAATTACCTGCAAACATCTTCAACCCAATAACTCTTGGGAAAAGATCACTGTAAGATTTTACCATCTCTTCTATCTGTGCAGGGTCTGGTGTTATCCCTGCATAAAGTCCATGAAAAAAAGGCACCCCTAATTTAAGAACTGCCTTGTCAGCAAGCTCGATCCTTTTTTCTATGCTGTCTCTTGATGTTATTGCAGGATCTGTGTTTGGCATCTCGAAGATACAATCCAATCCAGCCCTATAAGCTACATCTATACCATGGTCTAATGTTTCCTTATTATTCTGGTTCCAGTCTCTCAGATGAACATGCGGGTCTATCACATTATTTTCTCCTTAATTCTTTTTTCGGATTTTCATCATTTTATTTATATAGCTTTCTGAAATGATAAAATTTATAAGCTTTGAATGTTAGGCATAATCAGAATGGAAAAGATACAATATATAAGGGTGGAAGAGCTGAGCCCTGATGAGAGGGCAACACTTGACAAGCTGTCAGCAGAGTATTACAGGACAATACAAAGAAGCCTGAAAAATATTACTTCTATAATAGTGCATATAAAAGAATACAAAAAGGCTGCTCCTAAGAAGAAAGAGGAAAGAGGAGATTACGAAAAACCAAAAAGAAAAAAATATGCAGTACATATAAAAGTTGCAGCTCCTACAATGATATTTGAGGAAAAGAATGCGGCAGACTGGGATCTTGCAAGAACTCTGCACAAGGCATTCAGGAATCTGGAAAGGCAGATACAGCACAGGCTGCACACAGACAACCAAAGAACCAAGACGAATGGTTAAAGAGATTTCTATAGGAGCGATATTATACAAAAAGAACAAGAGAATAAGATATCTTCTTCTTTACAAGGCTGCTTCTGAGCACTACAAAGAGATGTGGGATTTTCCCAAAGGAAATATCGAAAAAGGAGAGAAACAATTAGATACCGCAACCAGAGAGATCAAAGAGGAGACAGGACTTACAAAATTGAGGTTTGAAAACAATTTTAAGGAGAAGATAAATTTCTTTTACAGGAAAGAAGGGCAGACAATATTCAAAGAAGTGATATTTTACCTTGCTGAGCTAGTGGGGGATGAAGAGGTAAAGATATCAGAAGAGCATGCAGGATACAAATGGTGCATCTATGACAAAGCTATGAAGACTGTTACATACAACAATGCAAAAAAGATATTAGAGAAAGCGAACAGGTTTCTTGAAGAGAGCAAAAAACAGAAGAAGCTAGTTGAGTTTTAGCAGTTCATGCAGACCCCTTATCTTATACTGCGGCTCAACTCCTTTATAAGGAAATTCTCCTCTGTCAATATGAATGCTGATCACTCCAGCTTTTTTAGCTTCCCTTATATCTCCGTTGCCGTTTCCTATAAATGCTGTATTTAACCTATCCACCCCAAGCATGCTGACGCATTCAAGTATAGCCTGAGCTTTGCTGACTCCTGAATTATATGTAGAACGGCATGCTTCAAAGCATCTGTGTCCATTGCCCCCTTCAAAAAATTTAACTCCAATATCCATATCAACCACAGGCGAAGCAGTCACGACTCCCCTTGATATCTTAAGAAGACCAAGCGAGCTTACAAATTCAGGGTCATGTTCGTCGTAAAGACTTAAATGATCTAACCTTTCGTCATAATCTTTAAGGCCATTATAAAACTGCCAGAATTCTGCAGGATTTTTTATCCCCCTTCTCCTTAAGATATCATCCCTGTTATCATCAAACCACAATCTTCTTGTAAGATCCCTTGTTGGCTTAACCCCATATTTCTGAAGAGCTGTGCATATATATTTATGGAAATACTCCTCTGCTGTCTTTATCAGAGTTCCGTCCAAATCAAAAAGTACAGCTTCCAGGTTATCTACAAGTGTAATTTTTTTATAAAAATACCCTATTATTTATATGATTTATCCCAAAAATCCATAAATTAACTCTTAATCAGAAAAACATCTTAATTTTTTCTCTATGTTTTAAATTACTAAATCCCACTTTTTCTATCCATTTTTCCAGTTCTTTCTTCCCGTTCATCTGTACTCTTATTTTTCCTTTTCCGATTTTGTAAATACCAAAATTAAATCTGTATTTTTTTAGGATATCAATAAATTGCTTCTGCATTGGAGAAGGAGAAATCTTCATTTCAAGTCTCGGATAAATAGTTCCATTATTGTTGGTCTTCACCAAACAACCATCAGTATCAAAATAACCCCTAAGAACAAATATATCTAAACCATCTGACAAGAATCTTTCCGGTATAACTGCCCTGTTCCACTTTGGAGCTAATTTTAGGCCAATTTTATCTGTAAAAAATTTAATGATATCTTTCTTAAAAATTAACAGATCTGCAGTATTCTCATTCTTCCTGAATTTTAATATTGCTTCAGTATCTAATACATCTTTAATGAGTTCTTTTACATAACCTATATAATCAAAATCATCTCTTGAATTAAATGTTATAGATAATCTGTTGTTGGTTTTTGGATTATTTTCCCTTAAACTTAAAGATCCATCTCCTAGCAGAATTCCTATCAACTCAGCCAATTTTTGATAGTCCATACACTCTTATTGATTTATTAATTTATATTTCTTGCTCGTGTATGTCCAGTGTCCAGTGCTTTATAGGACAATAATAAGATTTATAAATGAAGTGGAGTTCTTTCATTATATAGCGGGGTAGAGCAGCCAGGAGTGCTCGGAGACCAAAAGACCTTTTGGACCGAATGGCTCATAAGTAACTTCTGGGTGACCCTCAGATGTTATAAGAAAATTCTTATAATAGAGGAAGTCAGTAGTTCAAATCTACTCCCCGCTATTCATTTTAATCTTATTAACATAAAATATATAAATAAACTTCTAATCTAGAAAAAAGTGCCTTATGTTGAGGCAGCAGAAGGACAAGCCTTTTCCAGCCTTAGCGTTCAACATTGAGGTAACAGAAAACAAGTTTTTCTGGGATCTCAACATTCAATATGTTATGTCGAGGTGGCACAATCCGGTACTGCGCGAGATTGCTATCTGCTGTAAGTGGATATGAAGCTTGCAATACCAAACATTTCGTGTCCGCAAGGGCTTCGGGGTTCAAATCCCCGCCTCGACGTTATGCTCATGGTTAAACGCCTAAGGGCACCTTTTGGGTCACACGACTTCAGAAAGGTAGACGTTCAAGCGCGGGATACATGTCCCGCCTCGACGTATTTACTTTTTTCTATTCAAATTCAAGGGTTACAGGGCTTATAAGCACAGAATCCATTTTCTGGTTAAAGTTCCAAGGTTGACGTTGCAGCTGTGGTGAAACGCCACATTCAGCAGTTCTTTATATCTTTCCTTATCTTTTCAATATCTTTTTGGGTTAGCTTTAAATTTAATTCTTTTATCTGCAGTATAAAATTCAGAACTTCATCATATTCCAGATTGACTTCCCTGTTCTTTAGGTAATACTGGTTGTCTATCCTTAATTTTTTATCATATTCCAATGTTTCTGTAAATCCCTTGGGTATGAGCCCTTTTTTCTCCATCATCCTGCATAGCTCTATTGTGCAGTCATGGATCTCACATTTGACCCCTATATTCATAAGGAGGGAATAAAAAGCAAAATACTCAGCATAATATTTGGTCACTGCAAGCCAGACTTTAGATTTTCTTTTTATATCCTTCAAAACCGCTAGACTCTCTTCAGCTGTCTGCATATATTCCTTGCATAGATTTTTATTGGGCTCAACTACCTTGATCCCTTTACCCTGCAGTTTGCACCATCTAACTGTTACCATACCATCCACCTGACTATAGACTCGCTTCCTTTGACAATGATATGCTTTTTGATTACCTCTTTCTTGAGAGTCTCGCTGATCTTTTTAAGGCTCGAGACATTTATGATATGCAGTTCCTTGTTAATCTTTGAACCTATCCTGTTGAACTTTTTTTCGTTTCTGCCTTTTATGACCAGCAGATCGACATCTTCAGCTTTGCTGAAATCTTCAGCCGCAGACCCGAATATCAGGCATTCTTCATTTTCTTCAAGGTTTTCTATCAGGAAATTAACAAGCTCCTTCATTACGAGATTATTTCCACATTTTGATATCAGCCTGTTCTTTTCCGATATGACCAGGTAGTTTAGCACATCATAGTTTGTCTTGTTTAGACTGAACAGAGTCAATCTTCCCTGATACTCCTTTCTAAGGATACCTTTCTTTTCGAGATAATTGAGCCATTGTCTCACAGTCGGGTGAGGCTCTTTGATGATCCTGGAGATCTCCGCCAGATGCAGACTTTGTTCAGGCCTGTTCAGAAAAGGCTCCAAGACGTTAAGTATCGTTAATTTTTTAACCATATTGTTATAAAAATAACAATTAATATTTAAACCTTTCTATTTCTGCAAACCACAAAAATTAAATAGTTCATCATCTTACTAAAAAGAAAAATAAAAGAAGCAGAGTGGGACTTTAACTGGGAGATGGGCGCACCGCCTCGACGTATTTTTTAAAAGAGGTATCAAAATGGAGCTAAAAGAAAAATACAACTATTTCAGAACATTGGGGGATTCTTTCAGGATAGCTTTCAAAAATCCGAAGATATTTGTTCCTTATATAATATCATTCCTGATCGGGATGCTCTTCCTGCCTTTTGCTGCAGAGATACAGAACCCAGAGTTTATACTTGGCAATATGTGGCTGTTTATCATATACGCATTATTCAATATGGCCATTGGACTAATCATCTACGGCTGGACATTCAGCTTAATCAGCCAGATTGTAAACAGGAACAAAGCTGAATTGGGAAGCTCTTTCAAAAGATCATTAAGTTTTGGGCTAAGATTTTTAGGGATATCTGTATTGGTCTTCATATTCATGCTTGTTTTTTATCTGGTAATAATATTGTTAATAATGCTGATAGCAATAATCTCTGAGATGACAAGATTTGCGATGATAGGAGCAGCGATTGGAGGGGTTATAGGTGCAGTTTTCCTTGCATTCACCATACTTTTCTTTACAGCAGCTTTGCAGCTTATACCTGTGCTGATTGTCGAAGATAAAGGAGTTATTGACACGATAATAAAGACATATAGATTTTATATGAACAAAAAGATATATTCCTTGAATATATTCTTGATATCTTTGGTTTTAGGTATTATACTTTCATCACCAGGGTTGATCTACCAGTTCATTGTGCTGACTAACGGCATACTTACTACTGCACCTGTGACATACACCACCAGTCAGATGGCAGTGATTGCACTGTTATATCTATTGCCGACGCTTCTTATGATTGTGCTGTATATTTATTATTCAAAATCATATCAGATAAAAAAAGCAACAATAAAAAGAAAATGAAGAGAGTATTATTATTTTTAGTATTTCTTTTGTTGTTAACCAATATAAGTGCTTTAAACGAAGATCTGGTAAATAAAGTTGAGAGGATATCAACAAACATTGAGATAAGCTCCAAGCTGACCCTGGAGAGCACAAGCCAAAATTATGCAATATCTTTCAGCCAGGCAGACCTGTCTTTTCTTCCTTTGGAAAGGGAAAATCAACAAGTAATCTCTATTGAGTATGAACCTGAGCCTTTAAAGAAAGGATCAAGCAATACAGTATTCAGATGGGACAATCCTTCGCTTGGAGAATATAATTATAGGATAAGCGCAGAACTGCTGAACAGCATAAACAGGAAGAAAGTAAGAACAATGATAGGATTTCCTATAAAACATCTGCCGGCTGAATATGAAATATACACAAAAGCCACGGAAAATATTGACTCAAATGACCCTGAGATAGTCAGGATTGCTTCTGAACTGGCTGAAGGAGAAGATGATATGTACATTGTTGTGAACAAGCTGGTAAGCTGGATAAAAGAGAATATCAACTACAGCCTGGATACTTCGACAGCAGAGGTCTCACAGTCTGCATCATGGGTGATAAAGAACAGATACGGGGTTTGTGATGAGATAACTTCGCTTTTTATAGCGATGGCAAGAAGCCTGGGGATACCTGCAAAGTATGTAAGCGGAGTTGCATATACAAACTGGAACGAGATCAATGATTGGGGACCGCATGCATGGGCTGAAGTCTATTATCCTGGTGTAGGATGGGTTGCCTATGATATAACTTATAATGAATTTGGTTATGTGGATGCAACACATATTGTGCTTAAGGAAAGCCTTGACTCAAACGAAGCTTCAACAAATTATGAATGGTCAGGAAGAAATGTGGACTTGGTTCCTGATAAGATAAATATCAAGACAGAGCTTTTGGGAAAGAGCGGAACAGCTGAAGATCTGATAAGGATTGAGGTTGCAGCTTACAAGGAAGAAGTTGGATTTGGAAGCTATGATATAATAGAAGCCAAGATAAAGAACCTGCAGGGCTATTATGTTTCTGAAGACATATCTCTTGCAAAAGTGAATGAGATGGAGCTGTTTGAGAGTGAAGACCAGCAGATAGTGTTAAGGCCATTGGAAGAGAAAAAGATATACTGGCTTGTAAGGGTATCTGACAAGCTTGATAGGAATTACATCTATACTCTGCCTGTAACAATATATTCTGCAAGGAATATCACAGGAAAAACCCAAATAGTCTCAACATATAAGGCAAAAATCTATTCAAATGAATATATGCAGGCATATATCGATGAGAGAACTGAGGAAGAGCTGAAAAGATATTCAAAAGATATAAGCTTTGAATGCTCGGCTGATAAAGAGGCAAAACAGGGAGAATTGATACATATTGACTGTGAAGCTGCAAATGAAGGAAATGTGTATATAAAAGATCTAAAAGTCTGCTTTATAACTGAATGCGAGACACTTGAGCTTGGCATCTCAAAGTCAAAACAGGTCAATTTTGAGGTTATAGCAGATGAAATTGGAGATAATGATTTTGCTGTCAAGGCTTCTAATGCAGATATAAACAAGACAGTGCATGTCAATGTAGTAGTTATGGATGAGCC
>Ga0172364_10002190_pt1 | contig 15457 bp, 19 predicted proteins | sample LakKivSesite10cm_FD_114545 | JGI IMG/M metagenome (GOLD analysis project Ga0172364, IMG submission 114545) | Sediment microbial communities from Lake Kivu, Rwanda - Sediment site 10cm | ecosystem: Environmental > Aquatic > Freshwater > Lake > Sediment | place: Rwanda: Western Province, Lake... | reverse complement strand
TGGACCCATTCGCTGGTTCTGGAACTACTGGGAAAGCTGCTATGGAACTGAAAAGACGTTCTATCTTAATTGACGTAAACCCTCAATATGAAAGACTTATGCAAAAAAGATGCGGACTAGAAGGAAAACCTCTTTCAGAATTCTTCAAAAACTCATGACAAACCCGTGCTCTTGTAGAAGCACACATAACTTCCAGAAGCATGACAGCAATCGCTAAGGTAACTGAGGCAAACATGTGGCAACCTCAACTGTTCGGAATCTCCATAGATCGCATCGTCTTCATTTTAGTAGCGGTCATAGTAGTGATAGTTAACACAGTCTTAGCAATACGGAAAAAGAAGAAACGTCCAGAAGAACCTCCGTCAGCAGGCGTTGCTTCAACAGCTTAGAGTAAAGTAAGATGCTTAGACTCTCATTCTGCTCATGTCACGCTACACTGCACGGGCAGGTCCTTTGGGGAAATGCATAAAGTATCTGCTTCACCATTTATCAGTGTGTTTAGAGTGTGAAAACATGCAGTTGCTTGTTCACTATGATTTGGAAGTCTCAAACAGGCTTCCAGAGTTATCTATTTGCATAGGCGTGATAAGAAATATTCATGTGGAAAAAGATAATGAGCATATTCGAAGTCATAAGAAAACGGCATATGAGGAAGCCAGAATCAAATATAACATTGAAACGTTGAAGGATAACCCGACAGTTAGAGCTTACAGGGATTTGTATTGGAAGCTTGACGTTGACCCGACGAAAACAAGACCTTCAGGTGAAGCCTTGTTGCGAAGAGTTTTACACGGACACGAGCTTCCAAATATATCCACGGTTGTCGATGCCTATAATTTGGCTTCAATGAAAACCATAATTCCAATAAGCGGATTTGACCAAGACGGCTTGAATCCACCATTTCAAGTTCGATTTGCAAGGAACGGTGAAGTTTTCACTGGAATTGGTATGGACAAACCTATGCCTTTAATAGAGAAGATGCTTGTTCTGTCTGATGAAAAGCAAATATTATGTATCTATCCTTACCGTGATTCTGATTATACAAAAATTACTATGCAGACTCGGAACGTAACGATAGTTGGATATGGAGCCCCGGAAATAACTGGTGAGCAACTGAAAGATGCCGTCGCAACAACGCTTACATTTATCAAACAGGTTTCTGGCGGAGAAATCGAAACAGTAGATGTTTTCTAGAAAATGGATTTTACGTTGCGATCTTCAGGGAGACAATATCAAAGTTAAACGTTTCCTCGCATAATCTAAGAATTCGTCAAGACTGCCGTTATCTGGCGGCTCCAGGTATGTGCTTAAGCAGTCTTATTTCTTTAAACGTTCTTTTGCATACAACCAGCTTACCGGCTTAGTTCAAGATTGCTGCTAGCATAATACAGAAACGGTAACGCGAGCAGGATTGTGTTGCGTCCTCGTGTTGTGAGAGAGTATCTTACTCTTAGAGGCGGTCCTTGATCTACTGATCTGCTGAGGTACTTATATTGACTAAGGCTTTTCAGTTTGTCAGATAATGTGCGGGAATTTACGCCAAGGATGTTTTTGAGTTCTCCAAAGCCTGTGGTTTCTCTAAGGAAGAGTATGTAGAGTATTTGCAGATTCCACTTTTGAGATAGTAGGTCAAAGCTTTCCTCAAGGCTCTCAATGGTTTCTCTCAAATCCTCTAAACCTAGCTCCTGATCTTCAAATATCTGATGAAGCGTTTCCTGTATGCCTTTAAGATTGCTTTCCATGCGTGATTCGACGAGTCTGCGAAGTTCGCCGCTCAATACTGTTTTCGAGTTCATTTATGCACACCTAGTGTGTACATGCTTACTTCATGATTTATTAGGTTTAACTCTTAAATCTAGTGTAGAAAACACACTTAACCCAGCCGTGACGTTATGCAGGCATTAATAAAGAAACTGGGAATTATCGTGAAAGAAAAGATGTCTGAGCTAGAGGGAACTGCTCATTCCTACGGACATGTTGATCGAGTTCTAAAGATTGCGACCTTTTTGGCTAAGAAAGAGGGAGCGGATGTAGAGCTGGTGCAGATAGGGGCTATCTTGCATGATATAGGAAGAACGGTTGGCGAACCACACAACGAAACTGGAGCAAAACTTGCAAGCGAAATCCTAAATGGAGAAGGTTATTCTTCTCATAGAAGCAAGAAAGTAGCCAGGATAGTATTGCGTCATGCTCTTCCTTTTAGAGGTCAGTTGGAAAACTTGGAAGAGAAGATAGTGTGGGATGCTGACAAGATTGACTTGCTGGGAGCTGCAGGCATTGCCCGAGTTTTCCATTGGTTGAATAGAAAGCCATTCGAAACCATAGTAGAAGACTGTTTCGAAGAGATAGAACCAGTTTACGGCTTGTTAAATACTGAGACCGCTAAGAAAATTGCAGAAGAAAGACACAGAAGAACTATGGAATTTTTATCAGCCCTAAAGGAAGAGCTTTCTCTCAAAGATCTAGGTGTAAGCTAAAGAACAACCAATCTCTCCCCGCAATAAACGATTAGCAAAAATCGCGGAAACAAAAGAGTTTTTAGCTCAACGCACAAGTAAGAAGAGGTGTTTGAGTTTTGTCTTTCCGTGCTAAGATTGAGCAGACGGCAAAAAAGAAAGAATCAAACATCGTTTTGGCCTGTGACTTTCCATTTGAAAAGCCGGAAAAACGCAAGGACCTCTTCTCCAAGGCCGAAAGCGTTTTGGAAGCGGCGCATCGCTACATTTGTGCAGTGAAATTTAATCATCACTTGGTTCTTCCGCTGGGCACGTTTGATGGGGTTCAGAAGCTTGTGAAAAAAGTACATGATTTGGATCTTACGGCGATAATGGATTGCAAGGTGAATGACGTTGGCTCAACGAACCAGGTTATTGCGGAATATTACTATGCTGCAGGTTTCGATGCGTTAATAGCTAATCCTTTCATAGGATGGGAAGAGGGACTGAAGCCCATATTTGATGTTGCGATCAGATTGCAGCGCGGTGTAATTCTGCTTGTTTACATGAGCCACAGAGCCGCAGCTGAGGGTTATGGAATGACTATTGTTGACGCTGAAACTGGCAAGAAAGTGCCTCAGTACGTTTCGTTTGCAAGAAAAACCCTAAAATATGGTGCAGACGGCGCAATCGTTGGGGCGACATACCCAGAGAAGATAAGTGAAGTCCATTGCATCCTTGGCGAAACAGTTCCGATCTATTCGCCTGGGATAGGCGCTCAAGGTGGAGCAGTCCAGCTTGCTCTGAAGGCTGGTGCGCGTTATCTCATCGTGGGAAGAGAGATAACACTCACTGAAAACCCAGCGAAGATGGCAAAGAAAATCAGAGACTTAGCTAGGTCTGTGGAATAGATTCACAGGGCCCCTTTTTGAGAAATACCGTCCTACATAACTGCGAAGGGTTATTTGGTCTGCTTCCATGCCAAGAGTATATACCCTTTAACCCAATTCCTGTGATAGTAACTTGTGAATGTGTCTTTTTCAAGGCTGAGTATCCTGAAACCCTTCAAAAGGCTGTATAGTTCTGTCTGAGTGAAATGATGCCCAAAATGGAGAATTTTGCCAGTTTCGTCTTTAACGGTGATTGTGCCCCTTTCACCTGTAACTCTTAAATCATCTATGTATCTTTTTGCATAGACTGGATTTTCCCAAGTTCGACCGAATTCCTCGATGAACACGTATCCAAATGGTTTAAGAACTCTCCAGACTTCGTTCAATATCTTTGGTCTTTCAGATTTTGGCAAAAGGGTGAGAAGAGCCAGCATTGTAACCGCGTCAAAAGACGCGTCTGGAAAGCACAAATTTCGTGCATCGTTGATTAGCAAACCTATTTCTCCGCTAATGCCGCGCGATTTTGCCTCTTCCAAAGCTAATTTAACCTGTGCTCTATCAATGTCAACGCCAGTAACGCAATAGGAATTCTCGTGCAAGAAGAAACAAGCTCTGCCGTAACCACAGCCGATCTCCAAGATATTTTTTGCTGGTTTACCCTTGAGGAAACTCACAAGCCTTGTGGGCAACGGTATCAAGTATTGAACTTTCTTTTCGTTAGAAGGAATCATCTTGAAAATGAGACTAATGCTATTTGCTAATAAGTCTTAATGGATCCTACCGAGGGTACTATCCGTAGGCAAGCGGGATCAGATGCCTTGTTTAAGTGTTTTATCTTCCTCGCCTTTCCCAAAGCTCTTTTTTCAGCAAATCTCTAACTGAAGACCTGATTGCTGAACTTCGGCTTGGATACATGTTCGCTCTCACTAGCTCGTCTAAACCTTCTAGGTAAGCTTCAGGTAACAGTACAGTTACGAGTTTCAAATTGTTTTCCCCTAGACATGTTAAGTATATAACATGCAGCAGATATAAGATTTTCAACTTTTTACAATCTCGTTATGCGCTTGGCAAGGAATTTTCCTCTTGCACCGCTCCACTGAGTGTTTCTCCTCGCCGTTCTCCACTTTCTTGAGGATTACCGTGGTAAGGTAGATATTCAGCGTGCCTGCAAGGCTAAGGCAATAGATGAGGACGTCAGCTAACTCTCTTCTTATTTCACTCAGTTTGTTTCGATTCTGTCCGAGGTTTTTATTATCTTCAGGTTTAGCACATTGAAAGAGTTGAAGAAGCTCACCTGTCTCGATGCATATGGATTCTGCAGAGTCTCAGGTACCCAAACATCACAATCTAGTGCTGCGCATTTCTTTCATGGTGTTTTGGAATGTTTTGTACACGTCATCAACGTGAAGAGTGTGCCGTCGAATTCCTTCTTGGACCACTCCGGCAGCAACCAGTGCAGAACCTACTACGTCGCTTATTGTGGGGTCAGGAAACGCTATCAAGGCCAAACCAACTTTTATGAGGGGCGACCGTTTTCCATTTCGCCACAATTGTTTTGTTGTTTTTACGGTTCTGGCTGTTCCTTTAATGGCTTGAGCTAAGTCAGCATAGCTTTCGCTTAGTTCCTTCAACGCTTCGGCCATCTTTTTGGCTTCGTCAGCTTTCATTTGACGGCACTCAACCTTCAGTGGTATAGAAGTGCTAAGAAAAAAGCTTTAACACACAAAATCCTTCCGTGAAGGCTCTTTACTTTCAGAAAAAACCACCAGTTTTTTAAAGGATAATTTGAAATTCAGGATTTTGGCATAAGTGGTTTTATTGTTTTGCGAAAATATTGTGAAGGCCTGTCGAGAAGACTGTCGGAAGTAAGTGATGTCGAAATCGTCAGACGGGAAAATTCGAAGCACCCTTCAATAAGTTCTTTGTTTACCTTTTTTTGGTATGACCTCGCTTGAGAAAGCTAACTAGTTCCTCAAAAGACAAGATGCCGTGTATCATGTCCATGATGGAAGGGTCATCTATAGAGTGCATGACGCAGATCAGCTTGTTTCTCGCATAAGCATATCCGATGTCAACGCACACACTCTTTCCAATATAACCTTCTGGATTAACCACATAAACCACATCGGCATCATCAATTTTCTTCAAACATCCAAGAATCCCACGGTTGTCAATTTCCTTAGACATCTGGTATTCAACACTTTCCTCTCGAAGCCTAGTTTCCAATTCGCTCATCTGATCTGCAAATCTGAAACTCCCACAAACATACAACCTTCTCACAGCATCCCCCACGATCAATTCAAGCTACACTGCATCACTTAATTATGCGTTTTCACCTCAGACTAACCTGTCTTTATCCCGGATTTGTTATGAAACTTTTGAAGACAAGTTGTTGACAACGTTGTTATCTTGCCGAATAGCCTGTCGGCTATACTCCAGCGACGGCAAAAACATAAATCATAAAACAGCAAATCAACTAACAGCCTACAAAGGTGGCAACCGGGTTGGAAACGTTTGACCCGAAAGAATTTGTGGAAAAAGCAATTGCAGAAACAAAGAAAAGTATCGGCAACGAAAAGGCAATGGTTGCTGTTTCCGGCGGTGTTGACAGCACAACATGCGCCGTGCTGACGCATAAGGCAATCGGTGAAAATCTTGTTTGTGTAATCTTAGACGATGCCTTCATGCGGCAGGGTGAACCTGAACATGTAGCTGAAATGCTGTCAGGGCCGCCTTTCAATGCTCCAATCAGAATAGTCAATGTTCGTGAACGTTTCATGCAAGCCATGAAAGGCTTCAGGGATGCTGAAGAAAAGCGCAAGATGTTCCGCGAAACTTTCTACCAAGTTTTGGGCGAAACAGCCAGAAACGAAGGTTGCAAAATTCTTGTGCAAGGCACAATACGTGCAGACATAATGGAAACAGTTGGCGGTGTGAAAACTCAGCATAACGTTTTGGAACAGATGGGCATAAATCCGATGGAACGATTCGGCTTCAAAGTTGTTGAACCGCTCCTGCCGCTTTTAAAAGAAGAAGTCAGAACGGTTGCGAGACACTTTGGGTTACCAGCTGAATTTGCTGAACGGCAACCCTTCCCTGGGCCAGGCTTGTCAGTTCGAGTAGTTGGAGAAATTCGGCCTGACAAGTTAGAAACCGTGAAAAAGGCGACAACAATTGTTGAACATGAACTTGCAAGCCACAAGCCTGGGCAATATTTCGCGGTGATTGTCGACAATGAAGAAGCCTCTCAGGCATCAAGAGTTCTGCGTGTTCAGGAAACCACAGCGCATCTTCTTAATGTTCCCTCAAGAAATGTCCAAGTGAAAGTTTTCGCGGACAAGGCCACGGGAGTAGAAGGCGGGAAGAGACGCTACGGCGAAATAGTGGGGATCAAGGTTCAAACAATGAACGGAAAACTTCACAAAACAGCCATTCAAAACATCGTTTTCTTGCAAGCAAAGATAATCACTGAAAACCCGGCTATTGCAAGAGTCTTCTACGCTGTGAAAGATGTGCCAGAGAAGAAACCATACGTAATAGGAATACGATCCGTTCAAACAAAAGATTTCTTGACGGCAACAGTTTCAGAAATACCGTGGGCAACACTGGACAAGATCGCGGAAGAAATAATTGAAATCTGTCCTAACGTGTCAGCAGTATATTATGACGTTACGCCGAAGCCCCCAGCGACTATTGAAATGGAATAGCCCAACACCAACCGTCAGTCGAACACATCCATACACAAGTAATCTTTGTTATCGTGAAAACAACGGTTCAAATCATGATTGGTTCAAACGTGCCCACTCACCCCTCTCAAGGTGGCTTGGCGACACTGTTTCAATACGCTGAGGAATGGAGCTGCGAATGTGCACAAACCTACATTACACCATCGCGCAGGTGGAATGTGCCTAATCTACGTTCTGAAGAGATTTCAGGTTTTAAGTCAGCATGGTTGAAAAGCAATGTTAAGGAAGTCATTGCACACGTTCCACTCATAGTCAACTTAGCCTCACCACTTGACCCCACATGGCAAAAATCAAGAGACAGGCTGTCTGTTGAACTGTCTCGAGTTAATGATTTAGGAATCCATTTCCTAGTGTTACATCCTGGGTACTATGGCAACTCAATCAGGAAAAGAGGCATCGAACGTGTAATCGAGGGTCTAAACAACGTTCTGGACAACGTCAACGATTCGACCGCGAAGGTTCTTTTGGAGACAATGGCTGGCCAAGGAACTGCTGTTGGGTTTCGTTTCGAAGAAATAGCTTACATTTTGAGTGGAGTGGAGAAGAAGCAGTTTGTAGGTGTTTGTTTTGATACATGCCATGTTTTTGCTTCGGGATATGACATTCGTGGCTATGACGGGTATGAAGAAGTCTTGAAAAAGTTTGATGCAACAGTTGGATTAGAGAGGCTTAAAATAATTCATCTGAACGATTCTAAAGCAGAATTAGGATCTAAGATTGATCGTCACACAACTATCGGAGAAGGAAAAATGGGATTGCAAGTTTTTCATGCTTTCGTCAGAGAACCACAATTTCGAGACACTCCGATAGTTTTAGAGTTACCAAGCAGAGACAAAGAAACGATTCAGCAACAATTGGCACTTCTACGACAAATGCAAACAACCTCTAACCCTATTTCCGAACCAAAGGATGTCAAATCGCAGTCGACGCTAGATGAGGTGTTTTCAAATGTGCATTAGAATCGAACTCAAATTCTCGAAACCGCTCTGGCCATCGTGAGGAAAAGTATAAAACCTCTTGGAACTTTTACAGTGATGAAAAACCTATGTTCCGTGTAAGAGTGCATAAAATTGAGTCGATTCGGGATTTAGACGGCAACCTTGGGAAACGCATAGAGTTGATTGAGGACAGGCAGGTTCCCCGTTTTGTGGTAAGACCGCAAACTGAAGAAGCTAAGGTGGTGCAAGACATGATGCAGGCCTTGCAGCAGCAGTTGCCAATGTTTCCTGGAAGAGCCGACCTTGCAGTGCCGAAAGTGATCTTGTTTTTAACTGAGCAAGAGTATGAGAGCTTAGGAATAGAGTTTGACGTAAACCAAATCTATGAAATAAAGCTTGAAAATCAAACTTTGAAATTCACGAAAACTGCATAATCTCTTTTCTAACATGCCTTAAAGCTGAATGTTTCGGGTGGAAAGACAACACGAACATCATGTTCCTCAGAGCCGTGTAAATCTCCCGAATGTCAGATTGCTCATTGTTGTTGCAGTAAATTGGAATTGCTTCTTCGTCACCATTCTTGTAGTAAACGTAGATTGGCGTGAATCTCTTTCTGAATGTCTTTATTTCAAAGTTCAATTTCAACAGTTTAGCCATTTTTTCGGCAGCCACGCTTACAGGCTTCAAGCGCTTCTGACGACAAGTGAAAGTCGAAGCATAAACAAACAGTTTACCATTCGAGTTCTCCAGCACACTTGACCGCCAGTATCGCCATGAAGCAAACATCTTTTAAAACAAGTGTTGCAACAACATGTTTACACGGTAGAGAGATAAGTTAAAATGAAAACTGCAAACAGTGGAAGCCTATGGAAGTTAGGGCGCATGTGTTTGTGAGTGGCAGAGTGCAAGGAATCTTTTTCAGATCAGAAACTAGGTTTGAAGCTAAGAAACGCGGGGTAAATGGTTGGGTTAGAAATCTACCAGACGACAGAGTCGAAGCTGTTTTCGAAGGCGAACGAGAAAACGTGGAAAAACTTGTGGAATTCTGTAGGCAGGGACCACCCGGAGCAAGAGTCAGGGGTGTAGAAGCTGCTTGGGAACAGTACACGGGCGAGTTTGAAGACTTCGAAATAAGATACTAGTGGCAGATTCAAGTGAGAAAGAACGCAACGCCTAGGTTCCTTTTTTAGGCACCCGAAAATGCGACGCTTTTCCGGCGCTTACGTATTCTCCTCCGACTCCGCGGACTATAGAGGCAATTTTCGAAAAGTTGTCCGAACCCAGAAACTGTCTGGGCTTTATCACAATGTACTCTTCTTTTTCCTCAAAACTCAAAAGGCTCTCCAAGTCATCTGGAAACATCATTCTAATGTCCTCTACGGCTTTTGACCTTTCTAGGCTTTGAGGCATTCCGGCTATAGGCTGGGAAAAAGATGGACGCGGTGTTGGCGGAACTGTCAGTGGTTGAGTGATCTGTGAAACTGCTAGAGATTTTAAGGAGGCTGAAACCTGTCTTAGATCCTCCATAATTCCGTTCAAAATAACAACGAGTTCATCAACTCTTCTAATCAGACTTTCAACTTTTTCCTTATCTGCGCTCATAGGCCTTCTTCCTTCCAAATCCTTAATACTTGACGCATTTATTAATTGTTTTTGACTCTTCTAATAAATCGAAAAAAAGAAAGGAGCACAAGTCCCGCTTGATTGAGATTGACGGAAGCCAAAAGGGCGGAAGCGGCACAATCCTCAGGCTGTCCGTTGCCTTATCTGCCATAATTGGGCAACCGTTACACATCTGCAACATCAGACAGAACCGGCCGCAACCAGGTTTGAAGCCTCAGCATTTAGAAGCAGTCTTAACAGCCGCAAAGCTCTGCGACGCTGAACTGGAGGGGGCAAAGGTTGACTCGCGTGAACTCTGGTTCAAACCTAAACAAGTGAAAGGCGGCAGAATCGAAGCTGAAATTGGCACTGCAGGAAGCATCCCAATGCTCTTAATGACCGTGTTGCCGATCTGTGCCTACGCTGAAGACACTGTCAATCTGCACGTTTCCAAGGGCGGAACGGACGTTTCACATTCACCTACCATCAATTACATGCGCTTTGTGCTTTTGCCCACGCTTCAACACATGGGACTGAAGGCAGACCTGACTGTTCACAAGTATGGCTACTATCCAAAGGGAAACGGCGAAGTAACAATAACCGTTGAGCCTTGCAAGTCTCTGAAGCCTTTACGGTTAGAAAACTTTGGCAGCATAAAAGCTGTAAAAGGAGTTTCTGTTTGCACATTTCTCGCTGAAAGGAAGGTTGCTGAACGCCAAGCAAAGGAAGCAAATAATTATCTAAGCGGAAGAGGCTTCAAGGCGGATATTCAGATTGTAAATGATAAGTCGAATCCTCTTCAGAAAGGAAGTTCCCTCGTCTTGTGGGCTGAAACAGATACCAATGCAATTCTAGGAGCTGATGCGATTGGTGAACTTAGGAAGGCAAGTGAAACTGTAGGAAAGGAAGCTGCTGAAAAGTTCTTTGCGGAGATTTCCGCCAAGCCTACTGTTGACGTGCATTTGGCTGACTTGCTGGTTCCATACGTGGCCTTGGTAAAGGGCAAATCAACATATTTGACGCGAGCCCTTTCAGAGCATCTGCACACAAACATTTGGGCCGCTGAGAGAATTCTAGACGCGAAATTCAGTGTTGAAAAATTTAACGGGCTTTACAAAATTGAGAAAATTGGCGAAGTTTGAACGAAAGGCTTTTCCAGCGCCGTTTGGGCCTAGAAAACCAACGCAGTGCCCAGCATGTATTTTCAAGTTTAAGTCGCTCAAGGCTAAAATCTTGACGTAATATTTGGTCAAGTCTTCCGTAACTATGGCTTCCAAGAGTTCAGCCTCACAGCATCTCAGCTAGGAGTGTAACGCATTATGATCAAACTTTGCGGTTCAAGGACTGATGGAAAAGATAAATGCTCAGTCTCAGGTTAACATTATGTGCTGCAAGCAAAGTGATAACAAAAGATGAATAGCATTGTTCGCAAGAAGATTATTCAGGAGTATTATTCAAAAAGATCGAAGAATTATGATCGGCAGAAGAGGAGAACATGGCAAACCAGCCAAGGCTTCGGGATCGAAGTGATCAATGAACTACTGGATGCCTTAACACTTTTTGAAAACAAGGTTGTATTGGAAGTTGGTGTGGGAAGCGGCAGAAACGCATTGACTTTGATGCAAAAGATCAAACCAGAATTCGTAGGACTTGACCTGTCAAAAGAAATGCTGAAACTAGCAAAAACTAAAATGTCCTCTTTCAAGCAGAACCTTGACTTGATTCTAGGAGACGCCGAACAGTTACCCTTTGTGAACAATGCTTTCGATTCAATAGTCTGCATGAGCACAATGCACTATTTCGAATCTCAAGAAAAAATGCTAAAGAAATTCTCTGCAGTATTGAAAGAAAAAGGTACTTTCGTCTATGGCGATTTGACGATTCACGAACTGGATGATCAAGGATTCTTCGAAACATTGGAAAGAACCCTTTCTAAAGCACACGCAAGATACTATAAACCTTCAGAAATGCGGAAGCTAATGCAGACTAATGGATTTCGCATTTCAAAAATCAAGACAGTTCCTTACAGAAAATCTTACAATTCATTGATGAAGGATAAAGGAGAATACTTTGACGTTACGCCTGAAATGCTTCAAGAACACATACAAAGAGCCACCCTGAATGAAAAAGAACAATATGGGCTGACTGCCACTGAACTAACATTGTACTACACGATAATTTCAGCAATACGGGCTGGAGCTTAGTGATTTTATGGCAAAGAAAACTACGTGTGCCAAAGTTCCGAAGAGCCACGGTGAAAGGACAATAATTCTAGCTAACAAATTGAAAATCGTGGACAATTCCCTTGAAATTCAATCAGACGAAAAATTCGTTTACATCCCGCTTATCAGTCACCCATCAGAAGCCACGTTGAAAACCATTACGGAGCAAGTGGAAAATCTGGAAGTTTCATCCCATGTTTTCCCAGAAAGAAAAAAACGACAAACGTCTGTCATCGAATTGCTCGGAGACAAATTGTCCCCGCACTTGTTGGCTAGTCTGCCGCGCGCGATAGACTTTGTAGGTGACATAGCCATAATTGAGATTCCACCAGAACTTGACGCATACAAAAATGTTATCGGCGAAGCAATTCTGAAAGCAAATCGAAACGTGCACACGGTACTTGCCAAGGCAGGTGCCGTAACTGGAACCTACCGATTGCGAGAATTCACAGTCATCGCAGGTGAGCCTAAAACCGAAACTGTCCACAAAGAGTATGGATTTCAGTACCAAATGGACGTTGCCAAGGCCTATTTTTCTCCAAGGCTCTCATATGAACACAGACGAGTTGCGTCCCTCGTCAAAGAAGGGGAAACGGTTACTGACATGTTCGCTGGCGTCGGACCTTTTTCCATCCAAATTGCGAAAACCCATGAAAAAGTGAAGGTTTATGCGATAGACTTGAACCCCCATGCAATTGAATATCTCAGAAAGAACATTAGGCTCAACAGGGTTATGGGAAAAGTCCACCCAATCTTAGGAGACGCAAGAAAAGTTGTTAGTGAAAGAATTTCTGGCGTTGCAGACCGCGTCATCATGAACCTACCCGAAAAAGCCACTGACTATGTCGATGTTGCGTGTAAGGCAATTAAGCCAACAGGTGGTTCCATCCATTTCTACAGTTTCATTAATGCCTCTGATTCGACGGAAAACGTAAAACAGAGTTTCACAGAGGCTGTTGAAAAAATTGGGAGAAGAGTGGAAAAAATCCTATTGTCAAGGTCTGTTCGTGAAACCGCTCCTTACGAGTTTCAAGTTGTCCTAGATGCTAGAATTCACTAACAAGATCAACATTAACAATGGTTATAGTCGACGAGTCAAGCTTAGGGATAAATGGATTAGAACATAAAAAATCTCATGAAAACATAAGTGCACGATCCTGTATCTTTGCTTCAAGGATAGAAGTCGGAGGATTTCATTCAGTGAGTCTTAAGCGTTAGTGTAATTTTCACTCTTTGGTCAGGACTTCTCAATTTCTCCACAAGTGTTCTTGAAAGGTCACATGCTGCCTTATCCGCTTTGATTGCCAATGTTCTGTTGCAGATGTAATTGCTTTTCCTTACAACGATGTCACTTGGATGAGTCAAGATCAAGCTCGGATCTCCAGAAGCATTTACTGTTTCAGCAACTTTCCCAGCTTCAATTAGGATTGTGACCTTTGAGTCTTTCTTACGCGCATTTCCCTTGAACTCGAGGCTTAGATCGTCTAGGGCTTTGTCTGCCGATACTGTTATAACACAGTTGCCTCTTTTTGACAGATTGGCTTCTTTAGTGATTTCAAAAGTCGTTTTGTGTGTGGCCAAGATATTCTCATGTCCGCGGGCAAGAATGACCTCTTTTACTTCAGTTTGACGCAAGTTATTCAAGAACCTCTATTGAGTCAACTTTTCCGTCGCCGTCCAAGTCGAGGCCTTGTATAACTCTTGCAAATGTGTCTTCGCCGTTGTATCCTTTCAAGGTTCTTTTCCAAAAGTTTGTTATTGCCAATACGCAGGCCTTTGTGCCTACTGCTTTGTTTCCGGCTAAGATTATGATCTGCTTTGTTCTGTCCCAAGGGTTTACTATTTTAGCTACTAGCCCAACATTGTCTGCTGTGTAAATGCTTGACGTTTTTCTAGACACTAATCCGCCGAACAGGAAGCCCTCTTCGGAAGGTTGCATGTTAAACCTGATGGGCTGATACTCATTCACCTCTTGGGCAAGCAGGTTTGTTCCAGGTCCGCCAACGAGGATAAGGTTGTTCTTCTCTTCCTTCTCAGCCTTCACGTCAACATCAAGTTTTATCGCGAACTCCTCAGGCATCTTAACGAACTGCCCTAAGAAGAATGTCAAATGAGAAGCGTAGTGACCGTCTCTTGCACTTGTTCTAAAAGGCCCGTGAGGCGTCGGACTGCCTACAACCACTTTTCCTTCGAACGTGCCGTCTTTCCTGATGAATTCTTTGAAGAATTTCTGAATCTGTTCATCCATGCCAAGAAGAGACAGCTTCTTTATCGTTTTGTATTCCTGCGGCAGCTCTATTCCAAAAGCCGGAGAAACGGCCTTGTAGTATTTTGCTGTAGCGCCCTTTTTTTCCTCCTCACGGGTAACGGTTATGGCTCCTGCTTTCGCCAGTTTCCTGATATGATAGTACACTTTCTGTTCATGTACCCTAAGTGCCCTGGCTATTTCTAATGGGTACATCTCCTTCTCAGAAAGCATCACCAGAATCTTCCAACTTACGTTGTTTAGAATCAGTTTCAGTTTTTGCGGATCCTTAACTAAGGCAATCTCCTTAACTTTTTGTGTATTATCCTCTTCATGAAGTAACAGTTCTTTTTCCATAAGCCTTCCTAATCATAGTAGCCCATCTATTATTAAAAATTTTGTCATGGTACGCGAAAAGGCCCGTTGACTGAAGAACGCCTCGAAGCAAAAGAACCCTTACAAAATATTTATTAAGGCTTCACGGAAAATGATTGCGGTTTCTCAGCTTAGAACATTTTGCAATGTGGAGGAGATTCAAAAATTTTTTAGAATTAAAATTTTTCTCCTAAAAATGCTTATTAGCGCTGAAAGTGATTGAATACGGCTTACAGAAAGAGATGAGGCCCAAAAATGTGCGGAATCTTCGGCTGCATTTTGAAAGAAGGAAACGCGGCGCCTCTAATACACGCAGCTTTGAAAAGACTTGAATACCGTGGCTACGACTCTGTTGGAGAAGCTACATTACACAACGGGAAACTTTGCATAAAGAAGGATCAGGGAAAGATAGATGACGTTCACAAGATCCGCAACTTGGATGATTTGCCCGGAAGTTTAGGTATTGGACATACAAGATGGGCCACGCATGGCGCACCCTTAGAAGTCAATGCTCACCCGCACGTTGATTGCAGTGGGCAGATAGCTGTTGTCCATAACGGGATTATAGAGAATTTTGCTGAGTTGAGGACAGAGCTGGAAAACCGCGGCCACATTTTTAAGTCTAAAACTGATACAGAAGTCATTCCGCACATGATTGAGGAAAGTTTGAAGAACAATCCTACTTTAACCCTTGCTGACGCCGTTCTCGATGCTGTGAAACGGCTTGACGGGTCATACGCGATTGCTGTCATCTCCCCAAAGGAGCCTGATGAAATAATTTGTGCGCGAAAAGAAAGCCCTCTTGTCATCGGAGTAAATGAAAGTGCCGTCTATTTTGCGTCTGACATCCCAGCGTTTCTGCCATTAACTAACAAGGCAATCTTAGTTGAGGACGGAGAGTTTGTCACCCTTTCGTTAGGCGCTGTTGAGATCAAGAATATTGCTGACTTGAAAGTTGTTGCGCATGAGTCCAAGGTTATTGATTGGACGCCTGAAATGGCTGT
>Ga0172364_10002188_pt1 | contig 15461 bp, 10 predicted proteins | sample LakKivSesite10cm_FD_114545 | JGI IMG/M metagenome (GOLD analysis project Ga0172364, IMG submission 114545) | Sediment microbial communities from Lake Kivu, Rwanda - Sediment site 10cm | ecosystem: Environmental > Aquatic > Freshwater > Lake > Sediment | place: Rwanda: Western Province, Lake... | reverse complement strand
GCCACTTTGATGTGCAGATTATGGGTGGAGTTGACCTACATGAAGGTAAAATTGCTGAAATGGCTACAGGCGAAGGAAAGACCCTGGTGGCTACTCTGCCAGTATATTTAAATAGCTTGGGAGGCTATAAGACTCACTTAGTTACAGTTAATGATTATTTAGCCAAGAGAGATGCTCAATGGATGGGGCCAATTTATAGGTCCTTGGGATTAACTGTTGGCTTAATTCAGCACGATATGTCTCCATCTGAACGGCGAATGGCCTACAATTGCGATGTCACCTATGTAACAAATAATGAGCTCGGATTCGACTATCTCAGGGACAATATGGCTCATTCTCTAGAAGAGTGCGTCCTGGGCAAGTTGGAGTATGCTATAGTCGATGAGGTGGATAGCATCTTAATCGATGAGGCGAGGACTCCTCTAATTATTTCAGGGCCTGCTGAGGAATCGACAAATAAGTATTATATCATCGATCGCCTCGTTCCTCGGTTAAAAGGGAAGTTCGTTACTGAAGAAGAAGAGGTGGAGGCCAAATATAAGGGTTTAGATTTGGAGAGAGGTTACGACTACATTGTGGATGAAAAGGCAGGGACAGCTACTCTTGCCGAACTGGGGGTGAAGAAGTGTGAGAGGATGTTGGGTATTGATAATCTTTACGATGATATACAGAGCGAGTGGGTTCACCATATTAACCAGGCTCTCCGAGCACATAATCTCTTCAAAAGGGATGTTGACTATGTGGTAAAAGATGGTCAGGTAATTATAGTAGATGAGTTCACGGGAAGGTTGATGCCTGGTCGCAGGTGGAGCGATGGGTTACATCAGGCAATTGAGGCTAAAGAAAACTTAAGGATTGCTGAGGAGAATCAAACCTTAGCTACAATCACCTTCCAGAACTATTTCAAATTATACGATAAACTGGCTGGTATGACAGGAACAGCAGCTACAGAGGCAGAAGAGTTCTGGAAAATTTACGGATTGGATGTAGTAGTTATTCCCACTAATAAGCCTTTAGTAAGAACTAACTACCCTGACGTAATCTATAAAACTGAGAAGGAGAAATTTGAAGCTGTCGTTCGGGAAATTGAAGAACTTTACAAAATCGGTCGTCCTGTATTGGTAGGAACGAGGTCAATCGAGAATAGCGAAAAGTTAAGTGAGATGCTCAAAAGAAAGGGTATTCCGCACAATGTGTTGAATGCTAAGTATCACGAAAGGGAGGCGCAGATTGTCACCCAGGCGGGAAGTAAAGGCACAATTACTATTGCCACTAATATGGCTGGCAGAGGAACAGATATTGTGTTGGGCGGGAACCCCCCAGACCCTGCTGAACATAATGAAGTAGTTGAGTTAGGGGGTCTCCATATATTAGGAACTGAGAGGCACGAGGCAAGAAGGATCGATAATCAACTGCGGGGTCGTGCTGGGCGGCAAGGTGACCCTGGTTCTTCCCGGTTCTATCTGGCTCTGGACGACGAGTTAATGAGACTTTTTGGTTCCGCTCGTATAGCTAAGGTAATGGATATATTGGGACTTGAAGAGGGGCAGGATATTCAGCATCCGTTAATTACCCGGCAAATAGAGGCTGCTCAGAGAAAAGTGGAAGCGATGAACTTCGATATTCGGAAGCAGCTTCTGGAATATGACAATGTGATGAGTAAGAAAAGAGAAGTAGTCTACAAATGGCGGAGAAAGGTCATAGAAGGAGCCAATCTTAAAGATGATATATTGGCTATGTTTGAGGACCTTATCGATGATAAGCTTATGCTCTATGCTCCTGCCAAGGCCTATCCTGAACAGTGGAATTGGGAAGCAATTTCTGAGTGGCTGAAGCGCTCTTTTAACATCTCTTTTTCAATTCCTCCAGAAGATTTGAAACGGATGAAGCAGGAAACCTTAGGTAAACTAATAGCTGAGCGAATAAAACAGGCGTACGATGAGAGGGAGAGGGAAATGGGAGAAGAGATGATGCGGTTTGTTGAAAGCATGGTCACTCTTCAGGTTGTAGACACACGTTGGAAAGAGCACCTTTACGATATGGATAAATTACGAGAAGGAATAGGATTACGTGCTTACGGACAAAAAGACCCCCTTATTGAATACCAGAAGGAGTCTGGGTGGGCCTTCGATACCATGCAACAGCATATGAGAGAGGAAATTTCCGATTACATATTTAGAGTAAAAGTAGTGGCTGAACGGGAAAGGGCAAGACCTCTCCCGAGGAGGGAAATGGCTCAAGGAGTTCCACTCGGTGGTGGAAAATATCGGGAGATGCCCGCTAGTGAAGCTCAGGCTTCTGTTTCATCTATTACCACGCCCTTCCCCAAGCGTAGAAAGATTGGTCGGAATGACCCCTGCCCTTGTGGCAGTGGGAAGAAATACAAGAAATGTTGTGGCAGATAAATATGCGATGGAGAAGTTTAACCTTAGCTCTTCTTTCAGGTATTTTGTTTGTTTTCATATTTCCAAAGTTCAATCTATCCTTTTTAGCATGGATAGCTTTAGTTCCCCTTTTCCTGGCTCTGGAGGGTAGGAATTTAAGAGAGTCCTTTAATTTAGGATTTCTGGCTGGCTTGACTTCTTTTATGGGGATTCTCTACTGGATTGTCCCCACTGTAGTGAGTAGCGGAGAATCGAAGTTATTGGCGTTTATTTCGCTTCTACTTCTTTCCTGTTACCTGTCAATATATTACGGTCTTTTCTGTCTAATCTTCAGGTATACATCCTTAAAAATTATCCATTACACGTTAAGCCTCTTCTTTGCTCCTGTCCTCTGGGTTTCACTTGAACTTTTGCGAGCACATCTTTTTTCTGGATTTCCATGGGCTCTCTTAGGCTATTCGCAATGGAACTTCACCTCGATGATACAGATATCGGAATTTACCGGAGTCTACGGAGTTTCTTTCCTGATTGTGATGGTGAACGGGGTTTTGATGGAGGCAGGACGCTCGTTTAGGTTCTCCAGAGGGGAGAAAATGAGCTCTAAGGCAAAAGTAAAAAGAAGCACATTGCCTTTGGCACTGGCTCTAACCGTGTTAGTGGTTGTATCCTGTTTAGCCTATGGTTTGATTATTATATTGAGAGAATCTTTTGGAGAGAGTCGGAATTTCCGAGATGAAAAGTTGATGACCAGAATCGCTTTACTCCAGGGGAATATAGATCAATATATGAAATGGGACAAAAATTATGAACAAATGATTAAGGATACCTATGGCGAGTTAGTGGATATGGCTTCCAGAGAGAACCCTCAATTAATTGTCTGGCCAGAGACAGCGTTGCCCGGATACCTCAAACGAGAAAGAGAACTTCAGAAATGGGTAGAAAAGGTGGTTAGCCAAACCAATGCATACCATATTATTGGCAGTCCTGAATATCGAGAAGGAGCATATTACAATGCAGCTTTTCTGATTTCGCCCAAAGGAGAGATTTTGGGTGAGTATGATAAAATTCACCTTGTTCCCTTCGGTGAGATAGTTCCTTTTCGGCCGATCCTCTCCCGCTTCATTGGTGTATTAAATGAACTGGGAGATTTTTCTCCATCACGGGAACGCAAGCTATTGAGAACCCCTTTCGGAAGTTTTGCTGTTCTTATTTGTTGGGAAGGAATCTTTCCTCATCTCGTTCGTAAATTTGTAAAAGATGGAGCAGATTACTTAGCCAATATTACCAACGATGCCTGGTTTTTAAAGACGTCTGCTCCCTTTCAGCACTTTATTGCCAGTGTCTTTCGTGCGGTGGAAAACCGGGTGAGCGTAATCCGCGTAGCTAACACAGGAGTTTCAGGATTTATTGATCAATATGGTAGAATAAATGAGAAAACAGAGATTTTTAAAAAGGATTATTTAGTTTCTTCTGTTTCCAGGAGAAATCAGCAAACTTTCTATACCAATTACGGTGATATTTTTGCTTACCTGTGCGTAGCCCTGAGTATCTCTTTTATTGCCTGGAGGAGGTTTAAGTGCTAAAAGATTTAAAGGACAAATTAAGATTGATTACGAATCCTATGCAAAGGTTAAGGAGGCATCTTTGAGATAGAAGAGAAAGAGGAAAGAATTAGAAAGCTGGAAAGAGAGACCGAGAAAGTAGATTTCTGGAAAGATCGAGAGAAAGCACAAAAGGTGATGCAAGAATTGAATTCTCTTAAGAAATCTGTTGATACCTGGAGAGATTTGAATAGTGAAAAGGATGAGATAGAAACGCTCCTGGAGATGGCTAGCGAAGAGGAAAAGAAAGGCTGGGCGGATCGCCATTATGAGGCTCAAGTGGTTGGGGAACTTGAAAGGAGAATTAAGGATATTGAGACGAGAATAGAAACTTTGAGCCTTCAAGCCAAAATGGGAGGAGAATACGATAAGAATAACACTATACTTACATTGCATTCCGGGGCTGGTGGCACGGAAGCTTGCGATTGGGTAGAGATGCTTTTTCGGATGTACAGGAGATGGGCTGAAAAGAAGAATTATACTGTTACAATTACAGACATACTTGCGGGCGAGGAAGCGGGGATTAAAAGGATTACCTGTATTGTAGCAGGGGAGTATGCCTATGGTCTTTTAAAATCGGAAACTGGCATTCATCGATTGGTTAGAATTTCTCCCTTTGATGCAAATAAACGTCGCCATACCAGTTTTGCTTCTTGTGATGTAATTCCGGAGATAAGTAGTGAAATAAAAGTAGAAATTAAAGAAAAAGACTTGAGAATCGATACGTACCGCGCCTCTGGTCATGGCGGGCAGCATGTTAACAAGACCGATTCTGCAGTGCGGATTACTCATATACCCACGGGCATAGTTGTGCAATGTCAGAGCGATCGCTCCCAGCATAAGAATAAGGCTATGGCAATGAAGTTGTTGCGAGCAAAATTGTTCGAATCGGAACAGGAAAAGAAAATGGAAAAGAAAGAGGCTCATTACCAGAGATTAAACACTATTGCCTGGGGTAATCAGATTCGCTCTTACGTTTTCTGTCCTTATACAATGGTAAAAGACCATCGGACAAATTTAGAAGTTGGAGATGTAGAATCTGTAATGAACGGTGAAATTGACCCCTTTATTGAAGCCTATCTTTCTCAGAAGGAGGAGAAGTAATTGAATATGCGTTATCCAGCAATTGGTTTTTTTTGCGGGATTTTTCTGTTAGGCACGGTTTTCGTTAATCCTGTCTCTGCTCGGGGTGAAGCAAAGGAATTATATAAAGGAGCGGAGGAGAAATATTCCCGGGGAGAAGTAGACGAAGCTATTGCCGATTTGGAAAACGCTTTGGAGATTGATAGTAATTTCAGGAAGGCGAGAGACCTTTTACTTAAGATTTTAACCACTGTGAGCACTGAATATTATGCGGAAGGCGATTACGAAAGAGCTTTTCCTTACTTAACTAAAGCCTATAATCTTGCTCCTGAAAATGCAAAAGTAAGATATATGTATGAGGTTGTTTCAAAAGAGTTAAGAGCAAGGGAAGCGGAGAAAAAAGCTAGTGAACTGGAGGCTCAAAGGAAGGCCGAAGAGGAACGCCGAAAAGCAGAACTTGAAGCCCGGAAGAAAGAAGGAGAGCTTCTGGGGAGAAAAAGGCAGGAGGAGGAAGAAAGAAAGCGTGAGATTGAAGCTAAGAAAAGAAGAGAGGAAGAAAAGGAAAAGAAAGCCCAGTTTGAGGCAAAGATGAAAATGGAACGCGAGGAGACGGAGAAAGCTCTTCTGGCGAGGAAAGAGGAGGTAGAAAAAGCCACAAAGGAATACGGAGAAATCCGTAAAAGATTAAAACAAACTATAATCTTCGGAATTATCGGTATATCGTTATCCTTCCTGGTCGCCATTTTTCTTATATTCATTATTTTCACGCATAGTGACAGGAGATTTGAGAGAAGATGGAAAGAGGAGCGGGGTAGACAGGATGAGTTTCACCAGCGAGTGGAGAAGATACTGCTGAAAGACCAGGAAAGGATTTTAGGGTTATTAGAGAAGCAGTCCAGGCCATTTATAGGAGAGACGAAAAAAATAGTGGTGGAGACACCAGGTGGAGGCCGGCAAATTATTACTGACATTAATCCACATATTAGAGCAAGAGCAGATGGTGTGGAATTGATTGAAGCCACAATAGACGATCCAGAGGTTGGAGAGAGGCTACTCAAGCCATTCTTAGAGGATAGGGAGAGTCGGATAAGAGCCAATGCAGGTAAAGCTCTATATAAGTTTAATAAGGAGAAAGCTATGGTAGTCCTTACTGAGATGTGTAAAAGCGATGACCAGTGGATGAGATTGAGCGGAGCCTGGGCGTTGGGTGAGATAGGTTCACAGACTGCAGCGGAAATCTTGCTTTCTCTATTGCAAGATTCCTGGGAGTTCGTCAGGAAGAGGGCCGCCAAATCTTTAGAGAAAATAGTCACTCAAAAGAGAGAAGAGATAGAAGGAAATCTATTGGAAAGAATTATGTCTGCTCTTAAGGAAGCTAAGAAGTAGTAGCAGAGCGAAGCTCTGCTAAAAGGGAAGCAAAGCTTGCGCTTTGCTGCTACAAGAAAGTGTTTTTGTTTGACAGAAGAGAATTTTATGTAATATAATAAAAATTTTGAAAGGAAATAATATTATGAGTGAAATCAATAAGCTGATTTCCGAGAGAAAACAAAAATTGGAAGAGTTGCGGAAGTTGGGGGTCGACCCTTACCTGCATAATTTCTCCGCTACCCACACTATTAGTCAGGTTAGGGAAAAATATGGGGCGTTAAAAGCAGAAGAGAAGACTGAGGAAACTGTCTCTCTTGCCGGAAGAATTATGAGTCTACGCAGGATGGGCAAAGCCAGCTTTGCTCACATAAAAGATGGGACAGGAAAGTTACAGGTCTACATTAGAGAAGACATTTTAGGCGAAAAGAATTATCAAATATTTAGAAAGCTTGACATCGGGGATTTCATTGGAGTTACTGGAAAAATATTTTCCACTAAAACAGGAGAGTTGTCTATTCAGGTAGAAGATTTAATCCTTCTGGCTAAGTCACTCAGGCCATTGCCTGAAAAATGGCATGGGCTTAAAGACATCGAAACTCGTTATCGCCAGAGATATGTAGATTTGGTGGTCAATGAACAAGTAAAGAATGTTTTCCTTACTCGCAGTTTGATTATCAAAGCGATAAGAGAATTCCTGGATAACTCGGGATTTCTGGAAGTTGAAACACCTATGATGCAATCGATTGTAGGTGGAGCATTAGCTAAACCTTTTCTTACTTATCATCAGGCATTGAATATGGAGCTCTATTTGCGAATCTCGCCGGAACTATTTTTGAAGCGCTTAGTTGTGGGAGGGCTGGAAAAAGTTTATGAAGTAAACAGGAATTTCAGGAATGAAGGGGTTTCAACGAGGCACAATCCAGAGTTCACCATGCTCGAAGTATATCAGGCTTATTCAGATTATAATGTGATGATGGGCCTTTGTGAGAGGATGATTCTCTTCATTGCTAAAGAAGTTCTCGGTAAGGAAGACCTCATCTATCAGAAAAGCAAAATTAGCCTGGGAAGAATTCCCTGGAAAAGGTTTTCCCTGTACGACCTGTTGAAGGAACATGCCGGGCTTGACTTTACAAATATTCACGGGCTGTCTGAAATGAGAAAGGCAGCCGACAGGTTAAATGTAAAATATGAGAAGGATAGTCCCAAATCCAAGATTCTTGACCATATTTTTGAAGCTTATGTGCAAAAGAAGCTAATACAACCAACATTTGTACTCGATTATCCCACTGAGTTTTCCCCGCTGGCTAAGGCGAAGAAGGATAATCCTGAATTGGTGGAACGGTTTGAGCTCTTCATAGGGGGAGAAGAGTTGGCAAATGCCTATTCCGAACTGAACGATCCGGTAGAGCAGCGAAGAAGAATGGAAGAACAGGTGAAGGAGAGAGACATTGGAGAGGGGAGAGAGATCCAGGTCGATGAGGACTATCTGCGTGCCTTAGAATATGGCATGCCGCCCTGTGGGGGTTTGGGCTTGGGAGTGGATCGCCTTGTTATGGTCTTTACCAATTGCAATTCTATTCGGGACGTGATTCTTTTTCCGCAGATGAAAAAGGAAACAGAGTAAGAGCCTAAATATCAAATATCAAAAATCATAATTCATAATTCATAATTCATAATTCATAATTCATATAGAGTGGCGTATTATGGGATATGAACTTTTTATTAGTTGGAGATATTTAAGAGCTAAACGAAAGCAGATTTTTATTTCGATTATCAGCTTAATTTCCATTAGTGGCGTAGCTCTGGGCGTTACTGCACTGATCATTACTCTCTCGGTGATGAATGGATTCAGGAAGGATTTGCGAGAAAAAATCATAGGAATGAGTTCTCACATCGTAGTTTTGGACCAGAGAAATATTGGAGTGGAAGAACCGAATATAGCACAGAATAAAATAAAGAAAATAAAATCGGTAGTAGCTGTTGCTCCTTTTGTTTATGGGCAGGCGATATTGAAGAATGGGGATAGAACCTCTGGAGCTGTAATCAAGGGAATTTTCCCGGAAGAGACAAAGAAGGTTGCCAGTCTCTTAACACATTTAAAAGAAGGAAACATCGATTATCTTGAACTGAAGAACCCTGGTAAACACGAAAATGGCATCGTCTTGGGAGCCGAATTGGCTAAGAATTTGAATCTCTCTTTAGGAATGAATGTCTTATTGATTTCTCCCATGGATGTGGCAACGCAGCTGGGAATGATTCCCAGAATGGAGAACTTCCGGGTGGTGGGGATCTTCGACTCAGGAATGTATGAATACGATGCAAGCCTTGCCTATATTTTTTTCCCGGTAGCTCAGAAGTTGTTTAACCTGGGAGAAAGAGCCACAGGGCTCGAAGTTAAAATTGATAATATCTTCTTCGCAGATAAAATTGCAGCCCTGATCCAAAAAGAGCTGGGCTACCCTTATTGGGCAAGGAGCTGGATGGTGACCCATAAGAATTTGTTTGCAGCCTTAAAACTGGAGAAGGTGACGATGTTCATTATTCTGGTTTTAATTGTACTGGTAGCAGCTTTCAACATTATTTCCACTCTTATGATGATGACTATGGAGAAAACTAAGGATATTGGCATACTTAAGGCAATGGGTGCTGTAAGAAGTAGTGTGCTCAAAATTTTTCTTTTCCAGGGTCTGACCATAGGTGTAGTGGGCACACTAATTGGGACAGTAGTGGGTTACATTGCCTGTCGTCTTTTGGAAAAATACCAATTCATAAAATTGCCTCAAGATGTCTATTATATAAGCAGTTTGCCAGTGCACATGCAAGGAACTGATTTTATATACATCACTTTGGTAGTGGTAATAATATCTCTAATAGCGACAATTTACCCCGCATATAAGGCATCTCGCTTCGATCCTTGCGAGGCAATTAGATACGAGTGAAGGAAAGGCTAAAAAGTGGATAACAAGAGGCCATTCTTAGAAGTCAGGAATCTAGATAAGAATTACCACCAGGACAAAATTGAAATTAGAGCACTTGTCGGAATTAATTTGCGGATAGTGGAGAGCGAAGTGGTTGCGATTTTTGGTCCTTCGGGCGCTGGAAAGAGTACTTTGCTCCACATTCTCGGTGCTCTGGACCGTCCAACTAAAGGAGAGGTTATTTTTCAAAATCGCAATATTACTACTTTATCCGACAATGAACTTGCCCGGCTCAGGAACAGAGAGGTCGGTTTTATTTTTCAGTTTCACCACCTTCTGCCCGAGTTTACGGCGCTGGAAAATGTGATGATGCCTATACTGATATCTCAAAGCTCTTCTCCTAAAGAAAGGGTCGGTAATCCCTCCTCCGGGAAAATGAAACAGAGAAGGGAAAAAATTGAGGAGGAGGCTTTAAAAGTCTTGACTGAGGTCGGTCTAAAAGATAGAATAAATCATAGGCCAACAGAATTATCGGTAGGTGAGCAGCAACGAGTGGCTGTAGCTCGGGCGCTGGCCAATAGTCCAAAAGCAATTTTAGCTGATGAACCAACGGGAAATCTGGATAAAAAGACAGGAGAGTCGGTCTTTGAACTCCTATTGGGACTGAATCGGGAAAGGGAAAAGACCTTAATAATTGTTACCCATAACGAGGTACTGATTGAGAGGATAGCGAGTTTGGAATCTGGAAGGATTATCCATTTACGCGATGGCAGAATAATCAGTAGTTCGTAGATTGAACCGAAATCACTATGAACTACGAACTAATTACTACGAACTATAAGGAGGTTTGATGGCACAGAAAATCTATCTGAATGGCAAATTGGTTCCTCGAGAAGAGGCAAAGATTTCTGTCTTCGACCATGGGTTGCTATATGGAGATGGGGTTTTTGAGGGGATTCGAGCATACGATGGTCGTGTATTTAGATTATCTCCACACTTAGATCGCCTCTACGAGTCAGCCAGGGCAATTGCACTTAAAATCCCCTTGACCAAGAAAAAGATGGAAGAGGTTGTAATTAAAACCTTAAGGGCAAATAGTTTGAAAAGCGGATATGTCCGCTTGGTAGTAACGAGGGGGGAGGGTGATTTAGGTCTTGACCCCAAGAATTGTGGAAAGCCATCGGTCTTCATTATAGCGGATAAGATCGAGCTCTATCCAGAAGAGTTATACAAGAAAGGTTTAAAGTTAGTTACTGTGGCTACAAAGAGAAATATTCCGGAAGCAATAGATCCACGGATAAAATCGCTGAATTATCTAAATAACATTTTAGCCAAGATTGAAGCGGGCTTACAGAATATGCCCGAGGCTGTAATGCTTAATAAGGATGGTTATGTTGCAGAATGTACGGGAGATAATATCTTCATTGTGAAAGATACTGTCTTAGTTACTCCGCCTTTTTATGTTGGGGTTCTTGCAGGTATCACCCGTCAAACAGTAATTGAACTGGCGAGAGAGAAATTGGAGCTTTTGGTAAAGGAGGAGGTCTTTACCCGATTCCATTTGTACAATGCAGATGAGTGTTTCTTGACTGGCACAGCTGCAGAAGTGATTCCTGTAGTTAAGATTGATGGTCGGCAGATAGCGGGAGGGAAACCAGGGAAGATTACTATCAGACTCATCAGAGAATTTAGAGATTTAACAAAAAATGAAGGGACAAAAATATATTAAATAAAAATCCAAAATCCAAATGACAAAATCCAAAATGGGAGAGAACTTATGGTTTGTGATGAGTGTAAAAAGAACGAGGCCACAATACATTTTACTCAGATTCTCAATAATAAAGTAACCAAATTTCATCTCTGCCAGGAGTGTGCGAAAGAGAAGGGGATCGTGTTTCCTTCTCTGGATGAGGCGCTTTTCGAAGGGCCCCATTTTGCTTTAGCATCACTTTTAGCAGGACTTAGTGACATTGGCACTCCTTATGCTCTGGAGAAGCCAAAAGCGGCGAGAAGGTGCCCCAATTGTAAGGCAACCTATGATGATTTCAGGAACTCGGGCAGGCTGGGCTGTTCTGAATGTTATTTGACTTTTAAGAAGGAGCTTTTGCCCCTGTTGAGGAGGCTTCATGGTTCAGTCCAGCACACAGGTAAGGTTCCTCTCCCCAAAGCGGGAGTGAGTGAAAAAGCGAAAGATATAATAGAATTGCGCAGAGAGTTGCAAAAGGCAATAGAGAAAGAGGAATATGAAAGAGCAGCGGTAATAAGGGATAAAATAAAGGAGTTAGAAAAGAAGAAATAATGCAACTGCAAAATATGCTCAAAGAGAAGATCGGGTGGTTAGAAAGCAGAGGGAATTCTCCGGAAATTGCAATTTCTTCACGAATCAGGCTAGCGCGAAATTTGAACAGAATTCCCTTTCCTCAGAAGGCTTCCAGGGAAGAGCAGAAAGAATCCTTTGAGAAAATCAAGGTTGCCTGTGAGGATATTACATATTTTAAGGGAGCTCCCATCCTCAATTTGCAAGAGTTTGACAGGGTGGATAGGCAGTTTTTGTTAGAAAGGCATTTGATTAGTTATGAGCATTCTGTAGGAGATGGGGTTAGAGGTTTAGTTATAGGGGATAAGGAACTTGTTAGCCTTATGATAAACGAAGAAGACCATGTGCGGCTTCAAGGAATGCAACCGGGATTACAACTCGGGCAAGCCTGGAATATTTTGAGGCAAATCGATGAAGAGATGGATGATAGACTCGATTATGCTTTCTCTTCCGATATAGGTTATTTGACTGCCTGTCCGACAAATACAGGAACCGGAATGAGGGCTTCTGTTTTGACGCACTTGCCTGCTTTGGTGATGAATGAAGAGATAAACAAAGTCTTGCAAGCCTTAAACAAAATTGGAATGGTCGCCCGAGGACTTTATGGAGAGGGAACTAAGGTGATGGGAGATCTGTTCCAGATTTCCAACCAAGTTACTTTAGGCCCTAATGAAGAAGGAATAATTGATAATTTGGAAAGAGTTGTAAAACAAGTTGTCGATTACGAAATCAAAGGGAGGAAGGCTCTGTTTAAAGAAAATAAAAGAAAAATTACGGATGTAATCTATCGTGCTTATGGAGTGCTGGTTAATGCTAGGCAGATAAGTTTTGCTGAGACAATGGATCTTTTATCAAAAGTGAGGTTGGGCATATATTTCGGTATAGAATTAGATACTGAATCTGATACATTGAATGAACTCATGGTCTTGACTCAACCAGCTCATCTACAGGAGTCGGTGGGCAAGGAGCTTGTGCCATCTAAACGGGATTTCATCAGGGCGGAGATGATTAGAGAAAAATTGAAAAGTGTGAGGTAACCCCTCACCTTTGTCCTCTCCCGCAAGGGGAGAGGAAGTAGGCACGGTTTCAACCGAGCAAACAAGGAGGTAAGTTAAATGTTAAATAGATTTACTCAGAGGGCACAGAAAGCTATTCTCTTGGCCCAGCAGGAGGCAAAGAGACTGAATCACGATTATCTTGGCACTGAACATATCCTTTTGGGACTAGTAGCTCTGGGAGAAGGTGTGGCTGCACAGGTGCTACAGGATTTGGGGATAGATTTGAAAAAGGTGAGAAGAGAAGTCGAAAAGATGGTAGGAACTGGAGATAACATTCTCCTGGTAGGAGAGGTACCTTTTACCCCTAGGGCAAAAAAGGTTCTGGAATTGGCTGTCCAGGAAGCACAGGATATGGGTCACAATTATGTGGGAACAGAACATTTACTCTTGGGGCTAATCCGGGAAGAAGAAGGGGTGGCAGCTAAGGTTCTAGAGGGTCTGGGGGCAAGCTTAGAATTGGTAAGAGGGCAAATTATGAATCTCCTGGGTGAAAGTACCGCTGAGGGAATGCCCAGTAAAGAGAAAAGGAGAACTAAAACTCCTACCCTGGATGCTTATGGACGGGACTTGACGAGATTGGCCAGTGAAGGGAAACTCGATCCAGTAATCGGTAGGGAGACAGAGATTCAAAGGTTAATCCAGATACTTTGCAGGCGTACCAAAAATAATCCGGTAATGATTGGCGACCCTGGTGTGGGTAAAACTGCTATCGTTGAGGGACTAGCACAGAAAATCTCTGACAAGAATGTGCCTGAAATTCTATTGAATAAGAGGGTCTTGATTCTCGATTTGGCTGGAGTTGTAGCTGGCACCAAATACCGAGGTGAATTCGAACAGAGACTGAAGCAAATTATTGATGAGATTCGCAGGTCTGAGGGCAACGTGATTCTCTTCATCGATGAACTTCACACGGTGGTCGGGGCTGGGGCTGCTGAGGGGGCAATAGATGCTTCCAATATGTTAAAACCAGCACTGGCAAGGGGGGAATTGCAATGTATTGGCGCTACTACTATGGATGAGTATCGTAAGCGTATCGAGCACGATGCTGCTCTGGCAAGACGGTTTCAACCGGTGACGATCGACCCTCCAACGGTGGAGGAGACTATTGACATTTTGAAAGGATTAAGGGATAGATACGAAGCCCACCATAGAGTTAAGATCACTGACGAAGCCCTCCATGCTGCGGCTACATTATCTCAGAGGTTTATTTCTAATCGCTTTCTGCCAGACAAGGCAATCGATTTGATCGATGAGGCTGGCTCGCGAGCGAGGCTTCAGACTACCACAAAGCCTCCCGACTTAAAAGAAATAGAGAAAAAGTTAGAGACTGTAAGTAAAGAAAAGAGGGCAGCTATTGCTGCTCAGGAGTTTGAAAAAGCTGCCAGATTGCGCGATGAAGAGAAAAAGATTGAACAGGAACTGCAACAGGCAAGAAAGTCCTGGGAGCAAAGGAAGGATAAAGCAGAGGGGACTGTAATAGAAGAAGATATTGCTCATATTGTCTCTGAATGGACTGGGATTCCTGTGGTTAAGTTGACTGAAAAGGAAACGGAGAAACTCCTGCACATGGAAGAAGCTTTGCACAAACGAGTTATTGCTCAGGATGAGGCAATAAAAGTTATTTCTCAAGCAGTGCGTCGTTCTCGTACAGGATTGAAAGATATTACTCGTCCCACCGGTTCCTTCATCTTTCTCGGGCCCACTGGAGTAGGAAAGACTGAATTGGCAAGAGCTCTGGCTGAGTTTATGTTTGGTGATGAAGAATCTATGGTGAGATTGGATATGTCCGAATATATGGAGAAGTTCAACGTTTCGAGGCTGGTCGGGGCTCCTCCAGGTTATGTGGGTTATGAGGAAGGTGGTCAACTTACCGAAGCGGTTCGCAGGAAGCCCTATTCTGTAGTACTTTTGGATGAGATTGAGAAAGCTCATCCAGATGTGTTCAATATATTACTTCAAATTTTTGACTCTGGACAATTAACCGATAGCTTGGGTCATAAGGTAGATTTTAAGAATACTGTAATCATCATGACCTCGAATATTGGAGCCAGAGAGATAACCGGAGGTAAAACTTTGGGATTTTTGACCACTCAGGAGGCGGAACAGAGTTACAAGGATATGAAGAAGAAAGTTCTGGATGAGATGAAAAAAGTTTTTCGCCCGGAATTTCTGAATCGAATTGATGAAAGTATAGTTTTTCATCCACTGAGTAAAGAAGATGTGAGAAATATTGTTGATCTAATGCTTAAGAAAGTTGTTGAGAGATTATCTGAACAAGAGGTCACTCTTGAGGTTACTGACGGAGCTAAAGACTTTCTTGTAGAAAAGGGCTTTGACCCCCAGTTTGGCGCACGTCCTCTTAGGAGAGCAATTCAGAAATACCTTGAGGACCCACTGGCTCAAGAAATCTTGAGTAAGAAAATAAAACCCAAAGCTAAGATCGTTGCTGATTTTCAGGATGGCAAGATACTATTTAAGCTTCCCGGCTCTTAACATATGTCATTATGAACCCCGCATGAAAATCGGATGCGTACTTAAGATTTCATCGCGGCTTTCCTCATATTAAATCCTCCCTTTAGGAAGAATTATTATCCTCTCTTTTTAGAATTCTCCCATTTTTTAAGCCCTCCCCTCACCCCTGGCCGTGGCTCGTGCCCCGGCACGGCACGGGCAGGCTTTATCCTCTCCCCTCGGGGAGAGGATCGGGGTGAGGGGTCAATAATCCCATTTTT
>Ga0172364_10002187_pt1 | contig 15462 bp, 4 predicted proteins | sample LakKivSesite10cm_FD_114545 | JGI IMG/M metagenome (GOLD analysis project Ga0172364, IMG submission 114545) | Sediment microbial communities from Lake Kivu, Rwanda - Sediment site 10cm | ecosystem: Environmental > Aquatic > Freshwater > Lake > Sediment | place: Rwanda: Western Province, Lake Kivu... | reverse complement strand
ATCAGAATGTTCATCCGCCGTGGTTGTGGCCACCGGCAAGGTAGCCAGCACACTTGAATCCTCTCCGGTCACATACCCCGCATAGGTAACCGTCAGGTCGGGATTCGCCTGGCCGTAAACCCTGTTTTTGTCACCTGCCGTCACCTGCAGGTTGGCCTTGGTAATGACAAGCACCTGCTCATCCTGTCCTGCCAGGTAATTGCTGCTCTCAGCCTGATCAACAATGATGGTGACCGTTCCCGCCTTCAGCACCGTAGCCTGGTCTCCCGTGACAGAGAGTATCCCCTCGTCGGACGAGCTGTATGTGAGGGTGCCGTCACTATTTGTTGTCGCAGTAAGGGTAAATGTTCCGTCACCATATGTTTTGGGAGTTATGGTATCCAGTGATAACCTGGGATCATCCTTCACGATGGCAATTTCATCTGTATTGAAGGTTCTGCTCAGGTTGCCGGCGACATCCGAAAATACGCCAGCCTTTATAGCCAGGTGGAAATTACCCGAACCGGTAATATTTGCAACCACCAGTGCCACATGTGCGGTCGACAGGGAATCTATCGTAATATCACCGGTTACATCAATATCTGTAACCAGGTTGACGCTGTCAGGGACCAGAGCCTGGTGGTCCGCTCCCTGAACATTCATTTTGAAGGTAACAGGTCCGAATGTATTATCAGTCACCGAGGTCGATTTCATAGAGAGTACGGGAGCTGTAGTATCGATCTCTATGGCCAGCGTGGTTGACAGGGCACTCTCATTCCCAACCGTATCTGTAGCTGTGGCCTTTAGGCTGTAAGTACCATCCTCCAGGGCTGCCGAGATGATCATCCAGTTCCCGCTTATATCGGCGATGGCCGAACCCAATGGGATATCACCGTTGGCCATGAGGTTCACCCCGGATTTGTATTCTGCCGTCCCACTGATTCTTGGGGTATTAACCGAGGTAATGTTATCGCTGTCAGAATCACCCGTGTCATCGTCTGCCAGCAGATCCAGGCTTCCCGGAGGGGATGGGCAGGTGTTGTCAAGATAATAGGATTCCTCTGATCCTATAGCTGTATTAAGTGCAAAGCCTGCCAGGTCTTCGATATCCTGTCCCGGGTCCAGGTCAAGATTAAGCAGCCCGTCACCTGTGATCTCCGTTACATTGATCTCAAAGGTTTCAGTCGGTAATACAATTATGCTATTGAGTGTTGCAGATGCTGTGCCCGACAAAATAAAATCTGAGAGGTGAACATGTGCAACGGGCTCGGAGAATATTACTTCAAAGGTGACAGCATTTGCATTTGTCGCTTCTTCAACAGGATCTTTCCTGTTTATGAACAGAATTGATGGCGGTAGATTTATCTCATAGGGTCCAATGTCCACTGCCTGGTCCTGCCTGACATTCCCTGCCAGGTCTATGGGGATCAGTTCCTCATCGTCACCATCATCATCGAGGTCGAGGGTATCCACAGGGATCACAGAATCATCACCTGCATTGATGGCCGGTGATCCTGCAGTTACGGTAAAATCCCCGCCGGTTGAGGGTGCATCCGCCGGATCCAGCTCTGTGGTAAATTGGGGATCCTGGGTGGAATTATTTCCTGCGTCTGTCCCTGTAATGGATGGATCCTTAATAGAGTGGCTGAAAACCGGGAAAAACCCATTATAACTATTGATCTCCGGATATGAAGGTGCATCGTTATTCCATACAATGGAGTTGGTCATTACCGGAGCTGCGTAAGTATTAGTCATACCACCACCATTTGATGTTGCATAGTTACCTGATATAGTGGTATTAATAAACTCGGGTGAGATAACCGTACCAGGATCATTGCCCCAGTTACGTACCCCCCCGCCAGTGCTGGATGCATAGTTACCCGTGATCAGTGTATTGAAGCACTTCTGCCCGGAATAGTGATTATAGAACCCTCCTCCTTCATTGGATTCATTGCCCCGTATTTCACAATTGATGAATGCCGGCTCATCATAATTATTATATGCCGCTCCACCCCTGCTAGCGGCTGAGTTAGAGTAGAAAAGAACTTCTGCATAAACGGCCTCAGAATGATCATTGTAAACACCACCGCCTGCACTGGCCCTGTTATCCGTGAATGAGCAGCTCCGTATCACCGGTGTACAGTATTCATTATATAATCCGCCACCGTAATAGCCATAATTTGACTTAAATGAGCAATTGATGATGGTCGGACTGGAAGCTGCATTCTCTACTGACGACTCAATCAACACTCCTCCACCACTGTTATACCCTGTTCCACCATTTGCATTGCCCCTGGTAATGGTAAATCCATCGATCAGGATATCGCTGGCAGGTTCTGTCAGGTAAATTACATGATAGGCATTACCGGTACTGTCGCCACCTGACTGGTCGTTCTGGTCTATATCCCCGGAAAGGATGGTCTCATACAGGGAGATATTACGCTCTTTCACTGTTGATTCTGTTCCGGCAAATCCACCGTACATTTTCACACCATTCCTGAGCTGGAAGGTCACTTTCCTGCCATCGGTTCCGTCGTTATTGTAAAATGTACCCTGGGAAGTAGGATAATAGGTACCTGCTGCCACCCATACCTGGTCCCCGCTGGCAGCCTTAGCCAGGGCATCCTCCAGATCGGTGAACGCATTGGCCCAGTTTGTTCCGTCATTATTCCCCGTGGCATTTACATTAACATAGAAAATATCTTCCGTAAATGATGAAAAACCTTCGTATGCACCCATATCAATTGTGCTATTCTGTATGCGGTTTTCATCGTCCAGGTCTTCACCGGTGCTGTTATAACTGTTGTTGCCTGCATCAAGTGCAGGAGATCCGGTAGCAAGCCTGTAGTTCCCGTTGGCAGAAGGTGCATCTATCCCATCTATAGGTTCCAGGAACAATGGATCAGTATCCAGGTTGTTGCCCCCATCCGTACCGTAAATGCTTGTCCAGCTGCTGCTGCCCCCGCTGCCTTCGATAATTGAATAGGAAATGACCGGGGTGGCACCATTGTTCACCAACTGCCGCTTGGTTGGCCCGGAAACATAATTCCCGGCTATGATCGAGTTTTTGATGACAGGTGCATTGGTACCTGCCTGCTGGTAATTATACATTCCTGAACCGTAATAGCCACTGTTCCCGCTGACGGTACAGTTAATGAATTCCCCTGCATAGCTGCCACCGGTTTCTGTATAGGTATATATTACAGTATTGCTATATATAGATTTATTCCCTGCAATAAGGCAGTTGGTGTACACAGGTGACAGGGTAGCTGTTGCGGCATCGTATACAGCAACACCATCAGCGCTACCTGAGTTATTTATGATCAGGCAATTGGTAAAAGTGGGTGTGCTGGTGCCTGAAGTATAACATCGGTTATATATAGTTCCATTATACGCTGTGTTACCTTCAAAGATACAGTTAATAAATACCGGGCTGCAGTTCTTTCCGTCACCGTTATTTGCCACACCTGCCCCATAGTTATAAGTTGAATTATTCGTGATCCTGCAGTTTATATACTCAGCCTGGGCGACAGTGGAATGATACCGGTTGTAGATCCCGCCGCCATACCGATAGGCAAAATTATTATCAATGATACAGTTCCTTACAACAGGTGTGCTTGAGTTAACTACAGCATAGTTGAAGATACCACCACCATATGCGTTATTCGTCATTGAGGTTATACTGGCATTACCCCCGGTAATGGTAAATCCATCGAATACAGTCTGATCACTGACACTATTGAAGAATACCACATGATATGCATTCTCGCTTTTGTCACCGCCACTGCCATCATCCCCGTTCAGGTCCCCTGACAGGATCGTAATGTTCGTCTCCGGATCCCGGTCAACAAGCAATGTCTCGGTCCCGTTAAATCCCCCGTATACTTCAACCGAATCAGGTATCACGAAGACTGATTCCCTCGTTTCCGCACCTCCTGCTCCGTCAAAATCATATGGTACCGAAGGTATATAGGTACCTTCGGCCACCCATATCTGCTGGTCGCCATCAGCTGTTGCAAGGGCTGATTGCAGGTCGGTAAAGGCATTGGCCCAGGAGCCGCCGTCATCACTGCCGGTAGCATCGGCATCAACATACAGGATCCCCTGGAACAGGTAGATGATCACCTCTTCCTCCGCGGAGGTATTGGTACCGTCGCTGACCGTCACCATAAGGTTATATTGAGACTTTATATCATAATCCAGGCTTGCCCCGGTAGCTACGGTTATTTCACCCGTGCTTCCATTAATGTCGAAATCACCGTCTTCATTCCCTGACGCGATGGTCCATGACTGCAGGGTGGTACCTGCGTCTTCATCAGTGCCGGTGACCGTACCGACAGAAGTACCGTCAGATGTGTTCTCATCGACGGAGAACCTCAATCCGTCGTCCACTACAGGATCTTCATTTACCTGGTTGATATTAATGGTGATCGTTTCTGCAGCTGATGTGTTCGTGCCGTCACCCACCGTCAGTGTCAGAATATATTGTGTAGTTGTTTCATAATCAAGGGTCGCTCCCGGTGCCAGTGTCAGGCGCCCGGTCGAATCATTAAGGGCAAAATATCCCAGGTCGTTCCCGGCTGTTATGGTCCAGTCCTGGAATTCTGTTTCCGGATCACTGTCAGTAGCCTCAACAATGCCCAGGGTATCCTCAGTGGTGTTCTCATCCACATCGAATACCTGCGAGGCGGTGATGACAGGGATGGTCTCATCCACATCCCCGATGTCAATGGTGATGTCCTCAGATCCGGATGTTGTAGTTCCGTCGCTGACTGTCAGTGTCAGCGTATACCGGGTTGTTGTTTCATAATCAAGGGATGCCCCTGCGGCCACTTTTATTTCGCCTGTTGAAGCGACGATTTCGAATTTACCATCGCCATTACCTGCAGTTATCTGCCAGTCCTGCAAGCTTCCCGATGAATTCTGGACAACAGCTGCGGCGGTTCCTATTATTGTGCCTTCTGCTGCTGTTTCTACAACTGTCCATCCCTGTCCCGGTTTAATAAACACCTCCATAGGGGTAAATCCCTGTGACCTGAAGAAGGGATAACCTCCATTTTCAGCGGCGTTTATCCCCCAGGGATCGTCAAAATTCCAGCCGTTAGGTATATACGTAGAAGCTGTTTTCATCTGTGCACTTGTTTTGCCTGTCCCTGCGGCAGAGCCGGTCTGTCCCGAGGTCTCCTTATCCCAGTAGCTGGCTGTCAGTGTACTGCCACCGCCCGTGTAATAGCCGACGAGGCCTCCGGTATCAGTCGTTCCCGTCACCGGCCCCTTGCTGTAACAATATGTTATGCTGCTGTTGCTGTTCCAGCCAACCAGTCCTCCTGCCTTGTCCGTTCCTGAGACCGATCCTGATGAGTAGGAATTTTCCAGTGATGCACTATAATTATGGTAGCCAATCAATCAGCCAACAAGACCGCTTCCGGATACGGTCCCTGAGAAAAATGCTTTGGCCACCGAGGTACCCTGTGTTGATCCGATGATGCCCCCGCAGGTATTCCCGGTTGTGGTAACAGTAGCTGAGGAAGTGACATCTTCGAGGGATCCGTCAATGGTGCTTCCCACCAGGCCACCTGCGCTGCTGGCCGCATTCACTTCACCTGAAACCGAACAGTTGGTTATGGTTGCCGAGTATGCAATGCCTGCCAGGCCCCCGGTCCAGGTCTGGCCGGTCACATCGGTACCCGTGAGTGCCAGATCTGTGATCGTGGCTCCGTTAATATATCCGTACAATCCCACATAATAATCCGAACCACGGTCGATAAACAGGTTGGATATGTTATGACCATTACCGTCCAGGCTGCCGGTGAATTTATCTGTGCTGCCGGATCCCAGTGGTTCCCATCCTTCCCCACCGTTGTAAAAATCACCCCCGGGTGCATCGCCTCCCAGGTCAAGATCGGCAACCAGTATATAATGCTTGTCAAGCAGGAAGCGTGTGTCACTCAGTTGTACCGGTGTGCTGATCTGCCAGGGATCGCCTGGTGTGCCGTTTCCGCCTGCAAACAGCGGTTGATGGGTGATGCCCTCGAACCGCAGGAAAGGATAGCCGTCATTCTCCCCGGCATTATACCCCCAGGTATCCGTAAAATCCCAGCCTGCACCGATAAAGAAGGCCTGCTTCTGCATGATCCCGGTGGTTTTTCCGGTTCCACCCGAGGAGCTGGCCTGGCCGCTGGTTTCCGTATCCCAGTAACTGTTGGTCACATTAGCATAGGTATTGGACCAGGTCAGGCCACCTTTCAGATCGGTTGAAGCTGAAACGGCGCCCGTAGAATAAGAATTCTCTACCGTACCTGCATTATGTCCTACCAGCCCGGCTATCGTTTCAGTACCATCAACAGCACCCCTGGCATAGCAGTTCGTGACTGTCCCGTTCTGGTATCCTGCCAGACCCCCTATTACCTGTATCCCACCGGCACTGGCCGTGCTGAATGAACCGGTGATGGTGCTGTTATTACTTTCACCTACCAGGCCGCCGATATTATAGTCCCCGGAGACAGATCCCGTACTTCCACAGCCCGAGATATTTGTGCTGTTCTTTGCAAAACCCGCCAGGGCCCCTGCGTACCAGGTCCCGGTGATATCAACATCTGTCAGTAAAAGGTTTTTAAGGGTTGCCCCGTCAACCATACCGAACAAACCGGCATAGTTATCACCGGTATTGATGAACAGGCTGGCAATTGTGTATCCCCCGCCATCATATGTGCCTGAAAAAACGGTATCAAGCACCCCGATGGGATCCCAGCCTGCACCTGTGTTATACGGTGATACATCAAGATCGATATCTGCTGTCTGGATATAATGGGCATCCAGGTTATTGCGTACTTCGTCAAGCTGTGTGGTATTGGATACCTGGAATGGGTCGGCCAGGGTACCTGATCCTGCACCGGAGAAATAACCTGTATAAGGTGACTCACCCGATGAAAAGGCCAGATTATGATTTAATACGGAAAGACATAGTAAGAACAGGTAATTGATGAAACGTTTCATGGCATGTTTTTTAGTTATTTTTTTTATGTCTTAGAAGGGTAGGTTGATATACCCATAATTTGGAAGGATGAAATCATAATAGACCGAATCCCCAGCCTATACAATTCCTATTTTAATGTATTAAGTCGCAGTAAAATATAAAAATTTATTAGTTACGGCATTCTTTTTAATTATTTTCTGCCCCACCAATTAACGGTTTTGTCAATTTAGATTTATTCAAAATAAGGAGATCTGTATCTGGACAGTGTCAGTGAATCCATTGAAACACCGCCGATCAAGGTAATTACATGCATGCCAGGAAGCGGCAGGTCGATGATCCTGAAAAATTATTGAAAGAAGAATTACATCTGAGGCAGGTCTAGGAAGAACAAATTTTTTATCTAAATTTTAAACATTTCGAATTTTCAGTTATTGACACTTCAGACAAGCTTTACAGTTATGTCAGGAAAATGAATGATTATCAGGGAGCAGTTCAATCCTTATTTTTCTCATCCAGGTATGCAAGCACGAAGACCAGCGGTGCGTTCCAGTTGATGCAAACCTCGTTCGAGGCAAAACTGGCTTCATGGTCAAGGTAAGCCCTTGCAGGATGAGTGTCAGGATAGGCAGCTCCTGCCGCCTCCACACCTCCCCTGTCCTGCATATATCCGTTCGCACCACCGGCGATAAACCCCGGGAAAGGTTCAGCAATGGTATCGGCCCATAGCAGGCGGTGATGGAAATGCCTGGGATACATAGCCCCGTAGCCTGAGACGAAACAATATCCGGTGGCATTACGACCGAAAATATAATCCATGAATCGGGCTGTGGCATCCAGGTATTTCCGGTCTCCCGTGATGTGATGCGCCATGGCCACCACCATCGCTGTATTCAGCACATCACTGTTGGAGCCCCACTCAAAATGGGAAACGGGGATGCCGTAGGGATTTGTCCTTGCAGCAACCAGGAGCGTATCAGCGAGCCTGATGATCCCTCCTTCCAGCACCTGCCTGTCTGCCCCACCCAACCGCTCACTCAGGCACAGAGAATAGTAACCCAGGTTATCGACATAATTACGCCAGCTTTCGGTAATCCTGAAGCGTATGTTGCCAAGGTCAGGCCTAATGGCTTCATAATACCTGTTTTCTCCTGTTGTACAATACAGCTCCGCGGCAGCCCAAAAAAACTCCTCATCCAGCACCCTGTCGCCATACATCCCTGTAAAGACATCAGACGGATTCCAGAAGTATTTATCAGGATTAGCCTTTGCCCAGTCATAAGCACGTACTGCCGCCTCCAGGCATCTTGATGAAAATGCCTGGTCATAGGACCGATACAGTCGGGAAGCCTGGGACAGCATAGCTGCAAAATCCAGGCTTGCTGCCGTGGACTTGCCGATGATATATCTTTTGCTGTGGGTCTCATGCGGCATGGTTATCCCATCGAAACTCAGGGGGGTGAGCTTATGGAAGACACCCCCGTCATCATCCTGCATGGTCAGCACCCAGTCAAACTCATACTTGAGCTCATCGAGCAGATCATTCTTCCCGTTATTTTTTTCCGGGATATCCAGGCTGCCATCCGGGAACACATTCGGCAACATCTCATACAGTAAAAGCATGGTCCCGGTGGAAATGGATGCATTCACGATATATTTGCCATAATCACCCGCGTCATACCAGCCTCCCGGTGAGGGTCTGAAGCCTCCCATGTGCCCCGTTGACACATGGTAGTAACAGGTATCATCAGGGTGGCCCATGGCGCGGCTGAATCTGCCCAGGTATTCCTCACCCATCTCCATGGATGCCCTCATGAAGTAAAATGTACGCAGCGCATCAGCGGCCGCTTGCATATAGATACCTTCCGAAATGGTAAACGGGCAGGAATTGCCGACTCCCGGAATATGAATTACCCAGGTTCCCTCCTTATTGAAAGTCGAGAAATCACCTGTTCTGAGGGTTTCACCCGAGGGCTCCCAGAAAACCGGCTCCGACAACGATCCCCTGAAAACGACCTTTCCAGTCGTATCGGCCAGCATAAATTCCAGCGCCTGTGTGTCTGCAACTGTGAACTTCTTATCAAGGGAAGTGAAATATCCGACCTGGTTAACCCTGATAAGATCACTTGTTTCCGATGCGGAAAGATTCATTCTCTTCCCGCAGCTTCCACAGTATATGACCAGCCCACAGGCCAGCGCAGATAAAAGTATTCTGAAGAATTTCATCAGCGTAATAATTAGTACAATACTATTCAGATAAAGCCAGGTCTTCTTCCGTGCCTTTCATACTTCCGGACTAATGAACCTGACTGCCACATGAGTAAATATATACAAATAAATACGATCGGACAAGCATTCTCTGGCGATGGTGTGTGTTTGTAACCTTTAGGGCACGCGTTCAGAGACGCGCGCCAGCAAGAATGAAAAGACTAATTCAACACTATTTTCTGTGCGAAGATATTCCCGTGTATGTCGAGGATCATGACATAATACATGCCCCTGGCAAATGAGGCTACATCAATAATCATGCTCCCCGATGTTCCGGGTTCATTAAACATCAGCACGCCCTGGTTATTGAATATGGAAACAGTAAAGTCATCGGTTCCGGTTGTTACACTTATAAATGCTGAGGCAGGATTCGGATATACAGAACATATACCCGTATTGAGCTGCCCTACCCCAACCGCCACAGAATTATTGGTCGCCGGGGCATTGGTGATCATACCGAGCTGGTTGCCGTTATACGCCATTATGTTCCCCGGCTGGTATGACAGTGCCACCTTCTGATGCTTGTAAATGGTTCCGGCCAGTGTGAAAAGTATTTTTGCCGAGTCAGTGCCGTATTCGCTTATGCTGTTGATCATCACATCCTTCCCGTTTGCAGTAATTAAAAAAGAATCTTTATTCTGAATCACATTCTGAAGCAACATGTCAAAAACTGCCTCTATCTGTGTCCCGGCAGTGTTAACTTTTACACTCACCAGGGAAGGCCAGATATTACTTGCCAGGATGGCAGGTGAGGACTGACACAGGAACCCATGGGTGGAAGACAGTGTCCCCCGGGTGTATCTGACGGTAACCCTGTTGCCTTTCATTACAGGGTAGTCCAGGGTCAACAGAATGGTGCCGGAGTCCTGATCCTTGTAATCCAGGCTGTTAACAGTCACGGGGATACCGTTCACAGTAACCAGGAAAGAGGACTGGTTCCCGGGCAAGCCAATGACCTTTGCATTGAAGATGACCTCAATAATTTCACCGTTATGCGTCACCGCAGCATTTGTCAGTCCTGTCGTGAGATTGATCACGGGCACCGGCCCGAAAGCATCCGCTTTTCCTCCGTCTTCAGATGATAAGGTGCCGGGAGAATAGGACACCGACAGGTAATCCCCTGGTGTGACGTTACCGTTTAGCGTGATTTTCACCTGCCGGTTGTTTTCCGGATCTGTCTCCGCATTCCTGATCCTGATTGCATTGTCAGAGAAGAATCTGAAATTGCCTTTGTTGACTGATCCGCCCTTCAGCGGCTGGCTGAAAACGATCATCAAGGAGGTGTCATTCAACAGGTGTACCTCTTCAAACACGGGTCCTTTCAGAACGCCATCCTGTTCATGCAGGACAAAGACCGAATCTTTATTTGCTTTCAGACATGGGATATGGAATATCTTCACCGTATCCCCGAAATTCACTTCCACTGCATAGTGGCCGTAATAGGCGCTGAATGTGGTTGCGGTATCCCCTGCAGCCACTGTGTCGAAGCTGGTGGCCCATAATTTCCGGGTATAATAAAGCAGGGTATCTGCGGCAAGCTTGGGTTTCCTGTCCTTGCCAAACAGACCTGCATTTGGCCGCCAGGTCGCATTATCACTGAGGTTCCAGAAGATGATCCCGTTTATGGCAGGGTGTGAAAAAGCGATCGTTATCACCTTGATAAGATCAGCCGCCTGGTCTTCCTGGCTGATGTCACCATTATCGAATTCCGTAAGCTTGATCGGCAGTCCGGCCTGTGCAATAATGTTGAGCCGTGTCACAAATTCCGTTATATCCGGTCGCATGCCTTGCCAGAAATGTGCCTGGACACCAACTCCGGTGACCGGACCGCCCATGGCAATGATCTTTTTAATCAGATCCCTGTATTTTTCTGCATCCCCCCAGTAGTATTCGACATTGTATTCATTGATGTACAATTCTGCGTCGGGGTCAGCCGACCGGGCCCATTTGAAGCAGTTCCAGTTTATTGAGTCACCCACCACCGAGGATAGATAGGTGGCATGCAAAGGTTCGTTCATCACATCATATTCCCTGATGATCCCTCTATACCGGCTCACTTCACGTATAACCCTCATCCTGCAGGTGTCGGTGATAGCTTGTGCCGTCGGCAGGTCCTTCACCCACCGCGGCAGCGGGTGGTCGTCCTCATAATCGTAAGCTCCCCAGAGGAGTGTATGGGCCCTAAGTTCCCAGCCTATGCTCCGGGTCCATCTGACCGCATTGTCAAACGCTGTGTAGTCCGGTGCCGTATGCCGGGGCTGTATGCCGCTCCATTTGAACGAGTTTCCAGACACTCCGTAATTGAAATATTCCGGCATGACGGCTTTCATCCATTGTTCTTCGGTCGGCGGCCAGGCAGCATCCTGATCGAAGAAAAACTTATCGTCCTGATAAAAATGCCCATCCTGGGTGGTTAGGGCCCCGCCGCCACAGTTTATGCGAATGAGCGTATCCCCCTCAGGATCACTTATTTCAATTCCTTTAATAGCCGTATTATCAATGCTGGAGACCATCTCGATATGTATCAGTGTATCCGTGGGGGTGATACGCAGGTTGGTATCCACGGCTATATTCTTACCCCCGGCGGCATCGAATACATCAAAGTCTGACAGGAACCTTTCCCCTTCCACAAAAACATCAAATTTCCTTAAGCCTCTGCTGTTAAAATATATTTCTGCGAACTTGAGTGTAAGCCTGTAATCCTTGCCTTTCTCCACCGGGATGGCATAGGCCAGGAATGAGTCGTACCGTTCGGTCGAGTATATTTCTGCATCCGTTTCCGCAACAATGGGGGAAGCAGTGGAATAGGCATGCCCATGGTCTGTCTGCCCCTCATACAAGTCAAATGCCACGCCAAAAGGGAATTCATGTTTGATCATCCTCACCGAGAACGCACCGGAGAAGGGCTGACCATTCCTGTCGAGTATCTTAATGCCGAAAGTGCCCTTCCTCAACGTGTCGATGCGCAGCTGCGCACCGGCATACCATTCGCTGACCGACTGTGCATTCAGCACACAGGACAGGTAAAGAAAAAGGACCAGCAGCCCGGCCTTTTGATTTGATGAAAGCTTGAATAAAGATCGTATCATTATGGTCTCTGCCTGATTAATATGGCTTAAATATATTTATTTATAACTGGTTCACCAAGTGCGTATGTCAATCCTTCTGTTTTTATGAGATCCTTATTGTGCTCTGAAAGAAGCATCCTGTTTTGCATAAAGTGTAACAGGAATTCTGTGCACTTATTAGTTTATCCTGCTGTGCAATTATCAGTATATCTTGGACAGGCTTATTTTACAGCTTCCCTCCCCACAGTGGGGCATTATTACACAGTATATATAAATAACCTTCCGAAGATTCCCTCCCCGGAAGATCCAGATAGGCTGCAATGCATTCTGAAAGCTGGATGTGGAAAGGGTGACAACATGAATGTTCCTGCTATCCGGAACCCGGCGACATATGGAATCTGCCTGACTTATCAAATATTTTTTTATTTTAACAGACACAATCAGCCTTTAAATAACCATTCACGCAAATAATTTAATAACAACAGGTTTACAGCTCTTCCCGGTGGTGGCAGCGGAAACAATGGAGCATTCGGATCTATTGGGACAAGCGGCCTGTGGTGGACCTCGACCAAGGTCGGTACTGAGAATGCCTGGGACCGGGGATTAGCTTGTGATGCCGGCAATATTTACAGAAATGCCCCAAACTTATGAGTCGGATGGTCGGTACGCTGTGTGAAAGATAACTGACAAATTTAAGAATATGCATCTAATAAGAATGAAGTACTTTATCTGTTTGCCACTCCTTATCGGTCTGACTTTATCAGGCTGTAAAAAGGATGGAAAGGGAGAACCGGTTTCCTTCAATACCTTTGAAGCATTGCGCGAAAATTTCGCATCTCCTCCGGTTGAATATAAACCGGTACCTTTCCTGATATGGAACGGCAAGATCACCAGGCCGGCAATAGATACCAGCCTTGTCTACCTGAAAAATACAGGGTTCGGCGGGATCATGGTGCATGCCCGCCATAGCTTAATAACTGAATATTTATCCGATGAGTGGTTTGACATGTGGAATTATACCCTGCAGAAAGCAAAAGAATCCCGCGCTCCTATGTGGATTTATGATGAGGATTACGCTCCGAGCGGGTTCGCCGGGGGACTGGTGCCGGATCAGATGCCGGAGTCCTTTAACGAAGGGACAGGTATGATCATGGAAAAAACGGACAGGCTTGTCATCGATACTGCACAGACATGCCTGGCTGTCCTGAAAAAGGTTAATGATGATTTTGTAAATATCCTGCCGGACATAAAAGATGAAGCCGGGAAGAACGGCGATTATTATGTGTTTTACAAGTATTTCGACGAGCCCTCTGCTTTTACTGCTGAGCACCCTTACGTCGACCTGCTGCATAAGGGTGTGGCAGAGAAATTTATCGACATCACCATGCGGCAGGGCTATGAAAAGTATTTCAAACAGGATTTCGGGGGTATAATAAAGGGGAGCTTTACCGACGAGCCAAGCCTGCTGCTTACTTCCCGGCCGGGCTTGTTAAAATGGAACCCGGCCCTCTTTGACACCTTTGAAAAACGCCGGGGCTATGACCTCGAAGAGAAGCTGGTATCGTTATATGTAAGGGTTGGCGACTGGCGAAAAGTGCGTCATGATTACTACCTCACCCTGCTGGACCTGTTTATCGACAACTGGGCCAAACCCTGGTACGAGTACACCCATGAAAATAAGCTTATATGGACAGGCCACTACTGGGATCATACCTGGCCCGATGCTACACAGGGCAGTGACTGCATGGCCCTGTATCCCTATCATACAATGCCAGGTGTTGACCTGCTTTTTAACCAGATGGACAGGCCACGGCCTGAGCAGTACGGCAATGTGCGTATTGCCAGGGAAGCATCGGGCGTTGCCAACCAGATGGGATATAACCGTGTCCTGGCGGAATCTTTTGGGGCAGCAGGATGGGACGTGCGTTTCGAAGACCTTAAAAGGCTGGGCGACTGGCAGTATGCTATGGGGATAAACTTCATGGTCACCCATATGGTATACACAACATTTAACGGCGTAAGGAAAAGTGACTTTCCTCCCTCCTACTCATATCATAATTCCTGGGCGATGCAGTTCAGGCATATGAACGAATATTTCGCCCGCCTGTCATTGGCACTGTCGGCAGGCGAGCAGGTGAACAACATCCTGGTGATAGAGCCGACAACCACGGCGTGGATGTATAACACGGCCTTCCGGACCGGTGAAAAACCCAGCCTGTTCGCCTCACCGGAGCTGGATTCCATCGACCGGTCGTTCAGGGATTTCCTCGATAAGCTTGAACAGGAACAGATAGAGTATGACCTTGGGTCGGAAAGCATCATGGCAGAATACGGGAAAGTAAACGGACCACTGCTGGAAATCAATAAAAGAAGTTACAGGCTCGTGGTACTGCCGCCCTGGCTCGAAAATCTCGATCCGCCTACCGTTAAGCTGATTGAAGAGTTCCTCCATAAAGGAGGGAAAGTGCTGTCCTTTTGCGGTATACCATCCTTTATGGGTGGATCCCCGTCGCAAGAGCTGCGCTCAGTTACAGATGCATATCAAAATCAATGGCTCAATTTTTCAGACAGGAATGATCCGGCAGCCTTACAAATGCTGCATAAGCCAGGCTATAACTTCAGTATGACAGATACCGGTCATACCCAGATATTGCACTACAGGAGGATTTTATCCGATGGAGATATGCTGTTCTACATCAATCCCGGTCTTGCCGGAGAGGCGCATGGCAAGGTTTCCCTTGCCGGGAAAAGTATCGTGGAGCTCGATGCGGCCGACGGATCGATCTGGAACTATCCTGCTGAAACATCAGGCGGCATGCTGACTATCAACATAGACCTGCCTCCTGCAGGCAGCCTGCTGCTGTTTGTCAGTAAAGAAAAGAATCTGTCGTATCCTGATAAAAAACAATTCGTCAGTTTTACTGAAGTGGATCCTGGTAAAAAACCGGCCGTTAATCCTGCAGGTAAGAATGTCCTGAATATCGATTACCTGGATATCCGGTTCGGTAACTCACAGATAAACGGAGCATATTTTTTCGCGGCCACGGATACCCTTTTCAGATATTATGGTTTTAAAGACGGTAATCCATGGTTCTGGAGTGTCCAGTTCAAACAGCGAACTGTTGACCGTGATACCTTCAGCACCAACACAGGCTTTGAGGCAACTTATCATTT
>Ga0172364_10002186_pt1 | contig 15463 bp, 18 predicted proteins | sample LakKivSesite10cm_FD_114545 | JGI IMG/M metagenome (GOLD analysis project Ga0172364, IMG submission 114545) | Sediment microbial communities from Lake Kivu, Rwanda - Sediment site 10cm | ecosystem: Environmental > Aquatic > Freshwater > Lake > Sediment | place: Rwanda: Western Province, Lake... | reverse complement strand
TTAAGGCTGAACAGACCGGAAAAAGCCAGATCTCTCACCATGCTCGCAAGATAAACAGAAATTCACAGGAAGAAATCGATTTAGCAACAGGCTGGCGCGCTTTCTCTTCAATTCTTCCACATCTGTCTAATTCGGCCACAAGTGAAGCCAAAAATTGGAAAAGCTAGCTATGTAAGCTTCAGTTTGTTCTCTCCATTAGCTTTCTTTTCTTAATCTCGGTTAATATTGGTAAGATTGGTTTTCCTTTCTTCCAGAGTTCCTCAAAGCAACCGCGCAGAATTTTTGCTAGGGGTGGTACTCTAAGCCATAGGGCTTCAATGTTTTGCGGTATTGTCAGGTCTGGTTCCGAGGGAAAAACGAGAATGACATCTTTTTCGTCAAATAGCATGAACCTGAGAGGGATTTCTTTGACCTCAAGATATCTAACTTGGCTGCCGGCTCTGATTACCTCTTCATACTTTTCCAGTTCTTCCAGAGTCCACGAGTCTGTTATCTGCCTCACAACCCTGATGGTTTTGCCGTTTTCTAGAGCGTACTTGATGGCCTCAAGTATCTCCTTCTCGGGAACGCACACAGAAGTCGAGGCCACCAAGAACTCTTTCTTGCAGTTCCTTATGGCTTCACAATAGATTGAGATAAAAGCGGTGTCTCTTTGAGTAAACCACACCTTGCTTCTCTCAGCTTTGAAGCGCTTACTTTTCTCATACATCTGTGAAAGCTGGCTCGTTAGTGTGTGAGCTGCCTCCTTTTTTTCTTCCAGCTCCCTTGATGTTTCCATCTCTATGCTGGCCAAGAGGTTTCTCAATCCTTGTCTTGGCTCGATAGCGGCGTAGACTGGAGGTTTTCCGGACTGCTCCATCAGTAGGCCTTTTTCGATAAGCCCTCGGAGTACATCATAGGCTCTCGGTCTGGGTATCCCAGTTTTCTGAGCTAGTTCGCTGGGAGACATTGGCCCGTGCAGCATTAGAGAAACATAGGCCTGTGATTCGTATGACGGTAAGCCTAGCTGTTTGTTCAAGATTTCGGCCAGTCTTAACCAGTCTTTCATGTGGTTTCCTGTTCTTCATAAGCACCCAGTCACCTATAAGCTTTTGTTACACCTGATAAGTGTAACAAGGGCACAAGACTTATAAGGCTGGCCGCGGAATTGGAATTAGCGACGAAAGGCGTGTAGCTAACCTTGGTTGGCGTGCTAGTAGAGATAAGTTGCCCCAGACACGGTTTGGAACGTTATAAAGTTAAGGTAATAAAAAGATTTAACATCGCCTCAGACCAGATAGTGCCTAAGCTAAAGAACAAATTCGCTAAGGGCGAGCTGAGTCGCGTATATGTCGGCAGAAACGTGAGCTACAGCGACGTTAGGGATTTTTTGATCGACTATTTCCGTGAGAGAGGAATGCTCGAAGAAATACTTCGAATGAAAATGTCAGTATAATTTTTGCCAAGAAATGAACTCTTTAACTAGGCTTGCTGGAACATTGTAAATCGCAATGTGAACAAGCATGTCATCTTTGTTGCTTTTATTTTCTTGAAGATAACATGAGATTTAAGCGCGCACCTAGACAATCATTCCGTTTATTCATTTATTCAGAAGGCACAGACAGAAAATAGGGGTAAACTGAATGAATGAAAAGCTTTCATGCACATGGAATGTGTTCTAAATAGAACTTTCGCGTAGGTTCTTCTCCGAGAGATATCTTATTTACGCTTATCTTTTAAGGATGCTGATTTTGACTGAACGGCAACTATTTTAAACCAGAAACGTGACCTAAAAATTGGGTGATTGTTTGACTGGAAAGGAAAGGAGGCGGTCACCAGTTACAGATTGGATTGACGTTATTTCTTTCGGATTTTTCATCGTTATGGTGGGCGTAATCTGGGTAATCACTCCAAACTTTTTAGATGAAGTCACAAGCTTTGTGAAGGATTTTCGCTTTGAGGATGTAACTGGAAACATGTTCTTCCCTGCTCCGGTGAGCAATCACCTGGTCTTGTACACGGCAATCATGCAGTTGTGCCTAGTTGTCGGCCTCCTTCAAATCATCATTTTAGCCCTGCGGTTTATCTTTCAAGAGGCGCTGGAGAAGAAGGCTGGAACCATTTCCAGTATGACCTTCTTTTTCAGTGTCGCGTTTTTCCTAAACATGTTGGCAAGCGGGTCCATAGGGTGGTTCGGTTTCATCGCTGGCCTCATAATCTCCGTGGGACTGACTATTATCGCAAGTAGTGTTGTTCGGCTGTTCAGATGAGACTTTTTGTCGAAAACAAGAAATGCACTTTTGAATAGCCGCCTTACGTTTCTAGAAGTTCTCTAACAAGAGTCATTGCACAAGGGACTAATTGCTGGCCTCATTCTTTAGAGAACCAAAACAGGCAACAAGCAACAATTCGGGGCTCCAGAATGGAATAATATTGCCTTCGAGCCTAAATCAGTAATTGAGGAATTCACGCGGTCTCCGCGATCAGAACGCAGTTCGGATGAGAAATTATGCATGTGCAGATATGTTATCGGACTGATCAAAGAATTTAAATGCTGATTAGGGCTTTATGGTTTTGTCATTGCACGGGGGAGACCGCATGGTTAAGTACGTTTTTGTGACAGGCGGTGTTTTGAGTTCGGTCGGCAAGGGGATTTTAACTTCTTCGATCGGCAGGATGCTTCAGGCTAGGGGCTTGAAAGTTACGGTTATAAAGATTGATCCTTACGTGAACGTTGATGCTGGCACGATGAATCCGTACATGCATGGTGAAGTATACGTGACTGATGATGGCGGCGAGACAGATCTGGACTTAGGATGGTACGAACGTTTTCTTGATTTGGACTTGCAAAAGGAAAACAACATTACAACGGGTTTGATTTACAAAGCGGTAATTGAGAAGGAAAGGCGCGGAGACTTTCTTGGGAGATGTGTACAAATTATCCCGCATGTGACAAACGAGATTAAACATCGTATACATAATGTAGCAAAAGGCTCTAATGTTGACGTAGTTCTGACAGAGGTCGGTGGCACCGTCGGAGACATTGAGGGCCTGCCTTTTCTCGAAGCTATTCGTCAGATGCGTTTGGAAGAAGGTTTTGAAAACACCTTGTATGTGCACGTCGCCCTTGTGCCTATCTTGGACGTTACAAAAGAGATGAAGACAAAGCCGCTTCAGCACAGCGTAAACGAACTGCGGCGTATAGGTATTCAGCCAGACACAATTGTTGCAAGAAGCCCGAAAATGATAGATTCAGAAGCTTTAAGAAAAATTGCTTTGTTCGGCACGATACCTGAAAAGGCGGTTTTCTGCTCCTACAATGTTGAGTCAGTATACCAGGTCCCACTCATTCTGGACGAGCAAGGAATGAGCGACTTCATCTGCAAGAGACTCGGATTTTCAGAATACAAGGAAGACCTTAAGGAATGGGAAAAATTTGTAGAGGCTGTTTTAAAGCCTGAACATGAAGTGAAAGTTGCACTGGTAGGCAAGTACGCTGGATTGGCTGACAGCTATGTCAGCATGAGTGAAGCTTTGCGGCACGCTGGGGCAGCTTGCAGGACCAGAGTTTGCATCAATTACCTTGAAGCTGAAAGGCTTGAACAGAATCCGAAGAATGTGGAGAGTCTCGGGGATTTTGATGGTATATTTGTGCCGTACGGATTTGGTCCTAGGGGCACTGAAGGAAAAATAACTGCGATCAAGTTTGCACGGGAAAACGGCATTCCGTTTCTTGGAATATGTTATGGTTTCCAGCTTGCTGTGATAGAATTTGCGCGCCACGTTTGCGGGTTAAAGGATGCGAATAGCACCGAAATTAACCCAGATTCGCCTAACCCTGTGATTGACTTGATGCCTGAGCAGCGGGGAATAGAGATTAAGGGAGCTACAATGCGGCTGGGGGCCCATAAAATAATTGTGGAGCCAAACACGATCGCCTGTACGCTTTATAATAGTGAAGAAATCTATGAACGCCACCGGCACAGGTTTGAAGTTAACCTCGACTATTCGGATGCCCTTAGGAAGAATGGTTTGGTCTTTTCTGGAAAAAGCACCGACGGCAGAAGAATGGAGATTTTGGAACTGCCTGGTCACTTCTTCTTTTTCGCATCACAGTTTCATGGAGAATTCAAGAGCCGCCCGGGAAGACCTGACCCAGAATATTACGGTTTCATAAAAGCGTGTTTAGACAAAAGGCAAGGAAAACGAAAACCGGAATTCGACTAGTGAACGTGCTGTCTGACGAAGCGAAGATTCTGCTTCTTGTGGGAATCTGGAGATGGAAAGAATTGTTCAAGTGCGAATGGTTAGTATATCACTTTTTTTCCTGACCGCTTGGAAAGAGCTTCTTGTGTTCTTGCATAATGCATCTGTTCATGATGGCGGTCATGCCTGCTTCTCTTGCCATCTCTGCGGCTCGTCCATTTACTATCCCAAGCTGCATCCAAACCACATACGGTTTGTCATATCGCTCTTTTAATTTTACAGCTTGCTCGACTATAGGGGGCACGTCTGCCGAAGGTCTGAAAATGTCGACGATTTCTATGGTTCTTTGGATTTCCGCTGGCATCTCCAAGAGGCTTTTATAACTTCTTTCACCAAGAACTTCGTCTGCCGTAGGGTTTACAGGTATTATGCTGAAGCCTTGGCTCTGTAAGTATTCAGCTACTCTGTGGCTGTCTTTGGAAGGATCACGGGATATTCCAACAACAGCAATGGTTCTGTATTTGGTTAAGGTTTCCTTCACATCATCTTTCGCCAAGTTTTCAGCCTCTCAAGAACTGTCAAGTTGAAAGTTGTCCCTCGCACTTAAAGACTTTAGTTTCCACATCTAATATAAGATGCGAGTGAATGATACCTTTTTGGGATAAGCTGATGGACAAGAGTGAATCTTTGATTGAACGATATCGAAGTCGCCTGGAAAATGCTACAAATTACGGTGAAGTTTGGGATATTGTTAAGGATACGGTGGAGTTTGCATTACACAAGCGCAGGGGTGGTATGATGCTCTTCTTGGATGACTTGCCCATACAGCTGGGTGCGTATCATCCGCTGGGAACGAATAATATTGTTTTGAACAGGGTTTTGATTCAGATTGTTGAGGCCGCGATTGAGTCTAGAAGGGTGGTCAATGCCTTAGTCTACAATCTGTTGCTACATGAATATCTGCATGCTTTGGGTGCAGTTCCTGAGGCCGAGGTCAGAGAATTGGTTATTGAGGTTGCCCGGAAATGCTTTGGCGAAGACTTCATCGTTACGCAGGTCGCTGTAAAGAGTCCTTGGGCTTTACTCAAAGGGATACCCCTAGAAAGCGTTAACGTTCCAAAACGCGTCATGGAAATTGTCAAGGATTTTGAGAAAACAGACAAATACGTGGTTTAAGATAGACTTCTTTCTTACAGACATTTGACCGACAAACCTTTAAGTGCGCTCATCTTTCCATCATTCTTTCAATCGGTGAAAATAGAATGGTTGACCAGAGAATCGAAAAGCTGGCAAAACTCTGTGTTCATTACAGCGTAAAGGTGAAACCTAGAGAGACAGTGGTCATTCATGGAAGCGTACTGGCTTTCCCATTGATGCATGAAATTTATAAAGAATGCCTGTTAACCGATGCTTACCCGCAGGTAATGCCGATTTCGGACGTACAATATATTTTCTACACGTTTGCAAAAGAGCATCAGCTACAATTTGTTTCGCCTTTCGAAAAGTTTCTAATGGAAAATGTTGATGTGCGCATAGGTATATTCTGTGAGCCTAACCCGAAAAGATTGACAAATGTAGACCCTGGAAAGATTAGGATGCATAGTGCCGCCAGAAGCGAGCTTGTGGAGATCTTGAATAAGCGGGAAGCTGAAGGAAAATACAGATGGACAGGCTTACCTTATCCGGTGAATGCTCAAGCTCAAGAAGCTGCAATGGCATTAGAAGAATACGAGGACTTTGTTTACAACAGCTGTTTCCTCGATAAGGATGATCCAGCTGCCGAGTGGAGGAAAATCCATAGAGAACAAGAAAGAATCTGCAAGTTTCTTAATCAAGCAAGCGAGATTCGCGTAGTAGGTGAAGACACAGACTTGAGCTTCAACGTTGAAGGCAGAAAATGGATAAACTCTAGTGGACAAAAAAATCTTCCTGACGGCGAAGTGTTCACAGTGCCAGTTGAAAACTCAGCGAACGGGACTATAAGATTTACTTTCCCTGGGCTATATCTTGGGAACGAGATTGAAAATATCAAACTTACCTTTAAGGCTGGTAAAGTCGTGGAAGCATCAGCGTCAAAGGGTGATGATTTCTTACGGCAGATTTTGAAAATTGAGGGTGCGGACCGGCTGGGAGAAGTCGCGCTCGGAACAAACTACGGAATAACAAGATTCACAAAAAACATGCTCTTTGACGAAAAAATGGTCGGAACAATTCACATGGCCCTTGGATTCAGCGCGGCCCCAGAAACAGGAGGATTAAACAAGTCAGCAATCCACTGGGACATCTTGAAAGATATGAAGAAGGGTGGAGAGATCTGCGCAGACAATAAGCTGTTCTACAAAAACGGTAAGTTCATAGAGATTTAACGTTTTGTCACTAGTGTAGGGCTCCAGATTACAATGTTGGAGAAGTCTCTCTTTCTAGGATTAAGATTATCGGCCCGACAGGTGATTCCTTATGGTAATTGAGGAAGGAATAGGCAAGGCTACTCTGAACCCTTACCAGAAAGATGGAAAAATCTTGTTGAGTAAGGTAAGCAGTACTGGCAACTTAAAGAAAGATATCTTTCAGTCCGTCAACATGATCGGCGGCTTCCACAAGGTTATTGAAAAAGGCGATGAAATACTGTTGAAGCCGGGCTACAACACCGGTGACCCCCCGCCCGCTTCAAGCGACCCAGATTTTCTCAAGGCAGTCGTGGAGTTGCTGTTTGAGCATGGTGCTGGTAGAGTTGTTGTTGGCGAATCTTCTATGGCGATGACTTCCACGCGGAAAGTGATGGGGAGGGCCGGAGCCTTGGCAAAGTTACAGGACGCCGGAGCGGAAGTTGCGTTCTTTGATGAGGGAAAGTGGGTGAAAGTGAGTGTTGGCGGAAAATATGTTAAAACGGTAAGTTTGGCTGAAAGAGCTCTATAAATAGACAAACTCGTTTACTCTTGTTGTATGAAAACGCATTTTCAAGCTGACTTCTCGTTGAGTTTGAAACTGGCATTTGGTTTCACGAAGGGAAGCGAAAGAATGGCATTTCATATGAGATACTTGAAAGAAAAGCTCGTGGACCTAAACATGATTGTACATCCGAATCTAATAATATTGGACGGGAGAAAGTGCTTCATAAAGGGCGGCCCTTTTACTGGAGAAGTTCGAGAACCAAACGTCATACTTGCTTCCGGAGATCGTATAGCTATGGATGTTGAAGCCATAAAAATCATTGAAAGTTTTGAAGGTGCCAAGTTGAAAGATGACCCTTGGAGCTATCCTCAGATTCGCCACGCTGTTGAGCTTGGACTTGGAGTGAAAAATGAGGAACAATACAGAATACTCAGTCAATAGAGTCTTGCTTCTCCCTTTTTCACTTTTGGCAACACTGGCGAGAATGCAGCAATCTACCTCAGGTAATAATGCTATTCTATTTTCTCAAAGTGGATAATGTATACAAGCTGGTCTTCGTCCCATTCTCCGTGAATCTCTTTCCATATTTTCTTAAATTCCTCTAAACCGTAGCCCCCTTCTCTATTCGCATCCTCTTCATCAAAATATTTCAGGCGTTCCCTTTCGATGGATGTAATACGCAAGTCTGCAACATGAGGTTCCCAGATGGCTGCATGGACTACTGCTCCTGCTTTGATTTTGGGGTCTGGAATGCTAGTTCTGGAAGTTTGTGTTTTAGTGCCTTCAAGCAGAGGTTTCTTGTCGATAGCATTGAACTGCATCTCGTATGGTGCTTCAGCCACTTCATTAATGACTTCTTGAACTGGCTTTTCCGGTTCACGCGCGACCTTCTTGATAATCTGGCTTCTATCTTTGGCAGGGAGGTGTTTCTCTGCCAGCTTTTTGATCAATTCTGCTCTTTTCTCGGGCTCCTCGACTGAACGTCCAACCTTAACAGCTGTGAGATAATCAATTTTGCCTTCTGGGACCTGCCCGGAAACGGTTGAGGGTGCAACATATTTTTGAGCCTCTTGTGGCACGGTTTCAACCGTTCGCATCCACAGGGAAACAGCATCACCACTGACACCGATTTTGTTGGCAATCGCAGTTTGAGAAGGATATTTTTCTGAACAATTCTCCAGCAGATATTGGCAGACTTTGCCTTTTTCGATGGCGTTAAGCTCCTCTCGTTGCACATTTTCAATCAGGTTCACCTGGACTACTTCATCATCACTGTATTCCCTCACAATGGCAACTACGTTCTCAAGCCTGGCCTGCTGCGCAGCTCGGTACCGCCTTTCACCTACAACAACTTCATACTCGCCATTTACGGGTCTGACAATAATCGGCTCAAGTAAACCAACTTCTTTTATACTTGCTGCAAGCTCGTTCAGGCGCTCAACATTAACCTCTAACCTCGGGTTAAGTTTGCTCGGACGAATCTTTCTGAGTTCAATCTCCTTAATTGTCTCTGTCATGGGTTTCAACACGCAACCTATTGCTAGTTACTGCAATATGTTTCGCTGTTCTAAAAACTGTTATTGTTTCCTCAGTCTCTGTTTTGCTATATGGCCCATGTCATAGTCCAATTTGCTGAGCCACTGATCGATCAGTTTGGTTCGTTCCCAAGTAGAAGTTAAAATCTTACGGTTGTTTATGCGGAAAATATATAATTATGCTCGATGCCTTTCTGCTTTCGTTGATGGGTGCTAGTACTTTTGACTCAGCCAAAGTATAGAGTTACGTGGAAAACTTTCATTTTGCCAATCATAGGACTAGCAGCCTTTTTCATCTACATGTACATTTTCAACGTCGACATTCAGCAAATAATTGCAAAAGTCCAGACCATAAGCCTCCGCTTTTACGTGCTAGCCGCAATCGCATCCCTGTTTGATATATTGTTCTTCAGTTTTGCGTGGCACTCTCTGCTCAGGTTTCTCTCAGTGAAGATTTCATTGTTCAGGTCCTTCTTGTTCGTATGGGTCGGAATATTCATTGACACAATGATTCCAGCGGAATCAGTGAGTGGAGAGATCTCAAAGATCTACTTGGTAAACAGGGAACAAAACGGAGCTGCGGGAAAGGCCACAGCTTCTGTGGTCGCTCAACGGCTGATTGGGATGAGCATAAACATTGTAACTCTGTCAATAGGAGCCATCTTGTTGTTGATTCAGCATTTGCTCTACGGAATGATACTTGCCTTGATACTATTTTTAGTTACCGTGACGTTCGTTTTTCTGGCTTTGATTCTGCTTTTATGCAGGAAGGAAAACTGGACCATGCGAATAGTTGACAGGCTGATTCGGTTTGCAGAACTTGTAAGCAGAGGTCGCTGGAAACTAGCCAAGCTAAAGGAGGAAATTGTTGAAGCCACAAGAGCCTTCCATGGCGCGATTAGAGATTATGCTCACGCACCAAAAACACTCCTGATCGCTTCTTCTTTTTCAGTCACGTCATGGATACTTGCCTTAGCAATCTTTTACTTCACATTCTTATCCATCGGATATCCACAAATAAGCTGGAGCGCAATACTCGTGACCTCCGGCATCTTCGTAGCCGTAAAATCCGTGCCCGTAGGAGTTCCATTCGAAGTCGGCTTGCCGGAAATAACACTGACAACTCTGCTTATCATGTTCGGTGTACCACCGGAAATAAGCGCGACAGCTACAATCTTGATGCGGCTTTTAACTTTGTGGTTGCGATTTTTCATAGGTTTTGCGGCTCAACAGTGGATCGGGATGAAAGCCATAACAACGAGCATGAACGGCAAGACAATCGTCGGCCAAGAGTGAAAAACCTAAATTCTTCCCTTGTTTAATTTTGGAACGATACACTGTATGACAGCAATAATAGAAGATGCGTCAATCAGACACGTGGACAGGCTGTACGAAATTGAAATGGAGTGTTTCGAAAAAGCAGCATTCACAAAAAGGCAAATTGCCCAGTTACTGACAGATTACAATTCCGTTGGCCTAGTTGCCAAAGAAAATCACAAAGTCGTGGGTTTCGTTATAGCCATGATATACGTTGACAGAAACAAGTTGAGTGGACACATACTTACAATTGATGTTTCACTTGCGCACCGTCGAAAGGGAATTGGGCAAATGCTTTTGCAGGAAGTCGAAAAGATCCTCAAAGCTAAGGGCGTTAAGACCTGCCATCTTGAAGTACGGGAGGACAATGTTGCCGCGATAAGCCTTTACCGGAAGTTTAGTTATCAAAAAATTGGAAAGCTAAAAAACTATTATGGAAAAGCCGATGGCATATATTTGAAAAAGGCTTTAACGTAATTTCAAAAGGTTTAGCTTCGTTTCTTCGTCAAAGGCTCTTTGCAGGTTTATCCGTCTGGCCTCGATAATCACCAACTCTGCTGTTGCCCCAACAGTGGATCCTTTCATCAAGTGACCGCCGAAAGCTTCGCTTTTCTCATTTGATATAACTACGTGGGCATGAACTATTACTTCGCCTTTTTCGTCAACTGCGATGTTACCTGTGCATGAAGCTATTTCTAACGGGCCGTCAAATCGCATGGTCTTGTACTCTCCTTCTTTGTAGTATCCAAGAGCTGCGTGCTTCAAAGTTCCAATCAGAATAAAGGCTCCCGCTTTTACGCCGCTTTCTTTTGCTCTTTTCTTGACGGCTTCAGCTAGGTCTTCATCTTCAAGTAATCGTGAAAAAAAGATACTTCCAACTTCCCCTTTTGACATTGTATTTCCTCTTCTCTTTTTATTGAATTTTTGATGTTTGTACATTCTGAACGCAAACTCTAAAAACTTTCGCTTACATATATGATGGTCGTGAAGATGTTGACTGGGAAAAAGAGTGGAGACACGCAGAGGCTTGTCAGGGCATTGGTGGTTTTGATTCGGAACACTACTTGGAGATGCGGGAAACTGGAACGATTGATAGTGAAGAATCTGTACAGAAGAAATGCTGGTTTCGGTAAACCTGGGATGCTGATAGGAGAGATGATTCAGAGTTTCAAGTTGACTGGCAAGAAAAGAAATGAGTTTCTAGATGCTATTAAAAGGTTGGAAAGAAGGAATATAGTAAGAATCTTGGTAATGTAAATCCGGAGATTTCGAAGATTTTTTAGGATTTTGCAACGATTTCCTTCGCGCTTTCAATCCATTTCCCGGTGATCTTCGGTGAAATCTTCAGCTTCGCTCCCAAATCGTTCGCTGAGGCTCTTGCCAAGTCCTCAATGGTATTTATGCCCAAGGCCTTTAATTGTGCCGCCCGTTTTTCTTTTATTCCCTTGACTTCCATAAGCCCCGGTCGCGGCGATGGAGCTTCAACAATTGATTCGATTTTCTCTTTTTTCACGACTTCCGTCGTGGCTGGCTGTGTGGGCGGCGCTGGCGGAGGTGAAATCGTAGTGGGTGCGGTCATCGTAGGAGGTGTTGTTGTGAGCGTTGTTGGTCTGGGCCTTTGAGAATAACCTAGCCCGATGAACACTAGCCCCAGCACTGCTGTCGTGACGATCCAGAGTTGGTGCTGCTGTTCTGCCAATCCATAGTAGGCGGCCACTATACTGGTCAGGATGAAAAAGATTATTGCCACTGCGTATAACATATAGTCTGAACGCATACGTTTTCTCCCCTTCTTATGTTCTATGGAAGTGTTTAAATAATTTTCTGAATCTCAAAGGCAAAAAAAGGAAGATTTAGCCCTGTCTATGGTAATCTATCTTTTCTCCAAAGCTCATTTACTCTAGTAATTTGTCTTCAGGCGGCATGGGTTTAATCAGGCCTTGCCTCATCAAAACCTTAACGGATTCCCTAGCGTTCTGAATTATCGCTGTGGCTCTGTCGTAAAGCTCTTTCTTGCTTGGTTTGATTCTTGCTACGCCTTCGTCTATGGATTTCAATGCACATGCTACTGCTTCCCTTGGAAAAACTTCCCATTCTTCCATTCTTGGCAGAATGTCTTCTTCGTGCATTCCGCGTTCTTCAGCGAATTTCGCCAATTCTTGAGCTGCTGCTATGCACATGTCGTCAGTTACAGTTTTTGCCCTGACATCTAAGACGCCTCGGAATATGGCTGGAAATCCTAGGCTGTTGTTAACCTGGTTTGGAAAGTCGCTTCTTCCGGTGGCCACGATGCGGGTTCCGGCTTCTTTGGCCTCCCATGGCCATATTTCCGGTATTGGATTTGCACATGCAAAGACTATTGAGTTGTCAGCCATTGTCTTTATCCATTCTTTCTTTATCGTGTCCGGTCCCGGTTTTGATGCTGCCACCACGGCATCGGCGCCCTTGAAAGCTTCAGTTATGCTGCCTGTTCTGCCTTCTGCATTTGTCTTCTGGGACAGCTCATATTTCCACGGGTCCTCGTCTTTGACGATGTCTTTTCTGCCCGGGTAAATCACCCCTTTGGTGTCGACCATCATTATGTTGCCTGGTTTTATTCCCCATCTTATTAGGACGTATGCTGTTCGCAGGTTGGCTGAACCTGCGCCTACTAGGGTTATTAGGGCTTTCTTCGGATTTTTGCCCACTATTTTGAAGGCGTTCATCAATCCAGCAAGAATCACTGTGGCTGTTCCCTGCTGGTCGTCATGCCAGACTGGGATTTGCAGGCGTTCTCTGGCCTTTTCGAGAACGTAGAAGCATTTTGGTTTTTGAATGTCTTCTAGGTTTATTCCTCCGAAAGTTGGTTGAATAAGCTCGCATGCCCTGATTATTTCCTCTTGATTCTTGGTTTTCAGGCAGATTGGAAACGCGTCTACGCCGCCTAGATACTTGAATAGTAAGGCTTTTCCTTCCATCACTGGCATGGCTGCTTCTGGACCTATGTCGCCTAGACCTAGCACACGGGTGCCATCTGATACTACGGCCACGTAGTTCCAGCGGTTTGTAAGCTCAAAGGACTTGTCCGTGTTTGCCTGTATCTCTTTGCACGCGGCGGCTACACCTGGCGTGTACCATATGGCAAAATCGGCAGGACTCGACACTGCACACTTAGCCATTATTTGAACTTTCCCTTCATAAAATCTGTGTAACGGCGGGGCCAACATTGCAGGTTTCTTAGCTTTTGCCAATAACTCGTCAACCGTGAGCTTTCTCTCTTCTTTTTTCGGTTGAGGCATCTCAATTTTCTCCTTTAAAGTGAAGTTCATGTTTTAGGTATTAAAGGTTTAAAGGTTACGGTAGACTTCAACAAAAAAGCAATGCGAAACTTGCTTTTTTCAGCCTCTACAATAAACTATCAATGAGTTGAAAAAAATGAAATTAGAAGGGTTAACACGGCTGTGTCAATGCCCATACTAATATCGTCTTTGTCTGTAACCGCCTCTTCTGTCCCTGTCTCGTCCGCCGAAATCTCTTCTGCCGCCGAAATCTCTTCTACCTCTGAACGGTCTTCTAGGTTGCTCGTACACTTGGTTTGAGACGTTGTTCGCCGTGTTGACTTCACCTGCCAAGGGTTGCTCCGCTATCTCTAGTGTGCCGTATCTGCCAACGTTCAAGCGCATGTTGCCTCTGAAGAGATTTATGTATCCATTTTTGACGCTTACCGTGTCTCCTTCGTTTACTTTTTCAATGTTGTCATCCCAAAGCGTCAGGTAAACACAGCCTGTTTCGTCGCCCACCAATGCGTCGCTCACTCTATGCGGTGCTCCGTCGCGGCCAGCGGCGATGTTTCTAACCTCGCTCTTAGAGACTACCTTTGCCAAGACATTTACTGCTCTAGAAGAGGGATTCAATTCGCCCACTTTCGCGTCTACGGGCTGTCTACTTCCTGCGAAACCTTCAACTGCCAATCTGTTTCAACACCTTACGTATTTAACAATTCAACCATAACATTACGAGCACACTTAAGGTTTTTGGTTAGCAGTCTTTAAGCCTCGGACCCTTATTCCCTGCTTGATACGGCAGCTCTTTTGTTCTAAAAATCACGAGTTTCTCTCCAAACTGTGCCAGGTAGGCTAGAACAGATCGCTTTCCCTTGCCGGTTAGGGCATAGACCGGAATGGTCACGCCGATTTGGAGTAATGCCTTGCTGCCGATTTCTCTTCGAACCACTTTCGAAGCGCTTGCACAAACCAAATCTGCTTTTGCTACATGTTGCACATCTGCGCTGCTGACACATGTGTTGCAGACAGAAAAAACAAGAACATCATGCTTTGTTTCGCTTTCCAAGCAGCGAATTTCACTTATGCTCTTCGCTTGGAAACCTGCAACACTAACCGCAACGTGATCAAAGCCTAAGTCGAAAGCCCGTTTGACGCCTTCAACTTGATCAATGCGGGCACTAGTCCTATCTAAGACAACCCCGCCTTCTGCTTCAACCCGTTCAATAACTTCATGAATGGGCGAAGTTTTAATGATACCTGTCAGACGGGCACCGATGGCTTGCACAAGCTTGCCATCGCTTGTCATCACTGTACCTGCTCCCTCGCAAACAACCACTGCACAATCAATAAGCCTCTTGTCAAGCCAAACGCTCATCATTTCAGAAGCCCCATAGGCCACAATTGGCTCAGCGTCGAAACTGCGGTCTCCACAGCAAAAACCAAAACGTGCAATTTTCGTTTCAACAGTCTTCCGTACAGCTTCAACATCGATATGTTTAGTTCCGTACATCGCCTCATGCAAGGGACAATACTCGACAGTAGGTTCAGTTAAAACTTCTACACCTCTTCCTGAAATCCGCACGCGCGCACCGCAACAGTATATTTCATGCTCACCAACTGCACTATAACAAACTTTCTTAGGCTCTTTCACCATTCACTTCACCAAGGCTTGAGACATGAAAAAGTCGGAGTTTAAATATTTAAGCAGTTTTGAGAGCTAGACATAACCAATGTAGCCGCGGCCAATGGTTCAAGGCAGATCGATCGAAGAAACGGAATATCATGGCAGACTTGAATAACGACGGAATCATAGACATCCTTGACATCAGCATGGTAGCCAAAGACTACGGCAGAACAATCTAGCATTCTTTGTTATGAGCCAATCCATTCAATCAGGAGCCGACTTCTCGCAACCACTTTACCATCGTTGTTCAACTTCGATGGCAATAGAAGAGCGTTCCAAAAATGTTAACTGTCTAAATTGCATACGTTCAAGCGCTAGGAGAGAAGGGAGATGTATAGATGACTACGCTACAAGCAGTTGTCACAAATGAAAGTTGGAGGAGGTGACTTGGCTTGAAAAAAGAGTCATGGATTACATTAACCATCTGCATTAGTCTAATGCTTACCTTGGCGTTGTTGCTTGGTTACGCGATTTTCGTCAAAGCGTCAACTCCTACAGGCGGAAAAAAATTCTGCAAAGAATTTGTTGGGAATGTCGATTCTGTTGTTGGCAACATAACCATTATAGACACGAATTGCAAAGTATGG
>Ga0172364_10002185_pt1 | contig 15468 bp, 20 predicted proteins | sample LakKivSesite10cm_FD_114545 | JGI IMG/M metagenome (GOLD analysis project Ga0172364, IMG submission 114545) | Sediment microbial communities from Lake Kivu, Rwanda - Sediment site 10cm | ecosystem: Environmental > Aquatic > Freshwater > Lake > Sediment | place: Rwanda: Western Province, Lake... | reverse complement strand
GTTCCCACGAGTTCCCACGAGTTCCTACGACTTGCCCACACGCTTAGCCAGGTATATGTCCGGCTTCCCAAAACCGTTGGCGTCCGGCATCACGCCGACGATGACGAAGCCCAGTTTCTGGTAGAACTCGAACGGATGGCCGCGCAGGTTCTTGATCCGGGCCAGGTGTTCGAGGACGTTCGGGTACAGGTCTACGCCGCCCAGGCTGGTCTGGTTGTTCTCGTCGTCGGCCCCCACCCGGATGGTGCAGCCGCCGCGCATGCGGACCTGCGCCTCGAAATCTGCCACGAGCACGCGACCTATGCCCTGTCTTCTGCTATCTCGCCGCACGACCAGGGGGTGCAGTTCCCACACGTGGCCGTCGTACTCTGGTATGCCGCTGATCCAGCCCAGGACGTGGCCTGCTTCGTCCACGGCCACCCGGCTGATGCGGCCTTCGGCGAGAGATTCCATCACCTCCCGCAGGGCAGCGTCGCGATCGGGCCAGGCAGCGGGCGCGTTGTCCTTGAAGCCGTCCACCAGCAGGTCCGCTGCCTGCTCCACGAGGCGCTCGTCGCCTGGGCGCAGGTCCATAATCTTCATGGCTGACAGTGCTCTCTGCTCTCCTCGCCTGCCCCACGCGCCGGCGGTTATAAATCCAACGTGTCCCGGTGCCGCTGCCTGATCTCCTCCAGCGACACCGACTCGACCTGTTGCGCGAACGTCAGGTTGAATCCGTTCAGGTCGCGCAGCGAGAACGTCCGGCCGCCCCAGAACTGATCTTCAGGCGCGGCATCCGGCTCGCCGCCGCGCTCTACTACTTGAGCATAGACGGCGTCCACGTCGTCCACGGAGATCAACGCCGAAAAGTTTCCACCGGCGTTGCTGTATGGACGATCTCCCTCCTGGAAACGGCTCAGGTTGAACCCCTTGAACGTCTCCTCCTCGCGCATCACGCGCTCGAGGTCTCCTTGCATCACGCTGCCAAAGAGACAGCGGCCCTGTGCGTCGAAGACGTCGTAGTGGGCAGTCCAGCCCAGCACGCGCTCGTACCAGGCGGCGGTCTCTTCGATGGAGGGGACGGTCAGGACAACCTCAATCCTCTGGAGTGTGTACATCTGCTACAGCACCTCCCTGCTTTCCTGGGCAAATCGAACGATCTCAGCACTGTAATCAAGACATCAGTGGGTGGATAGACTCGATTAGTGACTGCAGATAAGCCTCAATCAAGTCGTGCCTCCTGCAGGGCCTGATACTGTTCCTCAAGCAGGCGCAGCATGCCGATCTCCATCCGCCAGTCGGTAGCCTCGACTGTCTCTGTCAGTTCGAGCGCGTTGAGGCGGCGCTCGAACTCCGCCGAGGACATGCCGAATTGCCGCTCAAACTCAGCCAGCCGTTTCCGGGTGCGTTCTATGCCACGAGAGAGCATCTTTTTCTCATTCTCGATGGCCGATTCCACAAGTGGTTTGAGCATCGCTCTGTTGGCGGTCGTGATGGTCAACTGTTGCAACATCCTCATCGCCTCCTCTTCATAACAAGCCCAGCTCCTCTCGCAATTCCGTCCCACTTACTCCCTGCCCTGCCGACAACTCGCTCAGCCCCTGCTCGATCCCGGCCACAACACCAGGGTCAGCCTTGACGTTGGCGGTAGCCTTCCATGCCTCAATCACATCTGACACGAATACCCAGTCGCCACTTTGTTGACTCTGATTGAGAGCGGTCAGAAGTTCTGACAAGAACCGGGCAATTTCTTCAGCGCTGAAGTGATTGAGCCAGGCAAAACCTTGTGGCAGCGCAAACAGTGATGTCTGCCCATTGGTGCTGACCAGGACTGGGTCCCGACCACTATAGTCAGACATGGACTACCTGTGCTCCAGCAAATCCTCTACAGTGAGACCAATGTCTTTGGCAATTTGCCGTAGAAGAATTGGCGATATGTCTCGTCCTCGATGAAAGGGCACTGTTGTACACCGTCCATCTGAATGCCGATACTGCCTGTGCGACCCTCTCTGGCGCACTTCCACGAAACCCAACTTCTTCAGGATCACCGCTACTTCCCTCGGCTTCAGAACTGGATATTTGACCATCATCAAGCCACCGCTACCAGTTGTGTACCGACAAACTCAGCCTCTAACACTGGCTCGCCATCTTCAAGCAACATCGCGATCACCTCGCGGAGGTTCCTATGCAATTCATCCAGCGTCTCTGCCTGCGTGTGAGCACCAGGGAAGCCCGGCACGTATCCTACGTACAAACCTGTAGCAGGGCACTTTTCCACAACTGCCGTAAAGATCTTCATACTCACCTCCATTGCTGGATATTCACTGTTCTGCTTCAAAGGGAAAAACCTTGTACTGTCCCAGCGTGAGCAGGAACTCCACGCGTGGCATACCGGTCAGTTCAGCGGCGCGGCCCGACGAGAGACGTCCACGTTCATACAGCTTGACGGCAGCCAAGATGCGCGATTCGCGGGCAAACGTGGCCTCATCGGTCTTTTCGGTCAGGTGGGCGACTGGACCTTGTTGCTTTTCGCAGCTGAGATGATACTGAACTAACAGGATGAATCGCCTCTTCAGGCAGGTTTAATCTTTTAGCCGCGTTATAGATACCATCAAGGGCCGCAATTATTGCGTCAATACTCGGTGACTCACTAGCAGTCACCTCATGCAGGTGATGAACCGCTTTTTCGAGTTCAACGTTTATCCGGCCGCCAAACTCGTTTTCAAAATCGTGTAGTTGCCCCCTAAGTATTTCGAAGTCTTCCATCACTTTATGGTGTTCTCTTACCTTGGCAGGATTTAGGAAGTAATCAAGGACGCTTATTTTCACAAGTCCTCTTTTTCCTATTCGGTCAATCATTGTGCCGAAAGTTGCTTCGGCCTTTTGGAGTGCTTTCTTATCAATTTGATGCTGACGTCTTTTTATATATGCGCGGTACGCGAGCGCAGTCATCAGTATGCTAATGACGCCAGCAAGAAATCCGACATGAAGAGGATTTGAAAAATCAAGACCAGTCAGTGTAATGGGGCCAAGGTTGATCTCAAACCCTGTATCGCCTGTGAATGACTTAAGCGGGGATGGCTGTAGCCCTGGCGAGTCACTCTTGCCGCTTGCTGTCGCGGGAGTCAAGTCGGCATCAGTGCTTTGAGGAGTAGGGCTCGATGATGCTGTCGGTGCCGAAATTGGCAGGCTGCTGTTCATGCGTGTGACCCTTTCTCAAAAACGTGGGGTTCAGGCACTATCCGAATCCAAGGGCTTTCATGGGAAGAGACACCATTGGCCCCTCAATAATTGTGTGTTCATCCTCGTCGCCAATGATCACAATGCTGCGGTCGGGTGAAACAAATGTGCATATCTCTGCAATAAACGAATGAATCGCTCTTAGGGCTTGCACCAAGGACAAGGGGCCAGTATTCAGCCAATGTTTTATTGCGGGCAGCTCAAGCAGAGCAAGCGCTACTTTTGTGACTTCGTCATCGTAAGCCCAATAAGCCCCGAATCCGCGAGCAGGTTTAAATTTGTTGGCTGTCTCAACAATAAGGCATGTGCTTGAGACTCCGTTGCTTACATCATCAGGATGGCGATATGGTCCAGTTAGAATGATTGGTATGCGAATATCCAAAATCCCTACTTGCTGGATTTTGCACCATTTCTGAAAGCAACGGTTCCCTTCTTGCTCAAGATATTGAGCAATCTCATCAAATGTTCGAGTGGCAGGTGAGGCAAGCAAGTACTCGTGGAAGTTGCTCAAAACCTCATAAGCAGGTTGCCAATTGCCTGCATGCGCAGCGAATACGCAAGGGGCAACATGGGTAAGTTTCGGAGCGCGAAGAGACGTTTTGTTTGTCCCTCCATATTGCCGATAAGCGAGAAGGTCGGCCAGAATCACTGCATATTCCTTCCTTCGGTAAACCAGGAATGTAGACATAGCGATACCCTTTTATGTGAAACTTTCAACCCGAATGACCCGCGCTCTGAACCTGACGATATTTACAATGGTGGCAAAAGCCGCCTAATATGCTGTGCCAAGTAATGCTACTTGCAAGACATGGAGGCTGAAGCCCTCATTTGGATTGGGGCCTTCATTCTAATCAGGCTAGATGCCATGAGGAAACCTTTGCCGTATCTTGCATCTGGGAATAAGTATAAGGCAAATGTCGTCCAAAGTCAATACCTGATGCAGTTTTTTTCTCTGGAATTCAGGACGTCTACGGCGCAATGAACGGGAAAATCAGCGCCATCAGCACCCCCGCCGCGATGACCGACGCCACCTGGCCGGCGGTGTTGGCCCCCAGCGCGTGCATCAGGATAAAGTTCTGGTTGTCCTCCTCCAGCGCCACCTGCTGCGCCAGCCGCCCGCTCATCGGGAAGGCGCTGATCGCCGCTGCCCCCACGAGGGGGTTGATCCGTCTCCCCGACAGCACACACACCAGCTTGCCGAACAGGAGGCCGCCGATCGTGTCGAGCGCGAAGGCGACCAGCCCCAGAAGGAGGACCTTGAGCGTGCCCAGGTTCAGGAAGGCCGCGCCCTGCATGGTCGAGCCGATCGTCAGGCCCAGGAACAGCGTGGCCGTGTTCGTGATCGTCTCCTGCGCGGTGCGGCTGAGCCCCTCGACGACGCCCGACTCGCGCATCAGGTTGCCCAGCATCAGTGTTGCGATCAAGGGCGCCGCCTGCGGCAGGAAGACGCCCGCCAGGAGCGTCACGACGATGGGGAAGAGGATGACGACCGTCTTCGAGACCGGGCGGGGCGTATATTCCATGCGGATGGCGCGTTCCCGTTTGGTCGTGAACAGTCGCATCAAGGGCGGCTGGATGATCGGCACCAGGCTCATGTAGGAGTAGGCGGTCACCGCGACCGCCGCTGCCAGCCCCGGCGTCTCGAACAAGTGCTCGAGTTTCGACCCGACGTAGATGACCGTCGGCCCGTCAATCGCGCCGATGACGCCGATGCTCGTCGCCTCGGCCAGGTTAAAGCCCAGCAGGACGGCGACGACGAGCGTGGCAAAGATCCCCAGGTGGCCGAGCGCGCCCATCAGGACGAAGATGGGCTGGCTCAGGAGCGGCCGCATGTCCATCATCGCGCCGACGCCCAGAAAGATCAGCAGCGGGAACAGTTCGGTCTCGATGCCGGCGCGCCTCAGCACGCCGAACAGCCCCTGCGGCCCGATCATGTAGGCGGCGACCGGCAGGTTGCCCAGCATGCAGCCGAAGCCGATGGGCAGGAGGAGCGTCGGCTCGTACTTTTTGGCGATGGCCAGAACCATCAGCACACCGCCGACGACGACCATGACCGCCTGCTGCCACGAGATGGTCAGCAGGCCACCCAGCAGTCCGCTCAGATCTATCCCCCCCACCGCCACCTCCTCAAGCCGTAATCCGCACTCTGTTGTCCATCATCCATGCTGTCCATTTGCCATTTGCCACTTGCAATCTGCAATCTGCCATTGTTCATTGCGTCATTGTTCATTGTTCACTTCCAGCAGGGGCTCGCCGTAGGCCACCTGGCGGCCCTCGGTGACGTAGAGCGTGCCGACGGCGCCCGCGCGAGGGGCGCGGATGACGTTGTCCATCTTCATTGCCTCGATGACGAGGAGTTCGTCGCTGGCAGCGACGCGCTGGCCGGGCCGCACGGCGATAGATTTGATCACGCCGGGTAACGGGGCGGTGACTGTGCCGCTGGAGGCTTCCGAAGTTTCGGGAAACTTTGGAAGTCTTTCCCTCACGGGAGGGCGACCGCGAGGATCGCCCCTACCAGAGCCGGGAGGGGCGGCCCTACCGGGCATGGGTTCTATGCCCACGGTGAAGACTTTGCCGTCTACCTCCACCCGCACCTGGGCCTGGCGCGGGTCGTCCAGCACCTTGACGTCAAACGTGTGCTCTTCAAGCGTAATGCGGTACTGTTTCATCGGGTTCTCCTCGGTGGACAAGATGGCATCTTGTCCTACAACCTTTTTCGAGGCGGGTTGAGCGCCAGTTGGCGCTGGTGGTGGAGCGCCCGCCAGGCGCTGACAGGTCCTTCCGTCCCCGGTACGCTGGCGGTGCTCGATTCACCCTCAGCGCGGGCCAGCGCGATGGCAATCACTGCCGCCTGCCGTCGTGCCGCTTGCTGTGCCTCTTCAGACTTCCGAAGTTTTCCGAAACTTCGGAAGTCTTCGTCTTCCTCTCTCTCGGGCCGGTCTTTGATCAGCCCGGTCATCAAGTACATCAGCCCGCAGAGAATAGCCAGCGCCAGGAAGAGCACCAGCATGCCGATGCCGGTCACGGCTAGCGAGATGACGAGCGAATTACTCATTCAGTCCTCCATCCCCAACAGTGCCAACGCCATGATGGTGGCCCACGGCAGCAGCTTGAACTCGCCGGAGACTAATGCCGCTTTGACCTCGGTGCGGCTAAGGCGCAAGAGTTGCTGCTCTTCCAGGTCGTCGGCGTCGCGTTCAGCCACGCAGCGGGCACCACGCGCGAGAAAGAAATGCGCCGTGCCTGCGCCACGGTTGCCATCCACCTGGTAACGCCCCAGGCTGGTCCACTCGGCGGCCTCGTAGCCGGTCTCTTCGCGCAGCTCGCGTTGTGCTGCGGCCAGTGGCTCCTCGCCCGGTTCCAGGTATCCGCCCACCGCCGCCAGTGTCAGCCCGTCTATGCTGTATTTCGTCTGGCGGAAGCAGAGGAACTTGCCGTCTTCGGTTACAGCGACGACGTTGACGTAATCGGGCGTGATGATCCAGGGCCATTCTGAGATGACCCGCCCGCCAGGCAGTTCGACGGTGTGGTTCTCGACGACCAGGTATTTGCTATGGTTCAGGATGACCTGGCGCGAGAGGGTTTTCCAGGGGTGCATATTACCCTCTCTCCTTTGTGCAATCTATCAGGTACCAGGGATCAGGGAGCAGGGAGCAGGGAGCAGGTACCAGTCTACCAATCCACCAGTCTGCCAATCTACCAGGCCCCAATCTACCAACCTACAATGGTATATTTCCATGCTTCTTTGGCAGCGGCGCGGCCTGCTTGTCGCGTAGGAAGTCGAGCGCGGCGACCAGCCTGGCCCGCGTCTGGCTGGGCAGGATCACGTCGTCCACGTGGCCGCTGGCGGCGGCCGCGTAGGGGCTACCGAACTGCTCGCGGAACTCGGCGAGGAACTGCGCCCGCACTTCTGGATTTTCTACCTCCGCCAGCCGCTTGCGGTAGAGGATGTTGACCGCGCCTTCCGCCCCCATCACCGCGATCTCGGCCGTGGGCCAGGCATAGACCAGGTCGGTACGGATGTACTTGCTCGACATTACGATGTAGGCTCCGCCGTAGGCCTTGCGCGTGACCACACACACTTTGGGCACCGTCGCCTCCGAGTAGGCGTAGACGATTTTGGCTCCGTGGCGGATGATGCCGCCGTGTTCCTGCACCGTGCCGGGCATGAAGCCGGGACAGTCCACGAAGGTGACCAGCGGCACGTTGAAGGCGTCGCAGAAGCGGACGAAGCGGGCGATCTTGTCGGAGGCGTCAATGTCGAGCACGCCGGCCAGGTGGGCGGGTTGGTTGGCGACGACGCCCACGACCTCGCCGTTCAGCCGGGCAAAGCCGACGACGGCGTTGGGGGCGAAGTGGGCGTGCACCTCGAAGAAGCTGTCCAGGTCGAAGACGCGGACGATGACCTCTCGCACGTCGTAGGACTGGGTGCCCTCCGGCGGAACAAGTGTGTCGAGCGCCGGGTCCGCGCGGGCCGGATCGTCGGCCGGCGCGAGGCGTGGAGGCGGGTCTACGTTGTTGGACGGCAGGTAACTCAGCAGCCGTTTGGTGAGGAATAGAGCCTCGTCCTCGTCGGCAGCGACGAAGTGGGCCACGCCGCTCACAGTGGCGTGGGTCTGTGCTCCGCCCAACGTGTCAAAGTCCACCTCCTCGCCGGTCACGGTCCTGATCACGTCCGGTCCGGTGATGAACATGTGGCTGATGCGCTCGGTCATGATGATAAAGTCGGTCAGGCCGGGCGAGTAGACCGAGCCGCCCGCGCACGGCCCGAGCATGACGCTGATCTGGGGGACGACGCCGCTGGCGAGCGTGTTGCGCCAGAAGAGTTCGCTGTACCCGGCCAGGCTCCAGACGCCCTCCTGGATGCGCGCGCCGACCGAATCGTTCAGCGCGACGAAGGGCACGCCGGAGGCGACCGCCAGGTCGAGCACTTTGCATACTTTCTGCGCCTGTACCTCGGAGAAGGAGCCGCCGATGACGGTAAAGTCCTGGGCGGCCATAGCGACCTTGCGGCCATCTATGCGCCCGAAACCCACGACGACGCTATCGCCCGGAAAGCGTTTCTGGTCCAGCCCGAAGGCGGTATGGCGGTGGGTGACGTAGGGGTCTACCTCCTCGAAACTGCCAGGGTCGAGCAGCCGGTCAATCCGCTCGCGGGCGGTCAGTTTCCCTTTGGCGTGCTGCTGTGCGATCGCCTCAGGTCCACCACCCTGGCGGAGTGCCTCACGGTGGTGGAGCAGTTCCTCGTTCAGGTCGTGTGCGGTCATGGAGCCTCCTGGGACGTGGAACGTGAAGCGTGAAACGTGATGCGTGAAACGTGTTGCGTGTTGCGTGTTGCGTGTTTCCTGATGTGTAGCCTCCTGCGCCGGGTGAGCCCCCATTATAGTGGGGAAGGGGGAGTGGGTCAAGTGGATGCAGGGGGCAGGATGCAGGATGAAGAATGGCGAATGGCGAATGGCGAATAGCGAATAGCGATTTGCTGATTTGCCGATTTGTGTGCTATACTGAAAGCGACAGGTAGAAGTTGAGGAGGGGCGCGTGGCCACAAAATGTCTGATCAAGCGCAGCGAGTATCACGATTCGGTCACGCTGATGGAGACGGCGCGTGAACTGACGCGGCTGCCCGGCGTGGTGGACGCGGCGGTCGTGATGGCGACGGAGGCCAACAAGTCCATCTTGCGCCAGGCGGGGCTGCTCCTGTCGGAGATTGAAGCGGCTACCACCAACGACCTGGCCATCGTCGTGCAGGCTGAAAGCGACGAGGCCGCCGGCCGTGCGCTGGAAGCGGCAGAGAAGCACCTGCTCCGGCGGCCGGAGGCGGCCGGAGCCGGGCCGGGCTTCCAGCCCCGCACGGTGCGGGGGGCAGTACGGGCCAGCTCCGGGGCGAACCTGGCGGTCATCTCCGTCGCCGGGCAGTACGCGGCGGCCGAGGCCTGGGAGGCGCTGCGGAACGGGCTGCACGTTTTCCTATTCAGTGACAACGTGCCTATAGAGGACGAGGTCGCGCTCAAGAAATACGCGGTCGAGCACGGCCTGCTGATGATGGGGCCTGGCTGCGGCACGGCGATCATCAACGGGATTGCGCTGGGGTTTGCCAACGTCGCGCCGCGCGGACCGGTCGGCATCGTCGCGGCGGCAGGTACTGGCTTGCAGGAGGTCAGCACGCTCCTGGCCAAACTCGGCGTCGGCATCAGCCAGGGCATTGGCACCGGCGGGCGCGACTTGCAGGAACAGGTCGGCGGCCTCATGATGCTGGCGGGGCTGGAGGCGCTGCAGGCCGATCCCCAGACGGGGGTTCTACTGCTGGTCTCCAAGTCCCCTTCGCCAGCCGTCGTGGGGCAGGTGCTGGAACAGGTGAAGAAGAGCGGCAAGCCAACGGTGGTCTGCTTCCTGGGTGGGGACCCGGCTCCGGTTACGGCCGCCGGCGCCATCCCGGCGCGCACACTACAGGCGGCGGCCTGCCTGGCGGCGGCAGAGGTGCAAGGGCATACCCAGACTTCCGAAGTTTCGGAAAACTTTGGAAGTCTGATCGCCAAAGCAGCCACGTTGAAACGGCGGTTGAAACCAGCCCAGCGCTATCTGCGCGGGCTCTTCAGTGGTGGGACGCTGGCGGCCGAGGCACTCGTCGTATGGGCGGAGATGTTGGGGGACGTGTTCTCGAACGTGGCAGTGGACCCTCGCTTGAAACTGCGCGACGCGACGCGGAGCAAGGGGCACTGCGCAGTGGACCTGGGAGAAGACGAGTTCACGGTGGGCCGCCCCCACCCGATGATTGACAACGAATTGCGCATCCGCCGCCTGATGCAGGAGGCGAGCGACCCGCAGGTGGCCGTGATCGTGCTGGACGTGGTGGTGGGGTATGGCGCGCACCCCGACCCGGCGGGTGAACTGGGGCCGGCCGTCCGCCAGGCGCGGGGGCAGGCCGCGAACGAGGGGCGGGAGTTGATCGTCGTCGCCTCGGTGACGGGGACGGAGGGGGACCCGCAGGGGCTGAGCCAGCAGGTGCGGGCGCTGGAGGAGGGGGGAGCAGTCGTCGCATCCTGCAACGCGGCGGCGGCCCGGCTGGCGGGACTTGTCGTTTCCTGATTTGGGGTAAACGACGGTGGATGTCCCAGTTGATGAACCTTAAGAACTTGTGCGAAGGTTCGTAGTGGCGACTTTGGTCGCTTCCGCCTAACTCTGAACGACTGAAGTCGTTACTACGGGCAAGATCGCTTAACAGGGCCAGGTCGGAACGACTGAAGTCGTTACTACAGCGGGCCGCGGTGAATAGACCAATGCGCTTGACCTGTCTAACCTCCCCCTGTCCTATTTCACACCGGGCATTGGCCTATAGAGGAATTAGCTCCAGGCTGATCATGATCGCCTGGTCCACCTGGCGCATCGTCATCTCGTCCAGTTGGCCGAGGTACTGCTCCAGACGGCGCTTGTCTATCGTCTTGATGTGGTTTAACAACACGGAAGAATCTCTGGTCAGCCCACCTGTCCCGGCCGGAATCCGCACTTCAGTAGGGTAGACTTTGGCGGAGAGGGAGGACGTGACCGGGGCCACGATGGTGGTGTCGCTGTAAAGGTTCCCGGTGTCATTCTGGACGATCAACACGGGCCGCCGTCCACCTTGCTCGTGCCCAATGACGGGATTGAGATCGGCCCAGTAAATCTCACTGCGGCGACAGGTCTCAGGAGCCATGGTCATCCTCTTAGGGCGCGTGTTGGACGACCGTCTCGTAATCGGCGTAGGCAAATTCCTCGGCGATACGACGATCCCGTTCAGCGTTGACCAGATACCCTTCTTTGAGCAGTGCGCGCAGTTCGCGGCGGCGCTGTTCTTCGAGGAACGTTTCCAGCGCCTGGCGGATGAACTGGCTGCGGTTGAAGTTGAGCCGGGCGGCCATCTCCTCGACCTGTTGTAGCAGGTCGGGGGGCATCGTCACGATAATGCGGCGCATTGTGTGAGTGGTGCTCATCGTATATCACCTCTGGCTATTATTGTGCATATTATAAGTATATACTGGTATCTATATCCTGTCAAACTTGAAACGTGAAATGTGATGCGTGGTGCGTGGTGCGTGTTTCGTGTTACGTGGGGACGGAACACGAAACACGAAACACGCAATACGTGAAACTTGGGGGAAGATCCGTGACAGACAAGACCATCCAATCGTTATTCGGGGTTCCGCTGAACGTCGTCAACGTGGGCCTGCGCTCGTTTGCCGAGAGCCTGCAGGCCCAGGAGACACCGGTGGTGCAGGTGGATTGGCGGCCGTCGCTCGTGCCCAGGTTGCTCGTCACCCACACGGGGGTGGACGTCGAGGCGGCCAACGCCGAGGCGACAAGCCGGATCATGCAAGGCCGCCCGACGCTGGTCGGGATGGGCATCGCCCACCAGGTCGTCCCCGGCTTTCACGACCGGCTCATTCTCCACTCTGGCCCACCCATCACGTGGGAGCGCATGTGCGGCCCGCAGCGCGGCGCGGTGATGGGTGCGCTGGTCTACGAAGGGCTGGCGCGGGACGAGCAGGAAGCGGCGGAGATGGCTGCCAGCGGCGAGATCGAGTTCGCCCCCTGCCATCACTACCACGCTGTGGGGCCGATGGCGGGCATCATCTCTCCTTCCATGCCGGTCTTTATCGTCAAGAACGAGACGTTCGGCAACGTGGCCTACGCCACACAGAACGAGGGACTGGGGCGCGTGCTCCGCTACGGCGCGTACGGGCCCGAAGTCTACGAGCGGCTGCACTGGATGGCGGACGTGCTCTACCCCACGCTCGAGGCCGCGCTCGAGTCCATCGAGGGCGGGATTGACATGCGCGCGCTCATCAGCCAGGCGCTGCACATGGGCGACGAGTGCCACAACCGCAACCGCGCCGGCACCTCGCTCTTCCTGCGCGCGGTCACGCCGGCCATCGTGCGTACCTGTGCAGACCGGGAGCGGGCGGCGCAAGTGTTCGAGTTCATCGAGCGCAACGACCACTTTTTCCTGAACCTCTCGATGGCGGCCGGGAAGGCCACGCTCGAGCCGGCCGAGGGGGTCGAGGGTGCGACGATCCTCACGGTGATGGCCCGCAACGGGACCGACTTTGGGATTCGGATGGCGGGGCTGCCGGAGCGCTGGTTCGTCGCGCCGGCAGGGATCGTGCAGGGGCTGTATCTGCCGGGCTTTACGGCGGCGGACGCCAACCCGGACATCGGCGACAGCACGGTGACGGAGACGGCGGGTTTCGGGGGCTTTGCGATGGCGGCGGCGCCGGCGATTGCGCGCTTCGTGGGCGGGATGCCCCAGGACGCGCTGCAAGCCACGCTCGAGATGTACGAGATATGCTTCACCGAGCACGAACACTTTACGATTCCGGCGCTAAACTTTCGGGGGACGCCGTTGGGGATTGACGTGCGCAAGGTGGCAGAGACGGGGATACTGCCCCGGCTCAACACTGGCATCGCGCACAAGCAGCCGGGCATCGGGATGGTGGGCGCGGGCGTGCTGCGCGCGCCGGCCAAGTGCTTTGCTGAGGCGTTCGAGGTGGTGAGAGAATGGTGAGGAGGAAAAGCGATGCGGCAGTTTAAGATCATCGTTGAGAAACATCCCGATGGATACGTGGCGTATCCGCTTGGCTTGAGGGGAGTCGTGGTTGGGGAAGGCGACACGTACGAAGAGGCGCTTGCCGACGTCAAGTCAGCCATTCAGTTCCACATCGAGACCTTTGGCCTCGAGGTATTCGTGGCTGAAGCAGGAGTCACTGCACGAGCGTGACCTGCGGCATCAAGCATTTGGAGAATTGGTGAGATGGCGGTTTTAGAAGCACGAGAGGTCATCGAGGACATCCTGGAAAGGCTCCTTGCAGGATACACCCCACAAAAGGTGATCCTCTTTGGCTCGTATGCGTATGGAAACCCACGGCCAGGCAGTGACATTGACTTGCTCATTATCAAGGAGACATCCGAGCGCTTCATTGACCGCTGGGTCACCGTGCGGCGACTGCTGTCTGATCCCAGGCGTACTGTCCCGCTCGAGACGATCGTGCTTACGCCTCAAGAGGTGTCGAAGCGACTGGCCATTGGCGATCAGTTCCTGGCAGAGATTTTGGAAAAGGGGGAGGTCCTATATGCCGCGTAAAGAGTCGCTTTACCCTGCCGATTGGCTTCGCATTGCCGAAAAGGACCTCAGACGAGTAGACTATCTCTTGGACGTTCAAGACCCTGCCGCAGCGGGGTTCTTTCTCCAGCAAGCCGTGGGAAAGTTCCTCAAGGCGTTTCTCCTATCCAGGGGATGGGAACTGGAGCGCATTCATGATTTGGAGGCCCTCTTGAATGCAGCATTGGCTTACGATCCTTCCCTCGAATCGTTCCGCTCAGTATGTCAGAAGATCACGGGGTTCTATGCAGTGGAACGTTACCCATTCATGATCGAGACTGGCTTAACAGAGAACGACGTTGGTAGTGCGTTGATGCAGGTCCAAGCGCTTGTAGAAAGGCTTCGAGCAGAGAGTGCTGGATAATGCCAAGGATGCTAGATCGCTTGATAACCGTAGTTGTGCGTGAATAGCCTGCCCAATGGGAATTCGGGGATCATGCAAACCACAACAGACGTCGTCGTCATCGGCGCGGGGGCGATTGGGTGCAGCACGGCGTACCACCTGGCCTGTAAGGGCATCACGGACGTGATCGTCCTCGAAATGGACCAGGTGGGCAGCGGCTCGTCCGGCAAGTCGGCCTCGATGCTGAGTTTGCAGTTCTGTACCGATGAGTTGAGTGCGCGCATGGCGCAGTACTCGTACGCCAGGTACATGCAGTTTGAGGAAGAACTGGGCACCCCGATTGACTTTAAGCGCAGCGGGTGGCTATCGCTGGCTACCGCCGAAAGCGCGGAGCACCTGCTCGAGAGCGCGAAAATGTTACAGTCGTTGGGCATTGCGACGGAAGTACTCACGCCGGAGGAGGTCAGGCGCCGCTATCCCGCGATCAACACCGTCGACGTTGTCCTCGGCACGTGGGGAGCGGACGACGGATGTTTCGACCCGCACATGATCATGTGGGGCTACGTGCGCAGGGCGCGCGAGATGGGCGTACAGTTGCGTCAGGGCGTGCGCGCGACGGGCATCCGCGTGCAGCATGGGCGCGTGGAAGGCGTCCTGACCGACGATGGTTTCGTGGCGACGAGCGCGGTCGTGAACGCCGGAGGGCCATGGGCGATCGAGATCGGCAGGTGGGCGGGCGTCGAGATCCCGCTCCTCAACCGGGTGCGGGGTATCCTGGTCACCGGGCCTTTTCCCAACGTTCCCTCGGCCTACCCATTCGTCGAGGACGTGACGGCGGAATGGTATTTTCGCCCCGAAGGCCCGGGCATCCTGATAGGCAGGGGCGTATGGCCCACGGAGACGCTGGAGGTCTATCTCACGCCCGAGATGACGAACGAGATCATAGAGGCGGCCGTCCGGCGCGTCCCGCTCCTGGAGAAAGCGACGTTGTTGACGGGTTGGGCGGGCGTCCGCCCACTGACACCGGACAATCATCCGATCCTGGGGCCTGTGCCATCGGTGGATGGGTTCATCCTCAACTGCGGTTGGGGCGGCACGGGCATCATCCAGGCCCCCATTGCCGGGCAACTCGTGGCCGAATTGATCGGCAACGGATGTACTCGAACTATGGACATCAGCCCATTCAACAGTGAGCGCTTTGGAGGAAAGCACTTCGTGAGTTCCTACGAGTTCCCACGAGTTCCTATGAGTTCCCACGAGCAGAAAAGGAGCAACGACCATGAAACTGATAGACCTGACCATCCCCTTGGGCATCGGCACGCCGCCGTGGCCCACCTACGAGCCGCTGCAGGTCAAGTACTTTAAGCGGCTGGCCCCCAACGGGGCCAACGGCCAACTGCTCACCCACTCCAACCACCTGGGCACGCACCTGGATGGCGAGATCCACTTCTACACCCCTGGGAAGGACATCGCTGCGCTGAAGTTGAACGAGTTCCTGGTGGGGCCAGGGGCGGTGGTGGACCTCTCCGACGCGACCGGCGATTACCAGATCTATACCTCGCAGATGATCGAGGAGCGGGTGGAGGTGCGCGAGGGGGACATCCTGATCGTCCACACCGGCTACCACCACTTTGGCTGGGACCAGCCGACTGCCGACGAGATCCGCTACATGGTCCAGCACCCCGGCCCCGACCGCGAGTTCGCGCTGTGGGCCAGGGAGAAAAAGATCCGCTGGATCGGCGTGGACTGCGGCAGCGCCGACCACCCGATGAAC
>Ga0172364_10002184_pt1 | contig 15468 bp, 19 predicted proteins | sample LakKivSesite10cm_FD_114545 | JGI IMG/M metagenome (GOLD analysis project Ga0172364, IMG submission 114545) | Sediment microbial communities from Lake Kivu, Rwanda - Sediment site 10cm | ecosystem: Environmental > Aquatic > Freshwater > Lake > Sediment | place: Rwanda: Western Province, Lake... | reverse complement strand
TAGCGTCACAGATGGTTGAACTCCTCCCCCTTGCAGGGGAAGGCTGGGAGGGAGTGGCTTTTGCGGCCTGGAATCCACGGCGCTGGACGGAATCCAGATTGCTTTCACGACGAAGGCCCCACCCTCCCCTAACCCCTCCCTCAGAGGGAGGGGAAGTGCTCTGCAGCCTCGGGCTGAAAGGCAGCTTGGTACACCTGGGCCAGGGGCACGCCCGCTTCGCGGGCCAGGCGAGCGCAGTCCTCATATTCCGGCGAGCGGGCGACCACCTTCCCATCCAGGATCTTCTCCTTCAGCCGCACCTCTCCCCAGGGCGTTTCCACCCTTCGCGTGCGCCGCCCCGCCTTGCACCGCTGGTAGACCGTGTAGCGCACCCCCAGGGTGGAGGTCTCCCGCAATAGCAGTTCGCTCAGCGCCGGGACGAGGTCGGGCGTGGTCAGTAGGGAGAACTTGACCCCCGGACGGTTCTTCTTCATCTGGATGGGGGTGAACCAGGCATCCAGCGCACCGGCGGCCAGGCACTGCTCCAGAGCGTACCCCAATATCTCCCCCGTGATGTCATCCAGGTTGCACTCCAGCAGCACCACCTCATCCCGCTCCTCAACAGGTAGGGGTGCATTGCGATGCGCCCCTACGCCCAGCCAGATCCGCACTGCGTTGGGCCGGTCGAGCTCCTTGGTGCCAAACCCATATCCCACCGCCTCAATGGTCATAGGCGGATGGCGGAATACCGCCAGCTCGGCCAGCAGCGCCGCCGCCGTAGGGGTGAGGAGTTCCGTTTCGGCCTGCGGATGCCGACGGATAGGCGCTCTTGCCTCCGCCAGGATCTCCAGCGTTGCGGGAGCCGGGGCGGGCAGCAGGCCGTGCCCGGTGTGGACCGTGCCGCCCCCCAGTGTCAGCGGCGAGCTATAGAGGGCTTCCACATGCAGCACTTCCAGTCCGACCACGAAACTCACCACATCCACGATGGAGTCCACCGCGCCCACCTCGTGGAAGTGCACCTCATCCACAGAGGTGCCGTGCACCCTGGCCTCAGCGCAGGCCAGGCGGCGGAAGACGGCCAGGGAGCGCGCTTTCACCTCTGGAGAGAGCGTGCTCCCCTCGACCAGGGCCTCGATGTCGGCCAGGTGGCGGTGGTCGTGGTGGCGGTGTTGCAGCAACGCGCTGAACTTGGTGCCTCTGAGCCCATGGCGCACCTGGGCTTCCAATGAGAGTTCATAGCCCTGCAGGGGCAACTTGGCCAGCTCCCTCCGCAGGGCCTCCAAATCCAGCCCTACATCCAGCAGCGCGCCCACCAGCATATTGCCCGAGGCCCCGGAGAAGCAATCTACGTAGGCGATCCTCACTGCTAATCCTCCCTGCCCCTGCGGAAGCGGGCGGCGCGGTTGGCAATCATCCCCGCTATGGCCCCGGCGCCGATGCCATTGTCAATGTTGACCACCGCCAGCCCAGGCGAGCAGGTCTGCAACATCCCGTATAGGGCGGCGATCCCCTGTCCGCCCAGGCCGTAGCCCACAGAGGTGGGCAGGCCAATGACCGGCACCGGCACCAGTCCTGACACCACGGAGGGCAGAGCGCCATCCATGCCCGCGGCTACGATGATCACATCCACATCCACCTGGGTCACCAGGTGCTCCAGGGGCTGGAAGAGGCGGTGCAGGCCGGCCACGCCCACGTCGTAGACGGGGTACGCCTCGCAGCCCATCTCGCGGGCCATGAGCATTGCCTCCTCGGCGGCAGGGATGTCGGAGGTGCCCGCGGAGATGAGCCCCACCCGGCCGCCGGTGGGTTTGGGGCGGCCTGCGGGCCGACGCAGCACAGCGGCCCGGGCGTGTTCATACCACTCCAGCTCGATCTCCCCTTCGGCCACCTGGCGCAGATGGGCCTCCAGTTCCGGCGAGACCCGGCTCAGGATGGCCCGCCCATTCTTAGCCAGGTGGTGGTGGGCGATGCGCATGGCCTGTTCGATGTCCTTCGATGTGGCCAGGATCACCTCTGGCACCCCCTTGCGCTCCTCGCGGCTGAGGTCGGGCCGCGCCAGGGGGCTGCTGGTGAGGGCATCCGTTTCATACACGGTCCAGCACCTCATCCATGCTTCCGGAGCGGAACCCGGCCAGGTCGAGGGTCACGTACTGGTAGCCCAGTTGTCGGAGCTTCTCCACGATGCGCTGCCGGTTTTCCTCTCGTGTTAACCGTTCGATGTGCCGAGGTTCCACCTCGATGCGAGCGATGGGTCCGTGGTCCCGCACGCGCAACTGGCGCAGGTTGAAGACATCGCGCAGGAACCCTTCCGCAGCTCCAATGCGCTGCAGGGCCTGTGAAGTGATGGGTGTGCCGTAGGGAATGCGCGAGGCCAGGCAGGCCATAGAGGGCTTATCCCAGGTGGGCAAGCCTCGCTCCTTGGACAGTCCTCGGATCTCGGCTTTGGTCAGGCCCGCCTCCAGCAAGGGGGAGTGGATACCCATCTCCTGTGCGGCACGTATGCCGGGGCGATGGTCTCCCAGATCATCCGCTGTAGCGCCCAGCACCACGCTGCGCAGCCCTTCCTCGCGGGCTACCTTCTGCAGCTCCTGCAACAGTCCACGTTTGCAGTAATAGCAGCGGTCGAGCGTGTTGGCTACGAAGCGGGGGTCATCCATCTCCTGGGAGGTGATGAGCCGGTGGCGGGCTCCCAGCCTGCGGGCCAGTTCCCGGGCCTCCTCCCGTTCCCACTCGGTGTAGCTTTCCGAGTTGGCGGTGACAGCCAGCACCCGCTCCGGGCCGAGGATGTCTAGGGCGGCGGCCAGCAGATAGGTGCTATCCACACCCCCGGAGAAGGCGACCACGACCGATTCCAGATGGGTGAGGAGCTCGCGCAGGCGAGCCAGTTTCTCACACAAGCTATCAGCCATCAGCTATCTTGCCCTACGACCCTTGAGGACGCGGATGGTTCGGGTGATCCAGAAGAGGTTCCAGGCCGCCATGAAGATGCCGGCCAGTGCCACCTTGGTTGTATCCACGATGGGGATCACTTGGGTCTCCTCGTCGGTCACCTCCACCACGGCGATAGGGGTAGCCACGCCACCACCGCCCCCGCCACCCCCTGCACCGGTGGCCTCAACCTGGCCTTCCTCTTCGCCGGGCTTCTCTCCCTCGCCGAAGCCCAGCCCCAGGCCATAGGCCACCCGGGCCACAGGGATGATGGTCTTTTCGCCAATGGTCTGCAGCTCGCCGAAGGTGGCCTTCACATTGGCCTTCTGGTATATCTGTTCCAAGAAGTCGAAAAAGCGGTTCAGTTCCATCTCAGTCTCCTTTTCTTTCAGCCGAAAATGAGTGGCTGAGCATCTGCACCAAGACAGAGAGCAGGGCCACTGCCAGCCCCACGATGGCCATGCTCAGCAGGGCCTGTGCTGTCCGGTCGGGGATGGGGATGCGTTGCTTTCGCTCGCCGCACTCCTCAATCACCGCCCTGGGGATCAGCAGCCCCCAGGCCCATCCCCATCCCCCCCAACCTCGCTTTGTCACCTTCCCCTGGCGTCGGCCCAGGGTGACGAGCTGCGCCTGGGGAGTCAGTGTCGTCTCCCCGATAATGATCGGCTCACCCTCTAGGGTTCGGATGTGCAAGGGGGCATTGTTAGCCATGTGCTTCCCTCCCTTCTCTTTCGCCTATTTCTTCTCCATAAGTTCCCAACTGCGATGGACGGCGAACTCCACGCAAGGCCAGCAGATGGTGCTGTGCGCCTGCCGGGCCTGATAGCTTTCCCGCCAACGGGGGTCGTCGGGGTTCAGGCCTACCAATTCACAACACAACGCCGTGCCGAAGGTCCGCTCAAAGTCGTGCACCAGTTGGGCCGCCAGCTTGTAGCTCTCGTCGCGGGTCAAGCAGGCCGCGCCCAGGGCCAGCAGTGCGCCGGAGAGGGCGCCGCAGGTCAGTAAGTGTTCTGGGCATGGGTGTTCTTTCACTCCTGCTCACGCAGTGGGAGAGTCAACAAGTAACGAGTGGATAGGGCAACGAGGGGGCTGAACCCTTGTTGACCCGGTGCCTTGTTGACTCGTTACCCCTCAATCTCCCAATTGCTCTTCCAGCAGCTCCAGGTGTCGTCTGTGCTGCGGGCGATCACTTCCGACCACTGCCCCAGTTCCAGGATGAGGTATAGCCGCTCCACCCCTTTCATCTCCTCGTAACCCCGCAGAGGGCCGAACCAACCCGGCAGCGGCAATGCGGTGGGCACATCCTGAGGAGACTGGAAATCCAGCACCATGCCGGAGCTGGCCTCCATCCACTCCAGGATCTGCTGCTCATCGGGGGTGCAGTAGAACCGCACGCAGGAGGCCATGGCAATGCGCAGGGCCTCCCCGGCGGTGGATTCAAAGGCCGCGTCCTGGGGGCCGAGAGTACTGTTTTCCCCCGCTGGCCGATACACCTTCACTCGAGCCACCTGCTCCAGCAGGCTGGGCAAGGCGGCCTCTATGCGCGCCCGAGGGGGATCGCTGGTCATCTGACAGCCAGCGAGGCAGCCGAGGAGCAGGAGGAGTGCTAGCCAGTGCCGCCCCCTCACAGTTGCCATTTCCTTCGCCTCAATTGCCGGGGCCTGTACCCCTGGCGGGCCCAGTGGACCAAGAGCTCCTCAACTAGGGCCTCCTCATCAGCCCGGCTCTCCACTTGACCGTCCAGCCGGGCCGCGCGTAGTACCTCTAACAGGTTGCCGAAGAGCGGACCGGGCTCCAACCCCATCTCCTTCAGATCCTCCCCAGTCAGCAGAGGCTGAACCTCTCGATAGGTGCGCTCGTAGGATTCGATCTGTTCGCGCGCCAGGGGCGAGTCGGTAGCCACCCACAGCACGAAGAGCGCTTCGTGGGAGGCGGGCTCCAGCCAGCTCACCAGCGTGCTGGACCTCTGTCGCTCCTTTTCCAGGAAGGGCAAGTACTGACGCAGCCCGTAGACCTGGCGCAGGAGTTCTGCCTCGCGGCTGACGATCTTCAGCCGGGACATAAAGGCTCGCAGTTCGTCTCCGCTCAGCCGAAAGGTCAGCAGGGCCAGATACCAGGCCGGATCAGGGGCTTCCCTGGCCTCTCCCGGCAGGGGCCAGCCTCTCTCGCGCAGCACCCTCTGCATCCGACAGAAGCGCGCCCGAAGCCAGCAATCGCACTCCAGGTGGGGGTGAAGTTGCTGCAGGATGCCCAGCTCTTTCAGCCGGTAGATGATGTCGCAGGGGCGCTCCTCCTGCAGGATCAGGTAGAACTCCTGGCGGATGCGCTCGGCGGTAGTGTGATCCAGCAGGTCCAGCGCATTTCGCAAGAGCTCCTCCGTCCGCTCCTCGATGCAGAAGCCCAGCCGCTGCTCCAGCCGCACCGCCCTCAGGATGCGGGTGGGGTCCTCCACGAAGCTCAGGCTGTGCAACACCCGGATGTAGCCCTCCTTCAGGTCCCGCTCCCCGCCGTAGAAATCGAGCAGCTCCCCCCAGCGGGCGGGGGTGAGGTCAATGGCCAGGGTGTTGATGGTGAAATCGCGGCGGTGCAGGTCCTGGCGAATGGAGCTGCGCTCCACCTGGGGCAGGGCGGTAGGACGCTCGTAGAACTCCGTGCGGGCAGTGACGAAATCAAGGGCAGATGGCAGATGGCAGATGGCAGATGGCTGGTCGGCCATTTGCCATTGGCTATCGGCTATCAGCCATGTGGCGGTGCCGAAGCGGGCGTGGCCGCGCACCCGACCGCCGTGCTTCTCGGCCAGCCTCCAGGCCAGGCGGATGGCATCCCCCTCCACCACCAGGTCCAGGTCGAGGGTGGGCGCTCCCAGCAGGAGGTCGCGGACGAAGCCCCCCACCACGTAGAGGGCCCCTTCCATCTCTTGGGCCGTCTGGCTGACCTCCCGCAGCAGCTTCAAAAGCGAGGGGGGCAGGGCACTTTCCATGCGGGCGGCGATCTCCTGGGCCCGGGAGGGGCGGGCGGGCTGGCCCCACAGTTTGATGAGGTCAGTGCGGGTCACGATGCCGATCACCTGGCTCCCCTCCACCACCGGCACCTGGCCCACATCGTGCTGGATCATCACCTCCTGCACCTGTTCTACCCCATCCTGGGGGCTCACGCTGATCTGCCCCTGGTGCATGAAGGTGTGGATAGGCGCCAGGTTCAACTGATGCTGGAGGGCGCGGTCTATCTCCCCTCGGGTGAGCACGCCCACCACGCGCCCCTCCTCGACCACTGGAAAGCCCTCGTGACCGTAGCGGCGCATGAGCTCCTCAGCCTGGGCCACCGTAGTGTCGGGGGGCAGGGTATGCACGCCGAAGGACATGATGTCCCGCACGGTCACCGGGGGACGGATGTGGGCGTTCAAGGCCTGGACCAACTGATCTCCCACCGCCTCCAGGGAGCGGCCTCGGATGAGGGCCGCCGCCGCGCGGCTGTGGCCCCCGCCCTCAAACTGCTCGGCCAGGGCCCCCACGTCAATGGCCTCCGAGGTGCTGCGGGCCACCATCTGGATGTGGTTGTCCTGTTCCACCAGCACGAAGAGGGCGTCGGGGGCCAGCAGATCCCGCAACCGGTGGGCGACGGTGGAGACCTCCTCCACGTACTCGCCCATCCGGGCCGCAGCGATGACCACCGCCTGCCCCCGGATGCGGTAGGTGTGGATGTTTCCGACCAGTTGGTCGTAGAGTTGTTGTTGCTCCGGGGTCAGGCGGTATTGCAGGAACTCGCGGGCCATCTCCAGGCGGGCTCCATGCTCCAGGAGCCACGCCACGACGTGCAGGTCGCGAGGGGTAGTAGTGGCATAGGTAAGGGAGCCGGTGTCCTCATACACCCCCAGCAGGAGCAGGGTGGCCTCGACTAAGGAGAGGTTCAGCCCTGCTTCGGCGATCTGCTCCACCAGCAGGGTGGTGGTGGAGCCCGTCTCCTCACCACAATAGCATGTCTGTGAGTCCAACTCTTGGGCCGGGGGATGATGGTCAATGATGCAGCGGGGCGCATCGGCGCTCAGGCCCTTCAGGGGGGGAAGGCGTTGCGTGTCCACCAGGATCACCCGCTCGATGGGCTGGGGGGGCAGCTCCTCGGCCTGGACGAAGGGCAGCTCATCCCCGTAGAGCGCCAGGAAGCGGCGCAGGTTGCGGTTGGGCCGCTGCGGCAGCACCGGCACCGCATCGGGGTACAGCTTAGCTGCCCCCAGCAGGGAGGCGAGCCCATCAAAGTCGGTGTGTTCGTGGGTGAGGATGACGATCAGATGACCCCTACCTCCTTGCCGATCACGGCAAAGGTCTCCAGCACGCGGTTCAGTTGCTCATCGGTGTGGGTGGCCATGTAGCTGGTGCGCAGCCGCGATTCATTGGGGGCCACGGCAGGGGGGATCACGACATTGGTGTAGATGCCGGCGTCGAAGAGGGCCTTCCATAGGAAGATGGTCTTCATGTCATCACCGATGATAATGGGCACGATGGGGGTCTCGGTGGGGCCGGTCTCGAAGCCCAGGCTGCGGAACCCCTCCCGCATCTTGACTGAGATCTCAGCCAAACGCTCGTAGCGCCAGGGCTCAGTCTCCATGATGTCCAGCGCGGCCAGGCAGGCGGCCACATTGGCTGGCGGCATGCTGGCGGAGAAGATGAGCGAGCGGGCGAAGTGCTGGATGTAGTGGATGACCGGCTCGTCGCCGACGATGAAGCCGCCCAGGGAGGCGAAGGATTTGCTGAAGGTGGCCATGATGATGTCCACCCCCTTGGCGATGCCGAAGTGGGCCGCTGTGCCCCGCCCTTGGCCCAGCACACCCAGGGAGTGGGCGTCATCCACCATCAGCTTGGCCCCATACTTCTGGCAGAGGGGGATCATCTCCGGCAGGGGAGCGATGTCGCCTCCCATGCTGAAGACGCCATCCACGACCACCATCTTGCCCGCCTGGGGATCGCAGCGCTCCAGAACCCGTTCCAGGCTGTCCATGCCGTTGTGACGGAAGCGCTTCATCTCCCCCCGGCTGAGGAGGCAACCATCCACGATGGAGGCATGGTCATCGCGGTCGGTGATGACCACATCCCCCCGGCCGATCAGCGCCGAGATGGTGCCCAGATTGGTCTGATAGCCGGTGCTGAACACCAGCGCCCGCTCCCGGCCCATGAAATCCGCCAGCCGTTCCTCCAGCTCCTGGTGTATCACCAGGTTGCCGTTGAGGAAACGGGACCCAGTGCAACTGGTGCCATACTTTCGCACCGCCTCTATCGCTGCCTCCCGCACCTTGGGATGGACAGTGAGTCCCAGGTAGTTGTTGGAGCCGATCATGATCATCCGATGGTCATTGACCGAGACCTCGGTTCCCTCGGTCTCGCTAAGGGGGATGAAATAGGGATAGTAGCCCCCCGCCATCGCCTCCTTCGCTGCGGTGAACCCGTAGCACTTTTCGAAAAGATCCATCTCTGCCTCCCTTGGTTAAGCCTGGGGCTTGAGGTCCCAGGACGGGGGCCCCATTAGGGTGCCCCTGTGTAACTCCAGGGCGCTAAAAGTGCCCTGAACCATCATCATAGGTCAGCGGATTTGGACACGGACTTCGGAATTGAATAGACTCCTTCCGCCTGTACTTTGTCCGTTTAATTCCCTCGTCCGTTACCTTAGCCCAGTAGAAGTATGCCAGTCCTTTAGGTCGTGTGAATTCCAATCTACCCGTCGTCGGGTCTAACTTCAGGCCGATGGACTCCAATGTTTCTACGCCAATGACCGTCTGGGCACCCTCGAAGGTAATACCTATCGAAGGTGCTTCAACCTCTTCAATCTTGATCGCCACGCCGTAGGCTTGGGCTTTGATGTTTTCTCCATTTCCCAACTCCACTTCAACTTCCCCCACGGGTCCCCAAGCCCCCACCTCCTCCAAAACCTTCTCTGGCAAGACAGTGTACGTGGCGTCGGTATCAATGAGCACGTTCTTCAACTCTACAGCAGAGTTGCTCCCCCTCACTGTTATATCTGTATGTAGATGCCCCATTCTTGTACCCCCTCAGACCCGCAAACGGTCGGCAGTTGCCGAAGTATACCCCAAGGGCGCATTTGAGCAAAGGCTGGAGGCCGAAGCCGGCAGCCGCTTGTTAAGCGATGCGACGACGTCAACTCTGCAACTGTCACACCACCTGAAACGATAATCCCAGGGGTTGAAAGTCTGCCGTCTCCCGGCGCTCCAATTTGGCTCTGATCTCTTCAAATCGCCTGACCGTTTCCTGTGAATACAGGCGCTCTCCGCAGTGAAGGCAAACCTCAGCACCCACCTTCAAGACAGCAGTATGAATCCCTCCACGCAAGAGTTTTTCGACCTCTTTCTCCACCAATTCACCACCGCACACTGGACATTTCTCAAAGGGCATCATTGCTACTTTCTCCTTTCCCGCCAGTTGACCCATAGATTGGGGTCAGGCCGATAAACCGTGATCAAGACGGCCCACTGGTTCTGCTCGTTATACGCCCAAACACTATGGACAGGATCGCCGCTGAATGTCTGACCGTATATCAGACAGCTCGGATACGGCTTGTCGGTCGGGTAATCCTCGATGATTTCACCATGAAGCACCGAGAAGTAAATTTCATCAAAGGTGAGCTGATCGGCTTCAGCTTCTTCATCAGCATGGTCAGTGATTCGAACTCGATTGGCTCGGATTGCTTCGATGATGTCGGTGATGTCCACTCAGTCTTTCCTCTGAAATCTCGCTGCTTACACGGCAACCACCGGCTCATAAGTTGGCTCCTTGTTCAGATCAATCTCGGCGATCACTGGCAAAGGATGACCTAACTTGAGACCAACCAAAATCCAATCTTCCAGGGTGGAGCGGAGTTCCTCTTCACATTCATGCAGTGTAGCCCCAAACGCTACCACCCCCTTGCATGGGGGAATCCGCCCGGCGAATGGGCCATCTTCCAGTTTGTCATAGACAGCCTGCGCCATAAGCTGGTTCACATACTCGGTGAGGATGAATCGAACAGCCATCGTATACCTCCAATGTCAATTGATGCTGGACAGTGGGCGCACAACTATCCTATCTGGCAGGCAATGTTGGCCCTGGCGAGACGGCATGTCAGCTCCTCCAGCGCCGCCGAGATCCTCTCCTGGGCCTGGGCATCCGTGGCCCCCGAGGCGGAGAGCGTCACCTGCAGCCACTGGTCGGGGCCGAACTGCTGGGCCAGCGATTTGATGTACACCTCGGGGTGGGCGTGGCCCACCGCCTGAAGGATGGGCGCCAGAACCGATTCGTCGCCGCATTCCACCCGCACTGTCCGCTCCAGCCAGGCCTGATGGCTGAAGATGCGCGCCAACAGGGGCCAGAGGGAGGTGGTGAAAATCCCCTTAAGCTCGGCGGGCACGCCCGGCAGGGTCACAATGGTCGTGTCCCCTTCGACGAGAACCACGCCGGGAGCTGCTCCAACGGGGTTGGCCAGCGGGTTTGCACCCTGGGGCAGCAGCGCCATTTTGCGCCGCGAGAGGCTCAGCGCGCTGTGCTTCACGTAGCCCGCGGCTGCCAATTGCTCATACCTGGCCTGCACCAGCAGCAGGGCCTGGGGGTGCTCCGCCAGTGGCCGGTCCAGCGTGCGGGCGATGGCCTCCAGTGTGCGGTCATCCTCGGTGGGGCCCAACCCCCCAGTGGTGAGAATCAGAGCGGGACCTCGGCTCAGTGCACCTCGAAGCTCCTGCCCGATGGCCTCCAGATCGTCATCCACCATCACCGCGCGTGCCACCTGCCCGCCCCGCTGCGTGACCTGTCGGCACAGCCAATGGGTGTTGGTATCGAGCACATCCCCCAACAGCAACTCATGGCCGATAGCGATGATCTCCACCCTGGGCCTGTCCCGCTGTCCCTTATCCATCGCTTATGGAACCTCTAACACCGCTGCACCGCGCACCTGTCTGTCCTTCAACCGCTGCAGAACCTGGTTCGCCTGGTCAAGGGGGTACACCTCGACATCGGTGTGGATGGGGATCTGGGCCGCCAGTTGCAGCAGTTCCTCTGCATCCTGGCGCGTCATGTTGGCCACGCTGCGCAGCGTCCGCTCGCCGTAAAGGAGGCGGTACTCCATCTCCGGGATGGGGCTCATGTGGATGGCATTGATGGCCAGCGTGCCCCCCTTCCTCAGTGCCCGCAGCGCCTCGGGGACGATCCAGCCTGCCGGAGCGAAGGTGATGGCGCTGGCTAAGGGGGCCGGCGGGTCATCCTGCGCCTCTCCCACCCACGCCGCGCCCAGCTCCCGTGCATACTGCTGATGCTCCTCGCTGCGGGTGAAGACGAACACCTCACATCCCCAGTGACGGGCTATCTGGATAGCCACATGGGCTGAGGCACCAAAGCCGTACAACCCCACTCGTTCCCCCGGCTGGACTTCGCTTAACCGCAGGGAGCGGTAGCCGATGACACCGGCACACAGCAGGGGGGCCGCCTGCAGGTCGGAGAATCCAGGGGGGATGGGATAGGCGAAAGCAGCGGGGACAACAGTGTACTGGGCGTAGCCCCCGTCGGCATGGAGGCCGGTGAAGCGGGCCTCGTCGCACAGGTTCTCCAACCCCCGCTGGCAGAAGTCGCACTGTCCACAACTGGAGTACAGCCAGGCCACCCCGACGCGATCCCCCGAGCGGAAGCAGGTCACGTCAGCTCCCACTTGATCCACCACACCCACGATCTGGTGGCCGGGGATGATCGGTAGCCTAAACAGGTTCAGCTCCCCCTCCACGGTGTGCAGGTCGGTATGGCACACCCCACAGGCCCGCACCCGAATGCGGATCTCATCCGGCCCCGGCGCCGGTTCCAGCACCTCAACGGCAGCCAGTGGATTCTCCTCCGCTGGCCGGGGTGCTTTCAGGATCATGGCCTGCATGAGTTTAGCCTCCCTGGGGAAAAAGACGACGGCGGTGCTCTTGATACACCTCCGATGGCACCAGCCGCAGTGCCAGCCAGACCAGCCCCGGCACGATGAGCAGGTCATCCAGGTGCCCGATGAGGGGCACGAAATCAGGGATCAGATCGAAGGGCATGGCGGCGTAGGCCAGGGCGGCCCACAGCAGAACACGTGCCGGCAGCGGAGTGCGCGGGTCAGCGTAGATGGCCCGGCAGAAATCCAAATGCCTCTTCAGATTCCGGGCGACAGCGGACAGCCTCTCCTGCATGTTTTGGGGTATCTCCATTCAGAGCTCCGAGGGTTACGCGATCTACACCGCTGAAACCTCGGAGGTCTCAAATCTCAGCTCATCATCGGCACCTGGGTTAAGAGCTTCCCTCGGATGTGGTCGAATATCTCATCCAGATTGTGGCCGGTGATGGTCAGGCCGTGGTTCTTGAGGCCCACCGCTGCCTGAGAGGGATCGGGCGTGCGGTGCAGGAGGTTCACCACCTCCTTGGCCAGCTCCTGGGTACCACAAGGGTAATTCTGCTGGGTGGATGTTACCCCCTCCATCCAGGCGTGGACATGGACGATGGCCTCCACCTCAGGGAAGGCGGAGTAGATCAGATAGTGCTCGATAGCATCCACTGAGGCCCTGGCCCGGGGGTTGTGGCGGGGCGGGACGCTGACCAGGATATGGGCCTGTGTTGGATTGTAGCCCCGAATGAGTAGCAGGTCTTTTCCCACCCCTGAAAGTTTCGCTTTGTTCACCCCTCGGGCGGTCATCCAGAAGGTGGTGGGTCCCAGTTCGGGTATGGACTCCCGGGCGCTCAGGTTGCCGTAAGAGAGGCCGGTGATGCCATAGAGCCGATAGACATGCCGCAGGTCCCGCTCCGACAATAGCTCGCGAATGGGAAAGGGGGCTGGCAGTACCCCCAGCCGGTCCAGTTCCCGGCCGTACTGGATCATCTTCTGGGTGATAGGCGTTTCTCGCCAGTAAGCCTCAGGCAGGTCGGGGGTGATCTCATTCTCGATGACCAGCCGTGATGTAGCCAGGGGGAGGATGTGCTGGTAGACCGCCTCCGGCTCAAAGGGGATGTGATAGAAGCCGGCCTCCAGGGTGGTGAAGTGGACTTCGGCGTCACCATTGTGGGGGATGGCGTAAATGGCCAGGTTGGAGAGGGAGCGCACCAGAAGGGTGTACACCGCCCGCTGGGCATTCTCTGGCAGGCGATCGGCGGCAACGAGGGTGACTACATAGACTGCCCGCGACCGGCGCCGATAGGGGCGAGGTCGGTGGGCATCAGTCAGGTTCAGGACCATTTGAAGGTGTGCTTCCCTATCATCGCACAGCTCATGGCCATGGGCCACGAAGGCAGAAACCAGCTTCTCGGCCAGTCGGTCACGCAGCCGATGAATCCTATCTCTGACGACCGCGAACTTCATCCAACTACTCCTCTTGCCTATCTTGGCGCCGAGCCAGGGATTGTGAGTCCATCCATGAGTGCAGCATATCTATTGTAGTGCACAATGTGCAGTTTCGCAAGCTGCCTTCGGGCAGGGGAAAGACGAAGGCGGTCGGCGGCGGAAAGATCCGCGGTCAAACGGGCAGGGCCTGACTTGCAATATGTAAAGGTCATCAAATGGCGAGGAAAGGGTCGGGTTGTGGATGTGACTATCCAAGTGGTCCCTGGCCAGGACAGACTATGGATATTCTCCTTCACGGCGCATGACTCTCTACTCGTTCTGCCACAGCGATCAGGCCCGCTCGTTGTCGTGCCCCGGGCCCCTCCAGCAATATCTCCCTATCAAAACGGTCACAGAGCTCCAAGAACTCCTGAAACAGGGCCTCGTTTCTTAGCACTCGTTCAATCGCTTCTCTTCCACACAGGTTGGCCAGAGAGCCAAGGCCGCCAATCCGTAAGACTTTCATGCCAGCTTGTTCTAATATCCTCCTTAACTCACCGGGCAGAAACGCCTTGAACACTCCGAAGTAGTCTTCAGTGCATCCCTTGCTCAGCATCGGGTTCTCTGGAAACTGGTCTTGGTGCCACTCCCCCTCATCCAGCATAGCGTAGACTGCCGGAACGATACGCTCCGCAACCCGTATGCTGGCCTCCACCCAGATGGGCACCATCCAGGCTCGATTAGAGGCACTGATGATCAGTTTCTTGTTGGCCACTCGGCAGCTCTCCAAGATCGCGCATTCAGCCTCAGAGCCGCAGAAGGAGATGGCGCCGTCCATGTTCAACACCAGGTCGAAGGAGCAGTCTGGAAACTGGGACAGGTCCACCGCATTCCCCTCTACAAAGCGGATGGTCTTCAACCCTTGAGCCTTCTGGCGCGCGATGTCCAACATGGCGGGGGAGAAATCCAGGTGCGTAACGGAAAAGCCACGTTGAGCCAGGGGGATCGAAAAGGCCCCCATCCCAGCGCCAATATCCAGAATGGTCTCCACCCCCTCCAGGTGCCTTTCAACCTCGCGCCAGCGAAGCGCTCTGTTGATGGCCTCATCGCCCAGGTCTTGCTCTTCCTTTGGAGCCTTGGCATCCCACCACTGTTTTTCTCGTCCGAAGTCTATCTTCATCAGGCTATCCTCACAACCGCGCCCTGGCGGGCACGCCCTGGTGCTGAGAGGCCCCCGGCTTCGCTGCCGCCAAGTACTGACCGGCCTTCTCATCGTATTCTGTTATGTAGCAATGGTTCGACCCACCCGTCTATCTCGCTGAGTTCTTCCGCCAGCATCTCCCGCACCATTGACCTGAGCTTGCCAATGCTGCGCACCTTGCCCGGCCCACTGGATCAGAAGCCAAGGGCGATCAGGCAGCTATTAGGGTTCCACGGAAAACCTCTTTTGCTTGTGCTTTCGCCCAGCGTGTCCGCGGTTGCCGAAGTGGCGCGACCGAAGCGAAGGCAGCAATTCGCCGTTAGATGCATTGCGCGTGCTTGGCACAGGAAGTGCTTTGTTGCGAGTTCAGATGTCAGTTTTGATGCCCAACCGTTTTTCGATTTCCTTTCGCCGCTTTGCATTCACATACCCGTCGCCCTGGTGGATCGAGTTTGATAACCCTATGAGTTCATGCCGCGCTTCTATTACATCTGTGCGTTTGGGTAGGTGTCCCAGGCTCAGGCATCGCCAGAATTTGTAGCATGGAATCATGTTATTTCTCGCTATTAGCTGGCTGGCTTGCTCACGTAATACCTTCTTCGCTTCGTCCATCTGCTCGCGTTTCCCGATTCCTGGATTGCTATATAAATCTGCATAGAAGATAAGCGAATCCGCAATCTCACCTATGAGCCTAGATTGTTTGTGAATTGGTTCAATTGCAAACTTTTCGATGATTCGACCCACCACGAACACCAGTATTCCACCCAGGACTGTAAGAGAAGAAGTTAAGACTATCTTGAATAGTTCTGACACTTTTGCTCCTAGTCATTACGCACCGGTCTCAGCATCGGCTCAACCAACTCGTTTATCTCGCCTAGTTCCTCCGCCAGCATCTCCCGCACCATTGACCTGAGCTTGCCGATGCTGCGCACCTTGCCCGGCCCACCGGCTCCCAGCCAGTCGGCCACTTTTTGAGTGCAGACCTTGCCCAATTCCGCCAGCTTAAGATGTGCTTCCTCTGAGGGATCGAACCGAGGGATGGGCAGTTCAAGGACTTT
>Ga0172364_10002182_pt1 | contig 15471 bp, 15 predicted proteins | sample LakKivSesite10cm_FD_114545 | JGI IMG/M metagenome (GOLD analysis project Ga0172364, IMG submission 114545) | Sediment microbial communities from Lake Kivu, Rwanda - Sediment site 10cm | ecosystem: Environmental > Aquatic > Freshwater > Lake > Sediment | place: Rwanda: Western Province, Lake... | reverse complement strand
CATCAAAAAAGATTTCAGGTTCATAATCCGTAATACTCATGTTCACAAGTTCTACGTTTGTTCACTCGTGCTTAATAATTCGCCTTTTTGCAGCCTTCAAAGATTCAGATGAAATATCGATCGCAACAAGTTTTCCGCTATTCTTCAAATAACACTCTATGATCTTGAAGTTGAAAACTGTACCATAAGCGACATCAAGAACAGTGGATTCGGTAGTTAATCCTAAAGAGGAGACAGCCTTTTTTCTAAAACAGAATTCTCTGTAACTCTGCCGAACAATGCATCTAGATACAAGAGTGGGGGATACCTAGCATACTTGTCATACAACATTCTGACCTGTTCATTTTTTGGGTTTACGATTCCCTTTTTGTCACTGTCTTCCATCTTTGTGAGCATATTCAACCTCATGTAGTGAAGTTAATTACATCATAATTTATTGCCATAATTGAAATGATGCCCTAAAGATGGGGATATCCAAATACAGACTATAGTTAGATGTCATTGCTAAGACTATTGGCATGGAGAGAAAAGAGACAGCCTCTGATAGAAACGCTTGAATCTTGCGAAATTTCCCTCGAAAAAAGATATACTATTGTTAGCAAGATGTAGATGAACGGAAACATTCTCTGTCAATTAGGATAGATGTGTTTTTTCCATCTGATGCCTTCCAACCTAACGCCCTACAATAATATGACGGTAACTTGGTTTCATTCCTCAAATTTTGATATTCACGCTTTAACTTATGGGCTTTATTCCGCTCTTTTTACAAGTTTTCTAAAGATCTCTTCTTTACATTCGATTGTTTTTTGAACCAGCATGACACTCATAGATTAGGATAATCTTCTTATAAATCAACCGAAGACTTGACAGAACCGTAAGGAATGTTGCTTAAAATATTTGGAACAGTTCTACTTTTATAGAGTTTCTAAATATCTTTCTAACAAGCACGATATGGTGGTGGCAGGGGCATGTCTGTGTTTAAAAATAGGGAGGCGCTTCTTCACGATTACACTCCATCCCAGCTACCTCATAGGGAAAGTGAGTTGGAAAGGCTTAAAAAGTATTTTGAACCAGTTCTCAGGGAAGACTTCAATGTGAAGGTTCACGTTTACGGGAAGATTGGAACTGGGAAAACTGTTCTCTGTAATAGGTTGGGGCAGGATTTAGAACGTGAAGCTGGAAAACTGGGGAAGAAGCTGAAGTACGTTTACATAAACTTGGCTTACACCCCGAAGCCGTATCACGTTATGTCAGAGCTTGTTGAACGGGTTACCGGGTTCTCCTTGGCAGGGCTGAGCCCAGAACAGATGCTGGCCAACGTTGTTAAATCCATAAGCAAGAACGGTTACAAACTCGTCATCACGTTGGACGAGGCGGACACCTACATAAAAGAGAATGGGGACCCGAAGATCTTCTACATGCTTCCCCGCGTACATGAGCTACATAGCAAGGCTGCTAGAAGAATCAGCCTGATCTACGTTTCCAGAAGCCTTGACTGGATGAAGAAACTTGACCCCGCAACACTGGACACTTTAGGACGCACCGCCGCGGTTCACCTCGAGAAGTACGGTCTTCCCCAAGTTAAGGACATAATAACCTACAGGGCTGAGGAAGCCTTCACGCCAGGAGCCGTGTCAGAAGAGTTAATCAACTTCGTCACGCAGATATCCATGAGCAATGGAGGCGTCCGCTACGCCCTGGAACTTTTGCTGGGGGCAGGCCGCTTAGCTGAGATGAACCTCGCCAGCTACGTTAAGGCTGGACACGTAAGAACAGTCCATGTCAGCTTACCCAAAGGAGAGAACGGCGCCGTTCACCCAAGCCTTCTTAGCCTCCATAAGCAACTTCTCCTTAAAACCTTGATCGACGCCCTCCAGGCAACAGGAGACCCATACCTCCCCTTTGGAGAAGTCTACTCTTGCTACGAAGTCGTCTGCGAACAGAACGATCAGGAAGCAAAAACAAAGGATACAGCCCTCAGTTACCTCAAGAGTCTATCTTCCGACGGGTACGTTCTAACTACTACAATGGACGGAGAACTTTTTCTGGGGATGGAGTACCCGTTCGACAGGCTTGCCGAGTTGCTGGAGAGAACGCTTGAGGACGCTTTGCAGCATTTCCGAAGCGAATAAAGGCTAAGAAAGCTGTCCAAACAGGGGAGACCCCCCGTACACAGAACGTGCCACACTTTTATTAGCGTCCTACGCAGAATCCTAGTAAGGAGGACTGCGTATGGCGAGGACGAACTTCAAGGTAACACCAGAAGACCTGATACTTTTCTACAAATGTCTATCCTCAAAACTATGCCTAAGAATATTTGGAATACTGCAGGATCGGAGAAAACTCAACATCACATCCATCTCCAGAAAAGCTAGATGCAGCAACGGAACCAGCATAAAACACCTAACAAACCTAGCCAGCCTAGGAATAGTTGAAGATGAGTTCCAATCAGGCCTTCACGAGTTCCGATTGAAGAATGGAGACCATACTGAATTGATGACACAAGCCATAGAGCTCTTGGAGGCGTAACGCTGTGGGATAGGTTTTTGGGGCCGCATGCCGCCGGACAGCTTCACCCCATTATCCACGAAGCGAACAGCCCAGCTGCAAACGACCCCTACCGTAAAAAGCAACGTCACAGACTTAAAAGACTTCCCCGTTTTCTCCAGAATGAAAAGGGAATTTCAAGGAAAGAAGGCTAATCAAAGTCGGGATCAACTACGAAATAAAGGGAGAACCAGCAAGGTTTCTACTAGAACTGAAGAAAAGGAGCCGACTCACTTTCTGACTAGCTAGTGGTGTCTTTTGAAGGATCGTGAAGAAAAACCAGACGAGACCCTCCACGTTTGGGAATTTTTACGCGCCGCAAAGGATCACACAGTGTATGATGTCCTTGAACTTTCTATCCGTAAGGAGAGATTAGCTAGGCTGATTTTCGAAGTTATGGATGTCGGCAAATTAGCCGCCAAAGTCTTCATCATGATGTACCTGCATCGTCGTGTATGGACTGGACCCGAGCTGGCGAAGGTACTCAAAAGTCATAGACAAAATGTGAACACAGAGCTACACAAGCTGAAGAATGAAGGATATGTTGAAAGAATTTCACTGCACAAATGGCGGATCTCTTCTCGTTTCACATCCCTACCCGAAATGTAATGAAATCTATGACAAGTTGTAATGGCAGTTTTATTTTAACAAAAGTCGCCTCACTTTATGATGTAGAATGGAGATAAAATCGGAAGGTTTTAGCAAGAAGAAGGCGAGAAAGCGCCAATCAACGATTGACCCACTTCTCTCCAGAAAACGCCGAACTCCAATTTTCAGGAGGTTTCACCGTGAAACACAGTGGTAACCAGGAGAAGGTTAAGGTCAGGATAAACTGTGAGATAACAGGGGAATCAGCGCGGTTCCTGTTGGAACTGAAGCGAAGAGGATTAGCTTCAAGCAACAGGGAAGTCGTAGTTCAAGCGCTCAGAAGCCTACGCAAAGAAGTTCTAGAAAGAGACCTGCAAGAAGCCAAGCTGAAAGCGTCCCAGAGACTTAACGAGGAGGAGTTCTGACTGTCCTCAGATAAGTTCGGGTTTTGGGCTTTCCTTCGAAGTCAAGCGTTCCCATCACAGATAGACGATGAGACTGTTCAGCGGGCAGTCGAGAAGGTTGAGTCTCAAGCATTCCATGGAAAGACTCTAAGGGGGACAGAATTGACCGTCAGCTACAAGCGTCAAGGAATGAAGAATTGGAGCTGGCTTGAAGGTGGTCTACACAGCCTTCAAACATGCATACATGAAATGCGCCATAAAGCCGAGATGAGTTGTTGAGGAAAATGGTGAAGACCGAACACGTGGGAACCTCCGAATGCGAACACCGTAGGCTTGTGAAGAGGGAACATGAGCTTGTATGCGCGGAGTGCGGGCTAGTAACCTCCGAGTTTGATCCTTCATCCAAACCATACAGCTACAACCGGCCGGGCATCTGGGATTACACAAGCTTCAAACTTGGTTCGGACAGGCTTACAAGCAGGGAGAGAACCGAGCTGGCAGTAGCAACACGGATCGACATCCTATCATCTAATCTTGTGCTTCCAGGACATGTTTCAGCCCAGGCGATGGTTGAGGCTAGGAAGATTCTGAGAGCTGTTAGGGGTAAGGCTGGCGTGAGGCTTACAGTCGTGGAAACAGCTATAGTCGCTGTTTGGAACGCCTGTAAGATAACGAAGACGCCGCTCAGCATGAAGGAGTACGCCGGAACATTGAAGGCGATGGGATTGAACTACGACGAGAACAGGATTTACAGGCTGCTGAACAGGGCCTCAAGGGTCATGAATCTACCGCGCAAGCTTATGCAGCCGAGAGACTACATCCCAAAGATAACTGCAAAGCTATGCGCAAAAGCCCCGTACAGATACCTATCCACAGTTGAAAGATACGCGGCGGAGATAGCTGAAAGCGCAGAGAAGGAGCTGAAAGGAAGAAACCCCGTGTACTCGGCGGCCGCAGCCATATACGCGGCCAACGAGACGCTAGGGGGAAGGATAGGCCGGTCAGATATAGCGGAGGCTGCATGTGTTGGAGAGGGCATAGGCAACCTAGGGGAAGAGCTCGCGGTGAAAAGCGTAGGGTTCATCCTTGAAAGAATAATGGATGCGGAGGCGAGGCGGCTTGTTGAGGCTCAGGCTTGACCAGGTCAGCCCTAACCCTTGGAACTGCAACATCCTCACACAGGATGATAGGCTGAAGCTGAAGCAACAGATGAGCGTCTCAGGACCGGAGAAAACTCCGCCGATCATGGTTAGACAGGTCGACGACGCATACCAAATAATCGACGGAGAGCAAAGATGGAGCGTAGCAAAAGAGCTCGGCTGGATACACATCTACGCCATACCCGTCGAGGCTGACGAGCTGGAGGCTAAAGCGCTCTGCCTAAGCTACAACATCTTGCGGGGCAGGCTTGACTGGTACAAGCTCCGCAAAGTCTTAAATCAGGACATGAAGGCAGGGGTCGACGTATACAAGGTTTACGAGCCGGTCTTGACGGATGAGGAAGTAAGGAAGGTTCTCAAACTCGGGGAGACAGCTCCAGAAGCCGAGAAGTTCCTTGAGGAGAAGCTTCTCGAAGGAGCTCAGCTAACTTTGGAGCATCTAAGCCTGATTTCAGAGCTGCCGAAAAACCTCCAGCTTGGAGCCGCAGAGCAGACCGTTAAGCATGAATACGGTGCAGGCACGCTCAAAACACTTTTGGAGCATGTTAAGCCGCCAGTTCCAGTTCAACCCACCGAACCATCCACACAACCACGCGTGTTGGAACCGTCAAGTGCTGGAGGGTTAAGGGAAAAAGAAAAACCCAGTGTCAAAGAGGAGAGTTTTGAAGCAGAACCCGGGAAGCCTAAACCTAAACCCGGCCGAGAAAAAGTTCTAAAGGCCGAGGAGGCTGAAGCACTCTTCACATGCGAGTGCGGCAGAGCCTACCGAGTCGACTACGAGGCTAGAAAAACAATGTGGGTTAAGGAGCTGGAGGGTCTAACCGTCTTCACAGAGGAACTGACATACCCATCCAAGTTGAAGGTGAAGTGTCCAGGATGCGGCTTACCCGGCGAGGTCGACGTGGAGGCAGGTGAGGTCAAGTGGGATCTACCAGGTTAGGGAGGAGAGAGAAGGACGTCCTGAAGGTTCTCCTGAAACTGTCAGCCGACAGGGCGGAGGACCGCCCCCTCTTCAACCTGAAAGCCGGAGAGATTCTCGGAGCAGAAATATTCGACGAGCTGGGCGTGCCATTCATCACCCTGAGCACCGACGGGAAACCGTACAGGGAAGCGTTGAGCCGCCTAGTGAAACGGGGATTCGTCGAGCTCGTGTCCCAGAAGAGGAGGCAGGTAAGGAAGCGAACATACAAGCTCACAGGGAAAGGCAGAGAGGCAGCCGAAAGTCTCAAGGCGGAGGAAGAAAGGGTGGAAGGCTTGAAGGAGACATTGAGGCTGCTCAGAGCGGAAGGACACATGACTTTAACGATGGATGAGATCTGCGAACTCCTCTGGCAAGTCTCAGGCTACATGTTCAAAGGCAGAGAAGAGTTTGAAAGGTACTGGAACCGTACAAAGCTCGGGCTGGTCTTGAGGGATAAGATGGGAATAACCTACACTCGCATCGGCAAGAGGAAGGTTCAAACATACGACATTGAAGGGTGGACGCAGTTTCGCCCAAAACGCTCGCAGCTGCGAGCGTTTACCTAAAAACTACGTCCACATCTGCAGTTTCAGAAGAGGGTTGCAGCCTCAAGAATCAAGCTGAAGGCCAAGTTTCCTGCTGGGAGCAGCGCCAGGCCTGAGGTTATGAACACGATCATGGGTATGGTGGGCGAGGCTAAAACGCCGTCCCTGTAAAACTCTTTATGCACTTCCAACGCCCTAATCATGTCGTCCGTGTCCGCCTCAGCCCCAACGAAATACACGGGCTTCCTCACAAGCCTCCCGTCCTCCACGACAACCTTCTCTGCTGGAAAGTAGCCGATGCCCCTCTTCAGCTTCTCAAACTCAATTCTCCTAGCGGTTGCCAAGAGCACAAGCCTTCCAAGAACGGTGTTGACGGCCACATCCTTAAGCGGGTTCTCTCCTTTCAAAAGGTCTGCAAGGTTTAAAGTCAGGATTGAAGCCGGGTAGACGAGGCTGACGAGGACAGAGTTGCAAAAAACAGTCAAGACTGGAACGGGAACCAAACTCTCGATGATTGGCTTGAAGCCTTCCGTGTATGCTGGAAAAGCCACAGCTAGAAAGAGCAGGGCTTTAAAGTCTGCTCCACCATATAATCCCGTGTAAAAAAGGGTGAAGCATAAGGCGGAAGCGACCGCTATAGAGACCGCGAAGTCTGAAACGTTCAGAACCCCGGCCGAAACATCTATTGTGGTTAAGGCTAAGCCTGCTGGAAAACTTAAGAGCCAAACTTTGTCGGGAACCTCCCTAGACTTCAAATCTCTTATCGACGCGTAGGCGAGAACGGCGAGTGCTAGGAGAAACCTTGGAAATGCGAGGCTCAAGGCCGCCATCAACCCTTAGCCAGAGACTTCCTTGAGAACGGTGCTCCGCCAAGCTCTACTGGAAGCCTGCCTACAGAGGAAGGTAGCCCAACTATTAGAGACAGCTCCTCTGCTGAAAGAACAACGGGGTTCCTCTTCCGGAGAAGAGAATGGAGGGGAAAGAAGGAAGCGACGGCTAAAGCCGCAACCAACATGTCAACCCATCCTAGCCTTAAGGGGTTGAAGAAGCCAAAGTGGTACGCTGCTACAAATATCGCCGCCAGAGCAGCCTTCCACAGGTTGCTGAAAGCGTTTCTAAGACTGTGCCTGCTAGGCTTAATCAGCCTCATGGGCGCCTCAACCCTCCTAGCCATCTTGAACCTTCTAAACCTGTTCAGGGCCGAGGGCAAGGCGGCCATAACCGCCTCCACGTTGTCCCTGCCCCCGTAGATCTTGAACTCGCAGGCGAAATGGTTCCTGTTCAGTTTGTCTTCCGCGGCTTCGAGCTCCTTCCTAACAGAGGGGTCTTCCTTCCATTGCCGTCCGCGGCTTATGTCCTTCGGATCCCTCTGAACCGTCGCCTCAGCCAGCACGCCGAAAAGCGTGTCTGAAAGGGCCTTGCTGAAGCTCGCCTTTCCACGTGTCTTGTCGCGTATGTACTTGTAGATGCCTAGGCGGGCTTCCGGGTCTCCGCGTGCAAAAACCTCGAAGGCTCCAGCCCCTCCAGTCAGAGCTTCAACAATCCCGTCAACAGGATTCAAATCAACCTTTCCCTTCAAGGAACATACTGGAAATGCGTAGTGTTTAGCCAGCTCAAGCTCCAAGCAGCGTTCATATGCGACTCGTGGAGGCTCTGCCTCAACAGCCTCAACGTCCAATGTCGCCTCCACAATCCTCGCCACATGCTCCCCTATGCTCCTATCTAGAAGTTCAAAAAAGAACCTGACGGCGCGTCTGCCCTCCACAACAGCACTTTCACAGTTCGCCACGTAGAACCTGAAAGGCCTGCCAGAGTTATATAAAATGTTGAGCAGACCGATGAGGTTTCCAGGCTCAATCCTCGCCGTTCCCAGAGGCCTAAACTCAACCCAAAAGCTTTCGCTGACCAAAGATTCCACCAAAAAGGAGTTGCACAACAATTTTTAAGTCCTTAAAAGCCTTCCCAGCCTTCAACTCTTGGGAAGCATGATGGTTCAGCAACGCCGCAGCCTCTACGAGATAGACTCCTTCGAAGTATACGGAGCAAAAGTTAGAGGATACAAACGCTACGTGAAACTCTCCTTTGAAGAGGTTAAAGAGGTAATCGAGGCGCTGCTCTCCGGGCTGGTTCAAGGCAATGTTGAGGGCTTCACAGTAACACCTTACGATGAAGAGCTTGAACAATACGACCGAAGGGCAGAGGACGGGAGGAATCAGATTGTCGTCTAATGGAGGGAGTGTTTTAGGCGAAAAGAAGGTTTTATGGAGGGGTAAACCGACCGTCCTAGCCTTCGCCGACATGCTTGCAGGCGGAACCCTACTGACTGTCTTGAGTTCGGTAGTCGCTTTCCTAGTCCCTCTCCCGTACATGCGTTACTTTTCGCTTGCAGGCTTGATCGCCGCGGCGTTCTTCATAATCCTAGCCTTTTTCCTTTCTCAGTCTTACACTTACACCGTGACCGGCGGGAAGCTCCGCAAAGAATACTGTTTCGTCGCGTCCTCAAACGAGGAGGTTCCGTTCAGCGAGGTCACGAACATAGTTGTCGTGCAGGGTGTTTTAGGCCGCGTGTTGGGCTTTGGAACGGTTAGGGCTGACACAGCCGGAACAGCGTACAGTGGAATGGCCTTCAAGGGCGTGAAGAACTCCCACGAAATCTTCAAGGTTGTGTCTGAGGCTAAAAAAGCGGCTGAAAAGACGGCGCGTAAAAACTGAAACATATGCATCTGCGTGGGGAAATCTGGATGGCACCGAGTACTTCTTCAGCCTTTAAGACGGCTTTCTTCATCTCGTTTGTCATAGCGGCGTCCGTGAAGATTGAAGTTTCCACGGGTCAACCCTACGAGTATTTCGACATAGCAGTGGATCCGGACACCGTGACTGTTGAGGCTGGATATAACGCAACGGTTTCATACAGGGTTGAGCCTGTCGGAGGCTACAACAAAACCGTCACCTTAACTGCTGAAGATGTTCCAGCCGCCTTGACGGTTGAAATCTCTCCTTCAAGCGGGACGCCAAGCTTCAACGGGACAATCTACATTTCGGTGGACTCAGCCGCCGAGGGAAGATACACGTTTAAGTTGGAGGGGACGGGTGCGGACGGCTTAACCTATATGGCTACAGTCACAGTCCAGATTCCATACTTCAAGATTTCAGTGGACGATGAGGTTTTAGTAGCTTTGAATGGAACACAAGCCTCCACAAAGGTACGCGTCGAGTCCATGTACGGCTACGAGGAAGCCGTTACGCTTATAGTTTCAGGTGTTCCTGAACGTGTCTCGGCAAGCCTTTCTCCAAGGAAGGGGACACCTTTCTTCACCAGCACATTAACCTTAACGGTTGAAGGTGACGCTTCTTTCGAGACGAACTGGATTACAGTTAAGGCTACAGGTGGAGATGGGAAGAGAAAGACCGTTGATGTTGAGTTCGCCGTGGTCTACGTCAATGTATCCGCCGTTAAACAGCCAGCATTCGACCTCCACGGGCGACTCAGAGGCAACCCTGACGGATCCTACTATCCTGGAGACGCTTTCACAATAGAATATGAGGTCTCGACGAGGAACATAGAGTTCAGCCTAGTTGAATTTGTCTATGAGAAATCCGTCTTTGATGGTCCTGAAACAGTGAAAGCGAGAACTGGAACTGTACTGTTCGAGGTGAAGAAATCCGCCTCAGCCGGAAGATTTGAGGTGCGGGTGAAAGCGGTTGCGACATACAATTCCGTAAGCGGCAGAAGCGTTAAAGTTGGAGCTGCAGCCGAGGTTCCAGTTGAGGTTGTAGAGTACGACCCACACTTCACAGTTCTGCTTACGTATCAGGTTATGAAGGGGGAGGGCGCCACCAGCTTTGAGAAGCCCTTCGCAATAATCGTTCGCTATGACGGAAACGGTGCAGAACACAACCTCCAACAACGAGCAGTCATTGAAGACTACGCATGGAATGGCGTCGCCTTGAAAAGCCTCCCAACAAGAGAATTAAACGTTACATCTGAACTCGGCACGGTAACCTTCTACGCAACAGGCCTAGGCTTTTCGGCTGATCCATACACACCCATTCTTATCGTTGATGGAACCCCATACATATACTATAACTTGCCTGTGTCTTTCCGTTGGCAGGCTGGATCCAGTCACTCCTACTCATGGACGGAAAGCATACCATGTTCATCCGATCCACATGCAACATTCACCTTCCAATCATGTTATGGCTTGAACCGCACAGGCACCATAACAGCCCCGTTGCTTGGGCAGGTTGTGACGGCAACCTACGCGTTAACGAAGCCACTTGAACTTTTCGCTCAGGATGAAGACCCGATCCTCAACTGGACCAACAAGCCTGAAGCTCCATTGCTCTTCAACAATGAGACACGGTACGCGAAGGTCGTGATGGATGTCGATGATTCTGTGATGGGCAGGGTTGAAGCCTCAAACTACACGCAGGTGGAGCTGGAGGCAACATTTTACAGCACCAGCTTCTCAGCTGAGCCGACGAAGCTGTTCACAGCAAACTACACTTACCTTCCCGAAGATTTCGTTCAGCCCTTCACGGTTAAAGCGTTCAAACTTGAAGGGGGAGAATGGGTTGTTGACAGTTCCGTCTACATGGAAGCCTTGTTTTCGCCGCCAGCAAACCTGACGGCTTCGGACTTGTACGCGGCTTGGTTTGAATCTCAAGACATGGATGAAGAAGCATGGAGGCTTACTGAGGAAGACCTGGTTGAAGCGGAGCCTCAAGACTTCAACGGTACAGGCGAAATAGTTGGGAAACTCTCCAAATACTCCTTCCTCTACAACCTGACGGTTAAGGCTGAAGGCTACGGGAGAACCGTGAAGACCAGTCGTCTGGTCGTTATCCCCTTCGGAAGGAATGAAACCTACATGGTCTACGTCAACCTTGCAGGCGGAGGGGTGAATGCCACTGTGACACGTGAAACCGGGCAGTACGCAGTCTTGAAGATGTTTGCCCCGCCCGAGGCTGGCGGAATCGCATGCATAACGGTCTACAACGAAGCGGGCGGTCTTTTAACCTCCGTGGACGTTTCAGCAACTGTTAACCCCATGAGGGGCATGCTTGGATTCTCAGGTGAATACGAAATATTCTTGGCGAAGACGCCTGCCACTGGAACCAGCCTCACCGTTGAAGTCGAGAACGTTTGGGGAGCCGCCACAAGCGTAGAGGTTCAAGTCCAACCTTACAAGTCTCCAGCTAGATGGACTAGCCTAGAAGAGCTGGTGTTATGGCTCTTCATGCTCGTTGCGGCGGCGATAGCGTTCAACCTCGCAATCTTCCTGGTGAAGAATGGGAAAACACGGTGATTTTCGTGGTTTTCCGAGAGCGATGCTTGGAAGGTTCATTCTTCGAGTTGAAGATGGATGGTGAAATTTAAGAGGTTCTAGAGGGAACGGATGAAGGTTAAGAGTTCCTTTTTGCACCGTTCTATCACTAGGTCTGGGATCTCTTCCTGTCCAGGCCTCGTTGTCTCCTTCAGCTTCCTCGTTATGTTCACCTCTATGTTATTCTTGAAGTCTCTGCCAACCTGTCTCACCCATCCGAGCTTGGAGAGCTGCTTCAAGTATTGACGCGCTGTTGAGGGGGATCGCCCGACAGCCAGCGCTATTTGTTCCTCGTCGAATGCCACATCTGGGCTTGTTGAGGCTGCAGCCTTCAAAACCTGTTTACCTGTATCCGTCAACTGTGTGATCTCGTTGACTATTCGGCTCATGCGGATTATGATGTGCGGGTTCAGCCTCCACTCTTCAGCCTTCTCCAAAGCTTGGACGTGTCGTTCAAATTCTCTGCGGACCTCTTCAACTTCGCTTTTATGCTCTTCTAGGCTTATGAAGCCCTTACTGAGCTTACTCATTTCCTCAATTGTTGATGTTGTTTTCGAAGCGGTTGAGTTCAGGCTTTCGAGTAGGCTTGAGAAAGGTTTTCTTAAACGTTCAAGATCGCCATGTAAAGATTCAAGTTTCTCTAGAACCGTTGGTAGATCAGTTTGTTTCTGGAAGGCTTCAAGCTGCGTCTTTAAAGCCTTGTTCTCCTCCTCGAGCTGCCGCGCTTTCTCAAGCTGGGTTTGGTAGAGCTTCATGAGCTGCTTCTCAAGATACTCAACCTTCTCCGTTACCCCGGGAATCTTAAGGATTTCAGGAGGCAGCTCAATTTTAAAACGTTGAGCAATCTCCAAGTCATGCTCAAGCTGCCCGATACGCCGGTCTCTATCATCAAGTTCTTTTTGGAGCTCTTCTAGGCGGGTTCTAAGCTCGGAAGTCTCGTCTCTTTCAGCAACCTTCCGTCTGATCAACTGCCGGAAGTACTCGGTGAGCTCCTTCGATATTGCTGAAACCTCGGCCGCCGCAGCGAGCTCTCTAAGCTCGAGAGTTGGAGTCTCAGCTGCATGCGGAGTCTTCCTGTCTGAAACCTTAAACTTCACTGGCTCCTTTATCTTCAAGGGGTAGTAGAGCAAAGCCTCATCGTTGGCTAATCCAGGCAGCTCCTTAACGACTTCGACGAATTGAGGATCTTTACCTCTAAAGAAGTCCCTCACGACAGCGAGGTCGTGGGGCAACGTTAAACGTTTAAAGATCACGATGTCAGCTAAGCCTAAAGCAGTCTTATCTATCGTTGCGCTTCGGTGGCTGACCAGACAGTAGCCGACGCCTGCATGCCTTCCCATCTCAACAATGTCGAGTATCGGCCTTTTACACGGCGGGTTACCAACCTGAGGTATAAAGTTCTGAGCCTCCTCAATCAGCAGCCAGCAGGGAGTCTTAACCTTCAAGCCGTACTCGTAGAGCTCCGTTGCCAAGTCAGCTATGAAGAAAGGCTGGTCAGCCCTCCTCATCGCTGTAAGGTCGACCACGGCTTGAAGCTTCCTATCCAAGACCGCCTTAGCAATCTCCCTTCCAATGTGAGGATCCAAAGGAACATCGGCGTGGCGACCCCCAAAAACAACCACAGGATACTTCGCCTTCAAGCTCCAATATTCCCCTACAACATCGAGGATTAGGACAGGATAGCCTGCCTCGATAAGCTGTTCGGCTTCTACAGCGGCGAGCCAAGACTTCCCGGCACCTCGAGTCGCCAATACAGCCTGACCCCTCGTTGCAAGCTCGTTCACAGGAACAGAGACTTCGCCGCCGACATCTAAGACAACCTCAACCAAACCCCACAGCTTCCCTAAACATATGATTCCTTCAAGAATTTATAGGCTGTTCCTATATTAACCGCAGAGTTCAAAGCTGTTGAGATCCCAAGCTTCAGCCCTTTCTCACACCTTTTAAAGCTTCACCCCCTTTTCCCATTTAGGAGGATGGCGAGACTTGTCCAGCGAGCGTTACAGGACAGTTCAGACATTATGGTTTGAGGATGTTGGGCTGCTTCATGAACCGATACTTGACACTCCAGTTGGGAGGCTATCTTTGAGGCAGACCTTCGCCCTAATCGTCTTCGCGGTGCTCGCCTACGCCGCCACTCTCCCCTTCACGGACTTTGTCTTCAAGGTCGCTGCGGGCGGCACAGTCTTCACCCTTGGAGCCGCAGTCTTCACGCGTAGGGTGAAGACCGTCACGGCTGAAATGTGTATTCTTCTGGCGCTCGGAGTCGGAAGGCCTAGTCCAAAAAAGCCTAGAAAACATGTGGAGAAGCATGGACACAGAAGAAAACGTGGGAGCATCGTCGAGGAGCCTACCCCTGTTAAGGCGATGAGGCTCTCGACAGAGCTTGATGTCCCTGTAAAGGTGATGGGCGTTTTGAGGGATCCAGCCACAGGCAACCTTCTACCTGGCAGGAGCTTCGAGTTCATAGTTGACGGTGTAAGGCAAAGTTCAGGGATGACTGACGAGCAGGGTTTCTTCACTGTCTTCTTCGCCCCACCACACTTCGGCGTTTACAAAGTTGAGATTAAGCCTGAAGGCTTCGCCGCCGCATCCCAAAAGTTCGAGATCCACACAGAACCTAAGGGGAGGGTTAGAGCTGTCTAAGAGCGAGGTCTACGCTTACGAGGTTTACCCAGTGAACTTTCTCATGCTTCCAGAGGCGAAGAGAAACGCCCTCGTAGACGGCTTCTGCACCTTCCTGAACAGCTTAACAAGCGATTTGAGGGTTATGGCTGTCAGAACCAGCAGGACGGTTAATGTTGGGGGCGAAAAGTTTGAAACGGAGTATTACAGGTTCTTCGTTGAAAGCGTAGGCGCCCCAGTAGACTATCTGTTTGAAAGCTTAGGATTTAAGTACCAGCCCCTCACAGAAGTTTCCGCCGTCAGGCCCGTAAAGGCTTTTGGGAAGCATTTAGCCATGCCGGGCGGTAGGCTTCTGCGGTCCTTCACGGTTTACGGGTTGCCAGGCACCCTCGTGGAAGGCTTCATAAGCGAGGTTTACGGCGTAGCTGAAAGAGTCATCTTGACTATTAGGTCTCTACCACCTGAAGAGGCCACGGTGAAGATGGGGAAGTACGTGAGGCTTCTGAAGAGCATGATGCTGGCTGACCAGGCTAAGGGGAGGATGGTACGCGAGGAGGTTAGATTGAAACATGAGATGGCGGCGGCTACGTATCAGGCGCTGGTTTCAGGAGCCACAAGGCTCTTCGAGGTCAAAGTGAACGTCTGCGCAGCGGGAAAGGACGGCGCCGAACTCATCGAAAACTCGAGAAGACTCAGGCAGATACTCCAGTCCAGGCTTGTGAAGCTTGACTGTCCAGCGTTCCTCCAGTACGGCATGGCCGCAGGCCTGGAAGGTAAGAAGCTCGTAGTTGACACAGGCACGTTGGGAGCTTTTTTCCCTTTCATAAGCGCGGACATAATCGAGTCTCCAGGCGGGGTCTTCTTGGGCGTGAACAGGCTTACTGGCGCCCCAGTCATATACGACCCCTGGCTGCGTATGAACCAGAACATGCTGATTGTGGGGAAACCGGGTTCAGGGAAATCCTTTCTCAGCAAAGTCCTCCTTTCTAGGCTTGCCGAAAAGAGCAGGGATTTAGCCTTCTACATAATTGATCCTGAAGGCGAGTATGGTAGCGTCGCTAGAATTCTAGGCGGAGAGGTTGTGGACGTAAAGTCTGAAAGAAACCTGGGGTTAGACCCCGTCCGGATATTCGCGGACAGCAAGGACTCGGCTGCAAGCATACTCGCCGACATGGCTAAGGTTCCAGCTGGCAAGCCAACCTCCGCTCTAAGAACAATTGTTGGCAGAAGCGTAGACATATTCGACGTCTACGAGCATTCGCCCCCAGACCTAAGAGATTACCTTGAAGGACTCGTAGACGGTCCAGACAGGTT
>Ga0172364_10002177_pt1 | contig 15477 bp, 12 predicted proteins | sample LakKivSesite10cm_FD_114545 | JGI IMG/M metagenome (GOLD analysis project Ga0172364, IMG submission 114545) | Sediment microbial communities from Lake Kivu, Rwanda - Sediment site 10cm | ecosystem: Environmental > Aquatic > Freshwater > Lake > Sediment | place: Rwanda: Western Province, Lake... | reverse complement strand
TGGATTATCCTTTCCTCCGGGGGTTCTGCGAGATTAGCCCAATTGAGTTTAATAAAATATCAGAATTCGGGCCGCGCTGCAAGTTCGCTTGCGCGCTCCCGCTGATTCTAGTATAGTCAACAGGCGTGTACGGGATTTATTCTTTTCTTCTTTTCGTGGCACTCCTCGTCTATTCTCCGGGCTACCTATTGCGGACAAAAATCTGGAAAAGAGAGAGCCTTTCTCTTCGAGAACGGCTCGGGATGAGGCTTCCAGCAGGAAAGCCCGAAGCGCCCTCTCTCTGGATCCACGCGGTCTCGGTTGGCGAAGTCTTGAGTCTGCGCCGTCTCGTTGCTGAGTTGAAGGCCAAGCATCCGTCGTGGCCGATCTATTTGTCCACACTGACCAACGCCGGATACGGTGTGGCCAGACAGACGCTCTCGATAATCGATCAGATATTTTTTGTCCCGTTGGATTTCGGCTGGATCGTCAAACGGTTTTTTCGCGCCCTGCGCCCCCGGCTTTTTGTCCTTGTCGAATCAGAATACTGGCCGAATCTTCTTCGTCAAGCCCACAGGGACTGTCGCTCCGTCGTCCTGATCAACGGCCGGATATCGGAACGCTCCTATCAAAGATACCGCCTCCTGAAAGGCCTGATCGGGTCTATTCTCAATAACGTCGACCAATTCCTTGTCCAAACGGAAAAGGACCGAGAGCGGCTCGAGCACCTCGGGGTTCCCGCCAATCGAATTGAAGTCGCCGGCAACCTCAAAGCGGATATCCTCCTTCCGGACATGAAAAGGGAAGAAAAAACAGCTCTGAAAGCGGCTTTGGGGCTTTCGACCGAACAAAAGGTCATCGTCGCGGGAAGCACCCACCGGGGAGAGGAACGAATCATCCTCGACGCGTTCGCCCGGGCCAGAATGAGCCGCTCGGACATTGTCCTGGTCATTGCTCCCCGCCATCCACAGCGGGCGGCAGAAGTGGAGAGTGCAGTCAGGGAAATCGGCTTGAAGGCGATACGCAGAACCCAGGCCAGGGAGGCGAAAATTTGGGACGTTCTCATCCTCGACACGCTGGGTGAATTGGCCAGGTTTTATGCCCTGGCTGACCTAACTTTTGTTGGGGGGAGCCTTGTCCCACACGGGGGTCAGAACTTGCTTGAACCGGCCTATTATGGGAAGTCCATTTGTTTCGGAAAGCACATGGAAAATTTTGCCTCCTTGGCCGAGGATTTCGTCCGCGTTGGGGCGGCGCGGGTCGTCGAGAATCCGAACGAACTTGAGGCCCTTTTCAAAATGGAAGACCCGGTCGCACTTGAAGAAATGGGTCATAAAGCCAAAGAGCATCTATCGTCTCTCCAGGGTGCCACAGCCCGGGCTCTCGAGCTCATCGAATCGAGAATGTGCGGGACCGGGAAATGAAGAGAGAAAGTTTCTCCCATAGGGGAGGTGGTGAGTGCCTCGCGGTTTTCTTGGCCCTGTCATTGGCTCTTTTTATAGGAGTCGGAAAGGGGATTGGATACGCCCAGGGTGACGGGGCTGAGAATCGGTTGAACGGGGCTTTTGTGAGCCGTTTGGGGCACGATCTCAAAACTGTCATCACCGAACCCTCGCGATGGGACCGGAATGACCTGCTGGTGCTGGCAGCGGTTTCAGGGAGCGGATTGCTCCTGCTGTCATTCGACCGAGAGATCCAGGACTGGGTGCAGGAACGAAGAACGGACTCCTCCGATAAGACCTCCTCGTGTCTTAGACTTTTCGGCGACGGCGCGTTTCTGGTCGGGCTTTCGGCCGCGATTTATGCCGGCGGAGAAATCGGGCATGACGACGGCGTCCGGAAAACGGCGCTGCTGAGTCTCGAGAGCCTGGCCGTGTCCAGTGCGATAGCCTGGACACTTAAGATTGTCACCGGACGGGCCCGTCCTTATACGGCGGAATCGAGTGCCAGCTTTCATCCGTTTGCCTCAAAAAGCCGGTTTTGGTCTTTCCCCTCTGGGCACGCCGCGGCCGCATTTTCGGTGGCCACAATCATTGCTCTGCAGTCAAGGCCGGCCATCGTTGATGCTCTTGCTTATAGCCTTGCCGGACTTGTTGCTATGTCTCGGGTTCACGACAACGAACATTGGGCCTCTGATGTTTTCATCGGCTCGCTTCTGGGTTGCTTCGTCGCCAGAAAAATCGCCGACTTGAACCGGCCTGGAGAAAGAAAAACTCTGGGTCTGGGATTTCATTGCCAGAGAAACCGCCAGGTGTTAACTTTGAGTATTGCATTTTAGAAGGGCGAATGGGTCGATTGAATGACCAAGAAAAGGCGCTTGAATGGTCGGTTGGCTGTCTGCTCAGCCCTTTGCCTTCAGGTCTCGGCTGCGTTCGCTGTTGAGAGCCAGCTCCTTCGGTCTCCGGGGGGTATTGGGGTCGAAATCATTGCGTCTCGCCTTGAACCAGGGCAGGTGATTCTGGCCCGGATTTTCGAGGAAACACGGGACACAAAAAAGATTTCAGTCCGATTCAATGAGGATGTTTATGAGTTTGGGCCCCAAGAGGAGGGTCTCGAGAATTTCGCCCTGATCGGCCTTGATTTGGGGTTAAAACCGGGCCCGCATGAACTGGAAATGACGGTTTTTTACAAAGATGGCCGGGCCGAAAGATCGAGACACCGCCTCCTTGTCGCCGGGCGGGATTTTCCTGTGAAAAAGCTCTGGGTTAAGGAGGAGTTTGTTCGGCCGCCTCCCGAGGTCCAGGGGCGCATTGAGCGGGAGGCCGAAATCCTCGAACTCGTCTATAGCACGAGCAGTCAGATGTGGCTTGGGGAAGGAATGTTTGAACGGCCTCACGACGGAGAGATGGCTTCCAATTTTGGCGAAAGACGGATTTTCAACAATGTGCCGCGCTCAACCCATTCTGGGGTGGACATCACAGCGCCATACGGCTCTCCGGTCCGAGCCGCCAACGCCGGCCGGGTTGTCCTGGCCAGAGACCTCTACTTTGCCGGAAAGACGGTCATCGTTGACCACGGCCTTGGCCTTTTCACTTTTTATTGTCATTCCTCTCAACTCAAAGTGAGCCGTGGGGACATGGTCAAGAAGGGAGAAGTCATAGCTCTAGTCGGGAGCACAGGACGCTCCACGGGTCCTCATCTGCATTGGGGGGCGAGGCTCTTAGGAAATCGGGTTGATCCGGCTTCGCTCTTTAGCCTAGATCTTCCGGAATAGCTGCTTTGGCGTTGGCTTTCTTCGGACGTTTGCCCCGCGCATTCCCCACTTTGAGATGCTGTCTAGGAGCGGTGCGGACAGTTGACATCGTCCACTGCCGCCCCTATAGTATGGCTCTGTTTCATCCGAAAAAAATATCGGCCATGAACGCGTTGATATATAATATTTCCATAGCCGATGCCATCCGCGCCGCCTACCGGCTCGGTCAAGAAGACGAGGCCTTGGAGCCGATTGTAAAGGTCACTCCAAGGGGAGAGCCTCTAGGTCGGATTGGCCCCGGACACTGCGTCATTTTTTATGATATCCGGGGAGAACGTGAGGTCGAACTCTCCCGGAGCCTGATTGCTCCGGAATTTCCTTACTTTCACCGTGGTCAGCCGCTTGGACTTCATTTCGTCACGATGATCACTTACGATTCCTCGCTCGAAGCGGGCGTCGCCTTCCCCGCAGAGGAGCGGATCAAGAACACTCTGGTGGAAGTCATCACCAAGGCAGGGCTTCGCCTGGTCAAAGTCGCCGAATCCGAGAAGGCCGTGCATATCGGTTATTTTCTCAACGGGAAGAATGAGATTGCGTTTCCCGGAGAGGAAAGGCGCATTGTGGCCTCCCCCCAGGGCATGAAGTCTTACGCCCTGACCCCCGAGATGAGTGCCGCGGCCGTCGCCCAAGAGGTGGTGACGTGCCTTTCTGACCCCTCGTTTCCTGTGGTCATAGCCAACCTGGCAAACGTAGACGTCGTGGGTCATACCGAGGACAAGGCGGCGGTTCTCCGGGCGGTCGAGGCGACGGATGAAGCCTTGGGCGTGATCGTCGAAGAATGCCGCCGCCGGAAAGCAACGCTGATCGTTACATCGGATCACGGAACCGTTGAGGAATGGCTCTATCCCGACGGGTCGGTCAACACCGGACACACAAGGAACCCGGTGCCGTTTGTCCTGGTTGATTTCTCAGACTTGCCAAAAACGTTTGAATTGCGGGGAAGGGGAGAGCTGGCTGATGTTGCGCCCACGGTGCTCGAGTTGCTCGGCCTCGAAAAGCCCGGCGAAATGACCGGAGAAAGTCTATTTCTGAAGCGAGACCCACAGGCACGGAGGCCCAAGCTTCTGCTGCTCATACTGGACGGGTGGGGGATGAGGGAAGCCGCCTATGGCAATCTGATCCGGGAGGCCCGCACCCCACGGTTTAAAGAAATCTGGTTGAAGTTTCCTCATAGCCTTCTTGAGGCCTCCGGAAACGCGGTCGGGATGCCTGAGGGCACAGTGGGAAATTCGGAGGCCGGACACCTTCACCTGGGGGGCGGCAGGCGCATTTTTTTGGACAGAGTGAGGATAGACCGGGCAATCTCAGACGGGAGTTTTTTTCGGAACCCGGCTTTTTTGGGTGCGATGGAAGAGGCCAGACGGAGAAAAAAGCCCTTGCACCTCATGGGTATCATTTCCCATTACAGCTCCCATGGGACACTGGATCATCTGTATGCGCTCATGCGAATGGCCAGGGAGCGGAATGTGCCGGAGGTCTATATTCATGGGTTCATCGGGCGCCGGGGAGAAAAACCGGAGAGCGGCGCCATCTATGTCGAAAAAGTCACGGAGATGGGCAAAGACCTTGGTCTCGGTGAAGTGGTGACTGTTATGGGGCGGCACTGGTCTCTCGACCGGGAACATAACTGGGACCGGGTGGAGAAGGCCTATCGGGCCCTTGTTGAGGGCGTTGGAACCTGGGTTTCGGGCTGACCTGGGCGACTCCATTTGAACTCGCCCGGGCTGCGGAACGTATGATAGAGAGAGGCCGCAAGTGCGGCTGACAACGGACGGATGATGATCGCTGAGATCTCGGACTTGCACTTCTCTTACGGAAAAATCAAAGCCCTTGATGGCATCAGTCTCACTCTGGGCGAAGGCGCCGTTGGACTTTTGGGCCCTAACGGAGCCGGCAAGAGCACCCTGCTGCGAATTCTGCTTGGCTTCCTGGCTCCCCAACGGGGCCAAGGGAGAGTTCTCGGGTTCGACATTCGCCTTGAGCAGCCCCAGATCAGGCGCCATGTCGGCTACATGCCCGAGGACGACTGTCTCATCCCCGGCATGGATGCAGTAACTTTCACGGCTCATTTCGGGGAGCTCTCCGGGATGCCCCGTCAGGAGGCGATGAAAAGAGCCCACGATGTGCTTTTTTACGTGGGCCTTGGAGAGTCGCGCTACCGTCTTCTCGACACCTATTCCGCCGGGATGAAACAGCGGCTCAAGCTGGCTCAAGCCATCGTTCATGATCCCAGGCTGCTATTCTTGGACGAGCCGACCAGCAATCTTGACCCCCAGGGCCGCAAAGAAATCCTGGAGCTCATCCAGGATATTTCTTCAAAAAAGGATATCCAGGTGCTCATCTCATCCCATATCCTCGGAGACATCGAAACGGTCTGCTCCCGGGTCGTCATCCTCAACAGGGGAAGGCTGGCGGCGCAGGGCAATCTCAGCGATCTCAGGGAGCTTCACTATCGCCTCTTTGAGATCAAGATCCGGGGAGAAGCGGATGGATTCGCAGCCCGGATCCGGGCCCTCGGATGCCGGGTTGAGGAGACCGAAGACAAGCTCCTAAAAGTTCATGCGCCAGCTGATTTTGATATCCGGGAAGTATTCCGGGCGGCCGAGGAAGCAAGGTGTCAGATCCGTCATTTCGTTCGCAGCCAAACCTCGCTCGAAGACCTGTTTGCGAAAGCGGTCGGAGTGGACTGATGACCATTCGAGAGAAGGGCTACTCACACTGGGACGGGCAACTCTTAGAGCGGCGGTTCCCGTGGACTCCGATCACCCGGCTGGGCATCCGTCTTGCCTTCAGAAAAAAATATTTCCGATTCATTTTCTTCGGTTCGCTGGTTCCGGCGGTGGTTTTCCTCGTTGGGTTTTATATCTCGGAAAGACTCGAAGATTTCCAGTTTATGCTCCAGGGCAGCCGTCGGATTCTCGAAGTCAACCCGGCCTATTTCAAGACTTACCTGAGCAGTGATTTTCTTCTCTTCATGATAGTGATGATCCTCGTCGTCAGCGGAGCTGGCCTCATCTCTGACGATCTCAAGCACAACTCTCTTCAGCTCTACTTTGCCCGGCCCCTGACCAAGGCCGGGTACCTCATCGGAAAAGCGAGTGTCGTCGTCTTTTTCCTTCTCCTGCTGACTCTTGTCCCAGCTCTGCTATTCATTGTCTTCAAGCTTCTTTTCGCCGGAGACTTCCGGTTCCTGGCGGCCTTTCCCTGGCTTCCGCTTTCGGTCATCGGCTACTCCCTATTTCTCACCTTCTTTTTCTGCGCCTATACGCTGCTTCTTTCCTGCTTAAGCAAGAACCGAAGATATGTCTCTATCCTGATATTTGCAATCTATCTGTTCTCCGACATCCTTTTTGGATTTTTTTATGAGACCTATAAGAAGCCGGGCTTTGCCCTTTTTTCGCTCAAGGCAAACCTCCAACAGGTTGGAGCCTGGTTCTTTCGGCTGAAACCGGCCTATGGTATCCCTTGGCAATGGTCTTTTTTGATCCTTCTGGCCCTCGGGGTCAGCGCCGTCTTTGTTTTGAACAGAAAAATCCGCGGCGTGGAGGTCGTCAAGTGACGCCCGTGATCGTGACTTGTGGTCTGTCCAAATGGTACGGGAACGTCCTCGGCCTGAGCGACGTGAGCCTTGAGATCGAGCCTGGAATTACTGGGCTCCTGGGTCCAAACGGGGCGGGCAAATCGACTTTGCTCAAGCTCATCACAGGGCAACTCCGGCCGAGCCTTGGGACGGTCCGGATTCTTAACCAAAACGTTCGCAACAATCCATCCCTATTCCACCGCATCGGGTTCTGCCCGGAGCACGATTCCTTCTACGAGGAGATGACCGGATGGATCTTCCTGACGAGCCTTCTCAGCCTGCAGGGTTTTTCGGCCCAAGAGGTCCGCGCGCGGGCAGAGGAAGCCCTGGGTATCGTCGAGCTCTGGGCCGATAAGGATCGTCTCATCCGCGCCTACAGCCGGGGCATGCGCCAGAGGCTCAAAGTTGCGCAAGCCATCGCCCACGACCCGGAGGTCATCATTCTCGATGAGCCGCTGAGCGGTCTGGATCCCTTGGGAAAACGAAAGCTCATCCGGCTGATTAAAACCTACCGAGAAGAGGGAAAGACGGTGCTTGTCTCGAGCCACGTCCTTCCTGAGATCGAGGCCCTCACCAAGACGATTATTCTCATCCACCAGGGTAAGGTTTTTGCTCAGGGCGACATCCATTCCATCCGCGACCTCATCGAAACCCATCCCCACATGGTCTCGATCCGATGCGCCGAACCCCGGGGGCTGGCCGTTCAGCTGTTGGAAAAAGAGTGCGTCCTGAAGGTGCATTTTGGTCCGGACGGACGGTCCCTCCTCGTGGAGACGAATAACCGCGATCAATTCTTTACCACGCTTCTCGCCCGAATTGTCCAGAGCCGGATGGAGGTTGATGAGATCACGTCTCCAGACGACAACCTCCAGGCCGTCTTCGATTATCTCGTGGGGAAATGACATGACAGCCAGTCCGCCCGCCGGAATTCGCTCGTTTCCGAGCTCAGTCGGACGCGTTTTTTCGGTCTTTTTTCAACAGGGGAGGAGGGCTCGGCGGACGCGCTTTTTTTGGCTTTTCAGCTTCCTTCCGGTCGCCGTTTCTCTGGTCATCAAGTTCAACCAGATTTTTTCCGAGAGGCCCGGGCGAGAGGGGGTCTATCTTTTTAGCAATTTGATCATGCTTTTTTATCTGCAGATGATCATCCTGATTACGGCCCTTTTCTTCGGCACGTCGGTCTGCTTGGAAGAAATCGAGGGCAAGACCTTGCCTTATCTCCTGACCAGACCCGTGGCCAAGGCGGCGGTCGTTGTGGGCAAGTATGCCGCCTATACTGTGATCATGATCGGGATGGTGAGCGTGGGGCTTGTGCTTTCTTTTCTTTTCCTCAACCTCAACCACCTGTCCGACCCTTCGCTCTATGGTCTTCTCGGCAGATATTTGGGGGTTTTGATCCTCGGGCTAATCGCCTATGGAGCCTTCTTTACTTTTCTGGGAAGCGCATTCAAGCGCGCGATCTTTATCGGTCTTTTGTTCAGCTTCGGCTGGGAGAATGTTATCCAGTATTTCCCCGGGTCAAGCCAGCGGCTGGCGATCGCCCACTATTTGAAATCATTCCTCCCGACGGCCGCTCCCGGCGGACGCTTTTCGTTTCTCACCTTCCGACTGGAGCCGACGGCACCCCGTCTTGCCCTCCTGGTGCTCTTCGGCCTTACGGCTGTATTCCTGACCCTGGCCTGTGTCCTTTTCTCGAAGAAAGAGTATGTGCTCGAAGACTAGTCCTCGTCTTGCTCTTCCTCTTCTTCCTGTTCCTGCGGGGATTTTTGGACCTTCACTTTCTGGCTGAGACTCTGAAGCAACGCTTCGGGGATGCTGGCGGAAATCTTGACATGATCGTTGGATGAACCGATCTCAATTTTTCCCAGAAGCTCTCCCAGTTGCGGCTCTTTGGCCGCAGCTCCTGCGCCCAGCGCCCTAAATCCGTTCAGGGTGTCGGCCATTTGCTTGTTTTTCGCCGGATCCGGGCTCATGGCCTTGATTTCGGCAAGCACATTCCCGTCCTTATAGTCAAAAGAAATGAGAAGCGACCGGATATCTGAGAACGCTCCGATCATCGGGTTCTGAGAAGTGGCTTGCTTCAGGGTGTCCTGAGGCACCGAGAACACTCCCCAGAGTATGGCCGATGTGTTCGTCCCTTTAATCAGGGGGGAGAGGCTTTCGCTCTTCCAGACGTTGTCGCCCTTTTTTTGCCGGACATCAATGACCTGTTTGACGGCGACGTCGGTGCCGAAGAGGATGTTCGATTCATCCAGGAACGCAAGGTTCACCGGCTGCTTTTCCCCGGTGGCCTTGGCTTTGTGAATGGTGAACCCGTTGTACTCCTCGGAGGTCATTTCGCCGCCCTCCTTCTGCAATACCGCCAGGAGTTTTTCTTTGTTGTATTTTAAATTTACAAGCCCGACCCCGTCCATCTCCTTCTGCCCAAAATTCCCCAGCAGCGCGCCAACGAAATAGAAGACATCCTTCTGCAGGTCAATGCCTGAGGTCTGGACAAATTCATCATATTTGGCCTTGTCTTTGTTTTCGGCAATGGCCTTGGCCGCGGCCTCAGTCTGCATGGCGCGGTGGACGTCGATAACTATGACTCCCTTGGATGCGCTGGGAAGAAGAGAAAGCAGGTCCCCGGCCTTGGCCGCTCCCGCCTTGGGTGCCTTGGATTTTGCACAGGACATTAGGCCGGAGATGACCAAAAGCAGGGCACAAGCGACCGCCAAACGTTTTCTCATGATGTCTCCTCCTTGGATTTCATGGGATCAATGCGCGGATAGGGCGCTTTGTCGACTATAACAGAATCACCGCCCGGGGGCAATCTTTTTCTAGCGCTGGTTAGCATCTTTTTTCGTGTGATGAGCAAGTAGACAACTTGGGATGTCAGCGCTCCCGCTCAGGTTTTTTACGCCGTTGCCTCGGCGTTTTCTCGGCGCTGCGGAACTCCGCATGCAAGATCTCCTGTTTCACTTCTCGTTGGCTCCATTCTTACCCATCTCCCCATGGTGGCTTCGTGCTCAGACAGTCCTCGCGCCGCAAGAGCGGTTCCCTCGGGCCCTTTCCCGAAACGCCAACCCCATGCTCCCCTGATTGCTCAGGGGAGGTTGGAGGGGTTAATGGCCTGAACTCAAAGTCTTGAAGGCGTTTCGGATTGGCCTCTAAACCTTCGAGGTCGCTTCTCCATCCCCAAGTTGTCTATCACACGAAAAAAGATGCTTCCCTAGCGCTGGAATATGTACCGGAAACCGATCGCTCCGAAGACCTTGAGGCTGGAGAAGTTGAATGACGGAATGACTTCAAAGAAAAAATTGAAGGGCGATTGGCGCAGCCGAATGTCAAAGCCCAGGGGGAGCCGAAGCCAGGCGTTGTCGGAATCGCGGAAGATGACTTTTCCTCCGGCGCCCAGATAAAAATCTAAGTAGAGATTTTTGTCAGCCGCCAGACGCTGGCTCCAAAAAAGGAAATCCATGTGAAGATGAAGATAATGGTCCTTTTCAGCCGACCAGCCGATGCCAGCCGCCAAAGCCGTCGACTGTCTCAACCACATTTTCCCGGTCAGCCCCGAGGGCTCAAAAAGGATCAAACCGATTCCGGCCGGTCCGGCAGACTGAGCGGCCGATGCTCCCAAGAGAAAAAAGCAAACCGCGAGGAGCCCAATCGTGGCTCGTTTTCTCATGCGGGCCTCCCGTTTCAAAGGCGATCTCGAACTCCGAATCCCGAGGGCCCATTTTAGCTTAAAAAACCGCGATGCGTAAGAGCCTCTTTTCTGCAGGCCCGATTTGTGCTATGGAGAGCGCGGAGATGAACATGGAGATCAAGACGACCCCTTTCCTGGAGCTTGTCCGAAATCGTCGGAGCGTTCGCCGCTATCTCGACCGGCCGGTGGAGCGGGAAAAGATCCTGACCTGTCTGGAGGCCGCCCGGCTGGCGCCCTCGGCGGAGAATGTCCAGCCATGGCGATTTTTGGTTATCGATGACCCTGACGTCAGAAAGCGCTTCGCGGCCTCCGCTTTCTCCGGTATCTATGCGTTTTCAGGGTTTGCCGCGAAAGCACCGGTGCTCATTGTCATCCTTGCTCGGCCGGACCTGGTAGCCAACCGCATCGGGAAGCAAATCCAGGGGGTGACTTTCTATCTCATCGACATAGGAATTTCGGGCGAGCACCTCGCCCTTCAGGCCGAAGAACTCGGGCTGGGAACGTGTTGGATCGGCTGGTTCAACTCGCGCGCAACCCGGAGATTTTTCCGAATTCCCCGTCCGTATAAAATCGTCGCCCTTATGGCGCTCGGCTACCCTGAGGCTCGACCGCTTCCGGAAAAGCGAAGAAAAAGCCTGGCCGAGATCGCACAATTCAATCAATTTAGCCGGTAGGGGTGCGCTCCATTCCCATGAACTGTAAGGGGAAAGCAACATTTGTCCTCGGCGGGGGACATGCCGACTGGAGAAGCCACGGGGATAGGCCTGTTTCCAGATAAGTTTGGGCTCTACTGCTGGCATAAAAATTGCAGAAGAAAAGGTGCCAAATTGTGTTAGAATGGAGATGAGGAGAAACGAAGAACGGCCATGAAGCGAGAGCCGCCATAGTCTATTTCCTATTAATTTGATATAATCAGTAGGAATTAGGCGGCATTGAGAAGACCGACGACACAGGAGCCAGTGGAGGGAAAAATGATGACCCATAGAATCCGGCGGTATGCCCGGCTGTTTGGCGCGGCGATGGTCAGCTTGTTTTTGATATCGGCTCTTGAAGCTCAGTATTTCGGACGGAACAAGGTCCAATACCGGAGGTTTGACTACCGAATCATCAAGACCAAGCATTTCGATGTCTATTATTATCCGGAATTCAAATCGGTGGCCGGCGAATGCGCCCGCATGGCGGAGCGTTGGTACGCCCGGCTGTCCCGGATGTTCGCCCACGAGCTCAGAGGGCGTCAGCCGCTCATTCTTTATTCGAGCGGCACCCACTTTCAGCAGACGACCGCCATCTCTGGATTGATCGGAGAAGGGACGGGCGGGGTTACCGAGTCTCTAAAACGGCGCATTATCCTTCCGGTCGGATCATCGCCCAGCGAGACCGACCGCGTCATCGGCCACGAGCTTGTCCATGCCTTCCAGTACGATGTCACATCGGATGGAACACGGGGCGGAGGGATGAATCCCGGCTTGGCCCGAATTCCCCTTTGGTTTATCGAGGGATTATCCGAGTACCTATCCATCGGACCGGTGGACCCGCACACGGCAATGTGGATGCGGGACGCCAGCCGGCGCGACTTCATTCCGAGTCTAAAGAAGATGGACAATCCGTATAAATACTTTCCCTACCGCTACGGACAGGCCATGTGGTCCTATATCACGGGCCGATGGGGAGATGAGACGGTGTCCCGTCTGATGAAAGGCGTCGGGCGCGTGGGTGACGTCGAAGCCGTGATCACTCGGGTGCTCGGAGTATCCCCAGAACAGCTCGGCAAAGACTGGAAGGAAGCCTATGAGAAGGCCTATGAGCCAATCCTCTCGAAGACCGATCTCACCGACCCGTCCAGTCGGATGCTGATGAAAGGAAAAGAGGAGAATCCGTACAACGTCTCGCCCGTCATCAGTCCAGACGGCAAAAACGTCATGTTCCTTTCGACCCGGGACCTCTTCTCTATCGATCTCTATCTCGCTGACGCCCGCACCGGGAAAGTCAGAAAGAAGATCACCGAGACGGCTGTGAACCCGGAGTATGAAAGCATCCAGTTTATCCGGTCCGCCGGTGCCTGGGACCCGCGGGGAAAGACCTTTGTCTTTGGGGCTATCTCAAAGGGAAAACCGGTCCTGAGCTTTTTTGACTTGAGTAAGGAGAAGCTCGTCCAGGAAGTCGAGTTCAAGGACTTGGACGAGATCTTCAGCCCGACCTGGTCGCCCGATGGCCGGTTCATCGCTTTTTCAGCCATGAACGGGGGGAAATCCGACCTCTTCATTTATGATCTGAGCGCGAAAACATTGAGGGCGCTGACCGACGATTTTTTCGGCGACCTCCACCCGAGTTGGTCTCCGGACGGACGAGCGATCGCCTTTGTCACCGACCGCTTCACGACGGACCTGACTCTGCTGAGCATCGGCGACTATGAGCTGGCGCTTGTCGACCCGGTCAGCGGAAAAATCGAACGCCTGCCTGCTTTCTCAGCGTCCAAAAACACCAATCCGCAATGGGCGCCGGATTCCCGGAGCATACTATTTCTTTCTGACCAGAGCGGAAAGACCGATATTTATCGGATCGACCTGGAGAGCAAAAAGCTCTATCAAATCACCAACCTTTATGCCGGAGTGAGCGGGATTACTGACCTCAGTCCCGCTCTCTCGGTGGCTGAACGTACGGGGCAATTGGCCTACTCCGCTTATGACGAGGGCTATTACACGATCTACGTGATGGATAGCCAAGAGGCGATTCGCGGCGATTCCCGGATCGCCGACTTCGGCGGGAGGCTCCTTTCAGTGCTTCCCCCGCGCGAACAGCCTGCCGGAGCGCTGCTCGGGCTTCTCAGGAACCCGCTCTTCGGGCTTCCCGAGCAGGTGGAGTTCCCCGAGTCCTCGTATAAGCCCAAACTCAGCCTCGACTACGTTGCGCCTCCCCAGGTTGGCGTCGGCGTCGACCGTTTCGGCACCTACACCGGCGGAGGCCTTGGACTGTTCTGGACCGACATGCTGGGGTATCATTCTCTCGGGACAATCGTCCAGTCTTCGAGCCGGCTCAAAGACCTGACCGGGATCCTGAGCTACCAGAATTCGGAGCGTCGCCTGAATTGGGGCGCCGTCGTCGGACGCATTCCCTATGTCTACGGAGGCTATCAGGTCTATTGGGATCCGGCGAATCAGGCTTATATTGAAGACCAGATCCTCTACTGGCAGATCAACTATCAGCTATCCGGATACCTGGCTTATCCTTTTAACCAGGTCCAGAGGGTCGAAATGTATGGGGGCTACCAATATATCGACTTCGATGCCGAGAGAATCACCCAGGCGTACTCGTTTGACGGCTACCCGCTCTACCGCGACATCACCAAGCTTCCTTCGTCGCCGAGCATCAGCTATGCCTACACCGCTTTTGCCCTGGTTTACGACAGCGCCCTTTTTGGCGCCACGGCGCCCATCCTCGGTCAAAGCTACATGTTTGAAGTCATGCCCACCTTTGGTTCATTCAACATGTATACGATCATGGGGGATTACCGGCGGTATTTCATGCCGGTCCGGCCGTTTACGCTCGCCTTCCGGGCTCTCCATTACGGACGGTACGGGCGAGATGCCGAGGACGGACGGATGTACCCTCTCTTTCTCGGCTATGAAAGCCTTGTCCGGGGCTACGACTACTATTCCTTGTCTTTTAATGAGTATAGCGAGGGAGGAGGGTTTGACACCAACCGGCTCTTTGGGTCCAAGATGCTGGTCGCCAATGCCGAGCTTCGTTTCCCGCTGTTCGGCGTCCTGGGCATCGGCAAAGGCTACTATGGCGTTTTCCCGAGCGACATGCTCTTCTTTTATGATTGGGGAGTGGCCTGGTATAATAGCACGAACGAAAAAAACAATAAGCCGACCTTTCTTGGCGGAACACGGAAGCCTGTTTCCAGTGCCGGCGTTGGTCTGAGAGTAAACGTCCTCGGCTATCTGGTCGTGGGTGTCAATTATGTTAAGCCGTTCGACCGGCCGGACAAAGGCTGGTATTTCCAGCTCAGCTTCTGGCCGGGATTCTAGCGTCTTGCCCCGCTAGCGACCGGATCTCCTGAGTTCGCTCATCAACTCCTCCACCCGGCTAAGACCTTTCTCCAGGTAAGCGGGCTCTGAGCCGAAGCCGAAGCGAAGGTAGCGGTCCATTTCAAAGTGGTCTCCGGGAACGATCAGGGTGTTCTTCTCGTGAATCAGGCGGGTGACGAGATCTGTGGAGTTGGTCTCGAGAGAATAGCGGACAAAGGCGATCGCGCCCGCTCGGGGAGGAAGGACGGAAAAGAGATCGGCCTGTTTTTTCAGCCAGGACTCGAGCCGAATGTAGTTGTCTCGGATGATCCCTCTTGTCCTTTTGATGATTTTCTCCCGAATGCCCGGAGATAGAGCGATTCGGGCGATTCGGTCGCTCAGAACGCCGGGTGAGATTGTCGTATAGTCGTGGTATGGCCAAGCTTTTGCGATGAATTCACTTGGGGCAACGATCCAGCCGATCCGTATTCCCGGAAGCCCGTAGGCTTTGGACAGGCCGTTGACGATGACGGCGCGGTCATACATTCCCCAGAAGCTTGACGTCGTCTCGCCTGTCCGCTCGGCACCTTGGTAGACTTCATCGGCCACGACCCAGGCGCCAACCCGGCCGGCGCTCTCGACGATGGCCGACATTGCTTCCCGGCTGAGCACAGCTCCCGTCGGGTTATTGGGGTTGGTGACGATTATTAACCGAGTCTTCGGCGTGACCAGCGTTTGAATTTCGTTGAGGTCTGGCGCCCAGCCCAGGTTTTCCTTGAGCCAGAGCGGCTTGAGTGTGGCTCCAAAAGCGCGCACGAGCCCACCCATCTGCATGTAGTTCGGCATCATGAAGACCACCTCGTCGCCGGGCTCGATGAGGCTCCACATGAGGAGGAAGTTGGCCTCGGAGGACCCATTTGTGGCCAGGATGCAATCCGGCCCGGCCCCCGGGTAGAGCCGGGCGATCTGC
>Ga0172364_10002176_pt1 | contig 15478 bp, 14 predicted proteins | sample LakKivSesite10cm_FD_114545 | JGI IMG/M metagenome (GOLD analysis project Ga0172364, IMG submission 114545) | Sediment microbial communities from Lake Kivu, Rwanda - Sediment site 10cm | ecosystem: Environmental > Aquatic > Freshwater > Lake > Sediment | place: Rwanda: Western Province, Lake... | reverse complement strand
ATCGTGGGGCTACGCATCGTGCGTGCCGTTTGCCGCGTCGCCGCTTGCCGGCCGGGTGCCGGCCGTCTTCTCGTCGGATGTTGCCCCACCTGTTGTGTCCTCCTCACCGCGTATGGAATCAACGGCGCTTCAGGATAGAGAACTCGCCATATCCCTGGTTGGGAAAGAAGGCGATCCTTTCGTACTGGATCCCTGGCAGCACGGACAAGCGTTCGGCGTTGCGATGGACGATAGCGTATTCCGGCTGAAATCGTCGCAGGAAGGCCAAGGGGTTCATCCGCTCCGACGGTAGGTAGCCGCGGGTCACGATGCCGCTATCGTCGATGATCTTTCGTTTCGAGAAGTAGGCAAGCGTTCCTACTTCGCCGTTGGCAAATGCCGCAGTGGGAGGGGTGTTTGAGGCCATCCATTTGGCGAGTCTGCGGAATGTGTAGTAGCGCCCTCCCCCATAGGGCGTGGACTTGATCGCATCGAGATCCTTGTGCAGTTGGTCGCTATCCAGCGCAAAACCCGCTCCAACGAAGAGCAGGGCGGCTGCCGACAATGCGAGCCGCATGGACCTGGCCCGCCTCAACCTGCCGGCTGCCGTATGCAAGAAGGACAGAATGCCGACAACTGTCGACACGCCGATGAAGAATTTGGCCGAGTAGAACTCCCAGTTGTGTCCGGTGAAGGAACCGATCCGGCTGTATGCGAGGACGAGGATCCACGGGTAGAGCACAAGGCTGTACCAGAGGAGAGGCCGTGCTCGAACTTCCCGATTCAGCAGCGGTAGGAAACCAAGAAGGAGGACCAGAATTCTCGCCAGCCAGCCGCTGCCCGCCGAAACGCCGACCGCTGCCGCGAAGCCACCGCTGGCGACTTCCCTCAAGGCGTTCAGAAGAAAGGGCACGAAGCGCGAGAGGCCGACCTTGGCGTAGAACGACTGCGGCAGCAAGGAATCAAAGTAGAAATAGGCAAAACCCTCCCATAGGCACCCGACAGCGAAGAACCAGGCCAGGTGCTTGAGCTTGCGGCACTCACGGCTGACGAGGAGGATGGGTAGTACGAGGAGGGCGGAATCTGGCCGAGCCAGACAGGAGGCGGCGGCCAGCAGACAGGCCGTGCGTGGCAGATTCTTGGCCGCCGCGAGCAGGGTGGCGAGTTGAAGTGCGACGAGGAGGTTGCTCTCCAGCGTGTAGTTGCCGTGCTGCGTCAGATCGAAGAGAAAGAACGTCGCGATCACCAGAGAGAGTAGCCTCGGCAGAATCTCTGAGAAAACCCGGTAAAGCAGAACCGAGGTGACCGCGACCCACAGGAATCCGGTGACGTATGCGGTGCGCACGGTGTCCGCGCCAAGCGCGGTCAGCGAGCCCAAGATGAGCGTTTGCAGCGGCGAGGTGAAGCCCCACACGCGCTCGCCAACGTTGAAGACCAACCCATGGCCTGTCGCGAAATTGCGCGCGTACTGGAAACTGATGAACGCGTCGTCGGATGCGATCACTTCCATGGACAGGGAAACCACCAGCGCGTGAACCAGCCAACATCCCGCAAGCACCAGCATGGCCATGTCGATACGCGGGTACATAAGCCAATCGATGCGCGCATTCCCCTCTCGTGCAGACGCTCCCTCGGGCGTCTGCACGGGCGAACGGCCTCCCGTGCGCCCGCCAGGGCGTCCTCGCCCGCCGACTCTGCGGGATGAATAGCCTCTGCGTGCCATGAGGCGCAATGTATCCCATCGGGCCGCGGACGAAAACCGGAGTCGTGCTGCATCCCGTGGGCCGGTCTTCTATCGGCAGATTCCCTTCCGTCAAGAAATCGCAGCCAGCGTGCAGACGGACTTGAGAACACATCCGTGCTTGACCTCCCAGCCGGAATGGCGGCGCCAACAAAGCCCTTGCAAAGTACGGTCGTTCACCCCACGATCGCCGCCATGAGCCAGCGAGCTAACCTGAGAAGCTTCACCGTTCGATTTGCCTTGGTACCTTCGGCGATGATCCTGCTTGGCGCCGCGACGTTGCTCGTGGCCGCACCCGCGCACGCGGCGAGCCGCCAAGCGCGCGAACGCGAGGCCCGCAAGGCGTGCCTGGTCGGCAACTTCGCCAAGGGCGTGTCGATCTTGTCCGATCTGTTCCTCGACACCCGGGATGCGAACTACATCTTCAACCAGGGCCGGTGCCTGCAGCAGAACCACCGTTACGAGGACGCCATCTCGCGCTTCCAGGAGTACCTGCGCGTGGGGAAGAAGATCAGCCCTGAGGAGAAAGCCGAGACGGAGAAGCACATCGCGGAGTGCAAGGAGCTGCTGGGGGGCCAAGCCGGTCTGCAACCGAGTGCGCAGGCCGCGCCCGCCGCGGCGCCAGTGGCTCCGGTTGCTCCGGTCGTGGTCGTCCAGCCGCCGCAGTACGTGGTTCTGCAACCGCCCTTGGCGCAAGCGCCGCTCGTGCAGCAGACGAGCGCGCCGCCGGCGAGTCGCGGTTCCGGTCTGCGCACGGCGGGAATCATCACCGTCGCCGTGGGCGGCGCGGCCCTTGTCGCAGGCGTGGTTCTGAATGTCACCGCCAACGGCATGACCAGCGATATGTTGAAGATGGACGGCTACACCGACCGCAAGGAGTCGGATCGCAAGTCGTACGAGACCGTCGGGTGGGCGAGTTACGGCGTCGGCGCCGCCTGCATCGCGACCGGAGCCGTTCTCTACTTTCTTGGACTGCGTGCCGCCGCTTCCGCGCCCGCCGTGGCACTTGTGCCCGAGTTCGCGCCCGGCCAGGCTTCCGCGGTTCTGAAAGGGGCCTTCTAGCCATGTCGAGGTCGCGCTGGCTCGGGCGAATGCTTCTTGGCGCGGTGGGGTTGGCTTTTCCCGTCGGCTGTTTCACCAGCCCGGAACCGTCCAAGCTGCTTTGCTCGACCGACGAGCATTGCCCGCGCGACTACGTGTGCGTGGGCTACGTCCCGAGCACGAATACGCCCGGCACCTGCCGGCGGAAGGCGCTCGACGCCGGAGGCATCGACCTGCCGCCGGCGACTTGGGAGGGTCCAGGCAGCGACGGTGGCGGTGGGTCGGAGCTCGCCGCATTGCTGGACTCTGGGCTGGATGGAACCGCCAGTCCGGACGTGGGCATCGATGCGCCGCTGGATTTCCGGCCCGAGGCCAAGGCACTGCCCGAGGTCGGCGAGGATCGCGCGTCGCAGGTGCGCGACTCGTGGTCTTTCGTTGTTCCCGATCTCCCGCCCGAAGCGAGCCCGGACGATGCTCCCGGCCCCGACCTCCATGGCACCGAGAGCTATCCAAGTCAAACCAGCGACGCGGCCGAGTCCGAGGATCTTGCAAGCCCGGATCTACCCGGCCCCGACCTCCTGGCTGATGCGCCTTCGGATCTTGTCGACGCGATTCCTCCATCCCCCGATGCGCCTTGCGGTGCCCTTGGCCAAGCTTGCTGTCCCGTGAACGCGTGCAACGAGTCGGGGACGGTCTGCGGCAACGGCGGAACCTGCGTGGCTTGCGGCGCCGAAGGCTCTCCCTGCTGCGCCGGCGGCGGTTGCGGTTCGGCCGCAAATGTTTGCAGCGGAAACCTGTGCGTCGCTTGCGGCGGGTCGGCGCAGCCTTGTTGCTCCGGGGGATCCTGTGCTTCGTCAGGATACGTCTGTGCGTCCAATCAGCGGTGCGTGGCCTGCGGAAGCCTGGGCCAGCCTTGTTGCGCGGGTAGCACCTGCGCGGCTCCCGGTTCGGTCTGTGGCAGCACCGGCTCCTGCGTGGCCTGCGGAACCCTGGGCCTGCCTTGCTGCGCTGGAAACGTCTGCAGCGCGACCGGGACCGTGTGCGCTGGCACCGGGTCCTGTGTGGCTTGCGGCGGCATCGGTCAAACCTGCTGTGCCGCGAACACCTGCACGGATCCCACGGCCATGTGCGACAGCAACGGCTCCTGCGTGACCTGCACATCGCCGGGCATCGTCGAGCGTCCCTCGGTCGAGTTCGGCCCTCTCAAAGCTTCTTCGCCCAAGTTCTTCCCTATCGACGCGACCCACTTCCTCGTCCTGAACACGGTGTCCGAGCCCATCGACAACTCGAATGCCTGCACGAGCTGGCCGATCTACGCGACCATCCTCACGCTGAATATGTCGTCCGGCACGGTCACGGCCGGAGCCACACGTGCGCTCGCCGGTCTCGGCGCATCCGCCTACTTGGGGCGATACGTGACCGCCTCGTTGGTGAAGTTGGAGGCGAACAAGTTCTTGCTGCTTCACGGCAACTGCACAACGTGGCCTGATGTGTCGCAAGGCTACGCCGAGATCGTTGCATTCGACCTAGCGCATGACGTCATGACATTGGGCAGCCCCACGGTATTCGAGTCCGGCTGGATGACGTCCATCTCTGCGGCATCCGTCGATGCGACGCATGTCGTGCTCGCGTATCAGACGGGGAGCAATCTTGGAAAGGCGGGGACAATCACTTTCAACCCTGCGACTGGCAGTCTGGGCATGACCGTATCGCAGTGGTTTGGTGGCACAGGGCAGGCGCATGGCATCGTATCGCTTGCCGATGGCCGCTTCCTCGATGTCTATCGGGGGGGGAGCAGCGGCAGCGCTGTCAGGGTGCTCACCGTGACCCTCTCGCCGCAGCTTTCCTTGTCCCTCGGCACCGAAAGCAGCTTCGACACGGCCAGCTACAGCGGCGGGTCGCTTTTCAAGATCGATTCGTCGAACGTGTTTGTCATCTCCAGTGCGGGGCGATCCACGCGGGCCTTCCTTCTGCGCGTGAACTCCAACGACGGCATTTCTGTTGCGGCCCGCGCGAGTTCTTTCCCCGGCGGAGCGACCATCGACGGTTCCGTTTCTGGCGGGGGTCCCCTGGCGCTGACGCACTATCTCGCCTGGTTCAGCATCTCCGACGTCGGGCAATTCCAATCCATGAAGCTGAACGAGGTGGCCGGCACGATCGCACTCGGTGGCGTGACGACGTGTGGGACAGCAGGCTGTCCACGCATCGTAGCTTCCATCGATTCGACCCGCGTCCTTGGCTATCGCGTCGCCGCAAGCACGAGGCTCTCCGCAGGCATCGTGGAGACCCATTGCCCCTAGCGCTATGCTCTTGGGCGTTCTCACGCCGACGGTCTATCTCGCAATTCTGCCATCGCTATGCGTAACGCATGGGACAAGGGGAGAGACACCATGGATGCTTTGACCGTGTGGCCCCTTTGTTCCATGCCCGGCGTGCGAGAGTTCCTCAAGGGATCCGACCCGCGCTTCAATCAGAACGAGGCAGACCGCACGCACACACATTGCCGACTCCCCGCCCCCGGCGTGACCTGAGTGACGAAAACCAATCACCCCCCGGGTGACAAGAACAGCGAAAAAAGCAGGAAAATCCGGCATCAACGCCCTTGATTCGGTGAAGCACATCCGTAAGCTTGGAGCTAGTGTTGTTCATCTCGAGACGCGCCGAAACCCCACCCCAGGGCCTGGAGCCGCCCGATGAACTGGGCCAGCTGGCGCGGCGAGCCCTGGCCGGCGACGAGGAGGCGACGCGCGCGTTCCTCGCGGCTGCGGCGACGCCGATGCTCTCGGTCGTGAGGCGCGTGCTCGGGGGCTCGAATCCCGAGGTCGAGGATGTGCTGCAAGATGCGCTCATCGGGCTTCTGCAGTCGCTGCCCCGGTTCCGCGGCGAAAGCCGGGCGGTGCATTTCGCCAATCGCGTGGCCTTGTTCACGGCCATGGCGGCGCGCCGGCGCTGGCGTACGCGGGCACAGTGGATCACGGATGCTCCCTGGTTCGATTCGCCCGACGGCGAGCGCGGCACTTCGCCGCTTGATGCCGCCATCGACAACCGCCGGCGTGCGGCCTTGCGCCGCGTGCTCGACGAGTTGCCGACGAAATCGGCCGAAGTCCTGGCCATGCACTTCGTGCTCGGCTACACGGTGGACGAGATTGCGGCCGCGGCCGGGGTCCCGGTGAATACGGTATGGAGCCGCTTGCGGCTGGGGAAGGAAGCTTTCCGCCGCCGCATCGAGGCTGATGCGAGCTTGGCCGACGACCTTGTCAGGAGGAACGGATGACAAAGGGTCAGTGTTCAGAAGATCTCTTGGCGCTTCGTCGCACCGGCCGCTTGTCGACCGACCAGGCGAAGGCGCTGGACGCTCACATTCAATCTTGTCCCGCGTGCGGTCTGGAGGCGGCTTTGCACGATGAGCTCGAGCAGGTGGGGCAGCCGCGCATGGGCGACGAGGTCCTGATCGCCAAGGTGGTGCAGGGTGCGCTGGCCGCACGTTCACGTCGGCCGCGCAGGCTGGCGCGGCCCTGGATGCTGGCCGCGGCCGCAGCCTTGGTGGTCCTCGTTGCCGGCGGTTTGGCGAGCGGGGGCATGTGGCTCTACCACCGGATCACGCTGCCGGATCGCAGCGAGGCCGCACCCCCGCGCGACTCCAAGGAAGAGCCTGCGGCCCGGGCTCGGCATCGGACGGAAGTGCCCGCTGCGCGGGTGCAGCCCGCGCCGATTGAGGAGGTCTCCCCGCAGCGTGCCCCCGCCGCCATGCCTCCGCCGCCGGCCGAACGGCCGCGCGCGCTCTCACCGCGCCCGGTGGCGGTTAGTCCCCAGCCGGCAGCATCGCCCAAGTCCGAGGTCACGGCCCTCTTCGCTGCGGCCAACGAGGCGCGCCGGGTGGGCAACACCCCGCGAGCGGTCCGGCTCTATACGGATCTGCAGCGCATGTACCCGGGCACCCGCGAGGCGCGGCTGTCGTACATCTCGTTCGGCCGCATGTTGCTCGACCAGGGCCGGCCGTCCGAGGCCCTGTCCCAGTTCGACAGCTACTTGAGGCAGACGCCCAACGATGTGCTGGCGGCCGAGGCGCTCTACGGCCGCGCGCGCTCTCTCACAGCCCTGCACCGGGGCCCAGACGCGCGCCGCATCTGGGCCGAGCTTCTCTCTCGCTTTCCCGATTCCGTCTACGCCGATCTCGCGCGCCGGCAGTTGGGAGGTCAAGGTCGCGGACCTGCACCGACACGAGAATAGTCTCTCCTCCCTCTCTGCGTTCTCTCCGTCCTTTGTGCCTGCGCGGCGCAGAGGACGGAGAGGACACAGAGGCTGGAAGAGAAAGGGTTCCCGGATCTGGTATCCGAACCCCTCCCTTTCTCTCCCTGCCCCTCTGTGTCCTCTCTGTTTTCTGCGCCCCACCCCGGGCCAACCATAGGGGGAATCCGAAAACTTGAAAACAGAGTAATCTCCCTGCCATGGCGCGTCCTGGGAGGTGCCACGGTCTTATGGTGTTTCTCACCACGATGGCGGCCGCCTACCACGCGGTAGGGGCCGAGCCGGCGACCGCGTCTGACGTGCAGCCGGCACCGCCCGAAGCGACCCACGTGCACATCTTCGTGGTCGGAGCCACACTTGAGAGCGTGCGCCCCATGATCGATGCTTTCTCGCGGCGCGACCCGCGTCTGAGCGTGACCCACATCCCGGCTTTCGATGCCACGGACGTGCTGGACTCGCCCGGAGATCGCAGCGTCGCGGCCCGGGCGTGGATCGAGATCTCGGCCAAGGGCGAGGCGCGCATCACCATCGCCGACCAGCGCGCCGAGCGCTTCCTGGTGCGCGAGATCGCCGTTCATAGCTGGCCCGACGAGGTGGGCCGGGAGACCATCGCCCAGGTGGTCGAATCCTCGGTGGCCGCCTTGCTTGAGAACGAGCGTTTGGGCATGACGCGCGCCCAGGCCAGCTCGGTTCTGGCCATGCATGCAACCCCTCCCCCGCCACCTCCTTCTCCCCCGCATCACTGGCACAGCGTAGCGCTTTTCTACCAGGGGCAGCTCTTCTCGCCCCAGATCGCGTTCGCCCATGGCCCGGGGCTGCGCCTGCAGGCTACGGGGAGCACGAGCTTGGGCAGTGTGGGAGCCTGGCTCAGCGCTCAGTACCTGCTGCCGCAATCGGCTGCCGGTACTGGGGTTGGGGTTGAGCTCCAGGCCATCGCCGCGCGACTTTGCGTCGGGTTGGAGCGGCGGCTGGGCAGGCACGTTCGCCTGGGAGGGTGGCTTGGGGGCGGCGTGGATGACGTGCGCATCAAGCCTCGCCAGGGCCACTTGGGAACGGCCAATTTGACATCGACGCGTTGGAGGGGCGTGACGGTGTTGCGGGCAGAGGTGCGGTTGGATGTCTTCCTGGGCGGCGACGCCGCTGTGTCGCTGGCGCCGTCGGTCGAGATGGATACCGCACGCCGGCACTACGATGCTTCGGAGAGGGGCGTCACGTACGCATTCGTCGACCCGTACACCTTGCGGCCGGGCTTGACTTTGGCCTTGGAGTGGCGATGAGACGAGGGCTTTTGGCACTGTCCGCCGCTTTTGCATTCGTCGCCGCCTGCGGTGGAGGCGAGTTGCTTGGCACAATCGTCGTGTCCGACCTGGACGACGCGTCACCCCCGGACGGTGCGTCGCCCCCGGACGTCGCGTCGCCCCCGGACATCGCGCTGCTCCCGGAGAGCATCTCCGCCCTGGACGGCGCGTTCACTCCGGACGGCGCGGCCACCCCGGCGGGCAGCGTGCCCGTGGGCTTGCCTCAGCGGCTGCTGGTGGGTTTGTACGCGAGCCATGGAGACACTTGGATGAAGGCCAGTGGGGTGCCCTGGGACGCGCGCTGCCGCTTCTTCACCCGCGGTTGGTACGACAACTTCGGCTATGGACCGAACGACGGTTCATGGCTCAGAAGCTACCTTGACGAGGCGAAGGCGAATGGTCATATCCCGGGGGTGGCGTACATGGTGTTGTCCGGGCAGCCGGGCAACGACAGCCTGGCCAAGATCCAGAACCCGGCCACCATGGCTGACTACTTCACCGACTTCAAACGCCTGCTGCAAATTGCGCGGAATTTCCGCAACCCTATGGTGGTGATGCTTGAGAATACCGAGTTCGCGCATATCGAGCGGGCTGCGAAGCACGACCCCACGCTGCCGGCGGCCGTGGCCTCGAGCGGCTTGCCCGAGCTGGCAGATCTCCCAAATACGGTGGCCGGCTGGGGCCTGGCCTTCCTCAGGCTGCGCCGCTCGGTAGGGGCCATGAACGTGAAGCTGGCCATCGATGTCGCGACCTGGGCCAGCGACCTGGACATCGCCGTGGGTGACGTGGCCGTGCCGCTCGAGCCCGAGGTAGACCGCGTGTGGGGGTTTTTAAGCCGCATGGGGCTTCTGCCCAACATCACGGGCGACACCTATGATCTGCTGTCGCAGCACGTCTCCGTCCATGACTTCGACTACACCAAGCTGGTGCAAGGCAGAGACATCTGGTGGGACGCATCGGAAGCGGCATCGGTCAACTCGCGCAGCTTCAACCGCTACATCACCTGGTTGTCCTTGTGGAACCAGAAGGCCGGCCGACGCTGGGTGCTGTGGGAGATCCCGGTCGGCAACTCGAACAGCCTCAACGAAGCCAATACCGGGCAGCCGCGCGGCGGCTATCGGGACAACCGCGCCGAGTGGGTGTTCGGTCCGTCGGGCGCCCCACACCGCGGCGTCCTGGCCCAGGCGGGTGTCGGCATCATGTTCTTCGGCCTGGCCAGCACCGCCCAGGCTTCCGTGGTGAACGACTACTACACCGACGGGCAGCTCTTCATGAAGAGCCGCGCAGGCGCCTTCCTCTTGTCGGGCGGCCTGGTGCTGCCCTGATCTACTGCCTTCGAGAATCCTCGCTCGGTGCGGAGATTCCCTCAGCGGCTGCGTTGTGAGGCTTCAGGCTCCAGGCTTCAGGATTCAGGGCGAAGTGCAGGGCCGTGGAAGACGCGATCGCAGCCACCCACCGAGCAACCTGCAGCCGGCAGCCTGCAGCCTGCAGCCATCATGGGTTGCGGGCGAAGCCCGCGCTAAGTACAGCTGCCCGAACCACGGCGGGCTAGCTCTCGCTTGTATCCTCGCCCACTTCGTGCACGAGCGGCTCCCCGCGCAGGCGGCGAATGCGGCCGTCGCGGATCTCGATGGCGGTGAAACGGAAGCCGGCGATTTCGACCCCGCGCCCGGGCCGCAGCGGCGGGGCCAGGTTCGACTGCACGTAGGCGCCGAGGGTGTCGATCTCGGGCGGCATGGGCGGCAGCGCGACCCCCAGCTCGCGCTCGGCTACGTCGAGGGTGAGGCGTCCGTCGACCTCGAAACGGCCCTCGCCGCCGCGCACGATGGGCTGGATCTCGCCCACGTCCTGCTCGTCTTGAATCTCGCCCACGAACTCCTCCAGCAGATCCTCCAAGGTCACCACGCCCATGAAGGCGTTGCCCGCGCCGAGCACGATAGACATGTGCACGCGCCGGCGCTGGAACTCGCGGCGTAGCCATTCGCTCGGCGTCTCCTCGCTGCAGTAGATGGGCTCACGCGCGAGCTCGCGCATGCGCTTGGGTTCGTGACCCGAGGCCAGGGCCGCCATCATGTCCTTCATGTGGATGTAGCCCAGCACCCGATCCGTGGCCGCCTCGACCAGGGGGTAGCGCGTGTACTGGTTGGCCAGCGCGGTTTCGATGTTTTCCTTCCAGGAGCGGCCTTCTTCCAGGACCACCACGTCGCGGCGCAGGGTCATCACGTGGCGGGCCACGCGATGGGTGTAGTCGAAGACGCGGTCGATCAGGCGGCGTGCGCCCGGATCCAGTTCGACGTGCTGCAGCACCAGGCGTAGTTCGTCGGAGGAATGCAGCATTTCGGCCCCTGAAGCCGGGCGCAGGCGAACAAGTCGCAGGCAGAAATTCGCCGCGGCGGTGAGGGCCCAGATGATCGGAAAGGTGGCGCAGTAGAACATGCGCAGCGGAGCCGCCGCCCACAGGGCCACGGGCTCGGTCTTCTGCAATGCCAGGGACTTGGGCGCCAGCTCGCCCAAGACCGTGTGCATGAAGGTGATGATCCCGAAGCCGATGCCCAGCGCCAACGAGTGGGCGGTGACGTTCGCCGCTTGTCCCAGCGCGCCCAGGTGGGGTTCGAGGAAGTGCGCGAGGGTCGGCTCTCCCAGCCAGCCCAAGGCCAACGATGCGAGGGTGATGCCGAGCTGATTGGCCGAGAGGTATTTATCGAGCTGGCGGGTGATGCCGGAGAGCAGCCAGGCGCGGCGGCCGCCGCCGTCAACCAGCTCGCGGACGCGGGTGGGCCGGATCTTCACGATGGCGAACTCGGAGGCGACGAAGAAGGCGTTGGTCAAGACCATCAGAGAGGCCAGAAGGAGGGCCGTGGTTGGGTTCCACATGCCCCTAGAGTACAGGCTCTCGGGCCATGGGGGCCACTCCCGGTCAAGAGGCGGCCGGTCGTGTCACGGCCGGGCAGATGCCCTCGCAAGATGCCTACAGTGCGCTGGGTTACACGAAGGCGTTCACCGTAGGTGACGCTTGACCCGCGAGCAGGATAAGCTGAACGGTCATGCAACGCCTCGTTCCGCTGTCCCTTCTGATTTCCACTTTCGCCGCTTGGCCAGCCGCGGCGCAGAACCTCTCGCCTGTGCCGGTTTGCCCGGAAGGCAACCTCTTGGCCCGCAGACTGCCCATCGCTTGGCAGGAGACTCGCCGCGAGCTCAGCCTCCTCACCGACGAGAGTGTGGCTCCCGAAGGTTCGATGTGGGATTCGTCGCCTGCGGTGGTTCTCGACACCGCCGCCTCCACGCTGACCTGGGATCTGGGTGCGGTCACGCTGGTTCGTTCCTTCGCCATCCAGGCCGACGCCAACGACACCTACACCATCTGGGGCTCCGTCGACGGCAAGGAATACAAGGTCTTCGGCCAGATCGATCCCGTACCCAACCACGGCCTGCGCACGCGCGTGCTCAACGTGGGCGGTATGCCGGCGCGCTACATCCGCTTTGGCGAGGGTGTGGGCGACAGCTACTATTCGGTCTCGGAAGTCGCGGCCTACTGCCTGGTGCCGTCGCCGTTCCCGCCGTCGATGAAGGTCGTGGATGCGCCCGCGGCGGCGGTGCCGCCCAAGCACTGGATCGACTACTGGGACAACGACTCCTCCGCGCGCTGGCAGCTTGTCTTCGCCTTGCTCGGCCTCGGCTTCCTATGGTGGGAGCGGAAGCTCAGCGATCAGGGCAGGGCCGCGGCCAAGAAGCGCCTGCGCGCCGCCCTGGTCGGCGTGATGGGGGTTCTGGGCTTTCTCACCTACTTCAACTTCGGCTGGTTCCACTTCCCCAACTTCATCCACGGCTGGGACACCTTCCACTACTACATCGGTTCGAAGTACTTCAAAGAGCTGAGCTACGAGCGCCTGTACGAGTGCGTGGCCATCGCCGACAGCGAGGAGCCCAACCTGCGCCGCCGGGTCGAGCTGCGCAAGATGACCAACCTGCGCGACAACCTCGTGGTGACGACGGCCGACATCTTGGCGCATCCCGAGCGCTGCAAATCGCACTTCTCGGCCGCGCGCTGGGAATCCTTCAAGCACGACCTGCGCTACTTCCGCACCCTGGAGAACCCGCGCCGCTGGGACGACGCTCAGACCGACCACGGCTACAACGGCACGCCGGTGTGGAACATCGCCGGGACCCTCCTGAGCAACCTGGCCCCGGCCAGCCGCACCCAGATCCTGATTCTCGACAGCATCGATTGCGTGTTGGTCTTGCTCCTCTCACTGCTCATCTGGTGGGCCTTCGGCTGGCGCACCCTCACCGTGGCCCTCATCGTCTTTTCCACCAATTTCCCGTCGCGCTGGTACTGGACGGGCGGCTCGCTTCTGCGCTGGGACTGGCTCTTCTGGATGGCGACCTCGGTGTGCCTGCTCAAGAAGGAGCGCTACTTCTACGGCGGCATGTGCCTCGCCTACTCGACCTTGCTGCGCATCTTCCCGGGCTTCCTGTTCGTGGCCCCGTTCATCGCCTTCGTCTGCCACTACATCAAGCACCGGCAGCTCGAGAAGCGCTTCCTGCGCTTCTTCGCGGGCGCGGCCGCCGCGGTGGCGATTCTTGTTCCGGTCAGCGCGGTGACCGCGGGCGGGTTCGGGGCCTATCCCGCGTTCGTCCACAACACCATCAAGCACTCGGAGACGCCGCTCACCAATTACATGGGGCTACGCACGGTCATCAACTACCGCCCGTCCGAGGTCGGCCGCCTCATGCGCAACGATCAGCTCGTGGATCCGTGGAGCCGGTGGAAGGACGCACGGCTCAAGAGCTTCCGCGAGGCGCTGCCGCTCTACGTCGGCATCATCATCTGCTACCTGGCGCTCATCGGCCTGGCGGTTCGGGGTGCGGACCCGTGGGTCACGGCGGCGCTCTCGTCGACGCTCATCGCCTTCGGCGTGGAGCTGACGTGTTACTACTACTCCTTCCTCATCGTGGTGGCCTTGCTCTACGCCAAACGCGAGGTGGCGGGGCGATGGCTCATGGCGGTCACCGCCTTCACCCAATTCATCGGGTGGGCGCCGATTCAAGGCATCCCCGACTGGCTGGCCAAGATCCTGCCCGCTTCGATACGCAACGCGACGGTGGTGCGGCATTTCGGCATGCCCACCGGGCTCGACGAGCAATACACCTGGATGGCCCTGGCGACCCTGGTCGGGTTCGTCATGATCGCCTGGGACATGATGGCCGCACGCCATGCCGAATTGGCGGCCGCGGGCGCGCCGGTGCAGGCGATCCCGGCAAGCGGCCAAGTCAAGGCCAAGGCTGCCGAACCCGAAGAAGAGGCCGAGCCGGAAGCCAAGGCCGGGCCGCCGGTGTGGCGCGAGCGCCTGGAACGCCGCCTGAACGGCGGCCGACGCAAGCGGCGCCATTAAGGACGCGCTCGAGGCTATTCACGAAAGAACCCTGCCGAGGGTTCTTTCGATGTCACCCGCAGGGCGACGTCGGATAGGCCCCAACGTCGCCCATGCGATAGGGGAGGGGATGGGGTTTGCCCGGCCCCTGCGAGCCAGGTCCTAGCGCCGCTTCTTCTTGGCCGGCTTCTTGGCCGGCTTCTTGGCCGGCTTCTTGGCCGGCTTCTTGGCCGGCTTCTTGGCCGGCTTCTTAGCCTTCTTGGCCGCCTTCTTGCGCTTCTGGCCACCGACGGCACGCTTGGCACGCGAGACGTCGCCGTTCTTGTCGACGAAGTAAATGTAGTTGTTGTCCATCGGAAAGCCGCCTTCGGCGACTTTTTCGGGCTTGCCCTTGGGCACCCCGGGCTGCTTGCGATGGACTTGCCAAACGTCACCGTCCTTCACGTACAGCATGAAGTCCTTGTTGCGAGCGATGCCCAGCTTCTTGACTTTCTCGGCCATTACTCCACCCTCCGTCTGAGTTGTGGCGAAATTGAGATCATCCGCATGGTAGCCTTGGCCCAGATGCTGTCAAGCAGTTTCCGTCGGAAACCGTGCGATCAGGTGGCGACTGCAGTCGCGCCGTCCCGGTCAATCGGTCGGTCGTCGAAGCCGGCGAAGGTCAGAAGGGGGCGGAACTTGACGCGCCTTAGGGCAGTTCGCCGCGATTTCGGGACCATCTGGCCGCCGATCCGTCCCTGCTGGCCGGGCTCTCTCCGTCGTGCCTTGAGCACGCTTGCGGTCGTGCGTCTTGCCAGCCGGGACGGATCGGTGGCGAAATCGTATCGATAATTCCCGGACGAGCCCTAAGCTTCCCCCATGCAGACCATCGTCTTGCTCTCCGGCGGCCTCGATTCGGCGGTTGTGTTGGCCATGTGCCGCGCCGAGAGCAAGGAATGCCACGCCCTCAGCTTTCGCTACGGGCAGCGGCACGCGGTCGAGCTGGCGGCTGCGGCGCGCGTGGCGCAGAGCCTGGGCGCGGCTTCGCATCGGGTGTGCGCCATCGACGTCGCGTGCCTGGCCGGCTCGGCCCTGACCGGGCGGGGCGAAGTACCCAAGGGCCGGAGCGAGCAGGAGATCGGCCGAGGCATCCCGTCGACCTATGTTCCGGGCCGCAACACCCTGTTTGTGGCCCATGCCCTGGGCTTGGCCGAATCCATCGGGGCAGGCGAGATTGCCCTCGGCATCAACGCCGTCGATTATTCCGGCTATCCCGACTGCCGTCCCGAGTGGCTCTTTGCCGTGCAAGAGGTGGCGCGCCTGGGGACCAAGGTCGGGATCCTGGGGCAGCCCGTGCGCCTGCTGGCGCCGCTTCTCCACATGAGCAAGGCCGACATCATCCGCAGGGGCGCCGCCCTCGGGGTGGACTTCGGGCTCACCCTTTCCTGCTACGACCCGGCCGGCGACGGGTCTGCCTGCGCGGCTTGCGACGCGTGCATCCTGCGCCGCCGGGGTTTCGAGGAGGCTCGCGTTCCCGACCCCACCCGCTACCGTCACAGGCGTCAAGCGCCTGAAAAGCCAATCACCGCAGGCTCTGGCGTCCGCCGGCCGCCGCCCGGCAAGTCACCCTCTCCCAAAGGGAGAGGGTCGGGGTGAGGGTTTGCTTCTTTCTGAGCTCGAAAGCTGAGGACTTCTGTTCTTGTGGTCCCGCTCGCAAGTTGTCCGGAGCTTGGTGCAGTCGCCCTCACCCAACCCTCTCCCAAAGGGAGAGGGCTATCAACATAAGCAGCCAACTGCGCTTCCAGCGCAACTTTTTCGCT
>Ga0172364_10002175_pt1 | contig 15480 bp, 13 predicted proteins | sample LakKivSesite10cm_FD_114545 | JGI IMG/M metagenome (GOLD analysis project Ga0172364, IMG submission 114545) | Sediment microbial communities from Lake Kivu, Rwanda - Sediment site 10cm | ecosystem: Environmental > Aquatic > Freshwater > Lake > Sediment | place: Rwanda: Western Province, Lake... | reverse complement strand
TGATGATATCGTGCTCCACGACTTGGGGCGTCGCGAATATGAGCCTCGCCTCGCGCCAGACTTTTTCGCGCTCCTCGGGCGGCACATGGCCGGTGAGCAGGCAAAATTCTTGAGGCGGCAGAGTCATCGTGCGCCCGAACGTCTTGCAGTGCTGCAGGGCGAGCGGTCGTGTCGGGGCCATCACCAGGATTTTGCCGTCGGGTGAGTCGCTCAGCCGGCGTGCGGCGAGCATTATCGCGTTCGGCGTTTTGCCAAGGCCCGTCGGTAGCACGACCAGCGTGTTGGCGCGCACGGTGGAGTCGAAGATGACCTGCTGGTACAACCTCGCCTCAATTGCGCCCGGCTTGATCAAAGGGTGTTGAATGTGCGGCATCGTATTTGTATTTCGTGCGCGGCATTAAAACCACGTGTGCACAACCGCTTGTTTCTGCTTTATAAGGAACCCCCGCGCAAATGCTCGGCGGGCGGATTGGGGCGTTGGTGTAATGGTAGCACCCGCGGCCGGCAGCCGTGAAGTCTGGGTTCGATTCCCGGGCGCCCCACGCCGTCCTCCCAAAAGCTTATTTCCTCGCAAACAAACAATAAAACAACTCACGGCTGCCATACGAAAACACCAACGCTCGCCCGATTAGCCATCTTGGTTGGTCGGGCGTTTTTTGTATGATTACCTTAAGAAAAATTCTTGCATTCGTCGCGCGAGTGCGCCCGGCTGGTCGGGGATGACCTCCATCCCGTCTTGCAGCCAGCTCGGGAGGCTGAATTTGACGAACGCAGTCGCCACGCGCCAGTCCATGAAGACGACGGCCGCCTTGTCTGTGAGCAGCCGGTGCGCCCGACCCGCGGCCTGGCACATGCGGCGGTGCGCGGGTAGGTAGTAGCCGTAAAATTTCCCTTTCCCCGGGAACTGCGACTCGTAGTAATCGATTAGGGTTTTCGTGCGCTTCGTCGGCCGCCCGTACGGAATGCCAACGACCACGACCGAGTTCATCTGGTCGCCCGGAAAGTCACCTCCCTCGCTGTTGCGCCCGCCCTGCACACCGAGTAGCACCGCCCCGCCCTTGTCGGCGCGTGACTTGAAATCTCCGATCAACTTGTCGTTTTTCGCCGACGATGTCTCGCGTTCCTCGGCGAACAGCGGCTTCTTCACGCGCCCGGCCAGCCCAGCACCGAGCAGCCCTTCGAGTACCCCGTAGCTCGCAGTGAACACGCCGATGTTCGCGGGCGTGGCCTTCGCGACCTCGGCTATGCGCTCGACCAATTTATCGTACATCTCTGCCCCACGGTACTGCTCCTTCGTAGTGACCCCCTTCACAACCAGCGCCAAGACGTTCTCTGGCGGAAAAGGCGATGGGTAGTGCCCCATCACGGAGTCGTCAGGCAGGCCGACGATATCGCGATATGCCTCCAGTGGCGCGAGCGTCCCTGACATGCTCATCGTTGCGTACGCGCCCTCGATCACTGGCCTAGTTATGAGTCGTGGGTCCAACGCCTGAACCTCGAGCTTTATCACCGTCTGCCCGCGCTTCCCAATGGTTCTTGAAATGAGGTGCATGTACTCGCGCTGCCCGCAGGTGGCGCCCCAAGCCTCCAAGAACGTGCCCAGCTTGTGGATTGCCGACCGCGGGGCCTTCCCTTGCTTCAGCTTATCCATGAGGTACTCTTCGCCCGTTTTCTTCAGGGCCACGACGAGATTCGAAAACTTCGCCTTCACCTTCGCTTTCTTAAGCAGCCCCTCGGTGGCCTTCACGAACTCCTCCGCCCGCACGATTTCTTCACCATCCTGTGCCCCGCTGAGCCGCTCTTCTGCCAGGCCTTCGACCAGCCCGAGCAGGCCCTCCGCGATTTTGTATGCGAGCTCGTCTTCGAACTCTTTGGCCTCACGCATCGCGATGGTTATCAAAAAATCTGTGACGGAGTCGCTCGCGAGCTCGATTGCGACGTCCGGCAGGTTGTGGGCTTCGTCGAGCACCACGATCAGGTCGGAGAGGTCGGCGTGTAGGTTGCGCAGAAAGAGAGGTCTGATTTCCGGGTCGAAAAGATAGGTGTAGCTTGCCGCGACAACCTTGACATCGGCCAACGCTTCTTTGGCAACTTCGTACGGGCAGAACCCTTCATCTCTGCACAGGTCGATTAACTCCTCGGCGAGCATCGGCCGGGTGGCGATTGCCTGCTGCAGCTCGGCGGCCCTGTCCTCCTTTTCACCGATGTTTTCGAAGAACTCGCAGCGTCCCAGCTTGCGCAACGAGCCACAGGCGTGTGCCGCGTCAGCCGCGGTCGTCGTGAACCGCCGCACAATAGGATTTACGCACACCTCGCGGCGCCCGCGCAGCGAGATACCTGAAATCGGCAGCTTGCCTCGGAGAGCGCGCAGCTCTTCGATTACGCGGTCCAACTGCTTGTGGGTTCGGCTGCAGTAGATAACGCGGCGCCCATCGGCTTCGGGCGAGGTGAGGACGCCACAGAGGGCCGAGATCGTCTTTCCCATCCCAGTTGAACCCTCGAGCACAGCGTGTTTGCCGGTGTCCACGGCGCCTCGGATGGTGCTGATCGCATCTACCTGAACTGGCCGAATATCTGGATACGGAAATATTTCTGCGAGTGAGGGTGTCATCGAAATAACTGCTTATAGAACCGCGGTATAAACGGCTATCCAGAGGATGAACCACATGATAATAAAGGGCGGAAAACCGTACCAGACAAGGCGCCGCCCCCTGATTTTTTTCCGATCATCTTCAGGGATTTGCTCTATCAAGATTTTTAGTGCGGGAATTGCTGATTTATACGCAGCGTACAAAAAGAGAATCGCTAGGAGGATAGGGATGTATATACTGTATGATGTTGCCTTTTGTAAAACTGATATCACTCCAGATGCGCATCCGGCTAGCGCCCCGAATCCGAAGAAGAACAGTGTGAGTTTAGTTAATCCCTTCATGATTTCCACCTGGTGTTTGTTATGAAGCTCTCCATGTCAAGCTTGGACATTATGGTCTGCGTCCGCGAGCTTAAAAAAGTTGTTGGGGCGAGAGTTGACAAGGTTTACGAGCTAAACGGAGCCTTCGTCATCCAACTGCGCGCACCTGAGCGTGATAGGCAGGACCTGTTGATCGAGCCGGGACACAGGGTGCATCTGACGGGCGTCGAGTACAAATTCCCGAAGCAGCCGTCGATGTACGCGATGCTCCTGCGCAAGCACCTGACCAACGCACAGCTCGTGGGGGTCAAGCAGCCGGGCTTCGAGCGCATCGTCGAGCTCGAGTTCCACGGAAGGGAAAAGCGCGTGTTGATTGCCGAGCTCTTCGGGGCAGGGAACCTCGTACTTTGCGACGAAACGCGGACGATCGTTCAACCGTATCGGAGTGAGGTGTGGCGGCACCGCGTCATAAAGGCAGGCATGAAATACCAATACCCGCCGAGCAAGGGCGATATTCATGACTTGAACCTTTCTGGTTTGCGTGAAGCGTTGGCCGATGCGCCAGATGTGGTCCGCGGGCTGGCGGTAAATCTCGGCGTGGGAGGTCAACTCGCCGAAGAAATCTGTGCCCGGGCGAAAGTGAACAAAACTTCTGCCCCTGCAGCGTTGCCTGAGGTCGAACTCAAAGCGGTGCTGGAAGCGGTTTCGGGCATGCTTATCCAGGGGCCATCACCACAAGTCGTGTACGATGACGGCAAACCGGTCGATGTGCTGCCATTCGATTTCGCGATGCATCTCGGCAAGCGCGTGAAGCGGTTCTCCACGTTTGGTGAAGCGTTAGACGAGTATTTCAGCACCTTGGCGGTTCGGTCAGCGGCCGCAAAGCAAAGGGAGAGAATCGAGGGCAAGCTTGAAGGGATTCGCAAGAGGTTGGTCGAACAGGAGGAACGGCTGAGCAAGCTGGAGGCTGAAGCGGCCGATGCGAAGTCGCGTGCCGACCTGATCACCACGCATCACGCTCTGGTCGATGAGGCCCTTCGTCGATTGACCGAACTCAGGCGCGGGGGTTGGCAGGCGGCCATCAAAAAGCTCGGAGAGGCGCAGGCACGACGCGAGCCCTGGGCGAAATTTGTCAAGAAAGTCGACGCCAAGGCTGGAGCCGTTGAAGTTGAACTTGAAAGCCAGCTGATCCCAATCGACCTGCGCGTTTCATCGTTCGAAAACGCGTCTAGGCTGTACAAGCGATACAAGCAGCTGTCGGAGAAAGCGGCGGGCGCGAAAGCGGCACTCGAACAAACAAAAGCGGAAATTGAAAGCTTGTCGGCCGAAGTCGGTGCCGAGGTAGAAGCTCCGGCCATGCGGAAGAGGCGCAGACTGAAGTGGTTCGAGCGCTTCAGGTGGTTCGTTTCGTCCGACGGTCTGCTTGTCGTTGCAGGGCGAGATGCCGCGACTAATCGAGAGGTCGTCGAGAAGCACATGGAGCCGGGCGATCGATACCTACACGCCGACATCGTGGGAGCACCTCACGTCGTAGTGAAGGCGGCTGGCAAAGAAATTCCAGAAGCCACGCTCAAAGAAGCTGCAGAGTTTGCCGCGATGCACTCCCGCGCTTGGCGTGAAGGCTTGGGCGGGCTCGACATTTACTGGGTGCAGCCCGAGCAGGTTTCGAGGCAGGCCCCATCCGGCGAGTACCTTCCCCGCGGCAGCTACATGATCCGAGGGAAGCGCAACTTTCTGAAGGTGCCTGTGCGGGCGGCCGTCGGGGTTGTGGCCGTTGAGGGTGAGTGGCTGGTGGTGTGCGGACCACCGAGTGCTGTGAATGCCCAGTCGAAGGTTTCGGTCCCGGTTATCCCCGGTGGGCTCAAGAAATCCGATCTCGCGCGTGAGCTGTGCGTGAAATTGAAAGCCGCGGGATTCGAAGTTTCGTTAGATGAGCTCATGCGGGCGCTTCCTCCTGGTAAGGGAGAAATAAAAAAAGCCTGATGGAGCCTCGAGCGGGAATCGAACCCGCGACCTCATCCTTACCAAGGATGCGCTCTACCGGCTGAGCTATCGAGGCCCAATCAAATTATGCTGGGTCAGCTAAAAATCTGTCGACTACTTTTCGGCCGCGGCTTCCTCGAGCCTGCGTTTGATCTGAGCGGGCAGCTCCTTCGCCTTCTCGTAAGCGGCGTTCAGCTCCTTAAGGGCACTCTGGAGGACGGCTGGCGGTGGCGCGGCTATCTTCCTGCGCTTCGTCCTGTCCTTCTCGTAAAAAACCTCTTCAAACCTTATGGTGTGGATGTCCCACAGGTAATCACCGACGAGGACAACAGCGATGTATATCTTCTTTGTTTCTTGGTCCTCGAAGTGCTTTTCGGCTAACATCAGGGTGTATGAGATGAACCAGTCGAGCTTGTCGAGCGCCTCGAGGAACTTCGGCGCGTTGACACTCTTGCCAAGTAACTCAGCTTCCATAAAACCCCCTTGAACCTCCCCCCGTCATAATTTAAGCCTATTCGCATAATGTATTGGGTGCGGCGATGGTGAGGACGAAAAAACTGAGTACGGGTGTGAACGAAGTGCTGGAAAGGCTGCTGGCCGGGGAACTCACAATCGACGAGGCGAGGCGCGAGCTGTCCGCGTTCAGCATAAGGCAAATCGGCGAACTCGCGAGGCTCGATACCAAACGGGCGTACCGCGTGGGGGCCCCCGAGCTGATTTTGGGCGAAGGAAAGCACCCTGAAGACGCGGCGAGGCTTTCAATCCAAATGGCGAAGGAAAGGGGCTACGCTTTGGTGACGCGGGTGGGCGATCAACATGTAAAAGAGATCAAAAATGGGCTGCCGAAGGGGTTCGACACGAGTTACAATCGTGTGGCGCACGCGGTTCTCGTCAAGCGCAGGGGCTACACTTTCCCGAAGGCCGGAAAAATTGGCGTGCTGGCGGCGGGCACGGCCGATGTGCCGGTTGCAGAAGAGGCTGCGGTCGCGGCGGGAGTGATGGGATGCAAGGTGCTGAAAGCTTACGATGTCGGCATCGCCGGCATTCACCGTTTGTTCAAGCCGCTCGAGCTGATGGCGCGAGAGGGCGTGGCTGCGCTGGTCGTCGTGGCTGGCATGGAAGGGGCGCTCCCATCCGTGGTGGCGAGCTTGGTTGATGTCCCGGTAATCGGGGTGCCGACTTCGATGGGCTACGGCGTGGGGCTGAAAGGTGCGGCGGCACTCATGGCGATGCTCCAGAGCTGCTCTCCGAAAATCGCGGTCGTCAACATCGACAACGGTTTGGGGGCGGGCGTATTCGCAGGGCTGATTGCAAGACGAGCGAGCGGCGCAAAAGTTAGAAAGCGTGTTCGGAAAAAGCCGCGTTCATAGGCAGATGATATGAAAATTCTCGTTGTTTACTATTCGAGAACAGGCACGACGAAGAAGGTTGGTGAAGCAATCGCGAAAGAGTTGAGTGCAGATTCTGAGGCGATAGTAGATTTGAAGAGGAGGTCGGGGATTATTGGTTGGTTCGCTGCGGGAGCCGACGCCTACCGAAGAAAATTGACGCGTATCAGAACCCGAAATAAACCCGAACGCTACGATATGGTAATCATCGGCACACCCGTTTGGTCCAAAAATATGAGCCCAGCGGTGAGAACTTATTTGACGAACTACGACTTCGTCGGCAAGAAGGTGGGCTTTTTCTGCACCGCTGGAGGAGAGAATACGGAAAGAACGCTCGAAGCACTGAAAAAGCTGGCGCCGAAATCGGTCGTCGTCGGAACCCTGGGTGTTTGTGCAAAGGATTTCAAATCCGGAGTTTACGAAGAGAAAATCGCATCATTCGTGAAAAGTTTGCGAAAAAGTAAATGATCAAAGGACCTTCTTTATTTTTTCCGCAGAGATTGGGCCTTCTCTCAGAATTTTCGGGCGACCTGATGTCAAATCCACAACCGTTGATGGCACGCCGAGCTTGCACTTGCCAGCGTCTAGGGTGAAGGCAACGTTTCGCCCGACCTGCTCGAGTGCATCTTCCACGACGCGCGGGGGCGGCTTGCCCGAGAGGTTAGCAGATGTCGCCGTGATTGGGCCACCGACGAAGTCGATCAGCCTCAGCGCGACTGGGTGATCCGGAACCCGTATCCCTACTTTTCCGGTCCCCGCCGTCACTAGCTTTGAAATTTTTGGCTTCGAGGGCAAAACCACCATGAGGGGGCCCGGCAAAAATTCTGCAAAGAGCCGTTCGGCCGCAGGCGTGGATTCGGCGATCATGCGGGCCATTTCGAACGAGCCGACCGCTATCGGGATGGGGTTTTTCTGCGGCCTGTGTTTTGCGCTGAAAACTTTAGTGACGGCCTCGTCTGAACAAGCGTCAGCGCCCAGACCGTAGACGGTCTCGGTCGGATAGATGACTAGGCCGCCCGCCCGAATCGCGGCCGCCGCCTCCGCAATTGCGATGGCATCTTGGGTTTTCTTGATATCGATTATTTTGACCGTTACATCACCTGGTGCGGGGGGCAGGATTCGGACCTGCGAAGGCCCTACGGCCACGGGATCTTAAGTCCCGCCCTTTAGGCCAGGCTCAGGCACCCCCGCAGAAAAACTGTCTTTGGGTAGGGCAATAAAGCTAGCGCCCTCTTTTGTGAGATTTCCGATAGACCGAGCGGTACTTCTTAGGCTTCTTCTGCAGTTTTTGCTCGAGTTCCTCAGCCAGCTCCTCGCCCACAATATCACCATGGTGCCCCGGGCGGGATTTGAACCCGCGTCGCAGCCTCGAGAGGGCTGTATGATTGACCGGTCTACACTACCGGGGCACCGTTTAATCCTTGGCATAAAAACGTAAAAGGGTTCCCAGATTTTGTGGCGGGCCCGGTGGGATTTGAACCCACGATCGACAGCTTAGGACGCTGCCGCCCTATCCAGGCTGGGCCACGGGCCCCAATAATCAATCTCCGCCTGAACTTATGAGGTTACATCCTCAGCCTTTAATGCGGCACAGATTTAATCCCTAACCCGCCCTAGTTATGAAACGCCGCTGGAGTTAAGAAAAGTATTTAAAGTGGGCACGTAAAGTTTGCCACCGAAGGTGATACGTTGGGGAGAGCATTGGGTGGAGTTATTTGCGTCGTGTGTCTTCTGGTAGCGATAGTTGAGCTCTACTGGGGTCTTGTGAACCCGATTATGGCTGGGACGCGGACGACCCCGTTGGCGATTATCCTACCAGTTGTAGTTGGCGTGCTGGTAATCACCGGGCTGGGCTTCTGGCTCGGTTGGATCATGGTCACGACGAAAGAGGTAACCCCCGCATCGGCACCAGAGTCGGCATCGCCGGAAGAGAAAAGCTGAATAATTTTTAAGCGTGGGCTACTAGAGCAATTGGTGACAGCTTGAAGATTAATTGGAAGAGATGGTTGATTGTCGTCTACTTGGCCGCCCTGATGGCCTTCACGGCATCGGTGCTGTTAATCCCAGGCGAGAAATACGATACCCTAACTACCTCTGACAGCGGGTGGTGGTACGGCGCCGCGCGCGAGTACGACAACGTCAACGGGGTAATCGAGAACTATTCGCTCTCGCACGCTCCAGATGGATTCGCTTTCTCAACCACCAACCAAGCCCAACCGCTGCTCGCCGTGATGCTGCACAGGGCCGTCAGCGCCGTTCATCCCGGTACAAGCTTGATGGATGTCGTTAAGTATTGGTCGCCCCTCCTGTTCGCCCTCACGTTGATCCCGATCTTTTTGATAGGCAAAGAGCTCGCCGGTGATTTCGCGGGATGTACGGCAGCTTTTTTCGCGAGCGTGATGACTGGGACCATTTATTGGATGAAAGTCGGAGCGTTCGACGAAGAAGCACTCATCACAATACTTGCGGCGTGGACCATGTACCTGACCATACGGTTGTTCAAGGCGCCTCGCAAACATATACCCCTGTTCGCGGTCCTCGCGGGGTTGACCTACGGGCTTTTTGGGTTGGAGTGGGATATAGGTTCATATTATCTCGCACCAGTGATAGTCGGTGGTCTGCTACTGGTCATGTTAGTAGGGTTCCTTGGGAGATGGCTCCGCAAATCAACTGGCATTTTCGGCGCTCTAGTCTCAACTCTCCGAGATAACTTGTACCTGATACTCGGCGTTTTCGGGATGCTGGCGGTATTCACACTCGTAGTTTGGGGGTTTGGCGGTACTGGTCCGTCCAGATGGATTGACTTTTCCAGGACGCTTTTGAGTTATGTTGGGATTGGTGGAGGCGGTGCAGGCGGTGTTGGCGGAGCACCAGCTGAGAGGTACGCAACTGAGATGCAAGCGCCGACATCGTGGGGGGGCACGATAAATAGCTTTTATATTCAAGATATTCTAACTAAAGTTGTCTTTATTTTCGTGGCCTTGGCGCTGGTCAAGATTTGCTTGTCACGAAAACGCTGGGAGTTGTTGGTGTTTCCGTGGCTCATCATCATACTCGGGTTGGTTTGGCCTGGACGCGGGCAAGCCCGATTCGAAAGACAATGGTGGCCGTTCGTGCCGGTCGTAGCTGGTGTGGGGGCCGCGTTTCTCGTCGGCCTGATTGGGCGCCTGTCGCGCGAATCTATGACTTCAAGTTGGGTGGAGCCGCTTCAAAAACCGGTCGTAATCGCGATGTGTCTGTCTCTTATCGCGGTTCCATTCATCATAAACGCGCGTGATACTGCCGTAGACACCACGCCTCCGCCCGAGTGGAACAGACCCAGTGGGACGGACCAAGCACTCATCGGAGCTTGTAACTGGCTGCGGGAGAACACGCCGGAGGACTCGGTCGTTGCGGTCGAGTGGTCGTTCGGGCATCTTTTCACTGGCGCATCCGAGCGAGCAACAGTATGTGACGGATGCGAAGCTTCTGCTCAAGAGGGCACGTGGGAAAATGACCCCTCATTCACTCCTCGTCCCCCTGACTTCATTTACAGCGCTCAAACGGGCTACATCTATGGTGGCCAATACCTCGGTCGTAGATCATACCAAATCAACGGCAGACGCGTAGATGTCCAGGCTCTACCAGATATGGGCGAAAACGAATTTCGGTGGATCATCACCGCGTATCGTGACACCTACAACTGCAAAATCGACTACATCGTGTTTGACTACATGTCGTATTACGGTGCATCACTAGAAGCCAAGTGGGCACCTGCGCGGTTGTTGTATAACTCAACTGTGCTAAAGCAGCTCCAGTCATCGCCGCAGTTCGACGGGACCAATTACATATTCGATTTTGGCGAAAATCGGACGGACGTTACGTTGAATCTGGAGGACAGAAGTGTTTCCATCACCACTGCAGATGGGACAAAATACTTGGATGGTTATGCGGTTTTCCCGGTTGACGAGAGCGGTAATGTAACGGACTTTTATGGATTTGTCGCACCACCGTCGGCTCCTGATATCCCAGAAACCGTGCTAATTTTCATCAATGAAAACGGCCAAATAACGACTGGGACCCGTCTTGTCCAATCGAAGTCGGCCGAAATAAATGCGCTCCAAACGCCGATGGGCGTGCGCGTCTTTACAGGAGATATAGGAGACATCGGTTATCTGCAGGCGGTGTATATGAGTCCAAACCAGCTAGTTGGGATTTGGAAGATCTATCACGTGCCCTCCTTAACACTGCCGGCCGATGGCACGCGGACAAACGACAACACGCCGACCTTCCAGTGGAGAAACGCGCTCGGTGCGGTAAGGTACAAATTGGTAGTAGACAACAACGCAGACTTCACCTCGCCAGAAATAACCCTTGATAACATTTCTGTCACCGCGGGCGCCATCACTGAATATACACCAACCGATGGGCTAGCGGATGGCACATATTCGTGGCGGGTCATGGCATACCGCGCCGACAACGAAGAACTCGGGTGGTCGTCAACTCAGACTTTCGTGATTGACACCATCCCGCCAAGCACCCCGACACTGATATCCCCTGAGAACAACTACATCGACAACAACCTAACCCAAACGTTCACTTGGACGCAACCCGAGCCAAACGCGACGTACCAGCTACAAATAAGCACCGAAAACTCGTTCGCCTCACCTTACCACGATAACAGCTCGTTGACCGAAATCTCTTACAGCTACACGCTCCCGGCGGGCGGTACCTATTACTGGAGAGTCCGCGCTAGCGACAACGTGGTTAACCAGAGCGCTTGGTCTGAGAACTTCAAGCTCACCATCACTGCGCCATCTGGGGCGCCCTCCCTCAGTTTCCCAGAAAACGGTTTGTTTGAGAACGACAACACCCCGACGTTCGGATGGGCGGCCGGATTCTACGCAGAGAACCACCGCCTGCTGGTTGACAACGACCCCGACTTCTCCTCGCCTGTAGAGAACCGTTTGTTCACGACAGAATTCTCTTACACCCCCGCCGCTGAAAACTCCTTGCCAGATGACAACTATTCTTGGAAAGTAGTTGGAATCAACGAGTGGGGTGAAACCCCATCTCCCGTCTGGATATTCACCGTTGACACCATCCCGCCAAGCGCACCCGCGCTCGTCTCGCCAACGAACGGGCTACATGTGGACAACACGCCCGATAACTTCGATTGGTCTGATGTCGCCGATGCAGAGAGGTATGAAATATCTGTGGACAACAACGCGGACTTTTCGTTCCCGGCAATCTCAGCGAGCGACGTTTCCTTCAGCACATACACTCCGACAATAACCCTAGAAAATGGAACCTACTACTGGAAGGTCAGGGCATACGACAACGCGGGCAACGTTGGGCCGTTCTCTTCGACTTGGACATTCGTCTTGGGAACTGTGCCTGGGGGATAAAATGCAGAGGCCACGGGGAACGCGCGATCTGGTCGGCGAAGAACTGGCGGGTATGCGTCGCGTCACGCAGATAATGAGTGACATGTTCAAGCGCTACGGCTACGTCGAAGTCGAAACACCGATTTTCGAGCATCTGGAGCTGTTCGAGAAAAAAAGCGGGGTGAACGTTGTAAATCAGCTCTACGCTTTCAAAGACAAGTCGGGGCGTTGGCTGGCTCTTAGACCCGAGCTGACTGCGCCCGTCGTGAGGCTCTACATCGAGCAGCTCAAGTCTGCTCCAAAGCCGTTGAAGCTCTGCTACTTCGGCAACTGCTTCCGCTACGAGGAGCCGCAGGCTAGGCGGTGGCGGCAGTTTTTGCAGTCCGGGCTCGAGCTCGTGGGTTCCGCAAAACCCGAGGCTGACGCTGAGGTCATCGCCCTCGCGTACCACACAGTTCACGAACTAAAACTCAAAAACTTCGAGTTGCGCATCGGGCACATAAGGGTGCTGAGAGAAGTCCTGGCGCACGCTGGGGTAAAAGGCGATGTCCAAGACCCGGTCATGCGCGCAATAGACAGCAAGGACCAGGAGCGAGTGGACGACGAATTGAATAAGGTGGGGATGAAAGAGACCGATAAGAAAATGCTGAAAACGCTCGTGGCCCTGCGCGGTGGAACCGAAGCAATTGCGAAAGCCGAAAAAGCGGTCACACACCTACCAAAAGCCAAAGCCGCCATCCAGAATTTGCAAGAAATCGTCGCTTATCTCAAAGTTCTGGGGATCAAAGATTTCGTCGTCGATTTCGGCATAGCACGCGGGCTGGAATATTACACAGACCTCGTGTTCGAGCTCTACGTGGGCGATGTTCAGATAGGCGGCGGGGGGCGCTACGATGAGTTGATCTCTCTTCTCGGAGGCGCGCCCTGCCCGGCGGTGGGCGTTGGGTTCGGTATCGACAGGATCGCGGACGCCCTGCTCAAGCAAGGGGCCAAACCAGAGAAAGAAGTGTTGGATTGCATGCTCCTGCCGGCGGGTGAGAAAACTCTGCCGCAATGCTTGAAAATCGCACAAGAACTTCGCACCGCAGGATTGCGCGTCGATGTTGATTTAATGGGGCGTAGCTTGGCGAAGGCGATATCTTACGCTGACTCGAGGGGAGCGAAGCACGCCGTTATCGTCGGCCCGAAGGAGCTCGCTGCGGGCAGCATCACTTTTCGTGACATGCGGACAGGTGAGCAAAAACAGGTCCGACGAAGCGAGTTAATTTCGCTGTTGCGCCGGGCATCATAACTACCACTTGTAGCCGAGTTTCTCAAAAGTCTGCTTCATCACCAAGCTGTCCTGCTCGAGAACGGGCGACTCTGAGATTATGGTGAGGCTCATTTTCCGCTTCATGAGTTCCTTCGCGAGCGGCTCGAACGGCGGCTGGTTCGCCCCCAGATCGAGATGACGCCGCTCGTTGCCCTGCCCTGAGACTTTGGCGGGCGTCCAATCCATCGAGGTGAAATGGCTGTGGTAGTGTTCTAGTTTGAGCGTCTCCATTTTGTCGAGCACTTTTTCGTAATCTATTTCTCCTCCCTGCCGCGCATAGATGTGTGCGAAGTCCACCACCGGAACGCAATCCCGGAGTTCTTTATGAACAGCCGAGTTTTCGTCCAAAGTCCCGAACTGGCTGAGCTTCCCAGTGGTTTCGAGACCCAGCTTGACGCCTTTTATTCCCTTGGACTTCATCCTGTCGAGCATGTCACCGCATGCCTGCACGATGGCCTCAAACGCTTTCTCTGGGCCGGGGGAGCCGTAGAAGCCGGGGTGAAAAACTGCGACGCTGGCTCCCATGAAGTGCGCTCGCTCAACCGAGTCGAGTATCCGCTTTTTCGACGCCTCGAGCTTCCTCTTGTCAGTGGAGCATAGGTTGATGAAGTAAGGGCAGTGGACCGATAAAACAATGTTCAATTCTTTTGCCACGGTGCCGACCTCCTTCGCCGTTTCGTTGCCCATCGCGACTCCCCTGACGAACTCGCACTCGAATGCGTTGAGTTCGAGTTCCGCTACCCGCCGGATGCCGCCGATCGTGCTGTGGTCTTTGCTTGATAACGGGACTCCCGCCGGCCCGAGGAAAATCTTTACCATCCTTTACCCAAACACCCTTATTTTAAAAGAAAAAAAGCTATTGCGGCGATGCCATGCTGAGCGGACTCAGGGACAAGGTTGACACAGCACTCGAGCCGGTGGCCAGAGCCTTCGCCCGCGCGGGGTTCACGCCGAACACCCTCACTTGCATAGGGCTTGTCGTAAGCTTGCTTGCCAGCGTGCTTTTCGCTTACGGCCTGCCACGCTTTGCCGCCATCGCACTGCTCGTGTGCGGATTCTTTGACATGATCGACGGCGCCGTCGCGCGCTTCACAGGAAAAGTTACTGCGTTCGGAGGGGTTCTCGACTCGGTCGTGGATCGATTCACGGAAGCAGCGATAATCATCGGAATCGTATACGGCGGAGTGCCAGAGTTAGGGCAATGGGGGTGGCTTACAGCTGTTTTAGCACTTGTGGGGGGGTTCATGGTAAGCTACACTCGCGCCCGCGCTGAAGCGGCTGGGACTGGGAAGCTCGACGTCGGTTTCGCTGAGCGGGCTGAACGCATGTTGATTTTTGCGATATTCGCGCTGGCCGAACGAACAGGATACGCGCTAATCGTGGTGGCGATTCTTTCGTACATCACCGTGACCCACAGGCTGGTGGTCGCCTACCGCCGTCTACAGCGAGTACGCTAGGATTTCTTCCCAAAAAGTTTCGTGTACATGTCATCAAAGTATTCTCCGGCAGATTTCGCGAGCTCCTTGCCTTTGTCGGTGATCTTATAATATTTGCGCGCCGGCTTCCCGCGCTGCTCATGCCACTCTGCCGTCACATAGCCTCCGCGTTGCATTCGGTACAAAACCGTGTAAGAGGTGACAAGCGGCGGCTTCCACCCGAATCGCTCTTCTAGTTGCTGCCTAAGCTCGTACGCGTACATCGGCTTCTCCCGCAGCAGCTTCAGGATGTACGGCCACATCATCTCGACCGTAGTTTTTCGTTTCAACCGGCGCATAGCCATAAAAACACCAAATATAGCTAAACCACAACCTTTATAAGTTTGATTTTGGAAGTATTTCAGAATTGGAGATATATAATAGGAAGGATATAGTATGGGAAAAATAAATGTCGCGATAGCTGGGGTCGGCAACTGCGCGTCGTCATTGGTACAAGGCATCCAGTACTACAAGGATGCGCGGGAGGACCAGTTCGTGCCGGGGCTCATGCACGTGAACTTCGGCGGGTACCACATCCGTGACGTCAATTTCGTCGCGGCGTTCGATGTGGATGCAAACAAAGTCGGCAGGGACATCGCGGAAGCGATTTTTGCCCCGCCGAACTGCACGATAAAATTCAGCGACGTGCCGAAGCTCGGCGTAGAGGTGATGAAAGGGCAAGTCTTGGATGGCCTCGGCAAATTCCTAAAGCCGACGATTCCAGTCGACCGGACGCAGAAGCCCGTCGATGTTGCTAAGGTTCTTCAAGACACTGGCGCAGAAATTTTGGTGAGTTACCTACCTGTCGGGAGCTACGAGGCTTCGCGTTTTTACGCGCAACAGGCGATTGACGCCGGTTGCGGCTTTGTCAACTGCATCCCGGAGTTCATCGTCTCGAGCAAGGACTGGGAAAGCGCTTCGCTGACGCCAAGCTACCGTGCGCAGGGGACGACATCAAATCGCAGGTCGGGGCAACAATACTGCACCGGACGCTCGCGAGGCTGCTTCTCGACCGTGGCGTCAAGCTCGAGGAAAGCTACCAGCT
>Ga0172364_10002174_pt1 | contig 15481 bp, 23 predicted proteins | sample LakKivSesite10cm_FD_114545 | JGI IMG/M metagenome (GOLD analysis project Ga0172364, IMG submission 114545) | Sediment microbial communities from Lake Kivu, Rwanda - Sediment site 10cm | ecosystem: Environmental > Aquatic > Freshwater > Lake > Sediment | place: Rwanda: Western Province, Lake... | reverse complement strand
GGGTTGGAGGCGGTATTTATACAAAAGGTGCTGACGCTGCAGCAGACCTTGTAGGGAAAGTGGAAAAAAACATACCTGAGGATGATCCTAGGAATGCTGCTGTGATTGCTGATTTTGTTGGTGACAATGTTGGTGATGTGGCAGGAATGGGCGCTGACCTTTTTGAATCATATGTTGATTCAATCATTGCAACAATGACCCTGTGTATGATTGCATGGAGTGTTGGGATGAAAAATCCTTTAACACCTGACACACTGACAGCATGGCATCTTCCAATGATGGTGGCAGCAGGTGGTATTGTTGCATCAATCATTGGAATATTCCTGGTTAGGGTTGGTGAAAAACCTGAAATGAAGGCATTGCTCACCGCACTTCGTAGGGGAACATTCTCAGCAGCAGTGTTCACTGCTATTTTTTCATTTCTTGCAGTGTACTACCTGAAAGCTGATTTTGGGATACTCTGGGCAGTTCTTGCCGGGTTAATTGCGGGCATACTGATTGGGGAAAGCACAAACTATTTCACCTCTTACGCATACCTGCCAACAAGGAAAATTTCTGAGGCTTCCACAACAGGTGCTGGGACAAACATAATAAGAGGATTTTCAAATGGTCTGCTCAGCACAACATTCCCGCTTCTCATAGTAGCGTTGGCTATTCTTGCTGCTTATAAATTTGCTGGTTTTTATGGTATTGCCATATCCGGGATAGGGATGCTTTCCACATTAGGGATTAGCCTGGCAACAGATGCATATGGTCCTGTTGCTGACAATGCTGGCGGGATTGTTGAGATGTCAGGGCTTGGGGAGGAAATCAGGAAAAGAACAGACGCCCTTGATTCTTTAGGGAACACAACAGCTGCAACAGGTAAAGGTTTTGCAATAGGCTCAGCTGCTTTAACCGCGCTGGCTTTGATGTTATCCTATGCCATGGCTGTTGGAATTGTGGAAATCAAAGGAGGAAAAGTGGGTTTGGTTGGTTCTGATGCCATGGTTGGGAGTTTCCTCAGCCCCTATGTTATGGCAGGGATGTTTGTTGGAATCATACTGCCCGCGGTGTTCTGTGCCTTAACACTTTCTGCTGCAGGAAAGAACAGTTTCGTGATAATTGAGGAGGTCAGGCGTCAGTTCAGGGAAATTCCTGGTTTGATGGAGGGCACAGCAAAACCAGAGTATGGAAAGTGTGTTGACATCTCCACGAAAGGGGCTTTAAAGATGATGCTTCTTCCTTCCCTGATGGCTATTGTTGCACCACTGCTTATTGGATTCCTGCTTGGGAAATACGCGCTCGGTGGTTTTTTAATGGGAGCAATAGGCTGCGGGTTCATGCTCGCAGTAACAATGGCTAACGCAGGCGGCTCATGGGACAATGCTAAAAAATGGATTGAATCCAATAATTTTGGAGGAAAAGGCTCTGATGCCCACAAGGCAAGCGTAATTGGTGACACAGTTGGTGACCCCATGAAGGACACAGCAGGCCCTTCCTTAAATATTATGATAAAACTCATGTCAGTAATTTCCCTGGTGTTTGCTAGTGTTTTTGCTCATTGTAACGGTCTCATATAAATGCAAAAAGATATATAGAAAGCAGTAGATATCAAATGGAAAATGTTTGAAAAAAAAGAGTGATAGTATGTATATGGTGATAGAAAAAGAGGAAACAGTCAGGATTCCGCCTGAAAAGCTGAACGAGAAATTGGATGAAATTGTAGAAACACTCACACGAGAAAACTTTGAGGGGAGGATGGCAAACGGCGCACTCACACTCCTCATTACTGATGTTAAAGGAGTCGATGAGGGGAAAATAGTGCATGGTGACGGAGGCGTTTATCAAAAGGTAAAATTTAATGCCCTTGTTCTCAAGCCTGAGATGCAGGAAATCATTGATGGGTTTGTCTGTGAGGTTCTGAGTTTTGGCGCCTTCATCCGATTTGGACCGCTGGATGGTCTTGCTCACATAAGTCAGATACTTGATGACAGAATAAATTTTGATAGTGGCAATCAGAGGCTGGTTGGTAAGACAGGAAAAAAGGAGCTGAGGGTTGGGGATATGGTAAGGGCAAGGATTGTTACATTGAGCCTGAATGAGATAAACCCGAGGGAGAGCAGGATTGGTCTTACGATGAGGCAGACCGGTTTAGGCAAGTTAGAATGGATTGAGGAGAGCAGGAAGAAGGAGGGGGAAAAGAAAGCAGGAAAGGATGAAGGGGGAAAGAAAAAGAAGGTGAAAAAATGAAGGCTTGCAAAAATTGTCACCTGCTCACAGAACAGGGCAAATGCCCAGGATGCGGCGGTCCTCTTTCAAAAGACTGGAAAGGCTATCTGATAATGATGGATTATTCAAAGTCAAAGATTGCAAAAAAAATGAACATAGATGTCAATGGAAAGTTTGCGTTGAGAGTGAGATGAATTGTACATCCTACCCGAATCACTCAGGAATAAACTGAAAAAACCCCTTGGAAAAGTAGTTGATGAAAACAGGATAATGGATGAGATAAAAAACAGAAAAATTACAGTGATTGGCGATGCAGTAGCAATAACAGTGTATGAAAAGGGGGTTGTTCCTGACCTGACTGTGGTTGACTTCAAAATCATGAGAAAAGAATTAAAAGGGTTAAGGGAAAAAGTTTCAAACATAGGCGATAAGGTAGTCATGGTAAGCAACCCCCCTGGCACCATAACAGATGAGCTGTGGCAGGCAGTTGAGGATGCCTACAATGGAAATGAGAAAACAAGGATTGAGGTGATGGGTGAGGAAGACCTTGCTGCGTTACCGTGCATTTTCCTTGCACCAAGGAACAGTGTTGTTGTTTATGGGCTGCCTGGAAAGGGCATTGTTGCAGTAAATGTTACAGATGGAAAAAAACAATTAGTAGGAAAGGTATTAGGAAAAATGCGGGCAGGGTGAGAAAATGGAAATTGAGATTGTATCAAGAAAAGAAAACATGCTGATAGAGAGGACAGAGGTTGTTTTCAAAGCTGTTCATTTAAACGAAAAAACACCGAAAAGAGCCGAGATAAAAGAGAAACTCGCGGAACTTCTAGGGGTGAGTAAAGGCAATATTGTTATTGATAACATGAAACCAGAGTTCGGCAGGCCTGAAAGCACAGGCTATGCCAAGGTTTACAAAAACATGGAGAATATTAAGGAGCTGGAAAGAGATTATGTGCTCATAAGAAACAATTTGCTGGAAAAGAAAGTAGAGAAGCCTGAAAAGAAGGTAAAAGAAGAGGTAAAAAAGAAAGAGGAAAAGGAAACAGAAAAAAAAGGGAAGAAGGAAGAAAAAATAGAAAAAGAAGTGAAGAAAACTGAGGAGAAGGAGAGAGAAACAGAGAAAACTGTGGAAAAGAAAAAATCAAAAGAAGAAAAATCTGAAAAAAAGGAAGAGGCTAAGAAGAAATAAGGCATTGAATATCAAAATATGGGAGAGAGGAAAAATATGGCTGAGGAAGAGAAAAAGAAATCAAAAAAACAGGCAAGGAAGATTCATGATTACTATGAAATCAAAGAATATAAACTTGAAAGGAAAAGGAAAAAATGTCCAAAATGTGGAAGCGGTGTTTTCCTAGGAGAGCATTCTGACAGAAGCTCCTGTGGGAAATGCGGGTACACTGAATGGAAGAAGAAATAAGGAGGCGGGCTCATGGTAAAGGATTCTGACTTAAGCAGACATCTGGATGACATAGTCAGGGTCATTGGAAACAAAATAAACAGGGAGGAGATTGAGAAAGAGTTAATTGATTACATAAACAAAAAGGTGCCGATGGATATTGCGAAGCAGAGTGTTGTAAAAAAATATGGTGGGAACATACGTGAGCTGAGGGCTGGTGTCCAGAAAAAACTTGAGGAGTTGAAATCTGGTGATAGAAATGCGGACATTCTCTGCAGGGTTATAAGTGTTAATGAGAGAACAGTTACTGTGGACAATCAGGAAAAAAAAATCTTTTACGGCGTAGTTGGTGATCAAACAGGCACAAAACCTTTTACAGCATGGGATGATTTTAACCTAAACAAAAACGATGTAGTTATGATCCATAATGCGTACACAACTGAATATCAGGGTATTGTCAAGATAAATCTGGGAAAAGGAGCAAGCGTCACAAAGGAATCACAAGACATGATACCAAGCATTGAATACAAAGGAAAGTTAAACGAGTGCAAGGTTGCTGATTTCAGGGAAGGGCTGAGGAATATATCAGCAGGAGTGAAGATAGTTTCTGTTCAAGAAAGAAAAATAAGTATCAAGGGCGTAGAAAAAAAAATATATTCAGGGGTACTTGGTGATGAAACAGGTAAGGCAAGATTCACAGCCTGGCATGATTTTGGTTTAAAGGAGAATGACAGAATAAAAATCACTGGTGGTTACATAAAAACAAACAGGGGACTGCCAGCCCTAAATTTTGATGAGAAAGCAACAGTGGAAAAAATAGAAGAAGAAATAAATGTTTCTGACAGAAAAATATCAATATCTGGGTTAACAAAAATTGGCGGTGGGTTTGGTGTTGTTGTTGATGGCGTTATCCTTGATGTGAAAAAAGGAAGCGGGTTAATACTCAGATGCCCTGAATGCAAAAGAAGTCTTCAAAAAGGCACCTGTGTTATACATGGCAAAGTAGAAGGTATTTCTGATTTGAGAACAAAGGTTGTTGTTGATGATGGAACTGGTGCCCTGAACGCCCTGTTTGGAAAGGGGATTACTGAAAAAATCCTTGGTAAAAGCATTGAGGATTGCAAAAAAACTGCTCAGACATCAATGAGCACTGAAACAATCACAGATGAGCTCATAGATAAGCTCCTGACAAAAAACCTTGAAATAACAGGTTATACGTTAAAGGATGATTACGGCATAACGCTTATAGCCTCGGATGCAGTGTTTCTGAAAAAAAACGTTAAGGAAGAAGCAGAAAAAATGCTGGAGGAACTAACATGAGGGAAACAGCCTGGAGGGTTTTTGCAGAGGAATTCAACAGTGCAGCATATGAGATAAAAGGTGGTGAAAAACAGGCTTCTTATGTTGTTACGCCCCTCGGGGCAAAAATAAGCAGATTGTTCATAGTTGGCGTGCTGACAGAAAAGGAAAAAATTGGGGAAAACATGCTCAGAGCAAGGGTTTCTGACCCAACAGGTGTTTTCACAGTTTATGCGGGTCAGTATCAGCCGCTTGCTGCACAAAAAATAACAGAAATCGAACCACCTGCGTTTGTTGCAGTAATAGGCAAAAGCAGAACATACTCGCCTGAGGAGAATGTAATATACACATCTGTAAGACCTGAGATAGTTAAGGAGGTTGATGCTGATGCCAGGGATTCATGGGTTGTTGAAACATGCAGGCACATGAGGACAAGACTCAATGCGGTTTCTGAGGCTTTGAAAATGAGCCCACCAACTGTTGAAAAACTCACATCGCTGGACTTTGATGAAAATCTGGCAGAAGGTGTTGTGCTGGCTATTGAAAAATATGGGAAAATTGATGTTGAAAAATATTCCGGGATGCTGATAGAGGCGTTAAGATATCTCCTTCCAGGTTCAGAAGAGGAAGAGGCATTGCTGCAAAAACAGGAGGTCATAACTGAGGAAAAAAAGGAGACTGAGGATGAAAAAAAACTTATTGAGATGATTGAAACACTGGATTCAGGGAAAGGCGCGTCCTGGGAAAAAATACTAATAAAGGCAGAGGAAAACGGGATTGACAAAAACAGGGTTGAAGAGGCAATAAACTCATTGATGGACAAAGGCATTGTTTATGAGCCCATACTTGGGAGATTAAAGAAAATATAGAACATTTTAAATCATTCCTTCACTATTCATACTTATGGAAAAAATCTTCATTGGTGTTGCATGGCCATACGCAAACGGCTCCCTTCACCTGGGACATATTGCTGGGTCGCTGCTCCCGCCTGACATTTTTGCTAGATATCACAGGATGAAAGGGAACATGGTGCTTATGGTTTCAGGCTCAGATGAGCATGGGACACCAATAACACTTGAGGCTGAGAAGCAGGGGAAAACACCCAAAGAGTTTGTTGACTACTATCACAATGAGCATGTTGAATGCCTTAAAAAACTTGGAATAGGTTTTGATTTGTTTTCAAGAACAACAAATGAGAACCATGCAAGGGTTGTTCAGGACATGTTTTTAACACTTCTAAAAAAAGGGCACATATACAAAAAAAAAGGCATAGGACTTTACTGCAATAAATGCAATAGATGGCTTCCTGACAGATACGTGGAAGGGAAATGCCCTGAATGTGGTTTTGAGAATGCGAGAGGGGACCAGTGTGAGAAATGCGGGAAAACACTGAATGCTGATGAGCTGGTGGAGCCGAGATGCAAAAACTGCAGCACAACGCCAGATAAAAGGGAAACAGAGCAGTTTTTCTTTAAACTAAGCAGTTTCAAAAAACAGTTAGTAGATTATATGGAGGACAAAAATTTCTGGAAGGAAAACGTTTACAGATTCACAATGAACTGGATAAAAAAACTTGAGGACAGGCCTATAACAAGGAATATTGAATGGGGTGTTAAAATACCTCTGGATGGATATGAGGACAAAAGGATTTATGTGTGGTTTGATGCTGTCACAGGTTACCTTTCAGCATCAAAAGAGTTTTCTTTCTGGGAAACATTCTGGAAGGATAAAAACGCAAAACATTATTATTTCATAGGCAAAGACAACATACCGTTTCACACAATTATCTGGCCATGCATGCTTCTCGGCTATGGTGGGATGAATCTTCCGTACAATGTGCCCGCGAACGAGTTTCTGACACTGAAAGGTGAGCAGTTCTCAAAAAGCAGGAAAAGGGCTGTTTGGGTGCCTGAGTACCTGAAGCAGTTTGAGCCTGACCCGCTGAGGTATTATCTTTCAATAAACATGCCTGAGAGCAAGGATGTTGATTTTTCCTGGAATGATTTTATAATGAAAAACAATAATGAACTTGTTGCAACACTCGGCAATTTTGTTCATAGGGTTTTAACATTTACTAAAAAAAATTTTGGGAAAATACCTGGGATGGATGAACTTGATAATTCAGATAAAGAGGCTTTAAAAAAGATAGATGAAACGTTTTCAAACACAGAAAAACACATAGAAAACTGTGAGTTCAAAAATGCAATTAAAACAGTGATGGGGTTAGCGCATTTCGGAAACAAATATCTGGATGAAAAAGCACCATGGAAAACAGTTAAGGAGGACAAAAAAAGATGTGGGACGACAATGCATGTCTGCATGAGGATTGTGAAGGCACTGTCTGTTTTGATGTGCCCTTTTTTGCCGTTTTCAGGGGAGAAACTTCAAAGAATAATAGGGGAGAAAAACCTGAAATGGGACGATGGAAAAACAGACATAAAAGGAGGATTGGGTGACATAGAGCCTTTGTTTAAAAAGATAGAGACGGAGGAAGAAAAAATGCTGGACATAGAGGATTTTGAAAAGATTGAAATGAGGGTTGGTGAGATAAAAAATGCTGAGGAGCACCCGAAAGCAGATAAACTATGGGTTTTGAAAGTGGACATGGGTGATGGGCAGAGACAGCTTGTTGCAGGACTGAAAAATTATTACAAAAAAGAAGAACTTGTTGGTAAAAAAATTGTTGTGGTAACCAATTTGAAACCTGCTAAACTCAGAGGGGTTACGTCAAACGGTATGCTTCTTGCTGCTGATGATGGAAAAACCGTGGCAGTACTCAGCCCTGACAGAAATGTTGAGAACGGGGCAAGGATTAAATGAAAATTGACCTGCATGTGCATTCCTGTTACTCTGATGATGCAAATAATAGTGTGGAAGAGCTGATTAAAACCGCGGTTAAGAAGGGTTTAGATGGCATAGCAATCACTGACCATAACAGTACTGAGGGTGGTTTAAAAGGTTTTGGGATTGCGAAAAAAATGAAGGATTTTGCTGTCATACCAGGCATTGAAATTTCTTCTGCAGATGGGCATATCATTGGCCTGAATGTGAAGGAAAACATTCCTAAAAAATTAACTGCTGAGGAAACTGTTGAGAGAATAAATTCATTTGGAGGCATACCTGTTCTGCCTCATCCTTACAGGATGCTTTCAGGTCTTGGTGAAAAAAACATAAAAGGTTTTTCTGGTGTTGAGGTTTTCAACAGCAAATCACCAGTGTGGGAGAATAAAAAGGCTGAAAAACTTGCTGAAAAAATGGGTGCTGGTGAAACAGGTGGTAGTGATGCGCATTCCTTAAACGAAATCGGGTATGGTGTCACAGAATTCAATGCTAACAGTTTCAGGATTGATGATTTACTCCAGGAAATAGGAAAAAAAAGAACAAAAGGATATGGTGTCTTAACCCCAAAAAAAATTGTACTCAGAGGTCATGTTAAAAGCCTGAGACTATGGTTTAAAAGAGGACGGGTTTAGGGAGGTTTGCGAAACACTTTAGTAAAATATCACTTCCTTGAGATTACAAAAAGATGCCACGTATCTCGGTACAGGGTTTTTCACTTTTACCCGTGAAACAGAGAGTTACGACGAGATGGGAGAATCTCACACTCGCAAAAACTATAAATACTATAACATCTATATCTATTATAGGTGATATATATGGCTACTACCACAATAGCGATATCCCATGAGACAAAAGAGATTCTGCGCCAATTGGGTGAGAAAGACGAAAGTTATGAGTATATAATCCAGAAGCTAATAAAAGAAGCTAGTTTGAAGAAGTTAGATGAACGATGGAATAAGATACTAAAAGAAGATAAATTTATACTTCTGGATGAATTATAATGTATACAGTTTTGGTATCCAGCACTTTTCAGAAACAATTTAACACCTCTCAAAAGGATTTGCAGAGGCGCATCAGGTCAGCACTAAGAAAACTGGAAGAAAATCCATTTGAGCCTCGGTCTGGTGCAGATATAAAACCCATTATAGGCACAACACCGCAAAAGCATAGACTGAGAGTCGGAGATTATAGAATCATCTACCTAATCGATGGAAACATAGTGAAAGTAATAGAAGTGTTTAGAAGGGGTAGGGGATACAGAGAGTGAGAATGGTTGATACCAACAGGCTTATGTCACTATTTATTAAGCGTTTTTACATGGTCGACTTAGGTAAATTCTTTTTTTGCCATGAGCAGACCTATGAATGCCATGAGGCATAGTATGCTTGAAATAAGGAATCCTATGCTCAGGATTCCAAGAAGGCTGAAAATAATGCAGATTTTCCAGCTTTTCCCAGTGGCTGCCATTATACCAGCGATTACTGCAAATATTGCAAAAACAGAACCAGCTGCTGCGAAAACAATCAGCGTGTTAGACTCAATAGATATTAATGGGAAGCCAAGAAAAACAGAATAACCCCAGGTTATTATAGCGAGCATCCCAGCAAGAATAAGCAAAACCCCTGATAATGTGGATTTTGTTCCATGTTTCACAGGCTCAAGCATAACAGGCTTCCCGCCTGGTTCTACCGGCTCAATCAGCACTGGCTCCTCATGCAGGGTTTCCCCAAATCTTTTCCTGTACCTTTCATCTATAGCCCTGTCAACGTTTTCCTCAGTGGTCATTTTTACCACACCTTATCCTTAATCCTTTTCAGGGTTTTTGATATTTTGCTTTCCTCTTTTTTTACTTCAGGAATCTTTATTTTTGTTACATCCTCTTTTATTTCCCTGATTTTTTTCTTTTTCCCAGCAAGCTCAGAGTAAAGCCTGATAAGTTCATCCTTATTTGGTGCAGAATAAAAACGCCCACCTGTTATACCTGCAATCTCAGTTAGTATTTTTTCATCAAAATGCGTCTTTGTTCCTATAAGAACAGGGTAAACAGTTACTGAGTTTTCCTTCAGACTTAGAGCTGAGGAAGCAGGGTTCTCCCCTATGTTGTCAGCACCATCTGTTAACATTATGAGTATTTTTGGGTTCTCAGGCGTTCCCTGATTCTTAAATATTTCCACAGCAGTGTTAAGTGCTGAGGATATTGAGGTTCTGCCTGCTGGTTTTGTGTCCTGAAGCTCTGATAATGCCTTTGCTAGAAGCTCATCATTAACATTTGTAAGCGGCAGTTTCTCAAAGCAGGTGCTGCCAAATGTGACAAGCCCAACCCTGTCCTTTGTGTCTATTTTCTGATTAAGGAAAAACATTACAGCATTTTTAGCAGCCTCAAACCTGTTTGGCTGGTAGTCATCCTTAGACATGGAATAGGATGTATCCACTGCCAGGAGGATGTCTGATTTCATTGGTTTTGGTATTATTTCAATTTCCGTACCATCACCTATTTTCACATAACCCTCAGGCTCTGCAACAGCCAGCTCAAGACTAACCCCTGACACGCTTACCCTGCTGCCCTCTCTAAGTTTTTTACCCTTTAATGCGCCCACCACTGTGTTTGACACATTCACCAATGCTTTCGGAGTAATGTTTGACGGTGCATGAAACACAATCCTTGATGCCTCATTCATATTTTTCACCTGGGTTTGATAAGGTTTTATGCATATATGAATTTTCTTATGATAAACCTGTTTGAGCAATCAAAGCACCATCTGGTCTGTATCTGAGGGCAAACGAGTATGTTGACAGAATTGTTCTTTGTTCAGATGGGACTTCAATGCTTATTTTCAGCATATCATATGATGAAACCATGTTGTTGTCATCATTTGTCCAGTTTACATCACCATTCCTATTTCCATTAATATTTATTATTATGCTGTTTTTTTCGTTAGGGGTTTTCGGAAAATCAAAACTTCCCTTTGAAATACCATTCTCATCATAAAAATAGCATACAACGTCTTTAGGGTCTGTTCTAGGCCTGAATGCTGTTAATGTGATTGTGTAGTTCACAACCGTACTGTCCCCTGTTCTCTCCAAGGCAAGGGTTCCGACAGGCGCAGTGCTGCTCTGCAAAACAATGCCGCTTATCCATAGGAACATCACAGATGCCAGCACAATTGTGATGGCTAACAATAAAACTACGCCTATGACTGGTGAAACTCCGCAACATGAAATTTTACGGAAAATGATAACGAAATCAGATTGGTTGCGGAGTTTCAGTGAAACTGCTTCCTTATTTCTCATTGTTAAAAATTATGGTTTTATTTGTTAATATAGGTTTCGGCACATAGTAACATCATACAGGTAAACATGCCTGCAAACCTTTCCCTGTTAAGAAGATAACTATCATACACAATGGACACTATTCCTTAATTATCTGTCTAAGAAGGAAGGTGTGTAAAAATAAAAATGGAAATTGACCCTGTGCATAAGGACTCCCTTGAAAGGTCAGAGGCATCAGGATCTAGAAAGGACAAAATGATTTAAAGGAAGGGCAGGATAAAATGATAGGGAAACAGGATGAAACAATCGCCGTAATAAAAACTCTGGACAAAAAACAGGATAAAACAATAGAGGTTATAGGTAAAAGATTTGATACAATGGACTCAAAATATGGTGATAAGGCTGTTTCTGCTAAATAATGCCTCCCTAACCGCTCTTTCATCTCCTCGTTATCACCTCGTTATCTCCTCGTTGTCTCCTCGTTATCACTTCGTTATCACCTCGTACCAAACCCAGAATAAATCCACACCCAATCTAAAGATACCCCGGAGATGCTCCAAAGCCAATATATAGCCCTAAAACTCACAGAACCATCACCAAAATTACTGGTTTTATCTGATTTCAGCTACCCCTAAAGTGAAAAAAAAGTAGAAAAAGGTTTCTTTGATATTTTAATACAAAGGAACACGGAATAATGTTGTAGGGGTATCAGTAGAAGTGTCAATCAGTTGAAAATGATAACCCGGTACTGCCACGCCCCCATGAGACCCACCGCTTTCTTCTATCTTGAAAATGGAGCCACCGGCTAATCTCGCAGCATATTCAGTGTTGTAATTGTTATCGCAGAACATCACCCCTTTTGCACTCCAGTTTGAGTATATCTTATCAACAAAACCAGAATCTACGGCATTTCCATCTTTATCGATTAGAACATACTTTATACTTGATATAGTTTTCTTAATATTTGCAGTTTCTATACTTACCATAAATCCCTCATCATATCTACTGGTGAGAGCGCTAACAGTCGGTGCCCCTTTACCAGTTGGTATAATGGTAAGAACCCAAAGATACACAACTGCTGCTAAAATCACGGTTATTGCCACCATCAATATAACGCCAATCACTGGCGAAACTGCTTCCTTATTTTTTATACTCATAATTATCCCTCGAAATGTTATTGTTTTCTTTATTAATATAACTTTCGATTTCCCACAGCGGTAGGAGCAAGCTATGAAACATGTAAGTTAAACAGTTATTCTCCCACATTTAATGTCTTCTTAAAACAAAATAAAAATAAATAAAAAAAGAAAAAGAGGGTTTTAGTATTTCGTAGACCCGGTTGTACAGAGTGTATCGCCCTTATACAATACCCTCAGTATATAGTATCCATTGGCATCAGCAGTTATTGTGAATGTGTCACCAGTGTTTAAATAGCCGGTTGTTAAACCATCACCATAGCTCGGATCGGGATCAGTAGCTGTTCCATCTGCGGCTATTAGTTTAAATGAAAGACCTGCCCTATCTATCTTGTCAGATGGTGCTGAGTCCACAATCCAAGTCGTCTCATTAGCAGTGTCATTTGAACCTGCTACGCTCACAGATATTCTCACTGGTGCCCCAGTGGTCACCATAAACCCGCTCACCCACACATACAGTACTGCTGCCAGTACTACTGTTATCGCCACCATCAGAATTACGCCGATGACTGGCGATACCGCTTCCTTATTTTTTATTTTCCACATCTTATTTCGTCCTCCTAAGGCTTTCGCCTTATGGTACACAAATAGTGTTGAGGGTATATAAATATTGTGATTTGGGATTTGGATATATTTTTATTGGAGGCTTTAAAAAAGGTATTGGAAAGAATGTGAAAATGGTAAAAGGATTGGTATTCTAAGAACAAATATTCCTGAGGAGCCTGCTCTGGTAAAATTTCTTAACTAAGGGTTATTTTTCTATATAGATGTCTTTATTCCTAAAATCTGCATGTAGTCTATAGCCATACTTCTCTAGAAATTTCCATCCGAGAAGGCTTGGTCTGGACTGCAATGCTTTTTTAAGTTCCTCTCTTTTTTCACGGACTTTCTCCACCACTATCTCATCAACTTCTTGCTCATAGCTCCCCTCATCAGTATGGAAAACAAGAACAACATTTTGTAAAAGGTATGCTTCTGAGGAACCACCGATCCCTATAAGGCTTTTTGATGACCTATCCATTTTTGAATAATCTATACCTAACCTGCTTGCATCTTTTTCGCTAATTAACAGACTAAGTGTTGATCCAGGATCAATAAGCAAATCAATTGTTCCACTTACCCTAAAATGTGGAACTGCAAAAAAACATGACATCTCTGCCCCCTTATCTGACACCCTAGCTTTGATTTTCAAAAGAACCATCCCTGTTAGATTACCCAGATAAAATCCTTTCTAGGGATAAACTCTATCGCAAATGTATCAATAGCAATGTATTCTTTTTTTAAAGAAGATATTAAACTCTTTAGGTCCTCATGGCTGCCAATCACTTTTTTGTTATCAACAGCCACAAATTTGTCAGGATGTTTCTCTTTTAGATCTTTGATATGGTCTTGAAGCCATTCTGTGTTTGCTTTTGCTCTATCAATTTTTTCTTTAATCTCATTTTCATTAAAACCCATAATGCTTAATTTCGTTGGCATCATAATCACCTTTTCCCTATTTTTCACCAAACGTTAATTGTTTTGTTGATATATAAAGACTGCTTCTTTAACTGCTTACTCCGAGGAGACAGATATTACCCGCTTTGAGGCCACAAAGCATGCCAGAACTACCCGTTCCTGTGGGGTGTGAAGTAATCAAAATCCGGGAATTTGGATATTTTGACATCAAATATGGTAAAATAGAGGAGAAGATTGGGGATAGACTTAGTGCTGCAATTAAGCATTTGTCAAAAAATAGGATAAACTATTTTTACTATTAACCTGCTAACAAGTTTGATGATAAATGAAAACGATACTGTTATACTGATTGATGAAAAAAGCAGGAAGGTTCTTCTGAGAATTGAGGAAGGAATGAAAAAAATCAAAAAACTGGGTGTTTTTGATCCATTTAAACTTAAAGGAAAAAAAATTGGTGAAAAGATAATTGTAGGAAACAGGGAATTCACAATTATGAAACCAAGTGTTGTTGACAAAATTGAAACAATTAAGAGGAAGGCGCAAATCATCCTACCAAAGGACTCATCCCTGATTATTTTGTACTGTGATGTGAAAAACGGCGACACTGTAATCGAAGGGGGTGTCGGCTCTGGCGCCCTCACGATTGCCCTTGCAAACTTTGTCAGGGCTGATGGGAAAATAATTTCTTATGAGAAAAGAAAGGATTTCGCAGATTTTGCGAAAAAAAATATTGAAAACGCGGGTTTTGGAGAATTTGTTGATATAAAAATTGCTGATATTACAGAAAAGATTGATGAAAAGAATGCTGATGCAGTGATTCTTGACATACCAAACCCTTGGGATGCTGTGAAAAATGCTTACAATGCCTTAAAAACAGGCGGGCATTTCTGCTCATATTCACCAACAATGAACCAGGTTGAACAAACAGTTAAAACATTAAGAAAACATGATTTCATAGAAATCAAAACATTTGAAACTTTGCAGAGAGAAATCGTTGTTGGTGAAGGCGGGGTGCGCCCAGGTTTTGACATGCTTGGACACACTGGTTATGTTACGTTTGCGAGGAAGACAGGCGAAAGGCTCATAACCAACTAAAACATTCTCATTTATGGTGATAAAATATGACGTTCGCGAAGGCGCAGGTAAAAAGGCTTATAAAAAAATCGGGTGGGAAAAGGGTTTCAAAAGACGCAGTGAACACACTGTCCCAGCTTATGGAGGATAAGGCACTTGAGGTCACAGCAAAGGCTTTGAAGTTTGCTAAGTATGCAAAAAGAAGGACGCTGAAGGCATCTGATTTTGAAATGACCCAGCTATGAACATAGAATCACACCCTGAGGTTTATGAGCCTTCTGATGACACGTTTTTAATGTTAAAAAACATTAAGATAAGGAATGGTGAGGATGTTTTGGACATGGGAACAGGCTCTGGCATTATTGGAATACACTCAGCCAGGCTTGGTGCAAACGTTACCTCTGCTGACATAAACCCTTATGCTGTTGAGCTGGCTAAGAGGAACGCAGGGTTGAGCAATGTTGATATAAAGGTTGTTGAAAGCGACCTTTTTGAGGGAATAAAAGGAAAATTTGATGTGATAGTATTCAATCCCCCATATCTTCCAACATCAAAAAATGAAAGGATTAATGAGGAGATTAATTCTGCATGGGATGGCGGAAAAGAAGGAAGTCAGGTGATTCTCGGATTTCTCAAAAACTTCAGAAAACATTTGAAAAAAAATGGGAGATGCTATCTTCTTATTTCATCTTTGAATAAAAAAGCATTAAAAAAAATAGAGGAACTCAACTGGAAG
>Ga0172364_10002169_pt1 | contig 15490 bp, 16 predicted proteins | sample LakKivSesite10cm_FD_114545 | JGI IMG/M metagenome (GOLD analysis project Ga0172364, IMG submission 114545) | Sediment microbial communities from Lake Kivu, Rwanda - Sediment site 10cm | ecosystem: Environmental > Aquatic > Freshwater > Lake > Sediment | place: Rwanda: Western Province, Lake... | reverse complement strand
TGGGAACCCTCCCAGGGTTCCCATTAAGACCGCGTAGGCGGAGCCGGGCTTTGCCCGGCGTAGCCAGAGCGCGGGAGGGTTTGGGAACCCTCCCAGGGTTCCCATTAAGAAGGAGACCGCTCCATTTCACCCCAGACCGTGGAGAAACGCCCCGGTCTCGCGGAGGGGGAGCTCTCGACCTCCTTGAATCTATGGTCTAGACAAGAAACCCTAGCTGTGGCATTTGAAATGCACTTCAGGAGTTTGAACCTATCTGAGTGTGGCAGGTCGGGGCGTTTCTAGTTTGCATCCAACCCCCAACCGCTTTTCTGTGCTCGTTGGTCGCTGGTGTGTGGTGGGAAAAGCACTGTCCGTATCACCGACGATAGACCGAAGGAGGAACAAATGACCGTTCTGAAACTGCTGGCCGATGCCTTCCACGAGGGCGGGTGGGGGATGTGGCCCATCCTGTGCATTCTCATGATCACGGTTTCCATCATTACCGAACGCGCGGTCGTCTTGCGCAAGGCCGTCATCGACAAGGAGAAGCTGCTGGCGCTGCTTCGATCCCAGATTGCGCAGGGCAACATCCAAGGCGCCATCAAAGTCTGCTCGGGCAACCCGACGCCGCTCACGCGCATCGTCCAGGTCGGCCTCATGCGCGCCAACCGCTCCGAGCCCGAGATCATCGCGGCCATGGAAGAGGCCTCGCTGCGCGAGCTCCCCGGTGTCGAGAAGCGGACCGGGTACTTGGCCATGCTCGGCAACCTGGCTACGCTGGCCGGGCTTCTCGGTACCATCACCGGTCTCATCAAGTCCTTTGCCGGCGTCGCCGGCGTGGATCCTTCGCAGAAGGCGACCCTGCTCTCCAAGGGCATTTCCGAGGCCATGAACTGCACCGCCTTCGGCCTCGGCACGGGCATCATCGGCCTGGCGGCTTTCGCCTGGCTGAACGGCAAGACGCAAGCCATTCTCGACGATATCGCTGAAATGAAGAAGAACGTGGTCAACCTGGTGGCGGCCGCGAAAGCCGCCAAGCACGGGTAGCCATTAACCGATTCCGCAACGCTAAGGAAAAGGAGATCTCGCAATGTTCCACGGTATCGCTGAAGCTTTCCAAGAAGGCGGCTGGGGTATGTACCCGATTCTCACCATCTGCATCATCACGTTCTGGCTCATCATCGAGCGCACCATGTACCTCACCAAGTCGAAGATCGACGTCGAGCAACTCATGGGCATGATCAAGTCGCAGATTGTCTCGGGCAACCTGCGCGGAGCCATCTCGACCTGTGACTCCACCCCCACCGGGGTGACCAAGATCATCGCGGCCGGCCTGCGCAAGGCCGAGCAGAACGGGACGGAGCACGAAGTCCAACAGGCCATGGACGAAGAGGCGCTCCGCGAACTGCCCAAGATCGAGAAGCGCACCGGCTATCTGGCCATGCTCGGCAACCTGGCCACCCTGGCCGGCCTCCTCGGCACCATCACCGGCCTCATCAAGTCCTTCGCCTCCGTCGCGGGCGTCGACCCTTCGATGAAAGCAACCATGCTTTCCAAGGGCATCTCGGAAGCCATGAACTGCACCGCTTTCGGGCTCGGCACCGGTATTTTGGGCCTGGCCGCCTTCGCCGTGCTCAACGGCAGGACCCAGCACATCCTCGACGGCATCAACCAGTCTTCGGTTGAAGCCCTCAACCTCGTCGTCACGGGTCGCGAGAGCGCCCGTCGCTAGGCTCAAGCCAAGGAGGGGCGGTGAACGCCGCCCCGGGACAGGAGCAACGTTATGAGCGTATCAGTCGACACAGGCGCAAAGGGCGGCAAGAAGCCCCTCAACGCCGATCTCAACCTCGTTCCCTACATCGACCTGCTCACCTGCATGGTCGCCTTCCTCCTCATCACCGCGGTGTGGACGCAGCTTGCGCGCCTGCAGGCCCAGCAGAAGGGGCAGGGCCAAGCCGGGGAGGAAACTCCACCCGAGCTTCAGGTCAAGATCGTGATCCTGGTCAACCAGGAAGGCTTCAATCTGGTCGTGGGTCCGGATCAAACGCCCATTCCCAAGAAGGGAACCGACTACGATTTCGAGCGGCTCGCGGCCGAGCTCAAGAAGGCCAAGGAAGGCCACCCGGACAAGAACGACGCCCAGGTCGCTTCCGAGGACTCCATCAAGTTCGACACCCTGGTACGAGCGATGGACACCGCGCTGCAGTCCAGATTCCCCGACATCTCTCTCATCGACAGCGGTGCGGCTGGGATTTAGAAAGGTCCGACCATGGCAATCGAAACACCCAAAGCGCACCTCTATCACTCCATCAACCTCGAGGCAGCCAAGAGCAAGCTCGGTGGAGGCGGGCGCAAGAGCCTGTACCAGAACCTCAACCTCGTGGCCTACATCGACATGATGACCGTGCTCGTCATCTTCCTGCTCATGACCTTCCAGGCCACCGGCGAGATCCTCTTCGTGCAGAAGAACATCACGCTGCCCGACGCCCATAACTGGACCGAGCTCGAACGGGCGCCGGTCATCGGCGTGACCAAGGACGTGGTGACCTTGGACGGCCGCCAGGTGGCCACGGGCGAGGAGCTGATGAAGGACTCGGCCACGGGCGACATGAAGATCACCGAGCTGCACGACGAGCTTGTGACCGCCAAGAACAACTACAAACTGCTTCACCCGGCCGAGGACTTCAAGGGCGTCTGCATCATCCAGTCCGACAAGAACGTCGAATTCAAGATGCTGCGCAAGGTGATGTTCTCGGCCGCGGCCGCGGGCTACCAGAACGTCAATTTCGCGGTTCGCCCCAAGGCCAGGGAAACCGCCGCGCCCGGCGGTGAGTAGCTAAGGATAGGACTTCTCTCGAAGGGAGGAGATCACTGTCGTTCGCCTGAACTGTCTCGTCCCGGCCGGCCCCTGCCCGGGGTCGGCCGCAGGTCTATGTGGAGTTCTCAACTTCTGGGGAGGTGTCCTGATGCAGATCCGAAAGCTGACCATTCTGTCCACGCTCGCCTGTTTGTCGGTCGCAGCCTGCGCCGGAGATCCCAATGATCCGATGACGTGGGCCAAGAAGCTCAAGAACGTCCGCGACCAGCAGGAAGCGCTCAACCGGCTCGCCCGCATGGGGGTGGAGCGGGCCAAGGTCGCGCTGCCCCATCTCGTCGAGCTCTACAAGGAAACCAAGAAACCCGAGCACCTGGAAGCCCTGGTCCGCTACAAAGACCCGAGCACGATTCCTCTTTTCATCGATGCGCTCGATTTCACCGAGGATGACTTCGACCGCGCCATCGTCGCAGCCGGTGCCTTGGGCGTCATGAAGGAGCAGGCCGCGGAGGCGGTGCCCGCACTCATCAAGGCCCTCGATCGCCAGCTTCCCATCAAGTCGCGCGCCAATAACGTGCGCCTGGCGTCCATTCGCGCCCTCGTGAAGATCGGCGACAAGGCTGCGGTTCCGGCCCTGGCCAAGGTACTGACCACCTCGGCCGACGAGCAGGACTTCCTGCTCAATCAGAAGTCGGCCCTGGGCCTGGCCGAGCTGCGGGATCCGGCGGCCATTCCCGCCCTCATCAAGGGCCTCTTCATGACCGGACGAGGCATCAACATCTTCCAGGAGTGCCGCCTGGGCCTCGTGCGCATCGGCGAACCGGCGGTGGCGCCGCTCATCGACCTGCTCAACGAGAAGAACACCGAAATCAACGAGATGGCGAAGAAGCTCGACTTCGACAAGTACAGCCCAGGCATCGTGCCCTTCAAGGCCGCCATCCTGCTCGGCGACCTGCGCGCCGCCAAGGCCGTGCCCGCCCTCGAGGCGCGGCTCAAGATCCCTGCCAAATCCGGCGAGCACAAGTCCATCCTCATCGCGCTCGGGTTCATCGGCACCAAGGAGGCCGTAAGCATTCTCATCGACACGGTGAAGGACAAGAAGGCCGATGCGCCCAAGCGCTCCGCCGCCGAAGACGGCCTCTACCTCTCAGGTGACAAGCGTGCGGTGCCCATCTTGATGGACATCGCCAAGACCGGCTACGTGACCGTGTACGGGCAGAAGGCTTCCGACCTGCGGGCCAATGCGGCCATCGATCTGGCCCGTATCGCCGGGCCCGAACACTACGACGAATTCAAGGCCCTGTTCGACAAGGAGAAGGAAGTCAAGGGCCTCTTCGGTGAAGCCCTCGATCGCATGCAGGTGGCCAAGGAGTGCGGCGACAAGATCGAGTGCTACGGCAAACACCTCAACGATCCCTCGTGGACGCGGGCCGAGAAGGCGGCGTTCTACATCGGCTTCTCGGGCGATCGGGCCCGTGGCCTGCCGCTTCTCATCAACGCGCTCAAGCCCGTGGCCAGCCTGACCCAGGATCGCTTCCCGGTGCAGCAGGCCATGCTGCAGGCCTTTGCGCGATTGGCGAACAAGAACGACAAGGCGGTCATCGAGGCCCTGGAGAAGCAGATCGAACGTGATGAAACCGCGGTTCGCCTGCCGGGCGCACGCGACCTCTTGGGTGAGGCCCGCGTAACCCTCGCGGTGATCCAGAACAAGGGCTGATGTTCGCGCAACGAGCCGGCAGCCTCTTGCAACCGTCAGAAGGCGGCTGCCGGCTGGTCCTTGTTGCCCAGGTACTCGGCCACCACCACGGTATGGATTCCGCCGCGCACATTGAAGTCGCCCTCGACGCGGGCCCGCCGCGGTCGGGCGGCCGCCACCAGGTCGTCGAGAATCCGGTTGGTGACCGCCTCGTGGAAGGCCCCTTGGTCGCGATACGACCAAAGGTAGAGCTTCCAGGACTTGAGCTCCACGCACAGGCTGTCCGGCACGTACTCCACGCGGATGGTTGCGAAGTCGGGTTGGCCGGTTTTAGGGCACAGGCAGGTGAACTCGGGGCACTCGAAGCGAATCACGTAATCGCGTCCCGGATGGGGGTTGGGAAACGTCTCGAGGCTCTTGCTCGGTGTCGATGCCATGGAGCTTCCAAGCATACCAGGTCACGGACCGCCGGACGCATACGGCCGCTACCCTCCCTAGGAGGCCTCTTCGCATGATTCTTGTGAACTCTCGTCGCATGTTGCTTCTGCCCTTCGTGCTTGCCTTCGCCCTCGGCTGGCACAAAGAGGGCACTGCCGCGACCGTCAAAGGCACGGTCAGCTTGCCGCCCGAATTGAAGACGGGACGGCGTTCTCCGGGCTATTGGCGGGTCGAAAACACGAACATCGCGGTTCAACCCGCAGGATTGCGCGGCGGCACCGTGGTGTTCCTCGTAGGGCCGCAGTACCAGGCGGTTCCGCCCAAGACCATCCCGGTGGACATCGCCGGGTTGCAAGCCACGCCCTCGGCCGTGGTGGTGAGCGAAGGCTCGGTGGTCGAGTTCAAGAACGCGGACAAGGTTGCGCACGACCTCGCGGTCTCCGGCCAGCCTCAGGTGATGGGGCCGGAGCGGCTGGCTTCGGGCACGGTTCGCAAACAGCGCTTCGGCACGGCCGGCGAGTACATCGTGCGTTGCACCGAGTACCCGCACATCGCCATCTCGGTGATCGTGACCAGCTCGCCGCTCTTTGCCGTGGTGGAGGACAAGGGCGGGTTCAGGATTCCTGACGTTCCCGAGGGTCTTGCGACCCTCAAGGTATGGAGCGACGGGCGCTGGGTGCACGAAGAAGAGGTCGATGTTCCGGCGAAAGGCCTGGAGGTGTCCGTGAAGGTCAAGGGTGCGGCGGCGGCAAAGGGAAACACCGAGTAGGGGAAGTCGACCATGTTTCTCTCCAAGATCTGGTTTGTGCTCATCGGGCTTCTCGCCGGCGTCGCGGTGACCGCCGCCTTCGTGGCGCCGCGTCCCGCCGATCGCCGTATCGAGCAGCTCGAAGGCCAGCGCATGGATCGCGCACAGTACGCGGCCGAGCAGATGCTCAAGAACGATGCCCGGCGCTGGATCGACTACGCGGCCAAGCTGGGCACCGATGTCAAGTTGATCGAGGCCCTGGACGCGGCCACCCGGGGCATGAGCGAGCTGCGTCCTCTGCACGATACCGTGCGCAGCCGCCTGCGCGAGCTCGTGCCGGATCGCGCCGCCGTCGGGGTCGAATCGATTATCGCGGTCGATGGCAAGGGCCGCGTGGTGGCTCGATCCGGCGATGACGAGGGCGAGTACGGCGAGTCGATGGCGGGGGCGGAGGTGGTGGCGGATGCGCTGCGCGGCTACCTTTCCGACGACGTATGGGGCGCCGCCAATCGCCTGCGCCGCATCGGCGCCGCGCCGGTGCTGTCCAAGACCCACGACCGCATCGTGGGCGCGCTGGTGGTCGCGGTGGAAACCGGCAAGCGCCTGACCGAGCTGTGGAAGCAGAATCTCGGCGTGGATGTGGCCATCGTGCTGCGCAAGACGGTGCTCTCCGCGACCCTGCCGGAGGCTTTGCTCACGCAGTTGCCCGACTTGATCGAGGAGCATGCCGCGGAGATCGCCAGCCACAAGCGCTCGCGCGCTCTGCCCATGTACATGGGCAACGAGCGCCTGCTCGTTGTGGCGGCGCCCTTCACGGGCGAGGCCTCCCAGCAGCGCGCCTACTACGTGCTTCTGACCAAGAAGTCGCCGGCCTCCAATCCGTGGGCGCTGCTTTCCAGCACCTCGTCGGACGACCTCAGGTGGGGCAATTTCCCCTGGCTGTCCTTGGCCGGCTTCCTGCTGGCGATCATCTTCATCGGGCTTTTCCTCCAGCGTCTGGAGGTCGAGAATCCGCTGCGTCGGCTGCGAGCCGAGGTGCATAGCCTGGCCAAGCAGGAAGTCCGCAAGATCGACGACCGCCGGTACGGCGGCAAGCTGGGCGGCATCGCCCGTGACATCAACGCCACCATCGAGCACTACACCCACGCGCCCCTGCCCAAGAGCGAGACCGCCAAGAAGGACATCTCGGCCATCCTCGATCCCAAGGCCGCCGCGGCCGACGGCAGCCCGCTTGAGGTTTCCCATGCGGCCTTGACCAAGGCGCCGCCGCTGCCCGCCGCCATGGCCGCCTCGCTCTTCGGGGCGCCACGCTCCGCCCCCGGCCTTCCCGGCGCGCCGCCCCCCATCCCTCCGGTGGCAACGCCGTCGCCCTTGATCAGGTCGTCCTCCTTGGCCGTCCCCTTCGCCCCCACGGTGGTGCCGCCTCCTCCAAGTGCAGGGTCGGGACCACCGCCTGCGCCGGCGGCGGCACCCGACGCAGCGGACGAGGCGCACTTCGCCCAGGTGTTCGAGGAGTACAGGGTGCTCCGGGAAAGGCTCGGCGAGTCTCTGGCCGGGCTTTCGCCGGACAAGTTCATCGCCAAACTGCGCAGCAACCGCGAGCAGCTCATCGCCAAGTACCAGTGCCGAACCGCGCAGTTCAGCGTCTACGAGAAAGACGGCAAGGCCGCGATTCGCGTCGTCCCGGTGCTCGACTGAGGCAGATCCTCCTCGCCCGGCCGAAAGGAACCACAGCGCGGGCTTCGCCCGCAACCGAAGAGGGCCCAAGGCCTCAGGCTGCAGGCGGGAGCTTGATCGGACGAGAACGGCAATCAGCTTCGCCACTGCGCGAAGGGCGTCACCGTGGTGCGCCTTGAGGGGATCACGGCTTGTGCCCCAGCACTTCAGCCTGAAGGCTCCCGCCCGGAGCCTCCCGCCTCATGACGCAGCCGTTGAAGAAATCTTCGCGTGCAACAAAGAAATCGCGCAGTAGTAGAACAGAGAGCGCAGAGGCTGCGGAGGACACAGAGAGGGATGGGGTTTCCCGGATCCAGATCCGAACTCCTTCTTTCTCCGTGCCCTCCCGCGTCTCTGTGCCCTCTGTGGTGAAAAAAGCGCCGAGCCGGTCGCCGTCCTACGCCGCAGCGAAGGCGCTCGGGCATTGAGGCGCGAGGAGGCAGGCGTCGCAGTCGGGGTTGCGCGCGTGGCAGACGCGGCGGCCGTGCCAGATGAGTTGATGCCCAAGCAGAATCCAGCGCGCACGCGGGACGATGGTCATGAGATCCTGCTCGATCTTCTCCGGCACATTCGAGCGCGTAAGCCCGAGCCTTTGCGCCAGGCGGGCGACGTGGGTGTCGACCACCACGCCGTCGGCAATGCCGAAGGCGGTGCCCAGCACCACGTTGGCCGTCTTGCGCGCCACACCGGGCAGCTCGATCAACTCGTCCATGCTGCGTGGCATCTCGCCGCCCCACTTCTCCACCAGCAGGCGCGACGCGCCGAGCAGGCTCTTGGCCTTGTTGCGGAAAAAGCCGGTGGAACGGATCAGGTGCTCCAGGACGGGAATCTCCGCCTCGGCCATGGCTGCCGGGGTCGGGAAGCGGGCGAAGAGGGCGGGCGCGACCTGGTTGACTCTCTGGTCGGTGCACTGGGCGGACAGGATGGTGGCGCAGAGAAGCTCGAAGGGATTCCGGTGGTCGAGTTCGCAGGTGGCGGCGGGATAGAGCCGCTCCAGCTTCTGGAAGATGGCCTTCATGCGGCGAGGCTGGGGCGGCCAAGGGTCTCGCTTGCGCGTCGCTTTGGTCTTGGCAGAGGGTGCGGTCGGACGGGGCATCAAGCGGGTCTAGCACGGGCTCCGGGCCCATGGGCATTTCCTTCGTTGCAGCCGTGGCCGGCTTCGGTTGTAATCGACCTGCCATGGAAGAAACCCCGGAGGAACAGGCGGAGGAACAGGCGGCCCTGGCGAGCGAGGCCGAACGCATCGATGTCCACAAGTACCGCCGGCGCTACCGCCTCACCATGGGCGTCCTGGCGGCGGCTTTCTGCGCGGCCGTGGTGTGGGTCGCGCTGCACATGGCGGCAGCAGGCCGCAACCCCTGCGAGCGCGTGCGCGACCATTTCTGCCGCAAGGCTCCCGACGCAACGAAGTGCCGGAGCTACCAGGAGGTGTACCAGGAATCCGTCGAGGATCAGAGTTCCAGGATGCGGGGTGTGATCCGGGATCAGTGCCTAACCAAGATCACGCGCATGAAGGAAGAAGACGGGATCGTGGTCGAGTAGCCGAGTGCCCCGCGGCTACACGCTGAACGACGAGCCGCAGCCGCAGGTGGACTTCACGTTGGGATTCGTGAACTTGAAACCCGACCCCTGCACGCTTTCCACGTAGTCGATCTCGGTGCCCACCAGGTACATGAGACTCATCTGGTCGCACAAGAGGCGGACGCCCTGCGATTCGAAGCACTGATCCACATCCTGGGGTTGGTCGAAGTAGAGGTCGTAGGCGAACCCGGAGCACCCGCCCCCCATGACCTTGAGGCGCAGGCCATATCCGTCTTCGATCTTCTCTTCGGCGCGAACGGCTTTCACCTTTTCCGCCGCGCGCGCAGTCAGTTTGACCAGCTCCTGGGTCTCCTCGGCCCGGGATTCATCCTTCTTCTCTGCGATTGCGGTCATGCTGTCTCCTTGCAGACGAATTCTACCCGCTCTCTAGGATGCCGGCCACCGCCCGGCGTTTCGCCGCTCCAGGCTCAGAAGGGCTTGGTCGTCTCGGCGCGCCAGTCGGAAGAGCGCATGCCCGTGACGTTCCACACGCGCAGCATGTCGGTCTTGCCCTTGACCTTGACCGGGGGCAGGGCGGTTGCGGCGACCAGGGATTGCACGCGCGCGTAGGTCGCCTCCGAGACCAGGATCTCGCCGGCCTTGGCCAGGCTGCACAGGCGGGAAGCGGTGTTGACCACGTCGCCGATGGCGGTGTACTGGAGGGCTCGCGAGCTTCCGATGGCACCGGTGACCACGGTGCCGGTATTGATGCCGACGCCGACCTTGATCTCCTCCTGGCCGGCGCTGGCGCGGGCGCGATTGAAATCAGCCAGGGCGATGAGCATGTTGAGGGCGCATTCGACCGCCTTGGCCTCGGCGTTGGGCAGGGGTACGGGGGCGCCGAACAGGGCGATGATCTCGTCGCCCACGAACTTGTCGAGGGTGCCTTCGTGCTTGAAGATCACGTCCACCATCAGCTCGAAGTACTCGTTGAGCATACGCACGATTTCCTGGGGCGCGCGTTTCTCGCTCATGGCGGTGAAGCCCCGGATGTCCGAGAAGAGCAAGGTCGCCTCGGTGAGCGCCCCGCCTTTCTCGAGCTGGAGCTTTCCCGCCACCACCTGTTCAACCAGGTTGGGCGACAACAGGCGTTGGAACTGGGCGCGGGTTCTGGCCTCGTGCTCGATCTTGCGCGCCAGCATCGAGTTGTGGATGGCCACCGCGGCTTGGTTGCCGATGCTTGCGAAGATCTGCAGATCCTTTTCGCCGAAGGCGTTGGCCGCCACCATGGAATCGAGGTGCATGATGCCAAGTAGCTGGTCCTGGTGGACCAGTGGCACCGTCATGGTGGAACGGATGCCTTGCATGATGATCGAGCGCGCGCCCTGGAAACGGCTGTCGGCGCTGGCGTCCGACGAGAGCACCGCCGTCTTGTGCTGCACCACCTCGGACAGGATGGAGCGGGAGAGCAGGATCTGCTCGTTGCGGCCGTCGCGGGTCTTGGCCACGCGCGGGCTTGGCCCATCGGCCTCCATGAGGAGGATCACGCCGCGATCCGCCGGGATGAGCTCGAAGGCCCGCTTGATGATCTTCTCCAAGAGATCGTCGATGTCCACCTCGAGCCCGATCGAGCGCCCGATCTCGTGGGCCAGGCGCAGCTTCTCGTAGTCGGCGCGCAGCGCCTCGACATCGGCGATATCCTTTTCCGGCAGGAACTTGGCGCTGGTTTGCACTTTCTGCTGGATGAAGGAGATGTCGGCGGGCGCCGGCTGCTGGATGCTCACGCGCTGGGCGGCCTGGGCGGCCTGCACCGAACGCTCGAAGAAGGTAACCACCGTCCCGCCCAGCGTGATCTCGTCCCCGTCCGCCAGCAGGTGCTCGCTGATGCGCTGATCCCGCATGAAGGAACCGTTCAGGCTCCCCAGATCGCGGTAGAGAAAACGTCCGTCGGGCTGGCGGATGATCTGGGCGTGCTCCTTGGAGACGATGCGATCCAGGATCTGCACGGCGTTGTGGGGATGTCGCCCGAGGGTGGTGACCGGCCCCAGCTCGAACTCGCGCCGTTCCTCGTTGCTCTGGACGATGATCCTCGCCATGCTCAGCCGCCCGATTCTATCACGTTGGTTGCGCTACCAGTTGATCCGTGTCGCGTCGCTGGTTACCTTGGGCGACATATTGAATTCGTACGTCTTGTCGGGAAAAGGAAAATGCGCTGCAAGCTTGAAGTGGGCCTCGATGCCGATTTCCTTGGGGCTGCGGTGGATGATGATCTTGGTGGTCTTGTCGTCGATGCCGAGCCTCTTGTACTCGGCGGCGATGTCGGTCTTGATCTTGTCGATCATGGAACGCGCGGTTTCTTGCGGACGGAGGTTGGCCTTGTACAGGGCCGGGATGAAGTCGTGGAGGACCGACTTGGCGCGCGAGGCGGTGGAATAGACCGGCCACAGGTAAACAAGGATATAGACGGCGATGCCGGCAAGGATCAGAAGCGTGACGCTGACGACGTTGATGGCTCTCGGTTGCCGGTACCTCATCGCTACGCCCTCCCGGTGGCGTCTGGCTCGATCTTGGCCAGATTGCGGGCCAGTTGATTGCGCATGCAGAAAAGGCCGATGGAGGCCTGCAGAACGAACGCCACGGCCTGCGAAAGCAGGCTGGCTGCGAACACGGTCGCCCAGCGCACATCGTTGCTCTCTCCCGGTGCGTAGGCGGCGAAGAAATGGATGAGCATGGCCTGAGAGGTGCCAAGCCCCTGGAAAGAAATGGGCAGCACGGTCACGAAGTAGACGATGGGCAGGCACAGAATGGCCTTGGCCACGGGAATCACCACGCCGAAAGCTGCCAAGGAGAACCAGCTCAGGGCCAGGAGGGTCGTGATATGGGGCAGGCGCACCAACATGGCGCGCAGGTGCCCGACAAGGCCGGCCGATAGCAGGACGTCGAAAATCGGGCGCCGGGCCAACCAGCTCGGCCGGAGCGCCACCAGGGCGATGTAGAGCGCCAGCCCTGCATAGGCGATGAAAACCACCGTGCGCAGAACCGGGGCGACGTCGCTCACCACGAACAGGCCGACGCTCGCCAGCACGAGCAGCATGAGCACGTTGATGCCCATGACCAGGAGCACCGCCGCGGTTCCGCGCATGATGGGAACCCCGCGGGAACGATTGACAAAATAGACGATCGCACCCTGGCCGATGGTGTAGTTGACCAGGGCCAGAAGGTAGGTGGCGCCGCGCACCACGAGCACCTCGCCGTAGGTCAGAGGTGCCACGAACCAACCGAAGGTCTTCACGATGGCGTAGGAGTCCGCCAGGTAGACGAGGAGGACCAGGAGGGCGTTGGCGGGAACGGCCCACCAATACGCGGTGTGCATCGCCTCGATCACCTTGGACAACTGGATGGTGCGGAACAGGTAGGCCAGGACGGCAATGGTGCCCGCCCAAGCCAGGATGGGGCCTAACTTCTTGCGCATGTTCTTGTACACTATCGCATGAATCGGACGTCCATTCTGCTTTGGCGCGGCTTCGACTTCGCGAGGCGACTTGCTTGTGTATTCGTCGCGCCGGGTAGAAACTGAAATGTCGCAAGCCATGCCACCCCCAACCGAGGACAGCAGTACCGCCGCTCCGGGCCCGCCCGAGCAAGGAGCCTCCCTGCCGCCAGGCCAGGCCGCTGCTCTCCCCCAGGCATCGGCTCCGCCCTGGGGACTCTCGTTCTATCTCTTCGTCGAGCCGTTCGGCATCGGCAGGGTGGTCGTCGACCTGTCGGGCGGAGGGGGCCCGGGCGCCGAGATCCTGCGCAAGGCCGGCGCGGTGCAGGTTCTGTTCGCCCGGTCGGAGGCGCTGCCGCTTCCCTACCCCGACGCGGCTGCCGACGTGGTGCTGTGTCCCTTGTCAGCCGCCGCGGCGGCCGACGATGGCGCGCGCGCGGCCTTGTTCGCCGAGATCCGCCGCATCCTGCGCCCCGACGGCATGTGCGTCGCGCGCGTCCTCGCCTCGACCCTGGCCAGCAGAGCGACCGGCACCAGCGCGCGCGCGACGCTCGCGGACATGGTGCTCGAGCACTTTGCCACCGTGGACATCGTCGAGGAAACCCCGTTCCGGGCGGTTTCCTTCTTCGCCCCCACAAGCGACGAGCTGGCGGTGAGCGAGGCCATGGCCAAGGTCGCGGGCCAGCCGTCCCACTTCATCGCCTTGGGCACGGCCGCAGGCGAGCGAACCTGGCAGCTCACCGAGAGCCTCCTCGTGCCCACCGGGCCGCTCGAGGAGGAGAACGCCAACCAGGCCGAGCTCGGCGCTTGGCGGGCCGAGGTGGAGCGGCTTTCTGAGCGAGTCGCGGAAGTCACGCGCGAGCGCGAGGCCCTGCGCGAGCGGCTGATGACGTCGCAGGATCGCCTCGAACGGCAGACGAGCACGTTCTCGACCATGCGCAGGGACATCGAGCGCTATCTGCGTCAGGTGAGCGACGAAGCCGCCGCGCGCGAGCTTTTGAGCCTGGAGAGAGATCAGGTCCGGCGCAAGCTCGCCAAGGCGGAGGACGAGATCGAATCCAAAGCCCGCGAGATCGAGAGGCAGAGGTCGAGCATGCACGCCCTGCGCAAGGAGGTCGCGCGGCTACGAGCGGCGCGCGGGCCGGTCGCGGGCACAGGTCGCGGAACGACGTGAGCGTCGTGCTGCGGCAAAGGTAAGGAGCGCAACCCAGACTGCGGGCGACAGCGCGCTGCCTGTGTGCCCCAGGTTGCACCCGCCGCTCTTGCCCGAAGGGGGTCTTGCGGCCGCATCCACCACGGGCAGAGGGGGGCGGATCAGGGCATCGAATCCGGGCAGGACCGTGCTGCCGCCGTCGCTGACGACGAGCGGGGGTAGGTTGTAGATGGGTGTGCCGATGTGGGAAGCGTCTATCCCGACGGCCGGGCCTGCGTCGGCCGCATCTGCACCCGCATCCGGGGAGCCCGGGAAGAGGGCGGGCTTGGTGGTGCCAGCCGGCCAAGGCCCGAGCGCGGCCACCATCATCTGGTAGGAATTCTGATCCTTGCGGTTGCAGTCCGGCGTGGTGATGTCGCCCGAGGGGTTGTTGAGGTCCACAGGACTGCTGCCGTTCTCGAATCCCGCCGCGGTGGCCCGAATGGTCTCGTTCATGATATCGGTGGAGCTGGTCGTGTGCAGCAGCCCCACCATGTGCCCGTGCTCGTGCGCGATGATGGCGGCACACCCATGGGCGCTGCTCCCGCACTCGAAGGCATAGGCGGTGGCCATCTGGCCTTGATTGTCGAAACAGTTGAAGTAGGCAAGGCCGGCCTCGGTCAGGCCGGCGTCTCCGAGCCGGGGATGGCACCACGCTCCGTCGCTGGTGATAATCACGATGTAGTAGTCGCCGGTCGGCGGGCGGGTCAGGGTGAAGACGAGATTGAAGTCCGCGTACCACAGGTCGAGATAGGCCTGTACCTGGCGCTGCCAGTCCTCGAGGGTAGTGCCGACGGGGGCCGTGAAGGCCGGCGGACGCAGCCCCGAGCACTTCGGCCCATCCTGGGGTGAAGGGCCGCCGTCGGCATACCACAGCCAAAGGTAGGCCGGCTTCCCCGCGGGCCGGCCGGCCCCTGCCGCGCCGCCGCCGAGCAGCAGGCCAGAAAGAAAGGTCGCGGCCACGAGGGCGGTTCGCCTGCGTGCAGATCCTTGTAGCATCACGTCACAACCATCCAACCTTCCATTCTAACTCGACCCACAGCGCTTCGCGTGACGGTTCCGCTTGGTCGGCACGGGCTCCTGTGCTACAAGACAGGCCCCACGCGGTCGTGGCGGAATTGGTAGACGCGCCAGATTCAGGTTCTGGTGGCTTTACGGCTGTGGGAGTTCGAGTCTCCCCGACCGCACTAGCCCGCATTATTCACCACCATTCGTTCTCCGACGGAGCACGTGGAACACTCCGCGGCCAGCTGCTCGAACCAGGGCGGGCTAGCTCATTGTAATGGGAACCCTGGGAGGGTTCCCAAACCCTCCCGCGATGCTCCGCTGCCGGCAAAGCCGGCAGGCTCCGCACGCGATTCTCTGGCAGGGCTATCAAAGCCCCCTTGGCTCTGGCCTAGTCATCAAGTCCGCACAGCCAGCCCGCCAGGGGGCGGACTTTGAGCATCCGACGGTCCAGGACGATGTCCTCATGCTCGCTCTCGGTGAGCACCAACCCCATTTCGAGATTCTGCTCGGCCAGAGCCTCGCCCACGGCCTCGACTTCGCGTCTGCGGACCTGCGGGTCGGCGAGCGACAGAGTTACCTGAATCAGCTCGGCCAAGGCCCGGCCTCGACGGCAGGCGAAGTCGACTTCGCGGCCGCTCGCGGTCCGGTAATACGACAGGTCGGTCCCCCGTCGGAGGAGCTCGAGGAAGACCATGTTCTCGGTGAGGGCGCCCAGATTTCGCGAGAAGCTGAGCGACACACGATTGGCCAGGCCGGTGTCCACGGCGTATGCCTTCTTGGGAGCGATAGACCGCCGCTTCACCGAGGCGTCGTACACGGGTACGGTGGCCATGACGAACGCCTGCACGAGAAAGTCAGTATAGGCTGAGACCGTGGTGACGCTGCCC
>Ga0172364_10002167_pt1 | contig 15493 bp, 20 predicted proteins | sample LakKivSesite10cm_FD_114545 | JGI IMG/M metagenome (GOLD analysis project Ga0172364, IMG submission 114545) | Sediment microbial communities from Lake Kivu, Rwanda - Sediment site 10cm | ecosystem: Environmental > Aquatic > Freshwater > Lake > Sediment | place: Rwanda: Western Province, Lake... | reverse complement strand
GGTGTTGATATTAGCAGGGATAGACCCTTGTTATTGTTGCACCGAGCGGTTAGGGGTGGTTGATTATCGGAGTAAGGCTCGGGTGATGAGCGGAGAGGACTTAGTCAGGCTATCGCAAGCAAAGACTGCGCGGATAAAAAAGGAGCTTTGAGGATGAGCGGGGAATGGCTCTTGGTTTTGATTATTCTGCCAATGGCTTTGGGGATTTTAGGATATTTAGCGCCAGAGAGAAGATGGGCGATTAGCGGGTTTGTCTCAGTGGGTGTGATTATTTTTTGTGGGCTGATTAGTGGGCTGGGATTTATTACCGCGAGGGATGGGGAAATCATTTATCAGTTAAGTGAGAAAACCGGTTTTGGTCAATGGCAAAGAGAGATGATTTTGCGTGGAGATGGCTTAGGGTTGGGGATGGGTTTTATTTGCTCCTTGCTTGGGGTGTTGGTATTGGTATGGGCGATTGGTTATTACTGGAAGAATCAGACTGATGAGCCAAAGAGGTTTTTTGAGAATAGCTTATTGATTTTGGGTGGAAGTTATGGGGTGTTTTTGGCGGAGCATATCCTTGCGCTTTGCATTTTTTGGGGCTTTTTGGTTATTCCATTTTATCTGCTTCTGGTTTTGGGAAGGGATGAGGGGAATGAGCCTGCCAAGAAGGCGCTAATTATTTTAGGAGGGAGTGATTCGCTCTTGCTAATGGGCATAGCGCTGGTCTGGTGGCTGGGAGGCGGATTAGGGATAAGCGAGCTTAAAATTTTCACAGATAGTTTCTGGGCGGTCATTGCCTATTTGCTTTTGCTTTCTGCGGGCTTAGCCAAAGCAGGCGGGATGCCATTTCATACCTGGATACCAGAGGTAAGTGAGAAAGGCTCAAGTCCGGTGATAGCTTTGGTGCCAGCGGTTTTGGACAAGTTAGCCGGGATATATCTTTTGGTTAGGGTGTCAAGAGGGATTTTTGTTCTTGACTCGGGCTTGAAGATAACCTTGCTGATTATCGGGGTGTTGACCGTGCTTCTGGGTGTGATGTCTGCGCTGGTTCAGACGCATTTCCGGAGACTACTCGGATTTCATTCCATCAGTCAGGTGGGATATATGATAATTGGGATAGGGAGCGGGAGCTTGCTGGGAGTGGTGGGAGCTCTATTTCATATGCTTAATAACTGTATCTATAAGAGCTTATTATTTTTAGGAGCGGGCGAGATAGAGAAGCGGACCGGGAAGCAGAATTTAGGAGAGCTTGGGGGCTTAAGTCCATTTTTTCCGGTGAGTTTCTTTAGTTTTTTAGTGGCGAGTCTGGCAATCAGCGGGATTCCGCCTTTAAACGGTTTTTATTCCAAGTGGCTGATTTATCAGAGCATAATTGGGTTAAGGCTTGAGTTTCCGAGGTTGTGGGTATTTATTTTGTTAGGAGCGATGTTGGGGAGCGCGCTCACCTTAGCGAGTTTTATGAAACTGCTTTATAGCAGTTATCTTGGACCCAAGCCAGAAGGATTGGTGGTGAATGGTCAGGTTGGGGGCAAGGGTTTGATGGAGGGAGTGATGGTGGTGTTTGCGGTTTTTTGTTTGGGATTAGGGATTTTCGGGAATCAGTTAGGGATAGGGTTTTTAATGAATGGTCTGCTTGGGGAAGAGGCGAGGATTATTGGTCAATGGGATTCAGTGAGCGGATTTCTTTTTCTTTTGATTGGATTAGGGATTGGTGGCTTGATTTATGCTCTTTTTCAGGGGGTTCATTGCAGAGTGAGTGAGGGATACGCGTTAGGGGAGCGGATGAGCGGAATCAGTTATAGTGGCTTGGATTTTTATTCAGGCTTGGAGAAGGATTTTGGATTTTTGTCCGCTTTTTATCGTTGGATAGAGCGAGGGTATCTGGATTTGTATGAGTTAAGCAAGAGGCTGGTGTTTTATTTTTCTGGTTTATTGCGCTATCTGCATACCGGGAATTTATTGACTTATGTTGGCTGGTGTTTATTGGGCTTGGTTGCGTTGCTCTGGGCGTTTTTTGAGCTGGGTTAAGGAGGCTTTTTTTATGTTTGAGCTATTGGCATTGATTATAATTTTTATGATTTTAGCTGGGATTTTGACCATAGAGACTGAGGATTTGGTTAGTGCGGTGGTGTCAATGGGTGCGGTAGGATTTGGGCTAAGCGTTTGTTTTATTTTATTAAGGGCGCCGGATGTGGCTTTGACCAATATCGTGGTTGAGGTGGTGGTCTTGATATTATTGCTTCGGGGGACAATCAGGTTAGGTGAGAAGACGGTTTCTGGTCATCGGGATTTAGCGGGCTTGGTGAGCGGAATAATTTTGGTGATTTTATTTTTAATTTTTGGGATTTATGCCGGGGTGGAATTTCCCAGATTTGGGGAGCCGGGTTTTTTAAGGTTTGAGGATTCTGCGAGCTGGTATTATTTGCGAGAGGCTCTTTCTCGCACAGGTGCGGTGAATGCGGTAAGCGCGGTTTTATTGGATTTTCGCGCTTATGACACTTTAGGTGAGATTATAGTTTTGTTCACTGCGGTTTTAGGCAGTATTGCGCTTTTACGGAAGAAGCTGAAGAGGGATAAGGAGCAATGAAGCGAGGGATGAGCTTGATTGTGAAGACCATTGCCAGATGGGTGGTGGGATTTATTTTTCTTTATGGGATTTACACGATGGTTTATGGGCATTTAACTCCTGGGGGTGGATTTGCCGGGGGGGTGATTTTAGCCTGCGCCTATATTTTGATAATGCTTGCCTATGGGCGGGGCTTTGCTTTTCGGAATTTGGACTGGCGGATAGCCCGGGCCTTGGATTCAGTGGGCGGGATATTATTTTTAACTTTAGGAGTATTAGGGATGATTCTATTGATGGATGATGGTGCGTTCTTTTTTGTTAATTTTATTCAGCGGTCTTTACCTGGGGAGCCTTTTCATCTTTTTAACGCGGGGACCATTCCGATCGGTAATTTGGTAATCGGGATTAAGGTGATGGGTGCGGTATTTGTGGGGTTTGCTTTATTAAGTATGGTTCGGGTGTATGAATTTCGCGGGGAGCGGGTATTTGAGAGTCGGGAGGAAGAGGAATGATTATTTATTTTTTGGTGTTGATATTATTTTCGGTTGGGGTTTATGGGTTGTTGAGCCAGAAGAATTTACTCAAGCTGATTATCAGCTTAAGCATTATGGAGAGTGCGGTGAATCTTTTTTTGATTTGCGCGGGTTATCGGCAGGAGGCAGAGGCGCCGATTATGAGCCTGGGGCAGAGCTTAGAGGTTTTTGTGGGACATTCTGTTGACCCATTTCCGCAGGCGATGGTTATCACCGCTATCGTGATAGGCTTGGGGGTTCTTGCGCTTTTAATCACGATTGCGCTACGGCTTTATCATCGGTATGGGACTTTTGATATAACCGAGATTCGGAGGCTCAAAGGATAATGAAGGAATTGATTCCATATTTAGTGATTATTCCGCTCTTTGCCGGGCTATTGATACCGGTTTTAGCGAGGTTAGAGAGGAGGCTCTCGGGTCTGATTGGGAACCTGGGGATATTAGCGGCACTGGTTATTTCTGGCTTATTATTTGGGGAGTCTGGGGAATACCTGGTTGGGGGCTGGAGCGCTCCGATTGGGATAGTTCTTCGGGTGGATATGCTTTCAGTTTTGTTGTTATGGCTGATTGGGGTAGTTGGGATTTGTTCAGGTATTTATTCAGTTAAGTATATGGAGAGATATACTGGCAGTGGCAGTTATTGGGGCTTATTTTTGCTAATGATCGCCGGGATGAACGGGGTAGTTGTGAGCGGGGACCTTTTTAACCTTTATATTTTTTTAGAGATAGCGAGCATAGCCAGTTATGCCCTGGTGGGGTTTAAAGGAGAGGCTGAGGAGCTGGAGGCGAGCTTCAAGTATGCGGTATTAAGTTCAGTGGGTAGTTTATTTTTCTTGCTTGGTATCGGGGTTCTTTATCTTGCTTATGGCACGGTGAATATGGGTCAATTGGCTGGACGGCTTTCTGAGGAGGCAGGCGCGGTTAATCTCAAGCATTTTGGGGTGGTGCTATTGATTAGCGGAGTGAGCCTGAAATCCGCGTTGGTGCCGTTTCATTCTTGGCTGGCGGATGCGCATCCCAGCGCGCCTGCGCCGGTGAGTGCGATGTTGAGCGGGGTGTTAATCAAGGCCATCGGGATATATGTTTTGGTTCGGGTGGTGTTCAATATTTATGGATTTAACAGGAGTTTGAGTTATCTGCTTCTGGCTTTAGGAGCGCTTTCAATGGTGGGAGGGGTTTTGTTAGCGATTGGTCAATGGGATTACAAACGGCTTTTAGCATATCATTCAATCAGTCAGATAGGCTATGTGATAATCGGGATAGGTTTAGGCACTCCGTTAGGGATTATGGGAGGAATTTATCATTTGATAAATCATGGGATTTTTAAGGGATTATTGTTTTTGAGCGCAGGCGCAGTGGAGTATAGCGCAGGCACCAGAGATTTAAGAGAGATGGGAGGATTGAGTCAGCGCTTGCCCGTGACCAGTGGCGCCAGCTTGATTGGCTCTTTAAGTATTTCTGGGATTCCGCCGTTTAATGGTTTTTTCTCCAAGCTGATTATCATATTTGCCTGTATAGAGGCGAGGTATTATGGGGTCGCGATAGCCGCGGTAATTGTGAGCATCCTGACTTTAGCAAGTTTTATGAAGGTTTTACGGTATGGGTTTTACGGGAGATTAAATGAGAGGTTTGAGGGATTAAGAGAGGCGCCTTTTTCAATGCGGGTAGCAATGTTAGTTTTAATTATTTTATGTTTAGGGATGAGTGTTTTGATTTTGCCTTTGCTCAGGGAGATGGTGCTGGTGGAAGCTGAGAAGGTTTTGAGTCAGGGGATAGGGCTTTTGGCAATGGGCTTATAAGAGGGATGAGATGAGAAGGGTCGCGCTTTTTATAGTTTCTTTTATTACCTGGTTATTGTTAGTGTTCCCCTATCATTCTGGCGAGTGGGATTTGGAGTCAATTTATGTGGGCTTATTTGCCGGGTTTTTGGTGAGCATCCTTTTTATTGGGATATTCACGAAGACTCCGAGGAAGTTTTTTGACCCAAGGCGCTGGTTTTGGGTTTTGGTTTATATTCCGATTTTTATATATTATATGGTTAAGGCGAATTTTCAGGTGGTCTATCTTGCGCTTCATCCCAAGATGCCAATAGAGCCGGGAATAGTTCGGGTCCGAACTGAATTAAAAACCGAGAGTGGCATCACTGCGCTGGCTAATTCTATCACTTTGACTCCGGGGACTTTTACTCTGGACCTGGAGCCGGAGCAGGGAATTTTATATATTCATTGGCTTAAGGTTCAAGGGGTGGAGGAGGAGTTTGCCACCGAGCGCATCGTTAAGCATTTTGAATGGATATTAAAGCGGATTTTTGAATGAGGGGAAAGAATGATTTTTAGCAATCCATATTTTTGGGCATTTGGGCTGTTATTGATTTCGGTTTATCTTTGCCTTTATCGGGTCGCAAAGGGTCCCACTTCTGCGGATAGAATGGTGGCAATAGATATTTTAGGGGTGATTTTAGTGGGTTTTTGCGCTCTGATGACGATTTACGGGAAGAGGGATTTTTATTTAAATTTAGCTATTGCCTGGAGTCTTTTATCTTTTATTGGCACCTTGGCATTAGCTAAATATCTGGAAAAGAGGAATTTTGATGACTGAGCTAATTGCTGGAATAATCCTCGGCTCAGGGATTTTATTTGACCTGTTCGGTTGCATTGGCTTGGCGCGGTTTCCAGATGTCTATACCCGGCTTCAAGCATCTACCAAATGCGTGACTTTAGGGACCGCTCTGATAGTTTTTGGGGTGTTTATCTCTGAGGGGTTCACTCCAGCCGGGATTAAGGCGCTTTTGGTAATGCTTTTTATTTTAGCGACCAGCCCGACCTCTGCGCATGCCTTGGCTCGGGGCGCGTATAGAAGCGGGATTAAGCCCAAGTCCGGGTATGTGGTGGATAAGTATCAGGAGCTAATAGAGAAAGAGGAGAAAGGGGATTTTGAGGAAGCCAAAAATCAGGGAGCTAAAAGAGGCGTTTAGGGCGCTCTTTAAGGGAGCTGATACCACCAGGTTTCCTTTGGAGCCGGTTGAGCCAGTTGAGGGCTATCGGGGTAAGCCGGAGTTTCAAGAGGAATGCATTGGTTGTGGCGCTTGCGCGGAGGTTTGCCCAAGCGGTGCCATAGAACTTTCAGATAATCCAGAGGTAAAAATTCGGAGTATCTGGCTTCATTTAGATAGATGTATTTTTTGCGGTCAATGTGTTCGGAATTGCGCCACCGGGAAAGGGATTATTCAGAGCCAAGAATTTGAGTTGAGCGTTTTTGACCGGGGAGCGCTTCTGGAAAAGATAGAGCGGAGGCTCGTGGTCTGCGAGGTATGCGGGACGGTGATTGGCACTGAGGAGCATATTCTATGGGTAGGGGAAAAATTAGGAGCAATGGTTTATGGTAATCCGATGCTTTTATTATTAAGTCTTTCTGAGCGGGGTTTGGTGGATAGGCTTGCTCCCCTGGGGAGGCTTGATGATATTACCCGTGGGGACCGGATTCGGGTGAGCTGTCCGACCTGCAGGCGGTTGACCGTGGTTAAATCCTGACCAGATGGCTTTGTTTGACCGAGCTTGGCAGGAAGAGCTTTTCAGAATTTTTCAAGAGCAGAGCTGTATGATTATTGGAGTTGGCAATCGGCTTGCCTGTGATGATGGAGTGGGGTCATTTTTAGCAGAGGAGCTTTCTCTACTGATTGGCAACGAGAGGGTGATAGACGCGGGCTTGGTAATAGAGAATTATATTTTTTCGCTTGAGAAAATCTCTCCGGATGTGGTAATAATAATTGATAGCTTGGAGTTCGGGAGGGAGTCAGGAGAGATTGGGATATTTTCTTTAGATAAATTTAGTGGATTAGCTATCTCCAGTCATTCTTTTTCGCTTTCCCAGTTAAGAGCTATTTTTGAAATAATCGGAATTAAGGAGATAATAGTGATAGGGATTCAACCAGAGCAGGTTGAGGTCGGGGAGGGTTTGAGTCCGAGGGTGATGCGGGCAAAAGAGCATCTAAAAAGGACACTGGTTTCATTGATGAGAGGAGAAGAGATTGGCGATTGTTAATCGGAAAAGGCGGGCTCATTCTTTCTGGTTGCCTGGGGAAAGCAGTCTGATAGAAGGGGTGCGCTGGTTAATCAGATTGCGCTGGCTGGCGATTGCTGGGGTGATGAGTGCGCTGGTGGTTGGAATCAGGTTTATTGGACTTCCGCTTTTCTGGAAGGGGATATTGGGGGTAGTGTTAAGCCTGATTTTTCTGAATCTGATTTACTGGACGATTTTAAGGGAAAAATTTGAAGGACGGGAGTTAGGCTCCGAGGTGTTGGGAACCGCTACCTTATTTGCGCATCTACAAATCAGTCTGGACCTGGCTTTACTCACGCTTTTGCTTTATTTTTCAGGCGGGGTTTTCAATCCTTTTAGCTTTTTCTATATTTTTCACATTATCATTTCCAGTGTTCTTTTAGAGAGGAGAGATAGTTATGTTCAAGCGGGCTGGGCGTTCTTGTTGTTTATTCTATTGGTTTATTTGAGCACCACTGAGCGGGTTAGTTATTATCCGCTTTATCCGGGTTTAGGTCGGATAGATTTAACCTGGAAGCAGGTTTTGATTTTGTTAGGCGCGTTTGGGACTACTCTATTCGTGTCCGCATTTTTAAGCAGTTCCATAATGGAGCGGTTGCGGGAGAAGGAGGAGGAGTTAGCTGGCGCTTATGAAGAGGTGGTCAAGCGGGAGAAGATAAAGAGCGACTTTGCAAGGACTGTGGCGCATGAGCTTCGCAGTCCGATGTCCTCAATAATGAATTTTATTCATGCGGTTCGGTTGAGCGAGAAAGGCAGATTGAGTGAGAAATCCTTAGAGTTTCTGGAGCGGGCGCTTCAAAGAGGGCAGGGGCTGATAGATTTGATTCGGGATTTATTGGAGCTGGCTCGTTTAGAATCCGCAGAGCCCCCCAAATCTGGGGAGTTAGAGGAAGTGGATTTAATCGGTGAGTTAGAATTGATTTTAAGTGTTGAGAAGACCGGCGCAGACGCCAAGGGAGTGAATGTTTATTTTAATCATCCGCCGGTATTGTCTCGGATTCGCTATTCCCGGGCCGCGGTTCAGCAGATTTTTTCTAATTTGATTTCCAATGCCTTCAGATATACCCCCAAGGGTGGGGTGGTTCGGGTGGAATTGAGCAAAGAGGACTATCGGATAAAATGCAGAATCTCGGATAGTGGGATAGGTATTCCTAAGGAGTCCTTAAGACAGATTTTCAGTGAGTTTTATCGCGCTCCCAATGCCAAGCAGTTTTCTCCAATTGGCACTGGCTTGGGGTTATCCATTAGCAAGAGCCTGATTGACCGATATGGTGGGGAGATTTTTGTGGAGAGTGAAGAAGGCAAAGGCGCTACTTTTACAGTTTATTTTGATTTGGAGCCGAGATTGGGGTCAACAACCACTGTTTGAGCAATTTTTAAAGGAGGTGAAATATGGCGGTAGCAAGAGTCACTCGGGTGATAGCGACCAGTCCGATTAGCTTTCAGGACGCGATAGAAGAGGGCTTCAGACGGGCGCGTCGGACGCTTAGAGGAATCACGCATTTAGACCTGGTGAAACAGACTGCCCGGGTGGAGAACAATGAGATTAAGGAATATGAGGTGGAGCTGGATATTTATTTTGTGCTGGAGGACCAGTCCGAGTGAGTGATGATAAGAAACTGGCTTCGGTCCCGGAGCAATGTGAGGATGATTTTTCCAAGCTGATGCAGGCCGACCGGCTGGTCACGCTTGGTCGGCTGGTCGCAGGAGTGGCGCATGAGATAGGCAATCCTCTGACCGGGATTCTCACTTATGCGTATCTGCTCCGGGATAGTTTTTCCAAAGATGACCCTCGGAGAGAAGACCTGGAGCTAATCATTCAGGAGACGCTTCGCTGTCGGGAGATAGTTCGGGGGCTTTTGGATTTTGCCCGGCAATGTAAGCTGAAAAGGGAAGGGGTGGAGCTGAATCAGGTCGTGTCCCGGGCGGTTCGGCTGGTGGAGAAGCAGAAGGAGTTTAAGGAGGTAAAAATTATTACTGAATTAGGCCCAGAGATGGGAGAAATTTCAGCGGACCCTTTTCAGATTGAGCAGGTGGTTCTGAATTTAGTGATAAATGCGGGCGAGGCTATGCCCAAAGGAGGAAGAATCTGGGTCAGGACTCGGGATTTAAATAATGGCTGGGTAGAGCTGAGGGTGGAAGATGAGGGGGTAGGGATTCCAGCAGAACTCAAGGAGGCGATTTTTGAGCCATTTTTCACCACCAAGAAAGACCAGGGCGGAACCGGGCTGGGGCTTTCCATCTGCTATGGAATAGTCAAGAATCATAGCGGGGAGATTCTTCTGGAAAGCGAATCAGGCAAAGGCACTAAATTTATTGTTCGGCTTCCGAAAAATCCACCTGCCCAGGACTCAACGCCCGGATAAATTCATAACTTGATTTCTAAAATTCTCTCTATCTCTTGATAAAGCAACTCCGGATTTATGGGTTTGGCTAAAAACCGCTCCACTGGCAAATACCTCTCCTCTATCTCCGGATTAATTTGATAATCAGTCAAATTGGGCAGATTGCTGAGCAGAATCACTGGAGTAGCTCTCAGCTCCGGGTCTTTTCTTATCTGATAAACCGCTTCAAACCCTGCGTTTTTGGTCTCCATCATTATATCCAGAATAATCAGCGCCGGCTTTATCTCCCTTGATAATTTCAGCGCCTCTTTTGCGTTTTTGGCTTCAGCCACATTCAGGGATTTTATCTCCAGAAGCGCGCGTAGCCCCTCCCGGGAATCCAGGTCATCATCCACAATCAAAATGGTCGGCTTTGTCTCTTTTTCCTTCATAGTTTTGCTTGGGTTGTTATTGAAATTATCAGGAGGTATTTAAAATTTAGCCCCGCCCGGGCGAGGCAGTCCCTTACTCCTTTTCCTCCTCAATAATTAAATTTTTCCCTGCCTGCTTGACCGTTTCCGAGCGAATGAAATCATCAATCTGCTTTTTGACATAAGTGTCCATCTTCAGGAACTTGATTCCCATTCCCGGCACTGTTCCCAACCGCTCTGCGTCTTCAGAGCTGAGCACCCGGACCACTTCACCTTGAAGAAACAACTCCTGATTGTTTTCAGGATGAATCAAGATAATTCCGATTTGGTCGTGTATCTTTGCGGGCTTATTAGTGGTGATGAAAATCCCGCCGTGGCTGATGTTATGGATATACTCCTCTACCAGCGCCTCCTTGCTCTCAAATTTCACCCGAACCTTAGCTTCTAACCGGGGATGCTCTCTTCTGCCCAGAACATCACTGCTGGTCTTAATCTGCTTCTTAATAAACTCCTCTATCCGGTTTTGGTCTTCGGGTTTAATCTCAAGGATTTGAATTCCCATTCCAGCTGGGGTGTGCTCGGTCGCTTGCTCTGGACCGACCAGATGAATCACCTCTCCCAAAGCCACTATCTCCTGCTGAGTCCCTGGCAGAATCAGGACTACTTCCACTTTCTCCCGAAGCGCGCAAGGGTGATTGGTGCGGATAAAAATCCCACCCTTACTTATATTATAAGTGTATTCATTGATAAAAGACTCAGTGTTTTTAAATCGGACCTTTAACCGGGCTTTAACTCTTACCGAGGACCTTCTTCCCGCATCTTTTAAATCCATTCTAACCTTATGATATTAAAGTTCTTCAAAAGTTCAAGTTTTATCTTTGGTTAGCGCTTTTTTATTATCTGCTCCAGCCCAAACCAATAATTTAAGATGGTTTCGCTTCTAAATAATTGAAGCCCAAAAACTCATCTTCCCGGACAGAAGCAATCAGTTCTGTCCGGAGCAATTTAGCTCTCTAGAGTTAAACCTCTGCTTCGGGCACAGCCACTTCCAGAATCTCTACATCAAAAAACAGGGTCTTGCCAGCTAAAGGATGATTCAGGTCCATCACCACTTCCTCTTCACTGAGCTCCATCACCGTGGCGAACATCATCATCCCATCTTCCCGACGAAGACGGAAAACCAACCCCGGCGCAAGCCCCTCTACCTGAGCAAATTCCTTTCTGGGCAGACGAACCATTGCGTCTGGGTCCCGCTCTCCATAAGCATCTTTGACATTCACCTCGATATGCTTTTTTTGCTTATCTGCCATCCCCTCAAGCTCTCGCTCCAAGCCCGGAATAATCTCTCCGACCCCAAAAGTAAATTCTAAAGGCTCCCCATCAAAAGTGCTCTCTAACATCTCACCGCTATCAAGGTTCAAGGCATAATGCATTTTCACCCGACAGCCCGGTTTGATAATCATTACCTCTCCCCTCGGGAGGGTCTTCTATACCCAGAGCCTCTATTACCTCCTCCTTCTGACCTTGGTGGCCTGGCAGGCGCTACCCGAATGGTCCTCTCCTTTAAGTTAGAGCCATCCAGGATTTCAATGGCTTTTTGCGCCTCGGCCTCGGTCTCCATCTCCACAAAGGCGAAGCCCTTGCTTCTGCCTGTGCCCGCGTCGGTCACAATTCGCGCAGAGACCACCTTGCCCGCTTTAGCAAAAGCCTCTTTTAATTCCTCCTCAGTTAATTGATAAGGCAAATTACCCACATACAGTTTGTTCTTCATTACTTCCTCCTGAAAGCAAAAATAGACCATACTCCCCCAGCTCTGCTGGGACCCAAACCTATATTTATACCATCAGTCCGGGAAACAAAAAATTACCTCTTGATAAAAAGACCAACTCGGAGAGGGGATATTATCGCAGACCAAAATCTGGTAGGTAAAAGAACCTTTAATCGCCCACTCTTTGTTCTCAACAGGAATTAGGATAGCACCAAAACTTATTTTGTCAACCAAAATCGGTTAATAGGTTTTTTTCTGGCTTTCCGCTTCTTGGATGATTCTTTTTAAAAGCGCATCAACCAGATGAGGAATTTTAAAACTAAGCTCCTCAGTTAACTCTGGCTCAAAGCTGAGATTATCCAGAATCTCTATGCCCAGAATCATAATTCTTTCCGGCATCTTCAAGCCGGTCCTTTTTGCTAACTCCACCGCGCTTTTAAAATCCGCATCGTGAGGAGAGCGGAGCCTGGGGCTTGCTGGAAGCTGGTCTAAAGAAAATTCTATAATCTCTCCGGGGGGCTTTTGGCCAGTGATGATGGAATCTATGATGATTGCTCTCTCATACCCTTCCAGATACTCAATCAGGTTCAAGCCCACCTTCTCGCTGGTCTTGAAATCTATCTCCGGATGATTCACCCGCTCTAAAAGCTCCTTCACTAAAATCAAGCCAATCGCATCATCCTTGAGTAAAGCATTGCCCAGACCTAAAATAATCGTCTTCATCTTTTAATTGCTTTTTATGAATTTATCTTATCTTTTTAAAAAAGCAAAACAAAAGCGGATGGCTCAACTGCCCGAGCCATCCGCCATTTTAAAAACTACTACTCTGATTTAATGGTCTCTAAAATTTCCCCATTTTTATCCCGGATATTTATTACTAAAGGCGCTCTTCCCGGAATAGAATGGCTCGCGCAGGAAAGGCAGGGGTCATAAGCCCGGAAAGCCATCTCCACCATATTCAAAACCCCTTCACTTACCTTGGTGCCTTTTTTTATCAATCCCTGTGCGGCTTTCTTGATGGAAAGGGAAATCGGCGCATTATTATTGGTAGTGCCGACAATCAGATTAACCTTCTGCACCATCCCCTTCTCATCCGTAAGATAATGATGAGTCAAAGTCCCCCGAGGCGCCTCAAGGATTCCCATTCCCTCGTGAGGAATTTTACCAGTCAAATCCGCTCTTAGCTCTGTGCTGGTAATCTCCGGGTCCCGAGCCAATTCTAACCATCTTTCCGCAGAGTAAAGAAGCTCAATCAGCCTTGCCCAATGGGTCGCAAGAGTTGCCTTGACCGGCTTTCCACCCAGAGCTTTATAAAAAATCTCATAAGCCTTTTGCGCCTTGGGAGTTGCCATTCCATCTGCCGCGTTCAGTCGGGAAAGCGGGGTCGCCCAATAAACACTGCTCTCCTGACCATCCACAATTCCCTTCCAGCCTATCTTCTTCAAAAATGGGAACTTTAAATAGCTGAACTGCTCAGTATGCTCCGCGACATAGTCCAGATAATCCTTGGGCGCATACTTATAAAGCTCCTTGCCCTTAGTGTCCACTACCCGGACCTTACCATCATAAAAGTTCACCTTGTTATTCTCATCCACCAGCCCCATATTATGGCAGTTAAGGCTGTAAGCGTCGCTTTTAATCACCTCCACATAGTCCTTATTCTTTAGCACCACATCATTGAAAAGCTCCAAGCCGAATTCTCCAAACTCCACCGCGCTGATTCCCCATTTCTCTATCTGCGCTCGCTCCTCTTCAGTAATTGCCCTGCTCATCCCTCCAGGAAGAGCGCAAACCGGATGAGTCGCCTTCCCACCAATAATCTCCTGAACCTTCTGGGCATTGGACCTCTGGGTGATTACTTCTCCGCCAATTTTTAATCCTACCTTTGCGACCACTCCTAAAATGTTCCGCTCCGCAACTGGCGCATGGGGTCCCACCACGAAGTCCGCAGCTGCTAAGGCGTAGAAATGAGCAATATGAGAATGAACAAAATGCGCCATATACATAAGCTCGCGGAGTTTTTTCGCAGAAGAGGGAGGCTCTACCCCATAAACCGCATCTACCGCCTTTGCAGAACAAAGATGATGCGCCTCGGGGCAGACCCCGCAAAGCCGGGTCACTATCCTGGGTAATTCCTCAACAGCTCTACCCTGACAGAACGTCTCAAACCCCCGAAGCTGAGGCACCTGGAAATATGCGTTGAGCACATTGCCATCATCATCTGTAAAAATCTCTATTTTTCCGTGTCCCTCTAATCTGGTAATCGGGTCAATGGTATATCTTTTTCCCATCATCCACCTCCCTTAACTTCTAACCCTTTGAATCGGAAGTCCAAATCTATAAAAGGTGCCAGCTGGGTCAACTATCTGGTTCACCACCTTTTCAATCACCACCGGGTCATTGGAGTCTATGATTGACGCAACCGCACTCAGGGCGCCCGCGCCCTGGTCAATCGCTTCTGGTAATGCGCCATAACAGCCCCTGCAGGGCATATTGGCGCGGATACATCTTGCCTCGCAACCTCCTCTGGTCGCAGGTCCCATACAAACTATGCCCTGCTCTAAAAGGCAGGTCTTGCCATCATCTTTAGCAAACTGAGGTCTAACAAATTCTTTAATCTTCTTCTCTTTTCTCTCCCTGGGGCATTCCTCACATAGCGCCTTATCCTTTGCGCCAACCACTGAGCCCTTAGGAGGCAATTTGCCTGACGCGACCACATCAATCACCTCTGCGACCCGCTTATAATATGGAGGACAGCCGGGAAGGTAGTAATCCACCTCCACCACCTCATCTAACCGTTTCACCTTGTCATAAAGCATCGGCAGACTGAGCACTCCTTCTGGCACCTTTGCCCGGGTCCCAGGCTCAGCGCCTCGGGGATTATCATTGCTTGGACCCTGATGATAGACCCATTCAAAGATGCTCTCTTTATCTGTGAAATTAGCCAAGCTCGGTATCCCTCCGGAACACGCGCAGGAGCCGTATGCGACCAGAATTTTTGACTTCTCCCGCATAATCTGCGCAATATGCTCGTGCTCCGAGGTATGGATACTGCCATTGAAAAAGCCCAAGTCAATGGATTTATCCTTCATCTCCTCCAAATCCTTATACTTGGCGTCCACTGCAATGGGCCAGAAGACTATATCCGCAATTTTTGCCACATCCAAAATTTTCGCGTCAATATCCAAAAGACTGACATCACATCCCCCACAACAATCTGCCCAGTATTTGGCAATTTTAAGTTTAGCCATTGAACTCCTCCTTTACGCTTTCTTTTCCTGGCTTAAAGCCTTCTTAACCACATCTTTTAATTCCTCCGGGGTAAATGGCTTGGGGACATAATCCTTTGCCCCGGTCTTTAAGGTCTCCACCGCAGTGTCAACCGAGCTATACGCAGTGATGATTACCACCTCCACCTCAGGTCTTTTCTGCTTTAGCTTTTTCAAAACCTCCACCCCATCCATCTCCGGCATCCGAAGGTCAAGCAGAACCAAATCATAATTCCCGGATTCCACCTTCGCTAGCCCCTTCTTGGGATTGGTCTCATACTCCACCTGATACCCCTCCGGAGATAAAATCCGCGAACAGCTCTTGCCCACAATCTCCTCATCATCTATCACCAAAATCTTCCCCGGATAGGCATGAACCGCTTTCATTCGCTCCGGGCTGACCATTGCTGGACCCAACTTCCTCACTTCCTCTGTGAACTCATCCACCACCTCTGCAAACCTCTCCCCCTCACTCGCGCTTATCCATTCCAACCGCACCCGCTCCGGCTCTATCCCTAACTGAGCAAGCATATTCTTCAAAAGCAGAGTCCTTCTGAGG
>Ga0172364_10002166_pt1 | contig 15494 bp, 13 predicted proteins | sample LakKivSesite10cm_FD_114545 | JGI IMG/M metagenome (GOLD analysis project Ga0172364, IMG submission 114545) | Sediment microbial communities from Lake Kivu, Rwanda - Sediment site 10cm | ecosystem: Environmental > Aquatic > Freshwater > Lake > Sediment | place: Rwanda: Western Province, Lake... | reverse complement strand
CAGGTGTCCTGAGCGAGAGACCCCTGATCGAGAGGGGCACGTTCCGAGGCTTCATACTCGGCACGACATTGATGATAGGCTTGGCAACCATGCTTCCACAGGTCTTCCCGGCATCGGCAAGGGCCCAGCTGTCCGCCCTCTTCTTTGTCTTGCTGGGCATGAGCATCATGGTAAGCATATCCTGGGCATCAGAGGTCTAGTAGGGGTATCGTGATGGATCATGTTGCGCCGTTGGAGGAAGACGGCTCGGAGCTTTCACACTTCTGCGTTCCGGCCCGGCTCAAACGCATCCTATGCCTCTTCCTGTATTTCACGTTTGCCAGCTTCGGTGCCAGGTCTGCCCGGCAGGGCCTCATTGCATCTTTCCCTCGATCGAGCATCTCACTTTGGGTTTCCCTTGCCATAGCCATGCCCGTGTCGATAGTCATTCTCTCCCGACTCGACACGGGAAGTGCGACCTACGAGCCAAGTGGTCAGTCCACACCGCGTCAAGTCGGCAGAGCCGTTCAGGTCAAGGGGGCACCGGCGGGCCTACCGTGTGCCCTCTGCGGTAAGCCGTTGTACAAACCAAAGCGATGCAGGAGGTGCGGAAGACCGTTCTGCAATGTGCACGTATCGCCTGGCAGACACAACTGCAAGGCACCTAGGGAAATGAATAGGTTGTTGGTCGTTCCTCTTCTTGGCGCAGTAGCTCTTGTGGTTGTCCTGTTGCTCGCTCGAGGATCATCCCTTGTCTGGGAGAGGAGGTACGGGGGCAGTAGGTATGACTGTGGCAGATGCATCGTTGGGACCGATGACGGCGGGTTCATGATAGCAGGGTATACACGTTCTTTTGGCGCGGGCGGATTCGACGTCTATCTGCTTAGGATCGACAGCGCAGGCAACAAGCTTTGGGAGAAGACTTACGGGGACGGAGATAACCAGGAAGCTAGCGGCATTGTACCGTCTGGGGACGGAGGGTTCGTCGTGGCAGGGTGGACGCAACCCGCTGATGGCGCGGAGATGGCCCTCTATCTTATCAGAGTCGACGAGGATGGGGATGCGCTCTGGGAGAGACGCTACGAAGGGAATACGTCCTATTGGGCTGGCTGCATCGTCGAAAGCGGGGACGGGGGATTCATGGTGGGGGGGTACACCGGACCGCCCGGTGGATCCGATGTCTATCTCTTGAAGATCGATGGCAATGGAAACAAGGTGTGGGAGAAGACCTACGGCGGCGCCGGCGACGATACCGCACACTGCATCATACAAAGCGGCGACGGAGGATTCGTAGTGGGCGGAATAAGCACGTCCTTTGGGCGGGACGGGTCCAAGGATGCGTACCTTTTGAGAATCGATAGTGAGGGGAACAAGCTCTGGGAGAAGGCCTACGGGGGAGGCGGATGGGACGAGGCCCTTGGCGTCGCGGTAGCCGAAGAAGGGGAGTTCGTGGTCGCAGGCATGACGAAATCCTTCGGCAACGAGTCCAGCCATGTCTACATCTTTAGGGTTAACGACGCGGGGGAAAAGATCTGGGAGAGAGTCTACGGTAGCAGCGGTCCGAAAGAGACGACCTGTATTGTGAAGAGCGATGGGGGATTTGTCTTGGCAGGGGTCGGTGGCCGTATTACCCGTGGCGGTGATGCCTACATTCTCGGGATCGACGGCGCAGGCAAGAAGCTATGGCAGAGGACCCGCGGAGGCCCAAGCTTCGACTGGATCTACAGCATTGTCAGGTGCGATGACGGGGGATTCGCAATAGTCGGTCGCAGGGATAACGATCCCAGGATCGGTCCTGGCGCCCCAAACAATACGTCGGAGAGGGACATGGATGTCTACGTCCTGAAGTATCGGGCTCCGTAAAGGAGCGAGAGGAGCGTGGTGTCCGCAGATCGAAGTCTGGTAGAGGGCAAGACATCCGTGCTGTCGACTTGTCCGGGTTCCCGTCTCCGGCCGTCATTAGTCCATGCTTCTTAGCTTCGGGATGGTCTCTCTCGCTATCTTCTCCAGCATGGGAACCTGTGTGTCGACGAAGGGATAGTACAGGAGGAACTCGGTGATGCCGATCTCCACGTAGCGCTCAATGACCTCTGCGAAGTATTCCTGCGACTCGTATATCTTCATCAAGCCCCCCTGCGCCCTGGCCTCGGGCTCCAACATCAAGGCGGAGCGTCTGAGACTGTGCGGGTCGCGGTTCAGCTCTGAGCAGTATCGATCGAGCAGCTTGCTGCGCCGACGGGTCTCCTCAATCCTTTCGTCAAGGGTGCCCGGTGAGGTGGGATGGTTCCAGGTCTCTGCATAGCGTGCGGCGTACTTGAGCATTGTCTCGCCCGAGGCAAGGATCGTGAAGGGCGGACGAGGCCTCTGGACGGGAGGAGGATTCATCACTGCTTCTTTGACCCGGTAATACCGTCCTTGATAGGAGGTGACCTTGTTGCGCAGAAGCTGATCCACTATCTCCACCGCTTCGCGGAACCGAGCAACGCGCTCGGGGGGCTTCCAGTTATCCATCCCCGTCATCTCATAGGATATGTCATGGGAGAATCCGCAGCCGAGGGCAAGCTCCAGTCGGCCATTGGAGAGGTGGTCTACCGTTTGGGCCTGGCGGGCCAGGAATGCTGGGTTGTGAAAGGCGGTGCAAGCGAACATTCCAATCCTAATGCGGGATGTGTGGGAAGCCATTGCAGCAAGTGCGGTCCAGCCTTCGTACCATAGGTCAGTTGGGCTGGCCCAGTTGACGAAATGGTCGCCTCCCCATATGCTATCGAACCCAAGGCCCTCGACGAACTTCCAGCCCTCGATCATCTTTCTGAATGGGACCCTTGGGAACGGCGTTGTTATCCCGAAACGAAGTTCCTGTTTCGAGGCCATCCCTATCCTCCTCGACTCTCTTAGTCGCATAATTCGTGAAGGCGTATATAATGATACCTGAGACCGGGAACGACTCTTCCGATCAACCTAGATGTGTCTCTTGACGGTGGAGGTAGGAACGGCTATGACATCGGGGCTGTGCTGGCGCGACGCATCCTGATCGCGGCCCAGTGGCCTTCTCGCTCGTGCGATTGTTGAGGGGTTGAGTGACACCAGAGGCCGTGTCTGATGGTTTGCTGGGTAAAGCTTATGAGCCGGCGTTCCCTTTGAGACGGAAGAGTTGGCAGAGACTCGAGTTCGCCGAGAGCGCGTCCAATGCCACCTGTGGCGGGCTCCTCTATGCTGACCAAGGCTAGCATATGAGGACGGCAATCAGGGATTGGCTCATCGTCGTCGCATCTCTGTCGGATGATGCGGCCATCGCGCTATTTGTCCTGTTAGTCCTTCACCTTCTTGGGATACCAGTCTCCCTGGGCATTCTCGTTCTCATTGCGTTGGTCTTTGTCGCCACCACGATCGTCATGCACAGGCTGATCATTCCCACTCTGCACAGGGACAAGATCTCCGGGGCGGAGGCGATGATCGGTCTTGAGGGGAGGGTCGTGGAGCCGCTGACGCCCAGAGGGCTGATCAGGGTGAGGGGCGAGTACTGGAAGGCAATATCGGCCGAGCAGGATGTGTCCGCTGGCGGGTCGGTGGAGATCGTCGGAGTGGACGGGATAACACTAAGGGTTAGGCCCGCACACAGCAGTGGCAGAAGCGGGCAATGACCCCAGGCCACCCGGTGAGCTGGGGCGTCTCATCACGGATAACCACCGTTGGCCGTCGCGTCAGTGCGGGGGGTGGGATTTGAACCCACGGACCCCTTCGGGACAGAGTGTCTCAGGCACGAGCCGCCTAAGCCTCGCAAAGCACGCTTACCTGCGCCTTTGACCAGCTCGGCAACCCCCGCGCGGGTTCCTCGATTCAGGAAAGCGCTTGATATATATTTTCGGACTGGAAAGACGCTCGGTCCAATATTCGGATGGATTGCAGTCAAAGGAGGCATGCATATGAGCATAAGCGTTGGAATGGTGGGCCTGGGCATGTTCGGCAGGTCCTTCGTCTGGCTGTACAAGAATCATCCCGATGTGCAGAGGCTGGCCCTGTGCGATCTGCGTCAGGATCGACTGGACGAAATGTCAAAGAAGTACGGGATCGACGAAACCTACCACACTCTGGACGAGATATGCAAGTCGGATCTGGATGCCCTCGTGATCATAACCCAGCCCTGGCTCCACGCCCGCCAGGCGATGCAGGCCATGAAGGCGGGGAAGCACGTCTACTCGGCCGTCCCGGCCGCATATCGTTTGGAGGACTGCGGACCTCTGGTGAAGACCGTGGAGAAGACGGGCATGATCTACATGAACGGTGAGACCAGCTTCTTCAGGGCGGAAGCTGTCTACTGCCGCAAGAGGGCGGCGGAGGGAGCCTTCGGCAACTTCGTCTACTCCCAGGCCGAGTACTTCCACGACATGAGCCACGGCCTCTACGATGTGGCCAAGAACCGTTGGGGCGAACAATTCGGGCCGGACAAGATGGGCGAGATCCCGATGCACTACCCCACCCACTCGACATGCTACATGATCTCGGTGACCGGCGCCCACATGACGCACGTCTCGGCACAGGGGTACGTACACCCGAACGACGACTGGTACCGCCTTGACACGATCTGGAAGAACCCCTTCTCAAACGAGGTGGCGCTTTTCAGGATGAGCGACGGCTCGTCGGCTCGCGTCTGCGAGTTCCGCCGCGTCGGCCACGTCGGCGGCGAAAGGACAAGCGGCATATACGGGACCGAGGGGAGCTTCGAACACAACCTCGCAGGCTCAGTCTGGACCGACACCCGCGGCAAGCAGGCTGTGGACCCGCCGACCAAGCACGAGTACCTGCCCGAGCCGCTTGCGTCCAACCTTGGGGGCCACGGCGGTTCGCATGCGTACCTCGTCCACGAGTTCGTGGACTCGGTCAACCGCCAGCGCTTGCCCCGCATCAACGTGTGGGAGGCTGTGCGGTACTGCGTGCCGGGCTTCATCGCTCACAAGTCGGCTCTGGCCGGCGGCCGCCTGCTGAAGATCCCTGACTGGGGAGATGCACGGGAGCGCTAGATCGGATCAGGCGTACCGGCCGTACTTCCTTGCGGCCTTGGCATAGGCGTACATGTTCTCCATGGGCGCCTCGAAGAAGTGATCGTTGTTGTAGAGGATGTAGCCGCCCCCCTCCCCCGCCGCATCGATGCACTCCTTGACCCTTTCCTCGACCTGCTTGGGCGTTCCTCGCTCGATGGCGGATTGATGGAATCCTCCGATCAGGCAGACCCTGCCCCCGACTAGCTTCTTCGCCCTTGCTAGGTCGACGTCGCCACCGAATGGAGGTGGCGTCAGGGTCTCGATGCAGTCGGTGCCCGTGTCTGCGATGAGCTCTATCACATGCATCACCATTCCGCAGTCATGGTAGGTCGTGGGCAGGCCGCGTTGGTGAAGTGCCCGGACCACCTTCCTGTCGAACGGCATGATCTGCTTTCGGTACGTCTCGGGGGAGACGAAGTTGCCGATGTGTCCCGCCACCTCAACCAAGTCTATGTACTCGGTCGGTGCACCATCGATCCAGGCGAGGGCCGATTCGGTGAGCAGTTCGTACAGATCCTTGACCCAGTCCGGGCGCAGGTGGAAGTCCATGCACAGCTCCTTCGGCCCCCGCAGGATGACCGCCTCTCCCTGCCCCCAGACCCCCGCCCTCACGATGCCATCCTTGAAGCCCGGGCCAAACTCGCTACGGTATCGATCGATGTCGGGGTAGGCGATGGGCCGGAAGCGAAGCAGCTCCAGGTCCTCGGGCTTCTTGAGCAGTGGCTCCAGAGTCCAGCATGTGATGCTCGTCCTTTTCTCCAGGGTGGAGAGGCTGCCCTTCGGCGTCTGAACCGTCCTTCGGACGATCGCATCTCCGTCGGAGCGTGAGACCACCTCCTCCTTCTCCCTCCACTGCGGGCCTTTGAAGTGCGCTGGGGGTTCGTAGACCAGCTCCGCCGCGGCCGGCAGATTCTTGGAGTGGGTTCGGTATAGGGTAACGTCCAGGCCAAAGAGCTTCAGGGCATCGCTATCGCTGATCGGGCGTCCCAGGACGCGGCGCATGTATGGGAGGTATGTGCCTATGTTGTGTATGCCAACCGGGACCGTGTCAGGCTGTTCGCCTCGAATCGCTGCAAGAAGCCTTTCCCTCGAATTCACGGGATTCCCCCGCGCCTCCTGTTCAGCCCTCTTTGTCGAACCTATGTCAGACCCAGGTCCTTTAGGTCGCGCCTGAGGATTTCGACGTTCTTCTCATCGCAGGACACCAGCGGAAGCCTCAGCGGTCCCGCCGGCATGCCCGCGAGGTTCATCATTTCCTTGATCGGCCCGGGGTTTGTCTCCAGGAACAGATGCTTGTACACGTCCAGCAATCTGTAGTGGGCCTGCCTGGACTCCTCCACGCGCCCCTTGAGGAAGTCGTCGACCATTTTCTGGACCATGTCCGGCACGATGTTTGATGCAACCGAGATGACTCCCTTGCCACCGAGCGCGAGGATCGGGTAGGTCATTATGTCGTCGCCGGATAGGACGGTCAGCTTCTGGCCTGCGTCCCGGATGATCCGCATGATCTGCTCCAGGTTGCCGCTTGCCTCCTTGACCCCGACGATGTTGTCGACCTCCGCGAGCTTGATGACCGTGTCCGCCTCCAGGTTCAGGCTGGTTCTGGAGGGCACGTTGTAGAGTATGAGCCCGCCCTCGGATTCGGCCGCCACGGCCCGGAAGTGTGCGATTACTCCCTTCTGGGTCGGCTTGTTGTAGTAGGGGGATATGAGCAAGCAGTAATCGGCCCCGGCCTCGAACGCGTGCTTGGTCAGGTCGATGGCCTCGGCTGTGGAGTTGCTTCCGGTCCCGGCTATGACGGGGACTCTGCCGTTCACTTCATCGATCACGATCTCGACGACTCGCTTGTGCTCGGCATGTGTCAGCGTTGCCGATTCGCCCGTGGTTCCGCACGGCACCAGACCCCCGATGCCCCTCTCGATCTGGAAGTTGACGTTCCTTCTCAGGCCTTGCTCATCTATGGCCCCGCTATCCTTGAAGGGTGTGATCAACGCCGTGAACGCGCCCTCAAGCTTTGCCAACCCATATACCTCGGTCTCCGCGAGATGCGCTTGCTAGTTATAAATCTTTGAGTGGGGTAGGGCAGTTACCGGGGTCTTGGCGGTCTGCTGCCATGATGTTGGCCCGGCCGCCAACGATGATCCGCCGGTCAGAAAACCCTGACGCCGCCGGCGACGATCTCGTCCGTGAGCCTCGATACTTGGCGGAGGTGCTCGTTCACGATCGACTCAATGTCGGAGGAACTGCACCCGCATTTGCCGACGAGTTCAACGCTGGCCATCAGCGGCTGATCGATGGGCTTGCCGATCTGGGAGAGGAGCTTGACGTAGACCTCGCAGTCCGCGATCGCCTGTATGTCCTTGGCCATCCTGGCGCTAAGGATGTTGTAGAGCTTGCCCACGTGGTTCACCGGGTTCTTGCCTGCGGCGGCCTCCAGGCTCATCTCCCTGCTTGGCGTTATGAGCCCATTGACCCGGTTGCCTCTTCCGACCTCCCCGTCGTCGCCGGCCTCCGCCGAGGTCCCCGTTATCGTGAGGTACACGACCTTCTTTGAGTAGTCGTCCGCGGTGTTCATGAAGATCTTGGTCTCGCGCTCCGCGTTGTCAGCCACGTAGTCCTCAATCGCGTTGACGATGTCCTCCTTGACCGAGACGTAGTGGTCGAAATCTGGGACGCGCCCCGAAACAAACGCCCCAGCGACGGTGAGCGTGATGCTGTGGTCCTGCCTGAGCCCCATGACCTTTATGTCCTCGCCGAGCTCGGGGATCCTCTTCTTGAGCTTCTCCGAGTTGAGGAGGTTCTCGGTGCCCAGCACGAGCCTCTCCGTCTCCGACAGCGGCGCGTAGCCCACTCCAACGGATGTGTCGTTGGCCTTGGGTAGCCCCCGCTTCCTCTCGAACACGTCTACGAGCTCCGCGGAACCCTGCCCGATCTTGGAGTCGAACACGGCTCCGTCGGATCCAAGGTTCCGCAACACCTTGTGCATGTACCTGCTGGCTGCCTTCGTGGCTATCTCGTGTACGGGTATCTCTTCCTTGCCGCATCTCGTTGTGGCTCTTCCGGAGAGCAGGACGTAGATGGGCCGGATGACCTCCCCTCCTCCGAAGCGGGCATTGACCTCTCCTCCGACCACCTCGAGCTTGTCCGTGTTGTGATGGAGGATCGCATCGTACCTCTTGATATATTCGCGGCAGAGCGCGATGGACACAGACTCCGCCATTCCGTCCGCGAGCGAGTCGGGGTGCCCTAGCCCCTTCCTCTCAACGATCTCGACCTTCTGCTCCTCCACGGGCGTTCGCTGAACGGGCTCGATCACGATGGGCACGCAATCACCGGAATAAGGAGCGCTGATATTTCGGGCGCCTGATATAAATATTTCTAATGTCCCTTGCGGCCCCGGAAAACCCACCTGGAACTGAGGCCGAAGTTGGCGAGCACCGCGACCCCTATGGCGAGCAGCTGGGCAAGAAGATACCAGAGCCCAAGCCCCTCCACGAGGAGGGCGAGAGCCGAGAGGTTGATCCCGAGGGAGACGATGCTGCTGGCCAGGAACCTTCCTAGCTGAGCGCCTATGATCCTGGGCTGAATCCGTCTGTCATGGAAGGTCCAGATCTTGTTCCAGAGGAAGTTGTTGCTTGCGACGATGAAGAAGGACGCGGTGGCTGAGGTCACGTACCACACATGCCCGAACTCGACTAGTAGGTATACGATGGCAAGGTTCAGGAACACCCCGATGCCACCCACAGTGCCGAACCTGAGGAAGTCGCCCAGGGACGAGCCAAAGAACTTGTGAACGTAGAGGTCGAGCAGGTTCACCACAAAGCCCCCGATCGTGTCCAGTCCCATCTTGCTGGATCCGGATTCGCGGTTGGTGAAGGTGTAGGGGACTTCGACCACCCTCTCGGGACGGGCCTTGACGAGTATCTCTAGGCAGATCTTCCAGCCTCGCGTGCTCAGCGCCACGTCCTTGAGGAGGTCCTTCCTTACGAAGAAGAAGCCGGACATCGGGTCCTTCACCCTAGTCAAGGGTCGGGATAGCCTGCTTGCCGTTCTGGACATTAGGCGACGCCTCAGTGGCCACCTTGCGACGGCACCACCCTTGACATACCTGCTCGCGATCGTCATGTCCGCCTGCCCGGCCAGGATGGGTTCCGCCAGCTCCGGGATCTTCTCCGGGGGATGGCTGAAATCGGAGTCCATCCCCCCGACGATTGCACCCGTTGCGCACTGAAATCCATCTAGAATGGCTGAGGTGATGCCCATCTTGGCGGGGCGCTTCACCAATTGCAGTCGGTGCCCTGCCATCATCCCCTCGACGACCTCGGCTGTACCATCCGTCGAGCCGTCGTCGACAACGATTACCTCGGCGTAGACCCCCCTGTCCCCGCACACCGCAAAGATCCTTGGTATGAGACTGCCGATGTTCTGGGCTTCGTTGAGGGTCGGTATCACGATTGAAATCTGGGGTGCGTTCTCGGACATGCCTCCTCTCAGCTCATAACTGCATGTGGGAATATGGTGTCAAATAAATATGCCTATAGCCGAATTTTTGGAAAGAAAATCCTTCGGGTTTTCTTGTTAGTAGTTGCGCAATTCATGGGGGAATCCGGTTACATTTTTAAGCCTTCTGCCGTGGTTTCGGATTTGGGCGCGGAGCGTGAGCAGGGACTTCGGCTCGTTGGACACTGTTTTTACACAAGTCGCACCGTCCAGCGAGCGGGCCATCCAATCCAGTCCATAAACGAAGACTCCTCAACCCGTACGGGGATTCTGCATGATTGGGCCCGAACTGCTCACAGTTCACATGATGAAAGTTCCGTCCTCCTCGGACGGACGACCCGGGGGCTTTAGTCCGTGATCGACATCTCCAAGCCGCCCAGGGCCGTGCGCTCGAGGCTTGATCTCATACTCCTGCCTTCAGAGAAGGCGGAGGTAACTGCCGCATCGGACATCGACGACTCCGGCAATTTCGGCGAAAGGTGGGTCTTCCTGACCAAGATGCGGCTGCTGGTCTTGGATAAGGAGGGTGCGGTCAGCTTCGAGTTCCCCGTCCAGAAGATTAAGTCCCTGGAGGTAAGGGAGTTCACCGGCAACGGCATGTTGACCCTCGAGGACAATGACGGGAACCTCATGGACGTCGTCCGTTTCTCTAGGACACGGTCCAAGGATTTCCTGAACGTGGCGAGGCACGCCGTCAGCCTCTTGGCAGCCAACGGTGGAGTCGAGAACGGAAACGGGAGGGCTGCGAAGGCCAAGGTGCCAGGCGGGGAGGAGGGCCCGGTGGAACAGTCCCGGTGTCCCAAATGCGGGAGGGCCCTTCCGCCTTGGACGAACGTCTGCCCGGCATGCATTGAGAAGAGGAAGGTCTTCCTGAGGCTGCTCGGGTATGTCAGGCCTTACTGGAAGGCCGCCGCCTTCAGCCTGAGCCTGACCGTCGCCGTTACCCTGCTGTCGCTGCTTCCTCCCATGCTCTTGAGGGACTTGATCAACTACCTTACGGAGGGGAAGGGCACGGTTGTGCTGCTTACGACGATCCCCATCTCACTGCTTGTGGTCTACGTCGCATCCTCAGCGGCATCCGGCGTGCGCACATACGCAATGGCATGGCTGGGCGAGAAGATAATCTTCGATATCAGAACCCAGGTCTACCGCTATCTGCAGATGCTATCCCTCAGCTTCTACGACCGGAGGCGCACGGGGGAGCTGATGTCGCGAGTGACCAACGACAGCTCGAACGTGCGGTACTTTCTTGTCTACGGCTCACAGCAGTTGATCGTCGACGTCATACTCATGGTGAGCGTTGGCATCCTACTCTTCATGAAGAACTGGAGTCTGGCCGCGATCTCCCTTCTGCCGGTCCCCGTCCTGATCTTGGGAACCGTTGTCTTCGCGAAGAAGATCCACGGCACCTACCACAGGATATGGAGAACGTGGGCGCGGATGAACTCGGTGCTGGCCGACACCATTCCAGGCATCTTGGTGGTGAAGGCGTTCGTGCAGGAGGACAGGGAGGTCGACAAGTTCAGGTCCAGAAACGTCGAACTCCTGCAGGCCGACCTTCGCTCCACGAAGCTGCAGTCATGGTTCTTCCCGGGCATCGGATTGTTGATGTACTTTGGCGCGGTCTTCGTGTACTGGCGCGGTGGCCACATCGTAGCTTCGGGGGGCTCCCTGAGCCTAGGTGATCTGACCCTTTTCGTGTCCTTCCTCTGGATGTTCTACGGGCCTGTGCAGCGCCTCAGCCAGCTGACTGACCAACTCGAGGTGGCGGCCACGGCCGCCGAGAGGATCTTTGAGATCCTCGATTCAAAGCCCGAGGTCAGGGACACAAAGGATGCCATCAGCCTCGGCGAGGTCAAGGGTGAGATAACTCTGGGCAACGTGTCCTTCTCCTACAACCCCGAGAAGAAGGTGCTTGACAATATGAACCTGCAGATAAAACCTGGCGAGATGATCGGCTTGGCTGGTGCCAGTGGCTCAGGCAAGACCACGCTCGTCAAGCTGATATCGAGGTTCTACGATCCCGACGAGGGCACGATAAGCATTGACGGGGTGGACCTGCGGCAGATCAAGCAGAGATCCCTCAGGGAGAAGATAGGCGTCGTGCTGCAGGAGCCGTTCCTCTTCCACGGCTCCGTCGCTGAGAACATAGCCTACGGCCGGCCCGACGCCACGCGAGAGGAGATCATCAACGCGGCGAAGGCCGCCAACGCGCACGAGTTCATAGTGCATCTTCCGGAGGGCTATGACTCAGAGGTTGGCGAGCGCGGCGCCCGTCTTTCCGGCGGGGAGAAGCAGAGGATTTCGATAGCAAGGGCTATCGTGAACAGGCCCAGCATCATCATCCTGGATGAGGCGACCTCCTCTGTAGACACCGCCACCGAGCGGATGATACAGGAGGCACTGGAGAATCTGATCAAGGGCAAAACCACGATCGCCATTGCGCACAGGCTTTCGACGCTGAGGAATGCCGACAGGCTAGTGATCCTGGAGAAGGGGAAGATCGCTGAGATCGGCACCCACGATGAGTTATTGCAGAAGGACGGCGTATACGCTAAGCTGGTGAGGATGCAGACGGAGATCGCCAAGGTCAGGGCAGTCTAGGGGGCGATGCGGATGCAGGAATTCCTGGACCCCGCGAAGATCAAGATCATGAGGGATTCTCGCAAGAAGGTCCTGCTCAAGGTTGGCGACGAGGAGAAGGTCGTATACCGGGTCATGAGGAACTTCCCTTTGACCGGGCCGGACAGGTACATCTCACTCGCCGACGAGGACGAAAAGGAACTCGGCATGATAAAGCAGCTGAAGGACCTGGACCCGTCCTCGAGGAAGATTCTGGAGGAGGAGCTGGAAAGGGCCTACTTCGTCCCCATCATAAAGAGGATACTTGCGGTCAAGGAGCTGTACGGTGGCGTCACGGACATCGCGGTCGAGACGGACAGGGGCTATCGGGAGTTCGAGCTCCGGAGCAAGGATACCATCAGGTTCGTCGGGCTTTCCCGGATCATGATCACCGATGTGGACGGCAACAGGTACGAGATACCCAACATGGGTGCCCTGGACGCAAGGAGCAAGTCCTTGATCGAGTGGATGGTGTAGGCTAAAGCTCGTCGATCCTGACGGCCCTCTTCTCCTTCTCGGAGAGATAGGCCGCCTGGGTTATCTGCACAACCTTGAGGGCTTCTTTCCCCGGGGAAAGGGACTCCTCGTTGCCTTGCACCACGGCGATGAAGTTCTCATCCGGGTTGCGGGCAGCGGGCATCGCCGGCAGGTCCTTGTACTCACCGTTGGGCAGCCTCAGGCGCGTTCCCTCGCCGAAGGTCAGCGTCCCCTGGGTCCCGCTGATGATCAGCCTCTCGTACCAGGGCGCGTTCCCGTTGATGCAGACGGACCCGATGGCCCTGTTCGAGAACCTGATGCAGACCGATGACAGGATGTCGACCTCCTCATCCATGGCGAACTCGTTGCTGACGAATGCTGTGACTTCGACCGGGTCGAGCTGGGACAGCCAGCAGAGGATGTCCACGATGTGGGATCCGCTGTCCATTAGCTCCCCTCCGCCGCTGAGCGCCATCTTGCCCCTCCACGTGCTGGTGATGGACGCCCAGCTCTGGCTCAGGTAGGCCGATATGTAGAAGACCTTGCCCAGATCCCCCTTGGCTATGGCCTCCCTCGTCCACATGAACTCCGGATGGTAGTGCCTCTGGTAGGAGACCATCAGGGTCTTGCCCGTCTTCTCCGCCTTGGCTATGAGCTTCCTGCCGTGCTCCACCGTACACACCAGCGGCTTCTCTACCAGCACATGTATCCCGCGATCCAGACAGTCCATGGCCTGCTGGAAGTGAAGGGTGTGCGGGGTACAGATGACGGCGGCGTCAATCTCCTCCTTGGCGAGCATTGCCTGGTAGTCGGCGTACAGCGGCAGCCTTCTGCCGACGAGCTTGGCCCTCTCCCTCACGGTTTCCCTGTTCGTATCGCAAAGGGCAACGATCTGGGCCGCTGGGTTATCGTTGATCCGCTTTATGTGCCCTCCCGACACTCCTCCGGTTCCGATGAACGCCACTCTGACCGGCAAGCAAGTCACCTTCGCCCCTGCTGAGAACGCGTGCTATTAAATGATCAGCTCGGCTTCTCTGTTTAGCTCTGGGTTGCCTCCGGTTTCTTTGTCGCTGCGGCCAAGGCCTTGATCGCGCAGTCTAGTCCTGTGAAAAACCATATGTGTAAGCTTGCGCCGTCTCCATGCATATGTTTATCTGGGGCAACACATCCTTTGGGATTGCTTGGCATCTCCAGCTGAGACGAAGGGACCGCACATGGACACGCTCCGACTCCTCCTCATCAGCGAGAATGATAGGAAATGGTTTGAGGTGCGAAGACAAGAGTTCGAGGAGAAGTATAAGGACATGTTTGTTGCCGTGAAGGACAGAAACGTTGTGGCAACGGGGACGGATCTGGACGAGACGATCGCTCAACTAAGGAAGAGGAAACTCGATCCTGGCCTCGTCATCATTGAGTTCGTGTCGTCAGAGGGTCAGGGCACTGTCTTGTGATCGCTAGGTATGAGGTTCCCTCTTGAGGCTTCCTCCTATCACGGGATCCGAGGATTTCAGCGCACAACCAGCGACGGCGATGACCGGCTTACCCGGCTACCATTTCTTCGGCTACTACGGCATTAAGCCCTGGGATGCTTCCGAGGATCGGCTGCTGTGCCTTGAAGTCCCGTTTCAGGACAGACCGCCCGGTGCTGCGGACCGGGCAACTGTTGTCCTCGTGGACTGCGGCACGCGTAAGATCCTGCCCGTTGCCCAGACTCTGGCATGGAACTTTCAACAGGGATGCATGCTCCACTGGTTGTCGAGGCGGTCCGAGATAATCTACAACGACAAGATCGGGGACCGCTTCGCATCGGTGGTGCTGAATGTGGAGACCGGGGAATGGCGGACGCTGTCGAGGCCGATCAGCGCCTTGAGCCATGATGGGAAGTTTGGGCTTTCCCTCAACTTCGCTAGGCTGCATGCCAAGCGTCCAGGCTATGGGTACGCCGGCGTGCCCGATCCCTACGCCGGCCAGAAGCACCCCTCCGAGGATGGAGTCTATGCCTTGGACCTTGAGAGCGGCGAGGTCTGGCTCGTCGTCTCGCTGCACGATGTCTTCGACATGCGGGATCAGGGTGAAGAGGTAAGGAACGCCGGGATCTGGTTCAACCACACCGTCTTCAACACGGATGACTCCAGGTTCGTCTTCCTGTCACGCTTTGCGGTGGGGACGGGGCGCAGGTCGGCGATGTTCACCTCTGACTTGGAAGGGAGCGATCTTCGCTGCCTCATCGATTACGGCCTAGTCTCCCACTTTGACTGGTTGGATCCGCAGACGATCTTGGTTTGGGCGAACATTCGGAACCTTGGCGATGCCTTTTACCTCGTCCGGGATGGGAGCAACGATGTCAGGAAGGTGGGCGAGGGGATTCTCACCCAAGATGGCCACTGTAGCTTTTCGCCTGACCGAAGGTGTATACTCACCGACACCTACCCGGGCAGGGACCGGGCCAGGGAGCTGATGCTCTTCGAGTGGGAGAAGGGCAGGCTGCTTTCCTTGGGCAGGTTCCATTCAGATCCCGCCCTCACCGGGGAGATCAGGTGTGACCTCCATCCGCGGTGGAACAGGCGAGGCGAGAAAATCTGCTTTGACTCCACCCACGAGGGCTCCCGGCAGCTCTACGTCATGGATCTTCAGGGCGTTTAACCTGCGATCATATGTTCGCGTAGAAGGCCTTGGGATCCAGCTCGCGCCACTCCGAGGTCGAGGAAAGGTATCTTCGCACATCTACGCAGAGATGGCACTTCCCGGCGTAGCCCGCCGTTTCCTCCACGTAGCCCCAGTCCGACGACGCCATCTCGTAGAGTCCGAAGGGACCTTGATTGATCAGGATCTCGATCAAAGGCAGGTACCGTGCCCGTCGGAACTCCTCCATCAGTT
>Ga0172364_10002163_pt1 | contig 15504 bp, 14 predicted proteins | sample LakKivSesite10cm_FD_114545 | JGI IMG/M metagenome (GOLD analysis project Ga0172364, IMG submission 114545) | Sediment microbial communities from Lake Kivu, Rwanda - Sediment site 10cm | ecosystem: Environmental > Aquatic > Freshwater > Lake > Sediment | place: Rwanda: Western Province, Lake... | reverse complement strand
GGCGAAATAGCTTTTGACGGAGATTCAAGAGAAGAAATTTTAGGTTTATTAAAAGATGCACTTCCTCTAATTGAAGATGTGAAAAACCATATGCGTTCAGAAACCATAAGTACTACCACTCCATCAGCTGTGAAGAAAGGATTAGAGGGTATAATTGAAGTAACTGCAGATGGTAAACCTCAAATAATCATATCTCCTGAAAAATTCACAGCCAAAGATGTCATTGGACTTTTGCTATATTGGAAATATCCAAATGGTTTGCTTTTAAGTGAGCTTACAAACCTTGTAAGTTTGAGTTGGAAAGCAGTTAATCAACCTTACGTTGCTGCAAACATAGGGATGATGAAAGGTCTGTTGTTAAAAGAAGGACCTAGAGGGAAATATGTCTTCAAATTATCAGGCACAGGCAAAAGTTGGATTGAAACTGATCTTTTGCCAAAAATAAAAGCCGAAAAGAAATAGAAAAGTCATTTACTTGGTGGTTTCTTTTGTGCATATTGATATCGTCTGGGTCTGCCAACTCGTGTCAGAATATTATCCTTGACTAGGTCTATTAACGCATGGGCTACTGCTGTACGATCATAGTGAAACCCTCGCCTTGCCATCTCGCTGTGCACTTCGCTTAAGCCCTTAGCCTCTGAGAACCAGCCCTCTTCCCACAGTTTCTGTATTATGCCTTTGCATGTTTCCGCACGTGGCGGTGCTGCAGCCCTTTCGCTTATCAACGGCGATTCTTTCAGTTTTTCTGTTACTGTGGATAGGATTTTGTCCACTGTTGCTTGTAGCTGGTCTTCTTGGCATTCTATTTCGAATTCTATTTCGCCTACTTTCATTTTTACTCGTATTGGCGGTTTTGTGTTTGTTTCTGTCATTTTTTCGCCTTGTTGTTTATTGTGTTGCACATCTTGTTCATGCACAACACTTAAATATGTCTTTCCCAAACTATTGGCTATTGGTGAATCATAGTGATTGAACAATACACTATACAAACAACACCAAAATATAACTTTCCACAACCCACCATCGACACAACATTACCCCAACGCCTAACAGAACTAAGCCTCCACTCACTAAAACACGCCCAAAACCAGCCCATTCAACTAAATCAACAACTTTTTCAACAAACCTGCAACAGCCTAGAACCGCAACCGCAAGCTCTTCAACTTAAAATGCAGCCAATACCCCTACAGGCTAGGCATGAAGAAACCATAGTTGCTGCAGTAGACACGTCAAGCATGAAAATCGGCGAAACCGCCACAGGCACACTAATCGCCGTCAGAGGCGCAAACGTCTGGAAACAAAACAAAAGCTACCACTACATACGCCTAGGTCCATTCGTGTTTCACATAACAGAGGAAAACAAACGCGAAGTCTACAACACGCTACAAACAGCATATTTTAACACCCAACGTGAACAAAACCATCAAAACACGCCAAATCTTTTGCAGATGCCAACACGCATAGCAAGCCTTCTAGAACGATGGCTCCAAACAATGCTCACAAAAACAATGAACAATGGATTAGTCCTATTCGACGGCTCACTAACCAGCGGAACTGCAGACACGCCAACACCGCTCATGAAAGAAATTTTAGAAACAGCCAGAAAAAGACAAATCGTTGTTTTAGCCTTTTCAAAAATGACAAGCCTAAGATTCAACGGACACATCATAACAGACATTCCGCTCAACCATAACCCGCCTTACATGCTTGAAACAGCAGGTTTGAAAACAAAGCCGCCAATCGTTTTGTTAGGCGACATCTACGTGGCAAGACTAACCAAAGGAAACTACGCATTTAGAATGGACATTGACAAGCAAGTTGTTCCAGAACAGAGAATTGAGGCGGTTGAAAAACTTTTGGGAAACGACCTGCTTTCACAAAGCTATCCAGAAACCCTACGCCTAGCACATATTCTATGCACTTTCACGGCAAACGAAGTCATAGCCATGCAACATTTCACAGCACAAGCATACGGGCTTAAAATGGTTAACAGACCAGACATGCATAGACTTCTGTTTGGACCTTTTGGCAAAGGAGACGTAAACGCATGAAACTGTACAAGAAGGAGGGCAATATTATTCAAATCTTAAGCTTCCAAAACGAAACCGCAGAAAAAGGCGACTATTTGCTCGTTGAAGATGCTGATGCTGGAAAAGCCCTAATAGCGCAAGTAATTGACGTGCAATTTGCAAGCATCCCAGGCATTTTAGAAGAATTGCTTCGCAGCCTACCAGATGGTGGAGAATTGATCCAAGGCGAAGACTTTGACCCGTTGGAAATTGCACCGCATATCACGTATATTCAGGATGCAAGCTTGCTTGTTTGCAAGATTCGGGCAACTGTGGAAAATGAGAGTTTGATTCCGAGCAGTTCGTGGCTTCCATCACGTTCGCAGTCGGCAATAAAGAAGCTTCCAATTCCAGCATTAATCAAACTTGCCAAAATTGACGGAAAACTTCCAATAATCTTGGGCGGGACAAAAGATTCCTCGCTTCTAACGATAGACGCCACATCGCTTGATGGAAGATTAAACATAATAACTGGGAAAAAAGAAACTGGCAAATCGCATTTGTCTAAGCTTTTGATGCTTAATTTGGTTGGTTACAAGGCGTCGGTTGTAGTTTTTGATTTGAACGGTGAATACCTAAGCTTGGGGATGACTGCAGACGGAAAGAGAAATGCTTACCATGATAAAATCCACATTTTAACGCCTTCTCAGAACTTCAAAGTGGCTCTAAAACAGTTAAACCTGCACGTTTTGCTGGAAATCCTTATTCATGCACTTCATTTGCCTGGCACGTCTGCCCGCGAGTTTAGACGCATATGGCAGTCGCTAAAAGAAAAAGACATGCTTAACATGCACGAGCTAGGCGAAGCCATACGCAATTGCCACTGCAACCAGCATGTTCGTGATGCGTTGTTTTCGCGTTATTACGCTTTGGTTAATTCACACTTTTTCACTGACAACGTTGCAGAAGCCACGCTTCTGGAAGAATGTTTATTTAAGGCAAAAGAGCGAGGCGGAGCCATCATAGTGAACTTGCGAAACACTTCGTCGATAGACCGTCAAATAGTTGTTGAATATTTGCTTGCAAAGTTTGTTGAACTTTTAACGGACAGTAGGCTTAAGGCGATTTTTCTCTTTGCTGAAGAAGCGCATTTGTATTTGCGTGAAACTTATTGGGATGACATTGTTACACGTATGCGACATTTTGGGATTTTTACGACGTTTATAACTAATCAGCCTGACACTGTTCGGGAGAATATTTACCGTCAAGCAGACAACATTTTCTTGTTCAATTTTACGAATGAGCATGATTTGGAGGTTGTTTCGCGGGCTGCACGTGTGGATGCGGAAACAGTGAAGTCTATTGCCAGAGATTTGCCACCGCATTACTGTCTTGGGCTTGGACGGGTTGTGAGAGATTTTCCGATGGTTGTAAAGGTTAAGGCTTTAGACGTAAAAACAATGGGAGAAACAAGACTATTCTTCAAAGACACAAATTAAGCTATTCATTAAACTTGCATGCTCTACGGGGACTCTTTTTTCTGAGCACAGTCGAAACGTTGGAAGAGTGAGCTTTTTTATGTTACCCGAGGTCACCTTTGACAATATGACAAGGTTAATATATATCTTCTTTAAGAGAATTCGGAATCCGATTAGGATAAGGAGAGATTGAAATGAATAAATGGATTAAAATCGGTTCAATCTTGGCGATGCTGGTCTTGGCGAGTTCGGCTTTATACTTCTATTCTCGAAATGCTAACTTAAACAGTGACGTATATGCTGAAAGCAGTCAGGAAATATCTCTAACAAAACCGGCCTTTTTAGCAGGAGGAGAAGCTGCAACCTATCTTGAACAGGAAGCTGGAATGGCATACTATGTCAACACAACTGGTTCCTTAAACTTGAACACAGCAAAAAACGCTATGTGGAATGTTGAAAACATCACTTCCGATTATGTCATTGGTTCACTTAAGTGGGGCAGTATTTCCAGTGATGACTACCCACACTGTTTTGTCCATAAGGATGGTTGGATAGTGGTTTACTATCTCAAGATAAACCTTGCAAATCCAAGTACAACAGGCTGGTTAGGCAAAATAATAGACTGGAGCGATCGAGACCCAGTCAGTGATCCAATAACAAGCAACCTTCTCTACGATGGGCTATACTACATTGCAACGCAGACTATGGGCATCTCCATAACCAACGCAAAATACTATCACTTCCAATATCCAACTGCAACAAAGCTCTTATTCGCTATAAAGCATGCTGGGAACGGACAAACAGCCACGTTTAACATTCAACTGCCTGATACTCTGACAATATATGAACGCTCATGGTCCTGTTACAACGGGCCAGGTGGATCATATACTTTCAAGATTGACACTAATACAATAAGCAGCGGTAGCGGCAGACATTATGGTGGTACTGAGATAACTGAAGGCATTCTTGGCTCGGGTACTCACACTGTTAGCATTTCAGCAAGTGATAGCATTTATGGCAACGATGCTTACGTCTGCCTTATACTGCTCTATAGTTAGGTTCAGTCTCTAAACGGGAAGTGAATAGACTTGAACAAGGATTCACTTGCTTACCTATGCATGGCTTTACTACTGATCACTAGCATTGCTTCTCTAGCAACACACTTGCCAAGTATCGCCAATGCGCAAGACGACGAAATAATACTCGAAGACACAGACTTCAACTCAACCAGCACCCTTCAATACCCCCAAAATCTGCCTACAGAGGATATTACAAGGATAGTCATCGAATATGCAGACTTCACTATTACAAAAGAAGTTCAGGGACCTGAAAGCATGCCATCCCCGCTGCTTTCGCGAATTGTTATAGAGTATGCAGATGCGGCTATCCAAGTCGATGTGCAACCCCCTCAAGGCAAACCCAACCCAGACATTTCCAGAATAGTGATTGAATACGCAGATTATGCAAACATCGTTGATATGTCTAACTACTATTTAGGTCCACAGCCCACAGGTGAAAATGATACTAGCCCGCCTGAAATCGGCATTTTAACGCGTACGCCCGAAGACGATGTTCTCGAGTATCAGGACGTAACAGTTTCAGTTAACATCACAGACTTTGACGGAGGAGTAAAGAACGCAACTTTGCAGTACACTCTTAACAATGGCACAGATTGGATTAGTATACCCATGACGCTTAACCTGTCAGGCTACAGCAACTCGCTTTCAGTATCCTATTACTGCACAATTTCTGGACAACCCTATTGCACATGGGTGTACTTTAGAGTAGTTGCCTATGACTATGCATGGAACGTTGCAAGCAGAGATGGAGAGTCACCATACTGCCCGTACCATGTTGTGCCAGAGTTTCCATCAATTACACTAACGCTGATGTTTATAATCGCGTCTTTGCTCGTAACTGCTTTGGCAAAAAACATGCAACGTCGGAGATCAAGCATAACCTCTTAGCAGAGACTAAGAAGATCCAAACATTCCCACTTTCTTTCTTATTCTCTTGAAAACATAGAAAAAACGATGCCTCTTAAACGCACGAATCAAGCTCTTCCAATTTCTGCCTATTCCTCTGGAAGAATGCTCTGAAGGTTTTTGTTAAGTCGTATTTTTCCACTTCGCCAAGTGTGACCCATCTGAATTCCTTCACATCGCTCATGGCTTTCACTTTTCCACCTTTGAGCTCGACAGAATAGTCTATTATGGGATAACACGTCTTGTCACAAGCGGAATTTTTGTTGAATAAAAAGGGGGATGATTGAGGTTTATTTTTGGGTTTCTATGGCTATGGGTCTTCTAGCGGAGGTATTCCGAATTTCTTGCCGTAGTTGGTAAGCAATTGGACAGCATCGTATAAACCTACGTGGCACAAGTCATATGGATCTATGTCTGCTCCTGGGAACCAGTTTGTCGGTATTGGACATGTGTCTCCACGTGCGCAGTAGGCTTTCAAAAGTGCAACAGCATCGTACAGGTTCACTTGATAATAGCCGCTGCGAGGATATGGACCTGCAACCCAATACCACGTCCAATCGATTTCGCCCAATGGCGGCGCTCCCAACCAGTGGCTATCCACACAGTTCAAGATTGCCCATCCACCTACACTTGGGGAGATATCTACTACGTAGTAAAGTCCAGTGCTGTACATTGTTTGTTGCCATGGGAGGTTGGCTAGGTAGTAGCCGTGTGGGTCAAGATCTGGAGTCCAATACCAAAACACTACCCATTCGCCTAGGTCTAGCGGTCTCAACCAGTGAATTTCGTTATGACAGTAATCTGGTGCACCTGTAGCAAAGACCTCATAGTCAACACCTTCAATCAAAGGCTGTCCTTCTGGATATTTGGTGGCGTTTATGATTTGTACGATTGAGGGACATGACAGTCTGTCTTTGTCGCTGGGAACCCGTGGCTCAACAATAGGCAACTCACACATACTTGGCTCACAGAGCAAGTCTAAAAGCGCGTGTTTCTTCAGAAAAGGCATATCCAAGCCTATCGCATATTTGTGGAACATGCTTAACGAGCCAAAGTAGACTTCAATCGTGAAGTCGTCTACGATTTTAGTGTGGTGAACGTCTTTCACACAGCTCCAATATGGACTGTCAGAGAAGTTGTAGAGGTACCATATGCTGAATTCAACGTCGTGCGCTGTGAACTTTTGAACTGCCTCGCCTGTGAGAGGCGCATGCCACCACACGTCTTTCCTAATATAGTAGGTAACTTTTGTCTTGTTCTCGCCGTCTTGCGGGTCAAACCATGTCGTTTCATACCAGTCTTGAGCAATCCAAGGCTGATCAATAGCAAGGTTATACGGGTTCAACGAAAGTAGGTGACCAGATATTTTGTCGAAGAATGCCTTGGCGGAATCATCTGTTGAGTATAGAATGTTAAGGGAACTGGGTGCATTTACTATTCCTACCTTTATCGGTTCTTGCGACTCATCCCCTGGAGTGGTTGGACTATCGACCTTGTAGGCGTTTAAGTAGGTATACATGTTGTCGATGCCGTAACCATCCATGTTCACGATGCCAACCAAATACTTGCTGTAGGCCATCCAGCTCCTGTAGCTCCACAACGGAATATTAACATAGTATATACATGCGAGAAGCCTAGTGGCATTCTTAACTGCTGCTGTAAAGGTCGTCATGTCAGTTGCGTAGTAAATCTCTTCTAGCACTGCATCCAAGTCTGGATAGTTAGGCTCATTGGTCTTGTTCATGCCAGTCACATAGTTTGAACCATATGGATACCAGTTGTCACTGTGGAACAAATTCCACAAGTAGGTTGGATACCTGCCAAGGCTCCAGCCGCCAATGTAGATGTGATAGTTCCTAGCACCCATAACTACTTCGAGAATAATCAGGCCAGTAGTGTACACTAAGCACACTGGAATAAGTAAATCATCTTGTATGGTGCTGGCAAAAATGTTGGCTGCAGCGACTCTGTCAGAATGGTCAACCCTGACGTAAAACTTCAAGCAGTCAATGTTCGGCTCGTCTCTTACGCCTATTTCACCCGCGACACCGTCCCAATCCAACGGATAATTACGCCAACCATCCAAGTCATAGTCGTCAAAGCCCGCAGTGTCCAAACGAGCATTCGCAAGAGTCAAATTAAACGGGTGGGCTTCTGGCTTGCAGCAATTTTCGTCGCCGTATCCCTTTTGAGGAGCACAAAGCGGACAGTCAATCCTCTCAACAAAGTCCTTGAGAATATCATGAATGATGTAGTCCTTGTCTGTCGCTTCCGCAAGTGCTCGCCTAAACTCAACATCATTCAAAGGGTTACGAACGCTTGGATAATCAGCGATTGTATAGTTGTTGTTAACGTCAAACTCCGTCATGTCGTTTCTAGTGTAACCAGCAAACTGAAGATATGGAGGAGTAGCACAAGCCTCTAAGTACTGTTCATAAGTCAATGGCCAGTTTATAAAATCAACTTCGCCTGCCATCAAAGCCGCGAACGCTTGGTCGTCTGATGCATAGAAGTAATAGTCGAAGCCTTTACAGTGACGTGGTGATGCTGCTAAAACAGTTAACTGTGAAGGAATCAAAAGCATAAGCACCGCAATAGTGGCAATAAAAACACTTAGTTTTGCCATATTCTTCTCTCTCCTTTTCCAAAAAACTAAATTGGAGGTTCACTTGCATTTAATACTTGTGGAAAAATGTTTCATGCAACAAACAAAAGCGAAAAATATGATAATCCAAAGTAGTTCCCATCATTATAAACGTCTTATCGTAAAGCCCCATTACCTTTGTTTGCACACATGCAACGAAACTCTCTCTGCGTATATAACAAATCGGACTCCCACTTTTACAAAATCTTAAAAGAAAAGTGTCGCTCTTTAAATGCATGAGTCAAATTTTTCCAGTCTCTGCCTATTCCTCTGAAAGAATTCTCTGAAACTTTTTGTTAAATCGTATTTTTCCACTTCGTCAAATGAGACCCATTTCAATTCTTCTGCATCGCTTTGGGCTTTGAGCGTTCCACCTTTAAGCTTCACAAAAAAGTCAATTATAACAAAATGATACCTTATCTCGCCACTTCTGTCTCTTGTTACGTTGTCAACAATATCAATAAGGCTGGGCTTTTCAACCGCAAGACCCGCTTCTTCCATAACTTCTCTCACAACCGTTTGCTCAACGCCTTCACCCAACTCCACCAAGCCGCCTGGAATACTCCACTTTCCTCTTCCAGGCTCATTCTTTAGTTTCTCAAGCAAAATCTTGCCATCACAGATTACAACTGCACCGACACCTACAACTGGCTGTTTAGGATAAAGCCTCTTCAAAGCCCAAAACCTCTACTACAGAATTGTTTTACTCGTATCTTAAAGCTTCCACTGGCTTAAGCTTAGAAGCCCGCCAAGCAGGATAAAGCGCAAAGACTACGCTGACTCCTACGCCGAAGGCTAAGGCTCCTAGAAACACAGTTGGCGTTAAAACAGGAGTTATCGACATTCCATCCGCTCTAGCTCCTGTTGCTGCTTGATTCTCTCCTGCGAACACACCTCCTCCACGGAAAACCATGGCTACTATATTCGCTAGAACCCAACCAGAACCTATGCCAATTACAGCACCCAACAACCCAATAATCGCTGACTCACCTAAGAAAATCACAAGCACTGTCCGACTTTTCATGCCCAAAGCTTTCAATATCCCTATCTCCCTCGTACGCTCCATCAAAGAAACAATCATAATATTCATTATCCCTATCCCCGCCACCAAAAGCGAAATCGCAGCAATTCCACCCAAGAAAAGCGTTATGACTGAGAAAACACTTGAAAGAATGTTAAGCACAGCCGTCGCAGACGTTACTGAAGCCTCGTTGCTGAAAGCTTCCTTTATGGCTTTAGAAACACTGTCAATCGTTGCCGAATCATCATTTTTCAGCTTCACAATTATCATACTACACTCGTTAGTTCCAAAAAAACTTTCAGCCTTAGAAATCGGAATATAAATGGCATAGTCCGAAGGACCTATGCCGAAGCCTCCAACCTCTTCAAGAACAGCCGAAACATGACCAAGGTAAGTCACATTTATTGGCGGGCGTGCACTTGCATTGGTCCAAACAACTGTAACATTGTCATTCACATTACAGAAGAGTGTCTCATTTTTCCAAGGATCACTTACCCGTTTCCCAACAACAACCGTATTGTTTTCAGGATTTAATGATATGTCACCGCTTTCAGCTACAAAGGTGCTACTGTAAATATTTGCGTATTCAGCAAAATCCACGCCTACTATGGTAACAGTTCGGTTTTTTCCACCAAATTGAACATAGCCCACCTTTTGGATTATCGCCATTGACATGGTAACATTTTCTATTTTGTTAATTGTCTGCGTATCATTGACAAACAATTTAAAGCCAGAACTAGCTTCGCCTTGTACGCCAAGACTGAAACCTCCTCCTGCAGAAACAATTAATGTGTCAGTTGCAAAGCCTGTTTGAAGCTGCCGAGTTATAGTGTCTTGTAGACCTTGAGTGATTGAAAGCAAGGCAACGATGGCTGCGATGCCAATAACCACTCCCAAAGTCGTTAAGCCTGCACGAAGCTTCCTCAATTTTATTGCGCTGAAGGAATAAGAGAAAACATCTCTCGATTTCATGTCAGTTCACAATCTCCTTGGTTATTACGCCATCAACCATCTGAACCGTGCGCTTTGCCTGTAAAGCTAAACGCTGATCATGTGTGACCATCATTATAGTTACGTCTTTATCTTCATTGAGACTTTTAATCAGCCCAACTATTTCGCTGGCAGTTTTGGAATCTATGTTTCCAGTCGGTTCATCCATTAACAGAAATCGGGGATTGTTCGCTAAGGCTCTTGCGATGGCTACACGTTGCTGTTCACCGCCACTCAGTTCGGCTGGTTTGTGATTCATTCGCTCCTTCAAACCCACAGTCTCAAGAAGATCATCCGCATGCTTCCTCCGTTCAGCCCTGCTCATGTCGGCTATGGACATTGACAACTCAACATTTTCCCTCGCCGTGAACCGCGGAATCAAGTTAAAAAACTGGAACACAAAGCCTATTCGACGCCTAAGGTCTGCCAGTTGATTGTCGTTTAGGGTAGAAACGTCAACGCCTTCAATCAGCATTTTACCTTCAGTTGGCTTGTCCAAAGCTCCAATCAAATTCAGCAGAGTCGATTTGCCACTTCCAGATGGACCAAGAATGGCGAGAAAATCGCCACTTTCAACTTTTAGGTTCACGCCGCGTAAAGCGTTGACTGGGATTTTGCCTAGCAAATAGGTTTTTTTGAGGTTGGCTGCTTCAACGATCGCTACCATGCTAAGTCTTCCGTTTTCTTGTCTTGAGCAGCTATTTGGTGAGATATCTCCACGAGAGTGCTATGCCAATAATAGAGAACACAATTGCGAAGACGCCGAGGAAAGCAAAGTCAATCATCAACGATGACATATTTAGTGGCAACACCGTAAGTTGTCTGTTTGCATCTGTCAAATAGCTGATTGGATTCACGCGTGCTATTGCTTGTATCCAGTCTGGCATCTGAGATATTGGGAAGAAAGTGTTACTCGCAAACATCAATGGCAAGTTAATCAAGTTCACAATTGCCATTTGTGTTTCCCACCTAGTAGACCGTAAAGCAACCGCCAGAAACACTGAAGACAGCCCTACAGAGAGAAGGAATACTGCTGCGTATAATCCTAATATGTTGACTACAGTGAAGGTGGAGCTGACTTGTAAGCCAAATATTACCGCAAGTATAAGGATTATTGTAGCCTGGAACATTGCCCTCAGAGAAGCGTTAAGAACCTTTGAAAATATGATTGCGCCCCGCGATACTGGAGTGCTAAGCACTTTGTTCAAGAATCCTAATCGCCTATCCCAAACTATGGACATGCCGCTGAACATTGTTGTAAACATCACGATAAAGGATATCATGCCAATAGCCATATAACTGAAGTAATCTGCGACACCAAAGATGTTCGACATCAAAGTTGGACCGAAGCTAGAAAACATCTGAGAAAGCGCCGCACCAGAAACAGTTATGCTTCCGGATTGAGGAGGAATAAGAGCCACCCCTGGGATATCAACATTTGATATGTTTATGTTGCTACTTGAGAACATGTTGCCTATGTTCATCGCTTTTCCGAATAATCCCATCCATAATATTGGCTGCAGTATAGCCATGAGAAGAATTATGGGTTCCTTTAACCATTTTTTAAGCTCTCGTTTAGTCAAAGCCCAAATGCCATGAAACCTGCTTGCACGATGCTCATTCAATTTGCTCATGCCCTTGCCCTCCTCATAGTCATCCTCTGCGATCTGAAAGCTTCGGCAGACTCTTCCGTATCACGCATAGACTTACCCGTGTATTCTAAGTAAACCTCGTTCAAAGTGGGCTCAGTAAGCATAAGTTTCGTGACAGTGTAGCCTTTTTTCCGCAAGGCTTCAATTATAAAAGGCGCTGTCACTTCTCCATACTCTGCCTTGATTCGATATGAGCCATTCTCATTCTTCACTTCCTTCACATTTTCAACAGAGCGAATAAGGTCGCTCACATCAGGGTCCTCTTTGATACTTAAGGTGATGATGTCGCCGCCTAAGCTATGCTTCAGCTCCTCAGGCGTGCCGACAACGACTATTTTTCCATGATCAATTATTGCTACTCGATCGCAGAGAGCATCAGCCTCTTCAAGATAGTGCGTAGTCATAAAAAGCGTCATACCAAATTCTTTCTTCAGCTTTCTGATATAGTCCCAAGTTGCTGTTCTAGTTTGAACATCTAAGCCCAGTGTGGGCTCATCAAGGAAAAGAACTTTTGGTCTATTGATTAGGCCACATGCAAGTTCGAGTCTGCGACGCATTCCACCAGAATAAGTTTCAACTCTCTTGTCTTTAAAATCGGTTAGCTCCACAAGTTTTAGCAGATCTACTGCACGCTCTTTTGAAACCTGATGCGGAATTCCATACAGGTCAGCACATAAAAGAATGTTTTCTAAACCAGTCAAGTCTTCATCAGCAGTGTATTCCTGCGGCACGACGCCGATTACACTTCTAACGTCGTCATGCTGCTTTGCAATGTCAAATCCCAAAACAGAGGCTTTACCTTCAGTAGGCTTCAATACTGTTATCAGCATGTTGATTGTTGTTGTTTTTCCAGCACCGTTCGGTCCCAGAAAACCGAATATTTCACCATGTTTCACGCTAAAATTGACATGGTCAACTGCGGTCAGATGTTTATTGAAGACTTTTGTTAGTCCATCAGTTTTGATTACTTCTTCACTCATCTTGCTCACCCTTCAGCTTTCGGTTCAACTCCTCAAGCTTTTCCGCCGTCTCATTTAAGATTTTCTGAACATTTTCTATTGTTTGCGCTGAAAATTTTTCTTCTAAATTACCTCCAAGTTCGAAAAAGGCGGAAAAAACTCTACGTATTGATCTTCTTAGTTCAACAGTTTTTTCTGGCGGTATACGGAACCACAATCCTCCTAAGAACGGTGGCGGAATGAATCTTGCTTCTTTCCTGAATTTAGTCCTTATTTTTCTCTGTTCTGCCCAGAGTGTTTTACCTTTATCAGTAAGCGTGTAACGTTTCATACTGTCTTGTTCGCTGGGCAACTCTTTTATGTAATCATTCTCTTGCAGCCATGATAAAAGCGGGTAAATTGAGCCTGGACTAGGTCTCCACTGTCCATCGGTTTTCTTTTCAATTTCGTTCATTATTTCTGAGCCAGACATTGGTTTTTCGTTTAGGAGCTCAAGCACTTGGTAGCGTATGAAGCCTTTAGGAACGATTGCTGTGTGTCTCATCCAGTGTCTTCCGAACATGCATATCACCATTGATATCGACGTCGATATCGATAGTGATATTTAAACTTGTCGCTTCAAAAAAACAAAAAACCAAACTAATCTATAATCGTTCCAATGCGCTTACCTTTAACAACAGCCAGAATATTTTCGGGCTTAAACCCGTTCACAACAACAACTCTAACCCTTTTACGTTTCAGAATCTTAACTGCTTCAGGATCAAGGATTTGATGTATTCCCGCTTTATGTTTATCTTCAGCAAACACATTCGGCAACTCTTCAAAGCTCAAATGTTCAAGCAACACTGCATCCGCATGCTTTCTAGGGTCTCTATCATAAATCCCCTCTTGATCTGTGGCTTTGACTAGCAAATCAGCTTTCACCTTCTCAGCAATTAACGCCGCCACCGTGTCTGTTGTCATGCCAGGTTTTAAACCGCCCATAACCGCAACCTTCCCAACCCGTAAACATTTAACACAATCCTCAACCGTCAACGGAACAGCTTCGTAGCCCTTTTCTCCCAGTTTTTTAAGGAAAAGTTGGGCAAAAATTCTTGAAACAGAAATTGCAACTTCATCCTGACCATTTTCGTCTAATCCCAAATTTTTTGCAACCGTAATGAGGTCTCTTGCCAGGGCTCCTCCGCCAACAACAACAGCCACTTCGTGGTTCTCCCTCTTTAAATCCTGCAACAGACTCACATATTTACTGATTAAATCTGCATTAATTGGCGACGCAACCACTGAGCCGCCTATTCGCAGTACCAAACGCATGAAGCCCACACCCTTTAGAGCATATTATAAAAGCCTTTTAGTTAAATTCTTTGGACAGCCAAAATCTCGTTTCCCATTACATAATCTTGAAAGCCGATAAACCTAAAAATTCAAGACTCATTAAACTTTTAACAAGGGGCACATGCATGGATTACGAGGAAGAAAAAAAGAGATACGTTTCGTTTTGTGGTTCATACTGCCGAACCTGCGATTGGTTCACTGGAAAAATACGGAGGACTTTTCAATCAGCGTTAGACATGGTAGAGGAATACGGATTCAGAAAACCTCTAGAAGGCAAAACCGATATAGAAAATTTGAAACAAGGCTTGAAAATTCTCGCAAACTTATCCATAGACTCAGGATGCAAAGCAGAAGCAAAAGAAAACCCAGAAGACAGATGCAAAATCAGGCAATGCTGCTTCAAAAAAGGCTTTGATCTATGTAGTGAATGCTCAGATTTTCCATGCAGCCTATTAAAAACTAATCCTGGTGTGATAAAATTTCATTGCATCGAAAATCTGCTAGAGATCAAAGAAAAAGGAATAGAACATTGGATTGACAAACAATGGAAAGAGTACAAAGGCTAAAGCTGTATTCGAGTATTTTGCGAAAAAGCTATTGTTAGAAGAATGCGTTTAAACCTGGCTGATTTTTTCTGCTTGATTCCACATTTATTGTTTCTCCAAACTTTACTAGCATTCCATCAACTGCAGCAATCGTCGGAATCCCTGTTTTTTCCTTTACAAGTTTTGCCTCGCTTGCTGGTCCTTTAAAGATCATTTGCATTCCAAGATGCGTCAAAACGACAAATTCAGGACGAGTTTCTTCAACTATTTTAACAGCGTCATTGGTTGTCATATGTCCCTTCCAAGGTTTTCCAGCAGGTCTCATCACACATAGCACAAGAAGCCTCACGCCTTCATAGTATTTGCCTATTCCCTCGAAGTATTCTGTGTCGCTTGTATAGGCGAAATCTCCAAAATCTCTAGTTCCAAACCTAAATCCCACAGCATCTGGGTCTGTGTGTCTTGCCTCCGTAACTGAAACGTTGATGTCGGAGACTTGGAATTTCAGGTTTGGCACAGCTTCAATCCTCTGCTCGGGCATCTGCTGGTGATACTTTGAAATTGAAGCCTCACAAACGTCGCTTCCGCTCAAGACACTTTTAGCAGCAGCCAACACTCCACGTTTTTTAGTCATACCCTTCGTCATGGCTTCAATCAAAACTTCAGCATCCGTGTAATGATCTGGATGACAATGCGAAACAAAAACGGCGTCAAGCTTCTGCGGGTCTAACCCCTCATCAATAGAATATACAAGGGCTCCTGGTCCAGGGTCTAAATGTAAGTTTAAAGTGTCGCTTATTATGCGTATTCCAGCGGTGCGTCTTTTCTGCGTGATTGTTGCGAATCTTCCGCCACCAGTTCCAAGAAATATTATCTCAACTTTGCT
>Ga0172364_10002158_pt1 | contig 15515 bp, 20 predicted proteins | sample LakKivSesite10cm_FD_114545 | JGI IMG/M metagenome (GOLD analysis project Ga0172364, IMG submission 114545) | Sediment microbial communities from Lake Kivu, Rwanda - Sediment site 10cm | ecosystem: Environmental > Aquatic > Freshwater > Lake > Sediment | place: Rwanda: Western Province, Lake... | reverse complement strand
TTCAAGACTTTTTGATTTAACCTTGTTTGAAACAAAATACAAGCAGCAGGTTGTTGAGCTAGCTACTTACTCTTTTATTGCTTTCTTTGTTCCTTTTTTTATCGGCCACCCCCAGCTGTTAGTTGGAACAATTGTTAACGCAACATTAATTGTTTCAAGCCTTTCACTGAAAAGAAACTTTTTAATGCCTATTATCTTCATGCCAAGCATTGCAGTGCTTTCAAGAGGGATTATATTTGGGCCATTCACAATATTTTTAATCTACTTCATCCCATTTATATGGTTTGGAAACTTCATGCTTGCAATGTTCTTCAAAGGCCTTTACCTAAAAAATAAAACAAACTATTTCATCACATTAATATCAGCAGGATTTGCAAAAGCCATTTTCCTGTTTTTAACGGCGTTTGTTTTGTTTAATCTAAATCTTGTTCCGGAAATATTTCTTACAACCATGGGGATTATACAGTTCACAACAGCAATTCTGGGAGGTATAGCTGCATTTATAGTGATAAAATCAAGAGAAAAAATAGCTAATTCTAAAAAATAAATCAATTAAATTAAAAAATTCAATTATGGAACCTGTGCTATTTTTTCCTGTTAAACATCCCATCCAAGAAAACACTAAACCAAAAGATTACAACATTTGTTCATTTAAAGGTTTTCAGAACTCTTTCTCTTATCCTTTTCGGATAGTGCCTTAAATATGCATGAAGCTTTTGGTTATCCATCCTTTTTTTTATTTTGTTTATTACAGCTGTGCTTAGGGGCTCTTTGAAATAAACCATATCAATTGCGGTTTTTTCAATATCAGAATAAGGAAGGTAGTCGCTGCTATCTTCAGTGTAATCTACGCCAAAAAAATATTTCTTTTCAATCCTTCTCACCAGAACATTCATACCAACGACTTTTCTTATGCCCTGCCTCACTCTTCTTGAGGTTATCACAATAGGTATTGTTTCCTGCTCCCACAGGTTATAGAAGCTCAGTGCATTCTGCAGTCCAAGATATGCTGGCTGGAGGCAGAAGACCAAAAGCTCAGGGTTTTCCTCAATGCTGTAAAAACCTTTTGCCAGCTTTTTTATCACGCCTTTTAGAATCAGGTTTCTTACCAGCTGCTTAGCATACCCAGAATTTTCTTCGCCCCCTACTATCCTCTTGACAGACGTGTAGCTGACTACCCTGCTCTTATTGAACAATTCCTTAATCCGTTTTTGATATTTTTCTTTTCCCATCTTAAATCTTTTTCTTGATATACTCAATCATTTTTTCAGCAGCCGGGGCAAGGCCTTCGAAGATTAAAACCTTAAGCTCTTTTTCATCCACAGGGCTTTTAAATGCCTTGATAAGGAGTTTAAGTTTTTCCCTTACCTCACTATCATTGCTAACATAACGCAATAAGAAGAAAACATCATATAAGTCCCTTATTTTCAGGCGTTTAAGATAAGCGTCAGCTTTCTCATTGACAAGTTCTTCAGGAGTTAATACATACACAGTGATAAAGTTTCCGTCAATTGCTTCATATTCTTTTAGTGAGCCATCGGCCTTTTTGAATAATGCCTCAAACCTAACTACTGCCCTATTAAATTTTAGTGTTGAAAATAAACTCTTTTCTCCTATTTTTTTCTTTTCAATGAAGAATCCTTTATGCTTCAAACGCTCAAAAAGCACATTTAGTTTTTTAATGTCTTTCTTCATATACACGTCAATGTCTTCGGAAAATCGGTTGCCATGGTAGCATCTCCAGATTCCTGTTCCGCCGTGCAACACAGCATCATCAAACACAGAGTAAAGTTCTCTCACTATCAGATCTTGAGCCAGTGCAATTATCTTGTGGCTCTCCTTTTTCAATTTTAATGCTAAAGGTACCATTTTAATAGTAAACCAAGGTTATAAATATAAATAACTTTGGTTTATTTATAAATTTTTCTATTATCTAAAAACTTTTTAGTGCTTTTTTTACTGAAAGACAATCTTATAGGGAAGTATTGAAGCATAGAATAAATCTTATCTGAACAAGCAAACTAGTTATGAAACCTATGCTCAATCATTCTCTCAACCTTGTTAAAGGTCATGTGCAATGCCTTTGCAAGCTCCCAGTCAGCTGCTTTTGAATCAAATGTTCTTGTTGGTGCAACAACATTTAAACTCACACTATACTTTTTCCTCTTGCCGGTTTTTTCATAACTTTTTATATGTATTACAAACGAGGTTACGTTCTTAATAGCTCTCTGAATCTTGTTGTAATATTCCCCAGCCAGCCTGTTAACAGTCTCTACCTCTTTGTCATCTAACTCTTTTATTCCAATTATTTTTATTTGTTCCATAAAAATTAGTGTGTGCCAAATCTTTATATATTTTATTGATAATCTTCTTTCTTACCCTTTTTATTATTGGCATTTTTTTCTCTATACCATACAAAATATCATCAAGAAGAAAATCTCCTAGCTCTTTATCTGTTTTGTATTCTGAATGAATCATCTGGATAGGATACCCGGAAAGTCCAATAGGAAAAATAGGAATGAAATTCGGTATAGTTCCTATTATAAGCGCAACAGATCTTTTCTCAAAAGCTGATTTAATTCTTTCTTTAGATGAAATTCTGTCTTTAACATCCTCTTTTTTTAGACAGTCATAAGATATCCTTCCAACTGTCCAGGCTGTTCTTGTTATTGATCCTAATATTTTTGATCTAATAAAAGCATTTATACCACTTATTTCTCCTGAAAGAAAAGGCAAATAAACAAAATAAAGACCTGTGGTTAATGAACCAATTGCACCAAGGCCAATGATATGCATAAAAAAGTCAAATAAATAAGAGCTGATTTTTTCTTTATCAAGATGACCACATAAGTAATCTGCTCTTGCTGTACTAATTCTTCCTCTTTGTTCAGCTTTGTAAATCCTACCTCTTATATAGTCCCTGACTTTCTCTGACCTATAGGTATCTGATACTATAAATCTGTAAGTATTTTTTATTTTTTCATAACCTAAATCAAAGATATTATTAGGAATATGTATAAACCCCTTGTATAGCCTAAGAGCAAGACCTTCTGATTCATTTACCCCAAGAAGATTTTTTTCAGCAGAATTATATCCAGAGTTTATTTTGCTTTCAATTCCTGAATTTTTTTCTATTTGTTTTGTAATATGTTCCAAATCTTCTTTCATAATATAAAAAATATTTTATTTGTTTTTATAAACATTTATTCTCTTAAGAACATATTCTTAACAAGCAATATTGTGGTAATTAACTCAAAATCAGCCTATTTTAGTGGTAATTAACAGCAAAGCTTATAAATAAGTGGTAATTAATAAGTATTATCAATATATGTGGTAATTAAAACCAAGAAATCATCTTAGTTAAAATAAGTGGTAGTTAACATGGTTTACAGAAAGCAGGTTAAGATAAAGGGCCAGAAATACTGGTATCTTTTCCACACCATAAGGCATGGCACTAAATACCTAAAAAAATCAAGATACATTGGAAAAGAGCTTCCAAAAGATATTGAGAAAATTGAAAAAGGGTTTTTAGAGGAAATTAAAACAGGCCAGGAAGAGATGCCAAAAGAGATAAGAGAGCTGGCTGAAACATTGCATCCCTATGAGAGAAAGATACTTCCTTTTCTTAAAGATAATAAGTCATTGGATGAGATTGTAAAGGCCTCAAGGATGAAGGAAATAGAGGTTATGAGGGCATTGCAGTGGCTTGAGAACAAAAATATAATTTCAATAAAAAAAGAGCTAAAAGAGGTTATAAACTTAGGCACTAACGGCAGGCTGTATCTGCAGAAGGGCCTTCCTGAAAAAAGATTTCTCAGGGCAATAGGCAATATAGCTGATATCAAGCAAATACAGGAAAAGGCTGGCCTTTCAAAAGATGAGATAGATATATGCTTGGGCATTTTAAGAAAAAAAACAGCAATAGAAATAATGCCTGGAATGAGAATCAAGATAACTGATAATGGCAAAAAGCTTTTGCAAAAACCCTCTTTTGAAGAGCTTTTCCTGAAGCAGCTGCCTTTAAATTCAGCTGATTTGACGCAGGAGCAGAAATATGCCTTTAATGGGCTGAAAAAGAGAAAAGACATTATAAAGGCAGATATAGTTACAGAAAGAAAGGTCGGGCTTGCAAAACTCTATGATGAACTGATAAAAGCAAAGATTTCCTTCAAGAATATAATTGATGACTTAAACCCAACTATAATCAAGCAGGGAACATGGCAAAACAAAAGCTTCAGAAGGTATGACATAAAAATAAATGTTCCTATAATTTCTGGCGGAAGAAGGCATTTTGTCAATGAGGCAGTTGAGTACATAAAGAGAATATGGCTTGAGATGGGATTCAAGGAGATGCAGGGTCTGTTATTACAAACATCTTTCTGGAACTTTGATGCACTTTTTACAGCGCAGGACCATCCTGCAAGGGAAATGCAAGATACATTCTTTATAAAAAATCCTGAGAAAGGAAAGCTTCCTGATAAAAAGCTTGTTGAGGCAGTTAAAAGCGCGCATGAAAACGGCTTCAAGACAGGAAGTCTTGGATGGCGCTACAAATGGAATCCAGAAACAGCAATGAAAAATGTGTTAAGGACTCATACAACTGTTTTGTCAGCAAGAACAATAGCCGCACTAAAGAAAGAAGAGCTTCCTGCAAAATTCTTTACAGTCGGGAAATGCTTCAGGAACGAGACAGTTGACTGGTCTCATCTGTTTGAATTATGCCAAGTAGAGGGCATTGTAGTTGACCCTGATGTTAATTTCAAAAACCTTGCTGGATATTTGACAGCTTTTTACAAAAAGCTTGGATATGATAAAGTAAGGATAAGGCCTGGTTATTTTCCATACACAGAGATGAGTGCAGAGGTTGATGTTTTTCACCCTGTAAAAAAAGAGTGGATAGAGCTAGGCGGCTCAGGAATATTCAGGCCAGAGGTTGTAAAGCCATTATTAGGAATTGAGGTTCCTGTTCTTGCCTGGGGATTAGGAATGGAAAGAGCAATCTCAATGTATTATGGAATAACAGACATTAGGGATTTGTACAAGAATGACTTAAAGCAGTTAAGGGAAATAAAAGCATGGTTAAAGTAAGATGCCTACAATAACTCTAGATAAAAAAGATGTAATAAGGCTTGTTGGAAAGGAGATTCCTGAAGACAAGCTAAAGCACAGAATATCAATGCTTGGGACTGATCTGGAAAAAATTGATGGTTCTGAAATAGTTGTAGAGGTTTTTCCCAACAGGCCCGACTTATTGTCAGAAGAGGGATTTGCAAGAGCATTAAGCTCTTTTATTGGAGTGAAAACAGGACTAAGAAAATATAATGTAAAAAAATCCAATTTTAAGCTTAAGGTTGAAAAGTCTGTTGAGGATGTAAGGCCTGTCATAAGATGCGCAGTAATCAAAAATATCAACTTAACAGATGAGGCAATAAAGAGCTTAATGCAATTACAGGAAAAATTACATTTAACGCATGGAAGAAAAAGAAAAAAGGTTGCAATAGGTGTTCATGATTTTGACGCACTAAAATTTCCTTTGGTCTATAAGGCAGTAAAGCCAGATGAGATTTCATTTGTTCCGCTTGGAATGAATCATAAGATGAATCTTGCTGAAATCCTTTCAAAGCATCCCAAGGGAAAAGAGTATGCATTCTGCTTGGACGGCCTTGAGAAATACCCTATTATAATAGACGCAAAAGAGGATGTTGTTTCATTTCCCCCTGTCATCAATGGGGTTGTAACCCAGGTTAGAGAAGAGACAAAAAACCTTTTTATTGATGTCACTGGAACAGATGTGAATGCTGTTACCCAGGCACTTAATATTTTGGTTACAAGTCTGGCCGATAGAGGTGCTGATATTTATTCCCTTGATGTTAATGGTGTAATTAGCCCGGATTTAAGCCCCAGAAAAATGAATATTGATTTAGGTTATGTTAATAAATTATTAGGCCTTAATTTAAAACAAAAGGAGTTTGAGGAGCTGCTTTCAAGGATGGGCCTTGGTTATGACAAGGAAGTTTTGATTCCTGCTTATAGAGGAGATATTATCCATCCAGTTGATGTTGTCGAAGCTGTTGCAATTGCATACGGCTTTGAAAACTTTGAGCCAGAGATACCAAATCTTGCAACAATTGCAGAGGAAAATTCCTTTGAGAAGTTCAAGAGCAAGATAGCTGAAATTCTTGTTGGCCTTGGAATGATTGAGACAAACACATATCACATAACTAACAAAGAGAATTTAAACAAAAAAATGAACCTTGATTTAGGCTGTGTTGAGCTTTCAAATGCCTTAACAAAAGATTATAATGTCTTGAGGTCATGGATGATTCCAAGCCTGATGGATGTTTTAAAAAATAACAGAAACAGAGAGTTTCCGCAAAAGATTTTTGAAATGGGAATCTGTTTTAAAGAGAATAAAGAAAAAGAGACAAATGCTGAAGAATTCACAAGACTGGCTGTTTTAATCTCACACACAAAGGCAAACTTCACAGAGATAAAGCAGGTTATGGATTATCTGTTTAGGGCTTTAAACTTAAATTATGAGATTGAGAACACAGAGCATGAGAGCTTTATTAAAGGAAGGGTTGGAAGAGTAGTTGTCAATGGCAAAAAGCTGGCTTACATAGGAGAAATATCGCCAGAGGTGATAACAAACTGGGAACTGGAGATGCCTGTGGCCGCATTAGAATTAAACTTAACAGAGCTTTTTGAACTAATTAAATAAGAAAAAGACTTTCTATTTGCTTTTTTGTTTTTCAGTTGCCTGTTTTTGAACAATCTTAAAAAGTTTATTTAGTGTTTCCTTTGGAATATCTACATTCATCTTTTCCTTGAGATCTTCCAAAAAACAACCCAAATCAAATGCAGCCCTGTCTTGCCCTAAGCTAATTTGTTTCTTTGCTTCTTCAATTATTAAGTTCCAGTCTATTTTTGTATTGTTTATTATGTTTCTGGCATCATCTATATCCTTTAATCTGTCTGTAGCGCATTTCATCAGGATTATGTCATGAGGATCTGCAATTTTTAATATTAAATTATTATCAAATTGATGTATTTGATTTGCCCTTCTCTGCATAGTCTCAGAAAATACAAAATTAATGACTTTAACTACAAATAAATCAAACCTCTCGTCCCCCAAGGTTAACATCTCTGGCTGATTCTCGTTTGTTCCATAAACTTTAATAGGGCTTACTTCATGATACCCGATTGATTTGATAGCTTCCTTAAAAACATCCTTATCTTTCTTGTTTTCAAAGACTAGGTCTATATCAAGCGTAGAGTCCTTTAATCCCAAAACCATCATGGCTGTACCACCAATTGCATATGCAGTTATTTTCTTTTTTAGTTTTCTTGCAGCATTAAGCAGTAACTTCTGCTGTTCCTCTATTGATATCATTTATATGCCTCCAGATCACCTTTATTAAAAGGCAGGTGAATCTTCCATATATTTTCAATTTCTTTAAAATCTTTTGATTTTAAACCCTGTATAATATATTCAAAAGCACAATTCTTTTTTGGAAGAGAGTTAGTTCTAAATCTTTTTGTCATTTTTCTTGTTTTCATAACCTTTCTTGCTAGGTCATAGAGTGATCCAACTTGCCTTTCAATATGGTTTTCTTTTGCTAGACTATATAACTCGCTCCAGTTAGATATTTTCTTGAACAAAGCTAATGAGGCAAGAATGGTTCTCAGGCTTGAGGTCTTTATTGCATAAACCAGTGTTTCCTCTAGGCTTGGTTTTTTCCCATAAATTCTATGGATTTTTGATGTTGCTATTTTTATAGGGGAATGCTGGTTGATTATTTCATAATAACTTGAGCCTTTAAACCGGTTTTCAAATGAGATATTATACACTCTTTTATTATCGCTTAATCTCTTTGTTTTAACATAGCCCTGTTTTCTTAAGAGGTAAACATAATAGATTGCTTTTTCTTTAGTTATGTGCAGGATATCCATAACAGAAGCAATTGTCTGTATTCCTTCTAATTCTCTGAGTAAAAATTTACTTTTCATAATCTAATGTAGCTATAACTATTATATAAATCTTTTGTTTTTTTATTATACATATTTATAATTTAGCTGAAATATTATTTAAATTTTTTGTATTTTTATTTTCCCTTAAATAACGAGCAATACATCTATTTAAACTTTTTTATTTTATAGTCTATAATATCGGCTTAAATAATAAACCTTATAAACATGTTCATTAATTTAACTAATTAAAGAGGTGATATCATGGCAAGAGTAGGAGGAAGGCATCATGATGGTTTTCCAACGTTTGCAGTTATTTTGCTTGTATTTGGAATAATATGGCTTTTAAATGATTTAAACTTAATATCCATAAGTGTCCCATGGATACCCCTTGTGTTAATAATTGTGGCCGTTGGTATGATTTACAACAGGCTTATAAAATAACCTAATATTGAAAAATGTAATGGGAAGCGACCATTGCCCCATAGTTCTTGAAATAATGGATTGATCAGTTTATGAGAAAAATTGTTAGGTTTAATATTGCAGCAAAAGTGACCCAAAGAAGATAAGGTATCTGCAAGTAAGCTGCTATTCTGCTTACTTTCCTGAAGCTTACCACCATGGCCATTATAAAGCCCCACAATATAACTATTTCTGCAAATGCAAGCAAATAGTTACTTAATCCGAAGAATATTATAGACCATAAAAAATTTAAAAATAATTGTATTGAAAAAAGTATAAGAGAGGCTTTTACATCCGGATTCTGCATTCCTTCTTTATAAACAAGATACATCGATATTCCCATCAGTATGTAAAGCATTGTCCAGACCCGGGCCGAAAACCCATGAAGGCGGCGAGAATGATGGCTGATTAAGCTTAGCATAAGTCTCCTTAAAAGGCACAGAAGATAAAGAAGTGCTTACAATCTGGCTGAAAAATCCAATAAGAACAGGAATCATAATGAGAATTGCTAAAATAAGAATTCCTTTTGTATTTTTGCTTTTCATGACTATATAATCCATTTTCAACTATTTAATCTTTTTGTTTAGGCCTAAGCCGAAACAAACAAAAGCCTTTAAATAGTAAGGTATATTATGGGTTTTTATGGAAGAAAAAATATTAATTGACAGGGAAACACTAAAAGCTATAGCAGTTGATACAAGAATCAACATACTCAAGATTCTTTCCAAGAAAAGCTACACCTTAAGCGATATTTCTGATATGCTCGGCCTTGGAGCATCAACAGTCAAGGAGCATTTAGACACTCTTTTAGAGGCAAAGCTTGTAAAAAAAGAGGAAACTGACAGAAAATGGAAGTATTACTCTTTAACATTCAAAGGAAGGCGCTTTATAGAGCCAAAAGAAGTCAAGGTTTTGTTTGCATTCATAACAACTTTAATAGCTGCAATAGGAACAGCACTTGTTTTTGCAAAGAGGTTCATTTTGAATGGAAGTCAAAAATTAATGGTTGCAAGTCCTGAAACAGCAAGGATTAATGCAATAATGGATACTGCAGGGGAAGAAATGTTAGCAAAAGGAGCAGAAGAGCTTCCTGCAGCTGCTCAGGAACTAGTTTCTGAAGGAGTGCATATATCATTGTCTGACCCTTCAATTATCATGTTCATAGCGCTTTTAGTGCTTATAGCTTTAAGCGCTTTTCTTTTGGGGAATCTGCTTAAAAAGCCCCAGATTATAATAACCAAGAAAGGTGATAAAAAATGAGAAAAGAAATAATCTTAATACCAATAATAGCACTGCTTTTCATAGCAGGATGCACAACAGAAAAGCCAATTGGCGGCGAAACAGATGAGCATGGCTGCCTTATTGCAGCAGGCTACAGCTGGTGCGAATCAAAGCAAAAATGCCTGAGAACATGGGAAGAGGGATGCCCATCTGAAAACGAGTTTGCTTGTGAAACTGATGATGACTGCATTCCACTGCCTTCTGACTGCCACCCAATGCTCTGCATAAATAAGGCATATGAGTCAAATTATGAAAAACCAGAATTCTGCACTGAAATCTTTATGTACGAGGCAGCATACAACCCAGAGGACTGCTTATGTGTTGATAATGTATGTGTTAATAAAAACCTAGGCAGGAGTGCTGAGGATGAGGGCATTTCTCTTGAAGAGGCAATAACAATAGCAGAAGATAGTGAGTGCACTGAAAAAGGATTTTTAACAGAAGATTCATTTTATAATGAGAATACAAAAACATGGTGGATTGACCTTGAGATGAAAGAAGAACTCAAGCTTGATTACTGCAACCCTGCATGCGTTGTAAACATGGAAACAATGACAGCAGAGGTAATATGGAGATGTACAGGACCAGAAACAAATGATTTAAAGCAAAAATATGTTGATGCAACTATCTATGGGATTGAGCTAGAGATAGAGAGGTTTCCAGATAAGATAGAATTAAAAGACGATTTAGAAAAATATAAAAATATAAATTTGCAGGATTACGAACTTCATGAAAAAAAACTAATCATTTATGAAACATCTTCCTTATTTCCTATTAAATTTAATAGTGTTCTAACCGAATCGAGATCTGGACCCTTTTATTATGTTGTAGGTATAAAAGGAGATAATTATAGTGTTATTGAAACAGAAACAAAATATAATATAAGTTTTTATTTAGTTTATCAAAGAGATGATGGATATAATTCTTATTATGTTTATTTGGATGAATGGACATTAATAAATGATGAAAAGCAAGATTGTATGGATGCAGGAGGAGAATGGAAAACATTTCCGAATACCTGTGTTGACTCTTGTGAATACAGAAGAAATGAAGATTTGATGTGCGGTATGGCACTTACTGATGGCTGCGACTGCGGCGAAGGAATGTGCTGGAACGGCGAATCATGCGAGCCAATATAAAAAAGACACTGTATAAAGAAGGGCAGCAGCTGGAGATGCAGAGGTGTTAAGATATAAATAAGATTAACAACTTAAAGAAGAATCAACTGCTCTGATAACATCATCAATTTTGTATGGCTTATCAATTTGTTCAAATTTTGCATTTTTAACTGATTCTCTTATTTCTTCTGCAATTTCCTCATCAGCCAATACAATTACTGGTGCCTGAGCAAGCTTTAGCCAATCAATAACATCATCTTTGAAGGACTCTATTCTTTTCTTGAGGTTAGCTTGATCATAAAATAATCCAGTATCATAAAGAACTAAACCATATTTAGCAGGATTTAGTGGATTTTTTGCAGCAGTCAGGCCTCCCATCATTTCATCTCCCCTGACAATATAATCAACTTCATGCCCCTCCTGCCTAAGCCTTGCAACTAAATCATCATGTATAGGGCTGGGCTTTTCCCTTTCTTTTTCCTGCGGCCCGCCAAACAATATATTTGCCATACTATACACATTATTACTATGAATTTTATATATGTTTTGTTTTACTTTATGTTTATCTTTTTATTCATATATTTTTAGATAGTTATTCCAAAACAATTATTACATCGCCCATAAATATTTATAAAGTTAAGGTCTGATTATTTTTGCGGTGGCTCATGGAAAGTCCATTGGAAGTTAAATTATCTGGCTTTAATGTTGATGTTGACGGTCTAAGAGAAATAAAAAAGCTTCTTGAACAAGAAAGCCTGTCAGAAGAGGGCAGGAAAACAGCATTAGGCCTTCTTAATAACCTAACGCCTGAAACAATATCAGCATCAGCAGCAAGAATCTCAAGAGACCCAAGGCCAATAAATGAGCTAAGAAAAGAAGCAAGGGCTGATGTAGAAAAGGCAAGAAAATCAAACAAGGCAATAATATTCACAATGGGCCACAAGTCAGTTGCAGAGCATGCATTCTTTAATTTTGATATCAGGGGCGTTTCAAGAAGGGCTGTTGAAGAGCTTGAAAGGCCGAGGCTGCAGTCATATACAGAAAAATCACAGCGCTATATAACACTGGAATGGGATTTTGTGATTCCAAGGGAAATCCAAAAATCTTTTCTTGAATCAAGATTCATAGAGCTGATTGAGCTGCAGAATAAGTTTTATGATAATAATCTTCAAAAAATTACAGACTGGCATCATACGCAGGATTATTCTGATTTGTTTGAATCCTTGGGCTGCACTGGTAACCAGGAAAAAAGATTAAACACAATAGAAGGTCTTGGAAAAGAGGATGCAAGATACTCTTTATCACAGGCAACACAAGCTCAATTAGAATTATCAGCATCTGCAAGAAATATTGAGGTCTTGATTACAAGGTTAAGAAGCTCTGATGTTGAGGAATTCAAAGAATTGGGTGAAAAAATATTCAAGGAAGTAGATGGAATTGCACCTTCTGTAATAAAATACACAGAGCCGGTTGATTATTTTGCAAAGACAAGGCCAGAGCTAAAAAAGCATGTTGCAGGCTTAATCAAAAAATATAAATCTGAGGTAAGGCAGTACGCTGATGATGATGCTGATGCTGTCAGGTTATTCACCAAGCTTGATAGAGACTGCTCTATTCCTGCGGGACTGATATTCTCTTCAAGCAATCTTCCATATTACACCTGCTTTAGTTTAGTAAATCATATAAACCCCAAAGAAAAGGAACAGCTGTTAAACCAAACAATAAAATACCAGGAAAAGCATGACCCCATACTAAGGGAATATGAGCTTGGGGAAAGGATTGCCCAATTCATTATTAGTGCAAGTTGTTTTGCACAGCTAAAAAGGCACAGGATGAATACACTCATTTCCCAGGATTACTTAACAGAACTGGGACATACATCGCCTGACTCAATAATCATGACAGGGCTGGAGGATGAGCTTGCTGAAATAATAAAAAAATCAAATGAGCTGCATGATAAGCTATTGGAGCAGGGCTTTCCAAAAGCAGTTGCAGAATATGCACTGACAAATGCAAACAAGAGAAGAGTTCTTTTTGATGCAAACAACAGGCAAGTGCATGCAATCTGCATGGAAAGGGAAAATCCAGCAGCCCAGTGGGAGATAAGGGGGGTTATTAACACTTATAGCAGGCTGATACAAAGGGAGTCTCCGCTTACAGCAAGGGGCCTGTGCGGCAAGCATAAATTTTATGAACTCAAAAAAAGGTTATTGGATGAAAGGTAAACTGATTGTACTGGAAGGCGGGGAAGGATCTGGAAAATCAACCCATAAAAAGCTTCTTAAACACTATCTTAAAAACAAAGGTTATAATGTGGTTGTTACAAGAGAGCCTGGAGGAACAGGGTTATCAGAAAAACTAAGGAAAATACTGCTTTATGGAAATAATATTAATATTTGTGGTATATCAGAATTATTAATGTTTGAGGCATCAAGAGCCCAGCATACATATGAAATTTTAAAGCCAAACCTTAAACAGGGAAATCTGGTATTAACAGATAGGTTCTATCATTCCTCAATTGCTTATCAGGGCTATGGCAGGAACCTTGATGTTAATGCAATAAAAATAATAAATTCATATGCTGTTCAGGGAATAAAACCAGACATCACCATCATACTGGATATTCCTGTTGAAATAGGAATTAAGAGGGCAGCTGAAGCTACAGGAAAAAAACTAGATAGATTTGAAAAAGAAAAAATGGAATTTTTGGAGAGGGTAAGGCAGGGATACATAGACCTTCCTAAACTGCTTCCAGACGAGAACATAAAAGTCATAGATGCAACTCCTTCAAAAGAAAAAATATTTGAATATATTAAATATGAAGTAGATAAAGTTCTTTAAGCTGCAAAGAGCGCAGCATTGAATTCAGAATTCTGGCATTATCATTATTAACTTCAAAGTAATAAATTAATCAAAAGATTTATAAAGATTAGAATATCTTTATTTAATAAGGTAAACTAAAATGTCAGATAATAAATCAATTGTTGATAGAGTCAAAGGTTATATTGCAGGCTCAAGAGATATTGAAGCAAGAGGAATGGCTGAATTATCACCAATGGCTATTGCAGTAATTGATAACTATGATGAGACAGATATATATTTTGATGCTAAAAGTTATAAACTAAGAATGGAACAAGTCTGGAAAGATAGTAAAGGAAAAAACTGTTTATTTCCTCCAGCACTTGAAGGAACTGGTTTAGGGGTATTACAAGGAATTGGTAAATTTCCACAAGTTAAGGGTTATGACAAAGCTCTTGAATTTGCTAAACAACAGTTAGAACCAATTTTGGAAGAATCTCAATTTTATAAAAAACCAATTGAACTAAAGTAAGAATTTGCCATAAATTATCCTTACTTTTATAAAAAGAATAGTTTAATTTTTGTTTAATATGGTAAATCTAATAATAACAAAATCTGCTCAAAATACAACAATTGATAAATTAGTTAGTTCAAAGTATGAAGATGTGGCTGATGATAAGCATATTTGGATTCATTTAAGCGGACAAATTGATTGGGCAGATAAAGGCTATGGTTTTATTTATAGGAACTTTAGGGGAGCTAAAAAAACACTTGGAGAAGCTCTTGACCATCTATATAGGGTAATGAATTTTTTAGGTGGTAAATGGAAATTAGAAAAATGTGAACCAAACCATATTTCTTATACCAGAGAAAATGGAAGAGAATATATTTTTCGATATAATCTGGATGAACCAAGTATTTTTGATATAAACCATTGAGTGGCAAGTTCTAATTGCATTTAACATCGCGATTACTACCTATTAATAAAACTTCACTAACAGAATAAGAAATCATTTCTTTTTTGCTTTGACCTTTGATGAACTTTTTTTGGCTTTTACTATCTTCTTGGCCTTTGGTTTTAGTTTGGCCTTCTTGGCTGGTATTTTCTTTGACTTAACTTCTGCCTTTTTAACCGCTTTTTTCTTTTTTGGTTTTACAAGCCCTTCTTTTTTTAATTTAGGCTTTTCTTGTTTTTTTTCTATTTCCTTTTTAATAGCTGGCCTTTCCTCTATTTTTGGCATTGGCTCCTTTTTTCTCTTTGTTTTTTCCTTTATTTCAATGCCCTGCTTTTTTAGCTCTTTAACAACATCATCATGGCCAAGGCCTTTCTTAACTTTCAAAACCTTGTCAAGTGGCTCAAGGTGCTTTATGTTGCATTTTCTTCTTCTTGTCTGGCCGTCTATAAGGACATAATTATCATCAAGCTTATCAATAACAATGCACTTTAGTCCAGCATCCCTTCCTGCTGTCTTTAAGCATAATCTTCCTATCTCAAACATTTTCAGCCCTTTCCTTTATTTTTATCCTCATACATTTAGAGCATAAGAATCCGCCATATGGCCTTGAGGGCCTTTTCTTTGTCTTGGCCATGTTCTGCATTTTGTATGGCCTCTCTCTTGGAACACCATGTAATTGAGCTCCGCATACAGCGCATTCTGCCTTGGATGGCTTCCTCTTCTTATAGTGTATAACCACCTTGTTTCCGGGGAGCTTTGTGTAAACTCTCCTCATTGATCTTGATTTGTGTTTTCCTGAAGGCATTTTCTTAACCTCAATTATTCCTCTAAGAAAGGGTAAAACAGCTTATTTAAAAAGCTTTTGCAAAGAATCATGCCACCTTCAAAACCTTTCTTAATGCCATGCTAAATATTATTGAGAATATAATAT